>Ga0134126_10001741_pt1 | contig 27725 bp, 26 predicted proteins | sample KB31752_FD_96881 | JGI IMG/M metagenome (GOLD analysis project Ga0134126, IMG submission 96881) | Terrestrial soil microbial communities with excess Nitrogen fertilizer from Kellogg Biological Station, Michigan, USA - KB3-175-2 | ecosystem: Environmental > Terrestrial > Soil > Unclassified ... | reverse complement strand
TTCGAGTTCGACTTCCGGCTCGACATCATCGCGGTCGCCACTATGCACCAGGCCGACCCGCGAGTCAGCCTGCTTGTCGTGCCGGTCAGGATCAGCGAATGCGGTGAGTGCCCGTGGTGGGCATGGTGCGGCCCGAGGCTGCAGGCGGGCTCGGGCGACGTGAGCCTCCTGCCTGGCATCGGCTGGCGGGCATGGCGCATCCACCGCGACCACGGGGTGACCGACCGGGCCGCGCTCGCCGCGCTCGATCATCGCACTGCCAAGCTCGTCGCCGCCGGGGTCGACCTAAGGCCGATCATGGCCGTGGCTGGCAGCCAGGCCCGTCACACCCCGGTCACCGAGATCATCGGACCGCGTCGCCGAAGCCAGCTCGCAAGGCTCAGCGAAGCAGGCATAGTTACGCTCGGCGACGCGAGCACGCTGTGCGCGACGACTGTGACCTACAGCGACGCGCCGATGCGCGACCTGCCCGAGCAGATCGACAACGCCCGGGCCGCGCTCGGCGATCACGGTGCATATCGGCGTCGCGGGGTAGAGCGGGTTAACGTTCCACGCGCCGACATCGAGGTCGACGTGGACATGGAGAACACGCAAGACGGCGTCTACCTATGGGGAACGCTCGTGACAGACAGGTCAGGCCACGGAGCCGGCGAAACCGGATACCGGGCATTTAATAGCTGGGAGCAGCCGACCGCAGCCACCGAGGCGGCGAACTTCGCTGAGTTCTGGCGGTGGCTGACCGGCTTGCGGGCCACGGCGATCAGCGGCGGCCTTTCTTTCCGCGCCTATTGTTATAACGCCGCCGCGGAGAACGCGCAGCTGAGACGGCTCGCGGCCGGGCTGGCGCTCGAACGAGAAGTCGCCGAGTTCATCGCCTCCGACCAGTGGGTCGACCTGCTCAGGGTCTTTGATTCCCAGCTCATCACCGGCGAGTCGGTCGCGCTTAAGGCGGTCGCGGCGCTGTACGGGTTCCGCTGGGAGGTCGCCGATCCAGGGGGCGATGTGGCCATCGTAAAGTACGACGCCGCGATCGACCCGGCCAGGGCGGAGGCGGCCGAGCAGGCCAGGCGATGGCTGCTCGATTACAACAGGTGCGATGTCGAGGCAACCCGTGCGCTGCGGGAATGGCTGGACAGCGACGCCAGCGCTTGTCCTTCGGTCGCCGAGCTTGGCAGCTGACGATGACGGCGAACGCGGCCGGCGACGCTCAGGCAGCCGTGCAGCTCGGCCGGCGGCAGGTGCTGATCATCATGGCCGGGTTGCTGCTGGGCATGCTCCTCGCCGCGCTCGATCAGACGATCGTGGCGACCGCGCTACCCACCATCGCCGGTGACCTGCACGACCTGTCGAGGCTGTCCTGGGTGGTCACCGCCTACCTGCTCGCATCGACTGTCTCCACGCCGCTGTGGGGCAAGCTTGGCGACCTGTATGGGCGGAAGGTATTCTTCCAGGCCGCTATCGTGATCTTCCTGATCGGCTCGGTGCTGGCCGGCCTCTCGCAGTCGATGACCGAGCTGATCATCTTCCGCGCGCTGCAGGGCATCGGCGGCGGCGGCTTGATGGTCGGCGCGCAGACCATCGTCGCAGACGTGGTGCCGCCAAGGGAGCGGGGTCGCTACCAAGGCTTCTTCGGCGCCGTTTTCGGGGTGACCAGCGTGCTCGGGCCGCTGATCGGCGGCTTCTTCGTCGACACGCTGTCGTGGCGCTGGGTGTTCTACGTCAACCTGCCGATCGGCGTGATCGCGCTCGCGGTCGTCGCCGTTGTGCTGCCTGGCGGGCAGCGGCGGGAGCGGCACACGGTGGACTACCTCGGGACGATCATGATCGGGGCCGCGGCGACGTGCCTGGTGCTGCTGACCTCGCTCGGCGGTGTTACCTACCCGTGGTCGTCGGGACCGATCATCACGCTCGCGATCGCCGGAGCGGCGTTCATCGTCGGGTTCGTGCTCGCGGAGCGCAGGGCCGCCGAGCCGGTCTTGCCGCTGCACCTGTTCAGGCTGCCGGTCTTCGCGGCCGCGTCGGCAATCGGGTTCGTTGTCGGGTTCGCGATGTTCGGCGCGCTGACCTATCTGCCGCAGTACATGCAGATCGTCAAGGGGGTCAGCCCGACGTCATCTGGCCTGCGGCTGCTGCCGCTTATGGCTGGGCTGCTGCTGACATCGATCAGTACTGGCCAGCTGATCTCGCGGTGGGGCAGGTACAAGGTGTTCCCTGTCGTGGGCACCGCGCTGATGACGCTGGGACTCTACCTGTTGTCGCACCTCGGGGTGACTACGTCCGCGCTGGACAGTTCGCTTTACATGTTCGTGCTCGGCGTCGGGATCGGCGCGACCATGCAGGTGCTCGTGATCGCCGTGCAGAATGCCGTCGAGTTCTCCGACCTCGGCGCGGGGACCTCAGGCCAGACGTTCTTCCGGTCTATCGGCGGGTCGTTCGGCACCTCGGTGTTCGGCGCGATCTTCGGCAACGTCCTGCCCGGCCATATCACGACAGCGCTGCACGGCCTCGCGCTCCCGCCGGGGATCAGCATCACCAAAGGCGCCAGCCCGGCGGCGCTAGCCAAGCTGCCGCCCCCGCTGCACGCCGCGTTCGTCGCCGGGTACGCCGCGTCGATCAGGACCGTATTCCTGGCGGCCGTGCCGGTAGGCGCGCTGGCATTCCTGCTGACCTGGACGCTCAAGGAGCTGCCGCTGCGCACGACGACGCGCGCCGTCGATCCGGCCGACCGGCTCGCTCCGACCGCGCGACCCACGGTCAGGACATCGGAGGAGGAGATGCGACGCGCGGTGAGCGTGCTGCTTGGCCGCGAGCGCAGGCGGGAGATATACGGCGGGCTGGTGGCGGCGGCAGGCCTGGCGCTATCGCCCCGCGCGGGCTGGATGTTGCTCAGGGTCGGCGAGCATCGCGGCGATTCCCGCGCCGTATTGGCGCAGCGGCTGTCGATCAGCGTGGACAACCTGGACGGCCGGCTGGCCGAGCTGGTAACCGCCGGATACGTGGCGCCGCTGGCCGCCGAGCCGGAGCGGCAGGCCGAGCTGACGGAGGCTGGCGAGTCGGCGAACGCGAAGTTGTTCGCCGCCAGGCAGGTCAGGGTCGCGCGCGAACTCGACGGCTGGCAGCCGGAAAGGCACGCCGCCCTGCTGAAGCTGCTCGGCGAGATCACGCACGAGCTTGCCGCGAGCGCCGAGAGTCCGGGCCGCGACCTTGACCTGGCTGCTCGGGCTAAGCCGCGATAGCGCGCTCCTCATCCGGCTGGGGTGCGTCGGGTTCGCCGCGCCTGGTCCACATCTCCTTAGCCGCCATCGCGATCAGGTAAGGCACCAGGTCTGTCGACCGGCGCAGCACCCAGGCCGTTCCCTTGGTCGCCATCCAGGCGAACTCGGCCAACCGGGTCGGCGGCGGGTTCTGCGGCTCCGCGTCGGGTGCGGGACCGACCGGCATGCCAGCGGCGATCAGCAGGTCGTGAAACGACCTGGCGATCAGCCGGTGCCCGCGCTCGTTCGGATGCAGCCGGTCGACCGCCCACATGCGCTTCTCATAGGTGGCCGGGCTGCCTGCCGCATCGTAGTGAAGCGTGCCGAACCGCTGCGCCACCGCGTCGAGCGCCGCGTTGACCGCGTTGGTCCGTCTGGCCAGCGGCCGGGCGAGGGCGTCGGGCAGGCCGAGCATCCAGCCGGAGTCTGGCAGCCGCATGGTCAGCACCTCGGCGCCGATGGCTCGCAGGGCGCCGACGGTATGCGCCGCGGCCGCCTCGATCCTCGCCGGGTCGAAGCCGGGCCGAAGCGTGTCGTTGATGCCGAACACCACGCTGGCGACCTGCGGCTTGCGTGCCAGCGCTCGCGGCAGCTGATCGCGGGCGATGTCCGTGGCGCAGGCACCGTTCGAGGCAAGGATGTGCAGGTCAGGCTCGTGCAATGACTCAGCGAGCAGTGCCGCCCAGCCACGCCAGGCCCGTCGGTTGTCGCCGGACGGGCGCACCGGGTCGCCGACGCCGAGCGTGATCGAGTCACCGAGCGCGGTGAACGTGGTCATGCTGCCGCCTCCACGACGCCAACCATGCGGCCGCGTCCGAGAACGGCCTCGTAGTGTCCGATCAGCTCGTCGCCCAGGGCTGGCCAAGTCCGGACGAGCATGCTGCGCCTAGCCGCGTTTCCCTGGGCTGTACGCAGGTGCCAGTCCGCCGCGAGCCCCGACACCGCCCTCGCCAGCGCGTCGGGATCGCCAGGTGTGACCAGGAACCCAGTCACGCCATCCTCCACAAGGTCGAGCGGCCCCCCGGCGGCCGGCGCCACCACTGGCAGGCCGCTGGCTGCGGCCTCCTGCAGCGTGTTGCCGAACGTCTCGTGAGGCCCGCTGTGAACGAAAATGTCGAGACTCGCATACATTCTTGCCAGCTCTTCGCCCTGGCGCTGGCCGACGAACAACGCGGACGGCAGCGCGCGCTTCGCTGCGGCCTGCGCCGGGCCGGCGCCGACGATGACCAGGCGCACCCCAGGTATCGAGGCGATGGCGCTGAGCAGGTCGAGCCGCTTCTCCGCGGCGAGCCTGCCGACGTACCCGACGATCACCTCGCCGTTCGGCGCCAGTTCGGCGCGCAGCTTGACATTGCGCTTGGCTGGATCGAACCGCTCGGTGTCGACGCCCCGGCCCCAGACGCTGATCCGCTCGAAGCCTCTGGCCTCGAGGTCGGCGGCGGTCGCGGTAGACGGCGCCAAGTTCCGGTCGACCGCGTTGTGCACCCGGCGGGTGAGGTTCCACGAGACCGTCTCGCCGAGCCTGCCGAGGTGATAGGTACGCGCGTAGGCTGCCATATCGGTCGCGTAGACAGCTACGACCGGCAGCCCGAGCTTCCTGGCGGCCGCCCCGCCGCTGGCACCGAAAACGACCGGTCCGGCCAGGTGGACCAGGTCGGCGTCGTGTTCGGCGATCGCCGCGCGAATCCAAGGCCCTGGGACGCCGAACCGGAAGTCGGGGTAGATCGGCAGCGCCACTGATGGCATCCGTGCCACTGGATAGCTGAACTCGGCATCGGGTCGCGCAGACCCTGGAGCCAGCTCTGGAGCGATGACTAGGGGCTTGTGGCCCCGACGAACCAAATGCTCCGCGACGCGGGTCGCGGTGATCGCGACGCCGTTCACGACAGGTGGGAAGGACTCTGTGACATACGCGATCCGCACACCAACACCTTCGCCGATTCAAGGCAGCGGCAGACTCCGACAACATGACATCAAGGCAAACAGTAGATGATAAGTTCGCACGAAGTCGCAGGTCAAGGCCTGATAACAGAGTCGCGGTTTGTGCCTGCTCAGGTGCGGTAGGTGGCGGGGGAGGTCGGTGCCGATGAACACCGCGGAGCGCACCATCCGCCGGATCGACGCTTGGCAGCAGCGTCACAAACCAACCGCGTTCATCGTCGGGGTGATCAAGAAATACAGTGACGACAACGCTGGGCAGCTTGTCGCCAGCCTCTGCCATGCCGCGTTCGTCTCGCTGTTCCCGCTGCTGCTCGTGCTCGTGACCACGCTCGGGCTCGTGGCGGCGAGCGACCCGGCGCTGCGGCATCGGGTGCTGTCGGCGGTCACCGATCAGTTCCCGCTGATGAGCCAGGATCTTGCCAGCGTCAAGCAGTTGCACAGATCGAGCGTGATCGGGCTGATCGTCGGGCTGGTCGTGACGATCTGGGGTACCACCGGGCTGGCCCAGGCCGGCATGTTCGTGATGGCGCAGGTCTGGAACGTCCCTGGCACGCGGCGGCCGGGCTTTTTGCAGCGACTCGGCCGCACCGGGCTGTTCCTGCTTGTGCTGGCCGTTGGCGTGATCGTGACGACAGGACTGGCCAGCCTGAACGCGTTCGGCCATCAGATGGTGCTGATTGTGGCCGGCGCCGATGCCGTCGCGCTGGTCACCAACATGGGCATGTACGTGCTCAGCTTCCGCGTGCTCACCCCGAAGGACGTGCCGACCCGCGACCTCGTGCCCGGCTCGGTGCTGGCAGGCGTGGCCTGGACCGTGCTCCAGGCCGGCGGCGCTCTCGTGGTCAGCCACTTCCTGAACAACGGCTCGGTTTACGGCATCTTCGGCATCGTGCTCAGCCTGCTGGCGTGGATCTACCTGGTGCTCCAGGTGACCGTGTACGCGGCCGAGGTCAATGTCGTCCATGTGCGCAAGCTCTGGCCGCGCTCGCTGGTGCAGCCGCCGCTCACCGAGGCCGACCGCGCCGCCCTGGCACTACAGCCGCTGCAGAACCAGCGGCGCGAAGAACAGCAGATCGTCGTCACCTTCACCGACTGTCAACCGTAGTTTGGCGCTGAGCTCATGTATGGTTCGGCGAAGCGGCGAACGCCGGAGAACCAGGCGCACAGGGTGGTGGTCTGATGGTGATGACGAATCGGCTGCGGCTCTCGTGAGGATCGTCGCGGCTCTCGGCGGCAACGCGCTGCTCGAACGCGGTGAACGACCCGATGCGGAAGTGCAGGAACGGCACGTCAGCCAGGCGGTGGCGGCTCTGGCGCCGCTGGCGCGCGAGCATCAGCTTGTCATCACGCACGGCAATGGCCCGCAGGTCGGCATGCTGGCGCTGGAGAGCGCGCACGACCCGGCGCTGTCCCATCCTTACCCGTTCGATGTGCTCGGCGCGCAGACCCAGGGGATGATCGGCTACTGGCTGGCCCGCGCGCTGCGCAGCGAGATTCCCGGCCGGCAGGTGGGCTGCCTGATCTGCCTGACGCTGGTGAGCGAGGCCGATCCGGCGTTCGCGAACCCGACGAAGTTCGTCGGGCCTGGTTACGACGAGCACTCGGCGCGATCGCTGGCGGCCAAGCACGGCTGGACCATAGGTCAAGATGGTGAAAAATGGCGGCGGGTGGTGCCGTCTCCTGAGCCGGTCGAGATACTCGAACTGCCGCTGATCGAGGCCATGCTCAAGGCCGACGCCGTGGTCATCTGCGCGGGCGGAGGCGGCATCCCGGTCATCAGGCTGGTCGGAGCACAGCTGCACGGTGTTGACGCGGTGGTCGACAAAGACCTGACGTCGGCACTGCTCGCGCGGGCCATAGCGGCGGACGTGCTGCTACTGCTCACCGACGTACCAGCGGTAATCGAGGGTTTCGGGACGCCGGCCGCCAGACCGATCGAACGGGCCACCGTCTTTGAGCTGCGCGGCGACCGGCTGCCTGCCGGGTCGATGGGGCCGAAGGTCGACGCGGCCTGCAGGTTTGTCGCCGCCACTGGCAAGAGAGCTGTGATCGGACGGCTCGACGACGCCGAGGCGATGTTCCTCGGCAAGGCAGGTACGGCGGTACTCGCGAACGCGTAATAACGTTACTTGCACGACTGGGTCGTCCGAGGTACCGGTCGGCGGGTCCAGGGCTTATGGTTTGTCCATGATGGGCGAGCTAGCACCGCGAGGACCGGATGACATGCCGCGGGAAGCCAGTCAGCTGCGCGCCTCGCATGAGGACAGGGACGCGGTTATCGAGACGTTGCGGGTCGCGGCCGGGGACGGTCGGCTGACCGCCGAGGAGCTTGACGAGCGCCTTGAGATCGCATTCAACGCCAAGACGTACGGCGAACTCGCGGTCCTGACCAGCGACCTGCCGGCGAACGCGGCCAGCGCTACGGTCGCGCCAGTCGTCGAACAGAAGGACATCGTCAAAATCAGCTGCGCAAGCGGGCACGCCGCGAGGAACGGCCGCTGGATCGTGCCGCGGCGAATGGAAGTGAAGGTCACCAGCGGACACGTCAAGCTTGACCTCACCGAGGCGGTCATCACTCATCCTGTGCTTGACATCGCGGCCGAAGTGCGCAGCGGTCACCTCATGATTGTCACCAGGCCAGGCATCGCGGTAGACACCGACGACGTCCAAGTGCGCAGCGGCCACGTGGGGGTCAAGACGCCATGGGGTAACGACGTTCCCGTGGCCCTGCGGGTCAACTTGTCCGGCAAGGTCGGAAGCGGCCACATCTCGGCCAGGCCGAAGCGGCGTACGTTCTGGCAGTGGCTCACCAGGCAACCCATGCCGTATGAGATCGCGGCACGCTGACCGGTCACGGTCAGCCGGGCAGGCTGGCGACCTTGTCGAGCGCCGCCTTTAGCATGTGCGCGTAGACCACGCCGCCGGCGGGCTGCGGGTGGATGCCGTCCGGCCAGAGCAGGTCGGTTCGGTGATCGATGGTGTCGTACCAGTCGGCGAGCACGACGCTGGACGGGTGCGCTGCGGCCGCGCCGGCCAGGGTCGAGTTGACCTCCTGCTCCCACGATCTGTCCTCGTAGGTGTTGACGAGCACAAGCCGGCGGTTCGGGCCGATCTCAGCGAATAGCTGGCTGATCTCGTCCGACGTGACCGTGCCGTTAGTGCCGAGGCCGACTACGACGATCGGCCTGAGCTGTCCTTCCGCCTTGAGCTGCGCGATCACGTCCAGGCCCGTGCTGAATTGCCTGCCGACCATCGCGTCGATGTAGATCCCCGGCAGCGCCTGATCGAGGGCTGGTGTCGCGGCCACCATCACAGAGTCCCCGACCGCCGTTACCGACTGTCCTGAGACGTCGGCAAGTGGGGTCGGTGACGCGCTCGGAGTCGGCGTGCCTGACGGGCTCGAGCTGAGCCGCCGACCTGAGCTCGCGTGGCGGCGGCCGTGGCGTTCGCTGGTGGGCGCGATGAGCTTGGAGTGGGACTTGCCGATGGAGGCAGGGCCAGGGCGGCCTGCCGCGAAAGACATCAGCTTTGCCCCTGCCATCAGGCAGAACGCAACGGCAACAACGATCCCGCCGCCGCGCAGCGCCGCTGCGAGCGCAGGTTGCCGTCGTCTGTGTTTCGCCATATAAGTTCGTTCCTGAGAGACTTGTCACCGGCCCAGGGACTCGGCTGCCCACCTTATCGCCTGCCAAACAGCAGATGGCCCGTGCAGCCCAATCGCCACGCTAGCCGACGAAAGACAGCCGCACTTGACGGTCGGGGTTATCGGCATTGATGTCAACGAGCGCCACCGACTGCCAGGTTCCCAGCGCGAGCGAACCGCCGATGACGGGGATCGTGGCGAACGGTGCCATCAGAGCGGGAAGCACATGCGACCGGCCATGACCGCGCGAGCCGTGCGAGTGCCGCCAGCGGTCGTCGGCTGGCAGCAGTTCGGAAAGGACCGCAAGAAGATCGTCGTCGCTGCCAGCGCCAAGCTCCATGATCACGATGCCGGCCGTGGCGTGGGGTACGAAGACGTGCAGCAGGCCATCGCCACCCTGAGCAGCCTGCCTGACGAACTCCGCGCAGCGTGCGGTGATGTCGAATACCCGGTCACTGCCTCCGGTGCTCACTTCGAACGTCGTGGTTCTCATGCCGGACGATCCCTCTTCGGCAGCTTGGCGACAACGGCATCGTAGGAGGCATCGACCGCTTCGAGCACTTCGTCGGCGGGAATGGCGCCGTCGAACTTGAGCGTGTTCCAGCCCGACCGGCCGATATAGGCCATCACCGACGCATCGTCCGGGTAGCGCAGCAGCCATTCGTCGGCCGCCTCCCGGCTGCCACCGCACTTGACGCCGACCGACGTGCCGGCGTCAGACCCAAGGAACGCGAAGATCTTCGCGCCGACCTTGGCGACGACGTCGCCGTCCCACGGCTCGTCCTGCCATGCTCCTGGCTTGGCGAGGCAATAGCTGATCAACTCTGCCCGGGTCACGCGCACCTCCCTCGTGCCAGGCAAACCTAGCGTCGAGGCAGCGACACGTGCAGATAGTTGACCGATATGCCGACGTGATGAGGCGCGGTGGTTAAGCCGACAAATCGATATCAGCGAGTTTTGGTCATGCCGTCCTGCCAGGCGCTTGCGCCAGCCGCCGTCGCCGCCTTCGCTTGCGAGATCTTGCGCTTGACTATCTGGCTTGGTGGCTCCTGCTGAGCCATGAGCCAGCGCCGGAACGCGTTCATCGCCGCCGTACCGCCGATCCCCATGCCACAGAGGCTGATCAGGCCGCCCGTGGCCACCAGCGCGATCCCCACGATCAAGGCCTTGGAGTTGGTTGAACTGATATGAATGCGAGTCATCGATGACTCTGTGCTCGTCATGCCTTCCCCCGATGTCGTCCTGCTCAGTTCACCAGCGTTCCCGCGTAAGACGCCGCCGAGTCACCCGCGACGGGTGATGTGAGGCCGGCAGGGCGGGCGTCAAATCAGCGTGTGGCCGATGCCTGGCGCATTCAGGAGGGACGTGGGCTGAGCACCGAAACCGACGGCAGTGAGCTTGACAGGCTCCGCGCGCAAGTCAGCGAGCTGCGATCGCAACTCGCGCAGGCGGAAGAACGTGCACGCAGGCCACGTCGGCGGATTGGCTGGCGAGGGCCAGTAGCGGCACTGCTCATCGTCTTCGGCTGCGTGCTCGCGCCCGTATCGGTCATCGCGGTCTGGAGCGCTAACCAGGTCTCCAACACCGACAGGTACGTGGCCAATGTCGCGCCGCTGATCTCCGAGCCAGCCGTGCGGGCTGCGCTGACCGACAAGATCTCGACGCGGATCACGGACAAGCTCGACGTCCAGGGCCTCACCAAGCAGGCGGCCGGACAGCTGTCTCAGCACGGACTGACCAGGCTAAGCACGGTGCTGTCCGGCCTCTCCGGGTCAATCGCGAGCGGAGTCAGCGGGCTGATCCACACCGTGGTCGGCAAGATCGTCGCTAGCCAGCAGGTCGCCCGCCTCTGGGTCGATGGCAACAGGCTGGGCCACGCTCAGCTGGTCAGGGCGCTGTCAGGAAAGCGCAGCGCGCTGAGCGTCTCGAACGGCAAGGTCGTCATCGGCCTCGGTCCATTCATCGACAGGGTCAAGCACAGGCTCGCCGAGCGTGGCGTGCCGCTCGTGGACAAGCTGCCGCCGATCAACCCGACATTTCCGCTCTTCGACGCCAAGTACCTGGTGCGGGCGCAGTCGCTGTATCGTGCGCTGACGACGCTGAAGTGGGCGCTGCCGCTGATCGCTCTCGCCGCTCTCGCAGCCGGCGTCTACGTCGCCAGACGGCATAGGCGTGCGTTGATAGCGGTCGGCCTCGGCGTGGCCGGATCCATGCTCGTGCTCGGCATCGCGATCGCGGTAGCCAGGACGATCTACCTCGACAAGGTGCCGGCCAGCATGCTGCCCGCCGATGCCGCCGTTGTCGTCTTCGACACGTTGGTCAGGTTCATCAGGCAAGGCCTGCGCGTGCTGTTCGTGCTCGGGCTGGTTGTCGCGCTGGCTGGCTTCGTTACCGGCCCGTCGATCACCGCTGTGCGCACCCGGAGCGGCCTGACCTCGGCGCTGGCCTGGGTTAGGGGGACCGGCGAGCGGGTTGGCCTGACCACAGGGCCGGTTGGTCGCTGGATATACGCCCAGCGCCGGCCGCTGCGGATCGCGGTCGTCGTGGTAGCCGCGGCCGTCTTCGTGTTCTGGGGGAACCCGACCGGACTGGTCGTGGCGCTGATCGCGGTCGCGGCAGTCGGCGTGCTCGGCCTCATCGAGTTGATCGCCAGGCCGGGCGAGGGTTGAGCGGCCCTTTTGTGGCGAATCGGTTGTGCCTGGCGGGCAGCTACGCAATGCTATTCGACGCCTAGCCATTCCATGCCTCGTCGAGGCGTCGACCTTGAGCGGGAACACAGCAGCCCATGCAGTTATGGCAATTCACCACAGCCGTCGTGGCCGGATCCGAGCCGCCGAGGTCGTGGCTGCTGTTACCGATCCCCAGCCGGGAGATCTTCGGTCTCGGCGTGGTCGCCGGTGCCATGGTCGTGGCGGCCGCCAGAGGCTGGCTCTGGTGGCGCGGGCCCAAACGGGCCAGGCGGGCCACGGTCAGTGCGGCACAGCAGGTGCCACAGCCAGCCTCGGCGCCGGTCAGCATCGCCGCCAGTCCGCTGCCGCTCGCTAAGCCAGCGGTCCCGGTCCCGGTCCCGGTCCCGGTCGCGGTTGTAGCCAGACCGAGCGTCGCGGAGGCCGGCAGCACCGCCGCCGAGCCTGATGTCGCCGCGGCGGTGCGCGAACTGCTCGCCAGGTTAGAGACCCTCAAGGTGACGCTGGCCACCGGGCGGCCTGAACTGGTCGACCGGTACCTGTCAGCCGCCGTAGCCGACCTGGCGTCGGGCGCGGCGCCCTGCGGCCGCTGCGACCTCGTCCTGGTCGGGTTCGGTGCACCAGCTACCGCCAGCGGCCTGACCATGCGTCGCGACAACGTCGCGGCCGCGCTTGACGTGATCGCCGCCAGGATCGTCACCGCGAGGCGCAGGCTCGCTGAGTCGCGTTCCGGCGCTCCCAGTGGCAAGATCGCGACGGGTGGCTGGCGATTGACCGTACTCGTCAGCCGGATCGCGCCGACCGCAGCCGAGCTAGCCATGCTGGTCGACTTTGTCAACGAGCCTGGTCGGCTGGCTGCCCTGCTGCCGGGCCTCGGAGCGGGTCAGCTCCCGGCGACCGCGTCTGTAGTTGAGCTCAGCCGTGCCGATGGACATCCGCCGGGCCTTGTCGCCGCGCTGCAGCCTGGCCATAGGCCGGCGCCAGAGCTTGGCCGGCTTGCCGACCAGCTGCCGTCGGCCAGCCTGCGCATCGGCATGCTCGGACAGCTCACGATCAACGGCCAGCCAGGGGCGCTGCTGCCTGCTCAGACCCAGCTGATCGTCGCGCTCGCGCTGCACGGCGAGACTGGATTGCCTGGCAAGCAGCTCTGCGAGCTGCTCGGCTCAGACGCCGATCACCCCAAGCCGGCCGATTCACTCAGGCAGCTCATCGCCAGAACACGGCGCCAGCTCGGCCGGACCAGTGGCGGGAGCGAGTGGATCGAGCATCTCGGCCATGGCAGGTACGCGCTGCACAAGGAGTCCAGGGTCGACTGGCACGAGTTCTCCAGGCTCACCGACCAGGGCATCAGGGCGAGGGATGCCAGCCGGATCGCAGCGGCGCTCGCCATGATCAGAGGCCAGCCTTTTACTGGCTGCTATTACTGGTGGCTGGACATCGAGCTGATAGACACCGTCGCCGCGAAGATCGTGACGGCCGCCGCCACGCTGGCTGAGCTGGCGCTCGGCAAGCCGGACGCGGCCGCGGCGGCGAGGGCGGCCAGGATCGGGCTGGTGGCCGACGCGACGTCGGAACAGCTCTGGCGGCAGCTTATGCGCGCCGAGCACGCGGCAGGCAACCTCGCCGGCGTACGCGAGGCGTGGTCACGCTGCGTAGACGCCGTCTCGGAAATCGCGGTCGATGGAGAGCCGGAGCCCGCCACTGCCGCTCTGTACCGTCAGCTCCTCAACCACGGTGCTGCTTGACCACGGGGCTGCCTGACCGCGGGACTGCTTGACCACGGGTGGTGTAGACGTCGACGATGACCGATAACATGCTCCGCAGTTAGGTACACACCCCACGCGCGGCTCGGCCCGGGTTTGGACGCAGGTGAAACGATCGTCACATGAGGTCGCGTCGAGAACCACGCCGACCAGTCATCATGGCAGCGCTGGGCCGCGCCAGTAGCCGGGCGAAGGCGTCAGGTGATCGGTCGGCCGTACTGGTAGAAGATCATCTGCAGCCGAGAGTCCGGATACCCGCCGACCTGCTCCGCTGCGTGATCGCTACGGTCGAGATCGCCTTGCTTGCCGGACTCGCTATGCTTGCCAGCGCGACGGCGACCGGCGTCGAGGTGGACTTCGTCGGCGCGAGCCATCGGCTGCCTCCCGCGGTACTGCATCTGATCGGCGTCGCGGGCAACCTGGCGGTTCCTGTGCTGCCGGTCGTCCTGGCGATCAGGCTTGGCCTGCTCAGGCAGTTCCGCAGGCTGGCCGAGGCGGTAGCGACCGGTGCGATAGCCGTGGGTGCCGTCGCGCTGGCGAACCTGCTGCTCAACCTTCCAGTCCTGCGTCACTTGCACTCCGCGCTTCATACGGCTAGCGCCGCAGCGAGCCATGATGCTGCGCTCGACGGTTACCTGGCGGGCCTGGTTGCCTACGTCACCGTGGTTGGCCTGCGAGGTCACGCCCATTTGCGCCCAGCCTTCCTGACTGGCCTTGGCCTTTACGGGCTCGCCACGCTCGCCGACCGAACGGCCACCGTGCTTTCGCTACTGATCACCGTGCTGATCGGGTCGGCGATCGGCTCAGGGCTCAGGTACGCGCTCGGGACGATCTCGGGACGCCCGAGCGCATCGGACATCGCTGCCGCGCTCACCACGCCGGAGCACCGGATCGTCGCGATTCGCCGATTGGGCAACGGCGGCTCGGAGGTGCGCAAGTACGCCTCGACGCTCGCCAGTGGCAAGACGCTCGATGTCACCGTCTTCGACCGGGACCAGCAGGCGGCCGACGCTTTTTACCGGCTCTATCGCCGGGTCAGGGTGCGGGCCAGCATCTCGCGCAGCGCACCGCTCACGCTCGAAGGGGCGGTTGAGCGGCAGGCGCTGCTCATCTATGCCACCGAGGACGCGGGGGTCAGGACGCCGAGGCTGCACGCAGTGACCAGGGTCGGACCCGACGCGGCAGCGCTGGCGACCGATCACGTCGAAGGAAGCACGCTGGCCGACTCCGGCTCCGCGACCACAGATGACCAGCTCAGGCGCGTCTGGGACACCGTGCAACAACTCCACAAGCACAGGGTCACGCACCGCGCGCTCACGGCTGACCGGATCATGTTCGTGCCAACGACCGAGGGCCGCCGCGGCGGCGACGGAGTGGTCCTGCTCGATCCGGGCAATGGCGACGTCGCGGCCAGTGACCTACAGACCAGAATCGACCTGGCTCAGCTCCTCGCCCAGACCGCGCTGGTCGTCGGTGCTGACCGCGCCGCGGATATCGCGATCGAGAAGATGCCTAAGGATGAGTTGCCTGGCCTGGTGCCGCTGCTACAGCCGGTCGCGCTCTTCCGCGCGACCAGATCCGAGCTGCGCGGGCGGAAGAGCCTGCTCACGGCGGTGCGGAAGCGGCTCATGGAAGCGGCCCCTGACGGCGAAGTGCAGCCCGTCCAGCTTGAGCGGATCAGGCCGCGTGCGGTCATTACGCTGATCGCCGGCGTCTTCGCCGCATACTTGCTCGCTGGTCAGCTAGCCGACGTGTCATTCAGCAACCTGCTCGCCCGCGCCAACCTCGCCTGGGCGTTCGTCGCGCTCGCACTGTCGGCTTGCACGTATCTCGGGGCGACCTGGGCGCTCTCCGGCTTCGTGCTCGAGCGGCTGAGCCCGATTCGTACCTTCCTCGTGCAGGTCGCCGGCTCGTTCGTGATTCTGGTCACGCCCGCCGCGGTCGGCGGGGTAGCGCTGAACGTGCGCTATCTTCGGCGCGCGAAGCTCAGCGCGGCCAACGCCGCCGCCAGCGTCGGAGTCACCCAGGTGATCTCGCTGCTGACCTACATCGTGCTCGTGCTGATCTCGGCGGCCATTACCGGTCAGTCGCATGCGGCCAACGCGCTGAAGCCACACCGATGGGAGTACATCGCGCTTGCCGTGGCGGCCGTGATCGTGCTGCTCGTGCTGGCGTTTCCGGCTGGGCGCAAGCAAGTGTTCTCACGCGTCGGCTCGATCGCCGGCCAGGTAGTACCGCGACTGCTCGACGTGGCGCAACGCCGGGCCAAGCTGGTAGAAGGCATCGGCGGCGCGCTGCTGATGTCGGTCGCCTACATCTTGTGCCTGGCGGCCTCGGTACGGGCGATGGGGATGAGCCCCGTGCCGTTCGCGAGTATCGCGCTGGTGTACCTGACCGGCAATGTCGTCGGGTCGATCGTGCCGATCCCCGGCGGCATCGGCGCGATCGAGACCGCGATGTCACTCGGGCTGACCGCAGCTGGTCTGCCAGGACGCACGGCGATCGCGGCGGTCTTGCTCTTCCGTACCGTCACCTTCTGGCTTCCTGCTCCCGCCGGATGGGCCGCGTTCAATTATCTGCAGCGCAAAGGAGCGCTATAGGTTCGCCCGCCGCGATGGATTCGGGGTTTCATCGCGCCCCGGCGCCCGGTCTCGCGTGGTCGGGTGCGATGGATTCGGGCTTTCATCGCGCTCCGGCGCCCGGTCTCGCGTGGTCGGGTGCGATGGATTCGGGCTTTCATCAGGGAAATCGGGTGTGACTTCGGGCATTCATCGCGGCGCTGGGCCGGGTCGGCGCGATGAAACCGGCAACCCATCGCACTCTGCGGCAATCCGCCAGGGCACGCCGCCGACACCCCGCCCACGCGCACCGCGTCAGCCGACCCCGCCGCGCGCTAACAGGGATTGGCGAAACTCGGCGCATCGGTCGGCAATCGGTGGCCCGTCGGCCCGTCGGCGCGCTTTGCGGGCGCGGGTGGAGTCGTCCGGTATGACTTACGCCGACCTGGCCCGTCGTATCCCGATGATCGCGAGCAGGAGTCCGATAACGGCCAATATAGGACCGATGATTTCGAAGGCGGAGTTATTCGACATGAAGCTGCCGCCAATGGTCCCGAAGCCCTGGAGTGCCCAGAAGACTCCGACGACGACGAGCACGACGCCGACAACGGCAACCAGCCAGTTCCGCACCATCCACCCCACACCGGTCAGGCCAGCCGCGCTGTTGCCAGGGCGGCGGCGAGCAGGACAACGCCCCACGATAGGGAACGGAGTGCACGCTCGAGTGGTTCACGCAAGCGCGCCGCATCGAGCGCGATGGTCTCGCCCGTGGTCAGCGTGACCATGCCGGTCACGGCAACGGTACGGCGCCGCAGGATCCTTGCTGGAGTGCTCAGGTGCCGCTGTCCGGCCGACATCGCCATCGCTGCCGCGGCGACGAGCACTGGGGCCACCGCGAGTTTGCCCGCCTCAGCGACATAGCCGGTCAAGGCGGGGAAGGCCCCCCAGGCCGCCGCGAAGCCGGTGTCGGTATGAATGATGCCGCCGAAGAGTTCGGCGTTGTAGCCGATTACGAGCAACGGGCCGACGATCATGAAGGGCAGCAGCACCCAGCCGACCCTAGTAATGCCGATAGCCCCGAGCACGACGGCGCCAGCCAGGCCAGCGATCGTCACCGCGACCAGCACGGGGGCGGGGATCGACGTTCTCAGCGGCCTGCCGTGCAGTTCGTCGAGAGCGTGCGCGGCGATACCGACAGCCAGAAAGAACGCGATCAGCGCGGCGACCAGTCGATCGAGCCTGACGTGCGGTGCGATCATCGCGCCAAGTACCACGTAGGACAGATGCCAGGCGGTGAATGGCGGATGCAGCAGCGTCCACCAGTCCCGCCAGCGGCCCGGCCCGGCCGCGTAGTAGGCGGGCCTGGCCTGCTGGTCAGCCACCTGACCGGGTTCCCCACATGATCAAGCCGCCGCCGAGGCTCATCTGCCGGCTACCCACGTCGGTGAAGCCTGCCGAGCGCCAGGCCTGCACCGTCCAGGTGACCGGGTACCTGCGATAGTGCGCCGAGATGTTCGGCCCGAGAAACCTGCCGACGTCCAGCCATTCCCTGCCGCCGGTCAGCAGGCCGCCGGCTGGCAGCAACGTCCTGGTGTATAGCCACCACGCGGCATGCCAGAGCGGCGATGGTGGCACGGCGAATTCCAGGCTCGCCACCCGCCCGCCAGGTTTGACTACGCGACCGAGTTCAGCCAGTGTCGCCTGCGGGTCATCGACGTAGCGCAGCAGGTAGGTGAACGTCAGCGCGTCGAAGCTGGCGTCTGGAAACGGCAGCTGCTCGGCCCGGCCGGTCACCAACGTGATCCGGTCGGCGAGGTCAGCGGCAGCCACGTTCCGCTTGCCGCGGCGCAGCATCTGCTCGGTCAGGTCCGCACCGACGACTTTTGCGGCCGTCCGCTTGGCCAGCGCGATGGCGACTCCGGCGGTGCCGGATGCGACGTCGAGAATGACACCATCGCCGGTCGGCGTCACCTGGTCGATCATCGCTCGGCGCCAGCGGCCGTTCTGCCCGAATGACAGCAGCTCGGCTAGCCGGTCGTAGCGGGCAGGCAGTGGCGTGAACAGATCCTGGGCGAATGCGTTGCGATCGGTGGCGGTCGACAGCGGCACTAGACGTCTCCTTGACTGCTCGCGGTACTTCACGGTACGCAGTACCAGCTAAACACGGGACAGATAGGAGCAGCTAATGGCGGACCACGCGGCGCGGCGATTCGACGTCAAGCTCGCAGAAGGCAGGATTGTCCAGGTACTCGCGGCCGGGCCGGCCGACGGCCTGCCTTTGGTGTTCCACACGGGCACGCCTGCCGGCCTGGTCCACTACCAGCCGATCATCGACGCGGCTGCCAGGGCGGGCTTGCGCTGCGTCATGTACTCGCGGCCCGGCTATGGCGGCTCGGATCCGCTGCCAGGCCGGCTGGTAGCCGATGCGGCCGGCGATGTAGCGGCAATACTCGATCACCTCAGCGCTGGCGACTTCGTCACCGCTGGCTGGTCCGGCGGCGGACCGCATGCGCTAGCCTGCGCCGCCCTGCTGCCGCGGCGGTGTCTTGCCGCGGCGACCATCGCCGGCGTCGCCCCGCACTCGGCTGTCGGTCTTGACTGGCTTGACGGCATGGCCGATGAGAACGTCATCGAGTTCAGCGCGGCTGTCAGCGGGGAGCCAGGTCTGACCGCCATGCTCACCGAGGCAGCGGCGCAGCTGCGCGACATTACCGGCCAGGAGGTCGCCGAAGCGTTCGGCGATCTGGTGACCGCGCCTGACAAGGCCGCGCTGAGCGGTGAGTTCGCCGACTATTTCGCGCAGGCCACAAGGGCGGCCGTGGCGAACGGAATCGATGGCTGGCGCGACGACGACCTGGCGTTTGTCACCGACTGGGGGTTCGCGCTCGATGACGTCGCGGTACCGGTGACGGTCTGGCAGGGCGATCAGGACGCGATGGTGCCGTTCGCCCACGGTCAGTGGCTTGCCGGCCGTATAGCCGGCGCCCGCGCGCGTCTTCTCGACGGGGAAGGACACCTCAGCGTGATCACCAATTACGTTGACGCCATCTGCGCTGACCTGGCCGCAGCGGCGAGCGGGAATTAAGACCGATGCGCTCGCTGCCGTTGACGCGCTTGGCTGGGTCGAGGAGCTGCCTGACGGGCTCGACACCGCCGTAGGCTCGGGCGCCGCCAGCCTGTCCGCGCCGCAGGCTCAGCAGCTAGCGCTCGCCGGGCTGGCGCTCGCGAGCCCGCACACCTTGGTGCTCGACGAGGCGACATCGCTGCTTGACCCACGCTCCGCTCGCCGCGAGTCAGGGTCGCATCGCGAGCTCGTCGCCTCCGGCGGCCCCCTATGGGGCGCTGTGGAGGTCGTGGCACGGCGGAAATCAGGAGCCTGTGTATGACGCTGTGGACAATTCCAGTTCTGCCGCAGCTCACGGTGGATAAGCATGGCTTGCTCTGTGGATAAACAAAAGAATCTTGTATTTGCTCGCGAAACTCCTTGTGCGAGTGACCTCTCTGGCAGTAAAAATGCTTTCACCACCGAAGCGGGTCAGGCCCAGGGGAGACCCAGGGACCGTCGGCAGGACCGGACTACCGGTAACCTCCGCGGGTGCCCGAGGCCCGGTGGTTGGCCAGGCAGCGCACCGGCCGCCGAGTCATCGGTTTGCTAGCGCGCCCAGGTCGGAAGGGCCCCTCCATCTCATACGTGGAGGGGCCTTTCGCATGGCTGGGCCAGGTCGCCGGGTGGCGCAAACTTTCCTTGGTATTTGCGATTTCAAAGTATTTAAGTCGGCATTATCGCCGGTTGCGCGTCGAAGCGTTCTGAGCATTTTCCATTGGGCTATCTCTCCGCGTGTTTGCTGGGCGACAGCCTGGTTCCGATGCGACACTGAACGTGATGGTCCGCGCACACCGCCGGGGGGTTCGGGGGTGTCAGTCGGGCGTGCGGACGGGGAAGACGAGCTAAATGGGCCTCATGACCGATCAGAGCGGGCTGGTGGACGAGTATGAGGCGGTCGCGCTCCCAGCGCGCAGCGTAAGTTCGGCGGTCTTCGTCCGCAGGTCGGCCAGGCCAACCAGGCGCGCGGTGCTGCATCTGCACGATCTAACCGACTCGCTGGCCCCTGCCGACCTGGTCCGCTGGTACAACGAGCGCGGCTTTCATTTCTATCTGACCGACGTGAGCGCTACCGAGTTGGCACCGTCAGGCCGGCGCGGGCCGGTAAAGGCCAAGCCCGCGGCGTTCAGCGCGCTTGAGGTGGCGTGCGGGTACCTCAAGCAGGCCGATGGCATCGATGCGATCATCTTGTCCGCGCAGGGGCCGACAGCGCGAGTCGCGGCACTGTGGTGCGATGCGCGGGCGGTAAGTAACCCGGTCGAAGCCCTAATCTTGTCTAGTCCCGACTTCGGGAAGGAGCGGATCAGGCTGGACATCACCTGCCCAGTGCTCGTCATTTCCGCTGCTGGTCCGTGGCGCGACACGCGGCGCGAGCGGCGCGCCAATGACTCGGTCAGGCTTGGCCAGCATGTCACCTGGCTCCAGATAGACGGGGCGGTGGGGCCAGATCCGGCCGACAACGGCGTTGGATCGCTGCCGCAGCGCAGGCGGCTATTCGACGAGATGGGGCGCTGGCTCGGCGCCTACATGTACGGCCAGGTGCGCGATCAGCTGCTGTGATCAGACGGCGCCTTTTGGGTGGTCAAGTGAACGGCAGCGGCGCCGGGCACGTGATTGGTTGGTAAGTCAAACCTTCGTAAGTGAGGGGGCACGAAGTGACCAGTCTCTATGTCAACCGCGGCCGCGGTCGGCGCTGGGTGATGCGGGCGACGACGACGATCGTCGTGGCCGGCAGCCTCGCCGCCGCCGTGGCCGACATGTCCGCGGCTCAGGCAGTCCCGGCGGCCACGCCAAAGCTGAAGGTCGTCAAGGTCGTCACCAGGCATCCGTTCGGCAAGATGCTCGCCACCGTCAAAGGCCGGAGCCTGTACTACATACCGTCGAACAAATGCAACAAAAAGTGCCTCGCTTTCTGGCCGCCGTTGCTGATGCCAAAGAAGTCCAAGGCCATTCCGACCGGGGTTACCTGCCTGAGCACGCTGAAGTTCGGCACGAGCAGGCGTCAGGTCACCTACCGCGGTCACCGCCTCTTCACCTTCGTTGGCGACCACGGCACGTCCGTGACCGGCAATCACCAGGCGGGATTCCTTGTCGCCAAAATGCGCACGGGCGGCTGCCCGCGGCAGGTCGTCAAGGTCGTCACCAGGAAGCCGTTCGGCAAGATGCTGGCCACCACGGTCGGTGTCGGCGCGAGCCTGTACTACCAGCCGAGCTCATCGTGTGATGCTCTGTGCCAGAGCAGCTGGCCGCCGCTCGTGCTGCCGAAGGGCTCGACCGCGGTTCCGACCGGTGTCGCCTGCCTCGGCACGGCGAAGCTCGGGCATCTGCGGCAGATCACCTACCGAGGCCACCGGCTCTATTCGTTCACGGGTGACAGCGGAACAAGCGTCAACGGGAACGGCTTTGCCGGTTTCGTCGTCGCGCAAGTCCGAAGCGGCGCCTGCCCTATGTAGCCTGACCGGCCGAGTCCTACGGCAGGCGCACGGGCAGCCCTAGATCCCTGAGCTCCTTTCTGAGCTGGGCGGCGGTCGTGAATTCAATCGCGACCACGCCCAGCTTCGCCGCGGCGGCCACGTTGGCCTGGTTGTCGTCAATGAAGACCGTCGCGGCTGGTTCGAGCCCGTACCTGGACAGCAGGATCTCGAAGATCGCGCGGTCGGGCTTCGCGACTCCCTCCTGGCCGGAGATCACCCAGCTGTCCAACAGTCCGAAGAAGGGGAACCGGCTGCGGCGCTTGATGAACGTGTCAGGCTCCATGTTGCTGAGCGCGAGGCATCGCACGCCGGCCGACGTGAGTTCGGATAGCACGGCGACGGTGTCATCGAATATGCCGGCGATCATGTCCTCGCCCCGGCTCGCCCACGCCATGATGAGGTCGGCGTATTCGGGATGCACCTGGGCTAGCTCGCGGCACGACTGCTCGGTGTCCACGCCCAGATCGTGCGCCTGGTGCCACTGCTGCGTGCAGATCCGGCTGAGGAAGTCGTCGAGCTGATCTTGATCGGAGATGAGCTGCCGGTACAGATGACGCGGATTCCAGTCGATCAGTACGCCGCCGAGGTCGAAAACGACGGCGGTAATCTTCGAGTCGGCCATTGCCTGACGCTAACACCGTGCACGCTAGGGGGTCGGGGAGACGTTCACCTGCACGATTGGGTAGCCAGAAGCGCCGTTCGGCTCCGGCGGTACCTGCACCGGCGTCTGGGTGTACCCGGTCTTGTCAGTCGCTCGCGCTTCGATCACGTGCCTACCGGCTGGGGCGTCCCAGTACATGACCCACTGCCGCCAGGTGTCGATGCCCGGCACGGCCGCCAGCGTGGCTTGCCGCCAGGGACCGCGATCAACCCGCACCTCCACTGCCTCGATGCCCTTGTGCTGAGCCCAGGCGACTCCGGCGATCGCGGTGCGTCCCGCGTTGATCGAGCCCTGCCCGGTTGGCAGGTCTATCCGCGACTCGGTCTTGATCGGAGCCTGGGCCAACCAGCCGCGCTGGGCCCAGTAGGACTGGTTCACCGCGTAGCTGGTGACCTCGATGTCGGTGATCCACTTGCACGCCGACACATATCCGTAGAGCCCGGGCACCACGGTGCGGACCGGGAAGCCGTGCGCGACGGGAAGCGGCTTGCCGTTCATCGCGACGGCGAGCATGGCGTCCCGGCCATCCATCGCCGTCGCGACCGGCGTGCCGGAGGTGAAGCCGTCGAAGGAGGTGCAGAACAGCTGGTCGGCGCCGGCCTTGATGCCGGCTTCACGCAGCAGTGACCCCAGGCTGGCACCGAGCCACTTGGCGTTGCCGATATATGGCCCGGCCACCGGGTTCGACACGCAGCACAGCGTTATGTAGTCCTCGATCAGCGGTCGCTTGATGAGGTCGTCGAACGTCAGCACGATCTCCTTGCGCACCATCCCGTGTATCCGCAGCCGCCAGCTCGCCGGCGGGATCTGCGGCAGCACGATCGCCGTGTCGACACGGTAGAACGCGGAGTTCGGCGTGATGAACGAGCTAAGGCCGGGAATGCGCAGATCGACGCCGACGGGCAGCGGCGGCTCTGGCACGGTTGGCGACGGCAGTTTCAGCGACGACACGGCCGCGGTGACATTGGCGCGCTCGCTGAGCAGCCTGCCGCCGAAGTACGCGACGGCGGCGCCGCCCGCCGCGGTGGCGCCAAGCGTCATGAACTGCCGTCTGGCCGGTTCGCTCACAGTCAGGCTCGCTGTCCGGCGCTGCCTGGCCTGACTGGCGGCGTCGTCCGGCGCCTGCTCGGCAGATAGCCGGCCGGCCGCCCCGACGAGCTTGACGATCGCGAACGCGGCGGCGGCCGACCCAACGAGCGTGGGCAGCACGTCGGCGGGGCCCGAGGTCGGCCTGGTCACGGCGGCGATGAGGCCGATCAGGCAGAAGACGCCGATTCCGATGTACCCGTTGCGCATGTTGCGCTGCGCGAGCGTTCCGATGACCGCGGCGAATATGGCGAGCACCACCAAGACGCCGATCTGCAGCACCAGCTTGTCGTGGCTGCCGAACTCCTTAATCGCGAAGTTCTTGACTGGTGGTGGGCTGAGGTCGATGGAGAGTTCGGCGACCGCTACGACCGGCGATCCGACCGGGCCGGTGAGCCCGGCGATCAAGAAGCCGACGCAGACGCCGACGGCTCCTGACAGCAACCCGGCGAGCGCGCCGCGAATGCGGATGAGGCTGATGGGAGTCACACTTGATATTCGTACCAGCACCTGCGCCGGATTGGAGCAAGGCCGCCGAGTCAGGCCCGCGGCACGCGGGCCAAGCCGCATCGCGGCCTGCGACGAATAGGAAGTGTGGGCATGACCGACGGCGAAGCAACCGGCGATAGCGAGCATGTGCCTAGCGCCACCTCGCGCGGCCGCGGCCGTCTGCGGCTCGATGACCTTCTTCCCGCCGTCGCGCTCGGGGATGAACGCGCCTACGAAGCCGTCTATGACCAGGCATCGGGCTGGGTACTCGGCGCTGTGCGCAAGGTTCTACGCGATCCCGCTCAGGCCGAAGAGGTTATGCAGGAGGTCTTGCTCGAAGTCTGGCGGACGGCGAGCAGGTTCGATCCGCGCCAGGGCAGCGGCGTCTCGTGGGTGATGACGATGGCTCATCGCCGGGCCGTCGACCGGGTCAGGTCCGAGCGCAGTCACGCCAGCAGGGAAGCACGCGCGGCCAGCGCCGTCATCGACTACGACGACGTGATCGAGGCGGTGGAAGCCAGTCTCGACCGCGAACGGGTGCAGCGCTGCCTGTCCTCACTGACCCGGCTGCAGCGCGAATGCGTCGCCCTGGCCTATTACAACGGGTACACCTACCGTGAGGTCGCCGAGCTTCTCGGGGTCCCGTCCGGCACGGTCAAGACCAGGATGCGCGATGGGCTTATCAGGCTCAGGGACTGCCTGGGGGTGTCATGACGGGCGATCACGAGCTGCACACGCTGGCCGGTCCCTACGTGGTGGACGCGGTGACGCCGGAAGAGCGGTCGAGCTTTGCCGGGCACCTCGCCGACTGCGCGCAATGCCGCGACGACGTGCGCGAGATGCGCGAGGCGACAGCCAGGCTCGGCATGGCCGCTGTGGTCAAGCCGCGACCTGAGCTGAAGGAGCAGACCATCAGGGCGGCGATGCGTACCAGCCAGCTCGCACCCGTGATCGACGACAGCCCGCCAGACGGCGGGTCGCTGCTCAGCCCCGATGCGAGGGTCGTGCGACGACGGTGGCCGACTGGACGCGACAGGTCCATCCGGCTGTCAGTCAAACTCGCGCTCGCCGGAGCGGCGCTCGTGGCCGCTGCGTCGACCGGGATCGGCTTGGCCGCCGACAACATGGTGGAGCAGTTGCGTCACACCCAGCGGCAAGATCACATGATCGCGACCGTGCTCAATGCCAGCGACGCGGTCATGCTGACGGCGCGGACCACCACCGGCGGCACGGCGACGGTCGTGATGTCCCATCACGAGCATCGCCTGGTTTTCACCACGCACGGCTTGCGTCCGCTGCCAAGCGGTCGTGCCTATGAGCTGTGGCTCATGGGTCCGGCGGGGGACCGGCCGGTGGGGATGCTCAGGCTCCAAGCCGATGGGATGACCGCGCCGACCGTGGTCTCCGGGCTGAGGCAAGGTGATGCGATCGGCGTGACGGTCGAGCCGGCTAGCGGTTCGGCGCTGCCGTCGTCAACGGTTGTCGTCATGATCAGGCAGCGAGCCTGATGGGAGCAGCGGCTCAGGCTGCCGGGCTGTGATTCGCCAAACCGCTGACTGGCCAGGGTAATAATTCCGCGCTTGAAGCTGCCTGGGTGTCGTTGAGCGGCCCGGGACTGGGAAAGGTTCCCGCGTCGGGAGTTGCCGGGTGCTTTTTTCGCCGTCTGGTTTGCGGGGTTTCGCGGCAGTCGCGCAGGGAGAGATGTGATGCGTTCCCACGCTTCCTTGGGCGTGGCCTTGATCGGCGCGCTGCTGCTCACGCCGGCCGCGGTGGGCTGCGGCACGTCGCCGCCCGCTTCCGCGTCGCCGACCGGCTCGCCGCCCGTGCCTTTGTCAAGCCGCACGCCGTCAGCGACGGCGCACATAGGTGCTCGCTGCGGCTTGATCCCGGGACACGGCGCCGGCAGCTTCGGCGCCATGAGCGGCCAGCGGACCGCGACCGCGGCCTCGGGCAACCGGCAGCTGTCGGTGTTCAGTTCGGCGATCAGGATGGCCGCGCTGGGCGACGAGCTGAACAGCATGCGGTCGTTCACCTTGTTCGTCCCCGTCAACAGCGCCTTCGCGGCGCTATCGCCGGCGCAGCGGAATTCCCTGCGCAATCCGGCCAAACTCGGTGATGTGGTCAGGCACCAGGTGGTGCCCAGCACGGTTACGCCGGCGCAGATCACGCGCGGAGGCAGCGTGGTCACGCTGTCGGGGGCCAGGCTCTCGCTGGCGAGGCAAGGTCGGGCGTACCGGGTCAATCAGGCGACCGTGCTATGCGGCAACATCAAGACGGCCAATGGGACGTTGTACGTCATCGACAAGGTGCTGCTGCCGCCGAAGTAGCGGCCAGTCTCGATCGGGCCGCTTCCGCCGTCGGCATTCCGCACGCGCTCACCGCCGGGCAGGCTAACGTGGCATCGTGAAAGCATCGCCCGAGGCGCAGCTGCGGCTGCTTGAGCTAGCAGAAATCGACGCCGAGCTTGGCAGGATCACGCACCGTCGGCGTGGGCTGCCAGAGCACGCCGAGATCACCAGGCTGGAAAGCCGCGACGCTGAGTTGCGCGACTCGGTCGCCGCGATGACGGCGCAGAGCAGCGATCTGTCACGTGAACAGGCTAAGGCCGAGGCCGATGTGGAGCAGGTCAGGTCAAGGATCGACCGCGATCGCCAGCGTCTCGATGGCGGCATGATCAGCTCGCCCAAAGAACTCGAGAACCTGCAGTCGGAGATTCTGTCGCTCCAGCGCAGGCAGTCTGATCTGGAAGAGATCGTCCTCGACGTGATGGAGCGCCGTGAAACGACCCAGTCAGGCCTTTCCTCGGCGACCGCGGAGCGGGCTTCGATCGGGGCCGAGCTTGATGCGGTGACGGCGGCGCGGGACGCGGCGCTTGCCGAGCTCGATGATCAGGCGACGAAGGCCGGAGCTCGCCGCACCCAGATCGCCGGGGAAATACCCGGTGACCTGGTCGAGCTGTACGACAAGCTGCGCGCACAGCACGGCGGGGTCGGTGCGGCCGCGCTACGCCAGCGGCGCTGTCAGGGCTGCAACCTTACGGTGAACACGGTGGACATCAACGCGATCAAGGCGGCACCGCAAGACGAGGTGCTGCGCTGCGAGGAGTGCCGCCGGATCCTGGTCAGGACCACCGAGTCGGGCCTGTGACCGCGCCAGAGACTGAGAGCGAAGCTGAGGTCGGCCGCGGCGGTCCTGGATGGGGAGCGTCGCTCGGCACGCCGACCACCGTGCTGATGCTGCGGCATGGCCAGACCGAACTGTCCACCGAACGCAGGTTCTCCGGCCGGACCGACGTCCCGCTGACCAAGGAAGGCATCAAGCAGGCCGCCATGGCCGCCCGCCGCCTGGCCGGATCGGGTGCTACTGCCGTCATCACCTCCCCGCTGCAGCGCGCCCGCCGTACCGCTGAGGCGGTCGCAGAGTCGACCGGGGCGCCGCTGGTCGTGTACGAGGAGTTCGCCGAGGCTGAGTTCGGCGCGTGGCAGGGCCTGACATTCGCCGAGGCGGCCAAGAAGTGGCCGGATGAGCTGGCGGCGTGGCTGGCCAGTCCTGACGCTTCGCCTCCGGATGGAGAGAGTTTCGCGACCGTCGCGATGCGCGTGCTGGCCGGGCTCGACCGGCTGATCGATGAGCACCGGCACCAGACGACGGTCGTTGTCAGCCATGTGACACCGATCAAGACGCTGGTGTGCCGGACGCTGCTCGCTCCGCCCGAGGCGATGTTCAGGATGAACCTCGAGGTAGCCGCGCTCTGCCGCATCGACTGCTTCGACAACGGCTCCGCCGTCCTGCGTTCCTTCAACGACACCGCTCACCTGCAGCCCCGCCGCCTCACCCGCCGCTAGCGAAGCGTCAACACTGAGAAACGCCATTGAGGCGGGCCAGGACGGGCAGACGGCGGCCGGGACAGTGCGGGAGCATCGCTGCTGCCTCGCGCCCGCCGGCAACAGCACCAACGGTCCAACACTGCTGTCGCTCGTCGCGGGCCGACAGCACCAACGGTCCAACGCCGCAGTCGCCACAACAGCAAGGTGCACAACGCTGTCGCGCGCCAGCATGCTAGATG
>Ga0134126_10001740_pt1 | contig 27733 bp, 17 predicted proteins | sample KB31752_FD_96881 | JGI IMG/M metagenome (GOLD analysis project Ga0134126, IMG submission 96881) | Terrestrial soil microbial communities with excess Nitrogen fertilizer from Kellogg Biological Station, Michigan, USA - KB3-175-2 | ecosystem: Environmental > Terrestrial > Soil > Unclassified ... | reverse complement strand
ATAAATCGATGGCCCAGTTGGATTCATTAGAATTATATCCATTCAAAAGAATGTTTGCCGCAGGCGTTCCCAGTGTGATGACAGCCCATCTTTACGTTCCTTCGATTGACTCCACGTCCAATACGGCAACTTCTCTATCAAAAAAAGCTGTAACTGGTCTGCTTCGCGATAAGCTTCATTTTGATGGCTTAAGCATTACTGACGCACTCGGTATGAAAGGCGTTGCAAAATATTTTCCGGGAGGCCAAATCGCTGTTCAGTCGTTGATTGCCGGAAACGATATACTTGACCTTCCGGAAAACGTGGATTCAGTTATTGCAAAAATCAGGCTGGCGATTGATAGTAATCAATTAAGCTGGAATGATATCTATCAAAAATGCAAAAAAGTACTTACCTATAAATATTTATACGGAGTTGCAAATGCGCAACCTGTCAACACAGACCACCTGGTTTTCGATTTAAATAACGGAATTCCGGAAATGAAAAAGCTGATTGCAGAAAACGCCATCACCGTTTTAAATAATAAGGACAAAGAATTTTTTCCACTTACGGATGCAAATAAGAAAATCGCTTATGTAGGAATCGGCATTGACAGCGCCAATACATTTGCGTCCAGGTTGCAAAAAGACTTAAAAGCCGATGCTTTTTATTTTGATTATAAAGAAGATGCCACAAGAATTGCTTCAACTGTAGAATTAATAAAAAACAACTACCAGGCGGTAGTGATAGGCGTTCACAATTACAATCGCTACCCGCACAATAATTTTGGCATCAGCGATTACGCCTTAGATCTCGTAAAAAAATTACAAAGCGCGGACGGTGACAATCATAAAACCATCGTGCTTGATTTTGGAAATCCCTATGCACTTAAAAACTTTTGCGATGCAAAAAATTTAGTAGCATGTTATGAGGACGATTCTATTACACAAAATGCTGCGGCAGATATCCTCGAAGGGAAAATAATTCCTAAAGGCACATTACCGGTCACAGTTTGTGATAACTACAAATTCGGAAGCGGTATCACAGGCAATAGAGTGATGCCGGTTGCCACACCCGATGAAGAAGGAATCAATGGTTTGCAAATGACACGCGATATTGATTCGATAGCCAACCTCGGAATTGCTGTTAAGGCTTACCCGGGTTGTGTTGTATTGATTGCGCGCCACGGAAAAATTATTTTTGAAAAAGCATACGGAACATACAATTATGATACGCCGGAGCCTGTCAATCTAAATTCAATTTATGATATGGCTTCAGTTACAAAAATTTGTGGTACTACCCTTGGCGTTATGAAATTGTACGACGAAGGCAGGTTAAAGCTTGATAAAACACTCGGAACTTATTTACCATGGCTAAGAAAAAGTGATAAAGCAAATTTAAACATAGAGAAGGTCCTGCTTCACCAGGCGGGGCTTGTTGCTGACGTTGTCTTTTATTTGAAAACCGTTGATCCCAAAACGGGAAAACCATTGCCTCAATATTTTCAGCCGGATTCCTCTGCTGAGTTTAGCGTAAGAGTTGCACAGCATTTATACCTGAAAACCGGTTATGATAAAACGATGAACCAAAGTATTGCTGACAGCAAGCTTCTTCCCGGGGAAAAATATGTTTATAGCGACAATGATTTCATTTTGATGGCAGATGTTGTTCAGGCTATTTCGGGAATGAGGATTGATAAATACGCTGACAAATATTTTTATAAACCGATGGGTCTTACTTCGATCGGATTCAATCCACGAAACAGATTTGATACCAATTTAGTTGCGCCCACTGAATTGGATCAATACTTCAGATTTCAACACCTACATGGAGACGTTCATGATGAGGGAAGCGCCATGTTTGGCGGGGATGCCGGAAACGCAGGATTATTCAGCAATGCCGAAGATATCGGAGCCCTTCTTCAAATGTTTTTGGATGGCGGCTCATTCAATGGCAAAGAATACATTAAACCTTCAACCCTTAACTTGTTTAGTGCCTACAATTCAAGCATCAGCAGGCGTGGAATTGCTTTTGACAAACCTCAAAAAGATAATTACACCACTACGGATCTGCATCCTTATCCCTCTAGGTTTGCTTCGCCACTTACTTTCGGACACACAGGATACACAGGAACTGCTATTTGGGTAGACCCGAAATATGATTTGGTTTATGTATTTTTAAGCAATCGTGTGAACCCTACAAGAAGCCAGGAATTATACAAATACAATATAAGAGGCTCTATTGAAGATGCCGTGTATAAAGCAATGGTGCCGGCAATTCCGGAAGTGATAAAAAGGGAAGAGTTGGAGACGGAATTGAGGCAAAAGTAACAAGCAATAATTAGCAGCGAACGAACAAATAAGCAGAATTTTAATGCCATTTTTGTACTTTTAGACTAATAACGAGTAGACTATTTAACCAATAAACATACACACCATGGAATATCCTTATCAGATAAAAACTTTGGAAGAATACAAAGAAGCTTATCAAAAGAGTGTTGAAAACCCCGATGAATTCTGGGGGCAGGTAGCAGACAACTTTTTTTGGAGAAAGAAATGGGATAAAGTTTCAGAATGGAATTTTAAAGAGCCAAAGATTGAATGGTTCAAAGGTGCCAAGCTTAACATCACTGAAAATTGTATTGATCGTCACTTAAAAGATTTGGGTGAAAAACCTGCCATCATTTGGGAACCTAACAATCCGGAAGAAAGGACAAGAATAGTTACCTATACAAGGTTGCACAAAAGAGTTTGCCAGGTGGCCCAGATGCTTATCAACAATGGCGTTAAAAAAGGCGACCGCGTTTGCATCTATATGGGCATGGTGCCAGAGCTGGCTTACGCGGTATTGGGCTGTGCAAGAATCGGCGCGATACACAATGTTATTTTTGGAGGATTTTCTGCGCAAAGTATCGCAGACCGCGTGGAAGACTCGAAGGCAGAATTTATTATAACCTGCGACGGCGCTTATAGGGGTGCAAAAGATATTCCCTTAAAAAGCGTTATAGATGATGCTTTGATTGGAAATAAAACCATAAAAAAAGTAATTGTTTATACAAGAACCAGGCGCCCCGTTTCTATGTTAAAAGGTAGAGATGTTTGGTGGGAAGAGGAAATGGATTTTGCATTATCGCAAATTGAAAAAAACAATGTAGTAACCTTCCCCGCTGCTGAAATGGATGCAGAAGACCCTCTTTTTATTTTATATACATCGGGCTCTACCGGCAAGCCAAAAGGCGTAGTACACACCAATGCAGGCTACATGGTATGGACAACTTACACATTTGTAAATACTTTTCAATATAAACCCGGAGATGTTTATTTCTGTACAGCTGATATTGGCTGGATAACAGGACACAGTTATATTGTGTATGGCCCATTGGCCGCAGGCGCTACCAGTCTTATGTTTGAAGGAATTCCTACCTGGCCGGATGCCGGAAGGTTTTGGGACATTATAGATAAGTACAAGGTAAATGTTTTATACACAGCGCCAACTGCTATCAGAAGCTTGATGAGTTATGGATTGGATCCATTGAAAGGGAAAGATATGTCTACCTTAAAAGTATTGGGAAGCGTGGGCGAACCCATCAATGAAGAAGCATGGCATTGGTATGATGAACATATCGGCAAAAAGAAATGCCCTATTGTAGACACCTGGTGGCAAACAGAAACCGGCGGAATTCTAATTTCAACTTTAGCCGGAGTAACGCCTTCAATTCCGAGCTGGGCTACATTGCCGCTTCCTGGTGTACAACCCGTATTGGTAGACGAGAATGGAAAGGAAGTAACAGAACGGGATGAGAACGGTCTGCTAAAAGGAAACCTTTGTATGAAAGCGCCGTGGCCCGGAATTTTGAGAACCACTTATGGCGATCACGAGCGTTTCCGCAAAAATTATTTTGCTACATATGAAGGATTATATTTTAGCGGTGACGGTGCATTAAAAGATAAAGACGGTAATTACAGGATTACCGGAAGAGTGGATGATGTATTAAACGTAAGCGGACACAGGATTGGTACCGCCGAAATTGAAAATGCGATCAACATGCATGCGGGTGTGGTAGAAAGCGCTGTAGTAGGTTACCCTCATCCTATAAAAGGGCAAGGTATTTACGCATTTGTAATTACTGAAAAGAAACATCCTGAAGACGAAAGATCTAAACAGGATATATTAGAGACGGTTTCGAGGATCATTGGCCCTATCGCGAAACCTGACAAAATACAGTATGTAAATGGACTTCCTAAAACAAGAAGTGGAAAAATTATGCGCCGTATTCTTCGTAAAATCGGAGAAGGAGAACTGGAGAACCTCGGCGATACAACGACATTGCTTGATCCGGGAATAGTGGATGAGATAAAGGCAAATAGGATTTAAGAATAGCCTCGCGAAGGATTTTTTTCAAAAAAATTCCCATATTGTCCCTTGCGGAGCTTTATGTTGGTAGCGTAACCAATCAACTAGCGAACCTGCTTGCGGAGAGCAGTAAACAAACAAATAACCAGAATTACTATTTGGTAAAAAGCAAGGTCGGCAACTTTTTCAAAGTTGCCGACCTTGTTCAAATTTTAGGTCTGTCCTTTCTTTTTAGATTTTCCAAATTTCATTTTTATTTTCGGGCCAGGTTCTTCTTCTTCACCTAATAATATGCCCCACGCCTTCATGCCTTCAACCCGGTCAAAAATAATTTTAGCCATTGCTAAATAGGGTACTGAAAGGAACATACCAGGTATTCCCCAAATCATTTCACCAACTACAACTCCCAAAATAATAATCAATGGATTTATCCTTATTTGAGCACCTACAATTTTCGGCATTAAGAAGTTACTGTCAACCATATGAATACCAATCACAGCAATTGCCAGGTATAATGCATGGTGGGGGTCAGAAGTAGCAAAAGTGATACATATCCCGATGAAAAGCGCAGTATAAATGCCCAGGTACGGAATCAGGTTAAGCACACCAACCAGCAATGCAAGAAGAAAAACATATTTAATGCCAATCAACCAAAAGACAAGGGACGATAACGCGACCAGGATGGCCATTTCGAAAAATAAACCGGTAATATATTTTCTTACGATAGATTTAATCTCCTCTGAAATTTCATATATCACAGAAAGATGCTTTTCGGTAAAAGCTGCCACAATAAAACTCATCAAATGGCGCCGGTAAAACAAAATAAAAAAAGTATAGATAAGTGTGAAGATCAACAAAAGCAACAAAGTTGATACGGAGACTACTGTCTGTTCAATGATACTTCCACTGGAACCTAATACTTTGGAAGTGGTTTTATCAATATATTCCGTTTGCTTATGAATGTTGACATTAAATGTAGTTTCAAACCACGTTTGAAGATTTTGAAACAAGCTGCCGACCTGGGCTTTGAGCAATGGCCATTCTTTTGTTAAATCGGCCATCTGCGAACTAAGGGAATAAATAACAATAGAAACTCCTATTAGAAAAATTATTACAGAAACAATAGCTGCAAGCGATCGGGGAAATTTCAATTTGTTTTCAAAGAAATTTGACAATGGTAAAAGCAGAAGCGCAAACAATAAAGCAAATAATAATGGAGCCAAAATGGTCTTGCCTATGATGGCCAGAAAACCGCCGGCAACTAAAATAATCAGCACGCAGGCAAGTTTCAAATAGAAAGGCAGTGTGTTTTTCATAAAGAATTATTGCTTTAATTGAAGAACAATTTAGTTTAATTTTTAATAATAAGCCTGACGGCAAGCGTCTGATTTATTATTATGTGAAAATTTTTCCGATCAGACGGAGACCGTCAGACAAGAAAAATTTTTGTTTCCTTTGCAGCATGCATCCAAAAGATTTATCCATTAAGGATTTCGACTACGTACTTCCGGAACACAGAATAGCTATTTATCCCCTACAAAAAAGAGACCAATCAAAGTTGCTAATTTACAATGACGGAAATATGTCAGAAGATATTTATAGAAATATTTCACGCCATTTACCTGAAAATTCTTTTCTTATTTTTAACGACACCAAAGTAATCAAAGCAAGGATTTTATTTCAAAAAAAGACCGGTGCAGTTATAGAAATATTTTGCCTGGAACCACATGAAAAAATAAATGATTATGCGGTCGTGCTTTCGCAACAAAATTCTGCGCGATGGAAATGCATGATTGGAGGTGCGGGCAAATGGAAAGAAAAGTTCCTGGAAAAAAAGATTGCAATAAATGATGAAGAAATTCTCCTGAAGGCTGCTTTGATTGAGAAGCTAAGCGACGCGTATGTAGTAGAATTGTCCTGGAATCCGGGAAATTATTCTTTTGCTGAAATTATAGAACACGCCGGCGAAACTCCTCTTCCGCCCTATATCAAAAGAAAAGCGGAAGAAAGCGATGCGGAAAGATACCAAAGCATTTATTCGCATTTCGAAGGTTCTGTGGCCGCGCCCACCGCCGGTTTGCACTTTACCAAAGAAATATTTTCTTCGTTGAAGAAAAAGCATATTGACAGCGGTTTTGTAACACTCCATGTGGGCGCAGGAACTTTTAAACCGGTAAAATCAGCAAACATGGAGGGCCATGAAATGCACGCGGAGTGGATTGATATTTCCACAAAATTTATTGACCAACTGATTCAAAATATTTCTCAACCGGTTTTTTGCGTTGGTACCACTTCCGTAAGAACCGTTGAAAGTCTTTATTGGATGGGATTAAAGACTGTTATAGATCCTGAAATAGATTTTGAAAATTTAAAAATAAATCAATGGGAAGTATATGAAGACCCTTTGTACAATAACAATTGCAGTGCGGAGAAATCCCTGCAATCACTTTTAACCTATCTTCAAAAAAATAAAACTAACAGGCTTTTTATACAGACGCAAATTATTATCGCACCAGGATATTCATTTAAAATAGCTAATGGTATCATCACAAACTTTCATCAACCGAAATCCACTTTATTATTGTTAGTGGCTGCTATGATAGGAGATCGTTGGAAAGAAATTTATGAATATGCGTTGGCCCATGAGTTTAGGTTTCTAAGTTATGGCGATGGTTGTTTGATTTATGGGAATCAAATGCCGGATTTGAAGTATTAGAGAACCGATTTCGGGTACAGATTTTTTTCAACACTTGTCCCCATGCATTCTTATATTATTGGATTAGCTTCTTTTATAAGCCTGTCCCATAGTTCATGAACCTGCAAATAATTTACCCATAATTTAATATAGTTAATGTCAAGATTTTCAAACTGAATTTCATATACGCGAAGTGCATCAGTAAATTGTTTCTCACTTCCTCCTGAAAGTTTAGCCCATTTTAATTTCATAAGTATAGTGTCTTCCGGAGTTGAAATATTCATTGAAAGCCGCAATATTTTTTCTGTAACTTTTCTATTAAATCGCGATCTGTCAAAAGCATCATCAGTCAAAATCCAAAAATCGGTTTTATCACCTTCTTTCGTATCAAGAAGATTGAACATAGATTTGAACCGAATGGCATCTTCAATAGCGGCTTCGGAAATATAATAATCCGGAGGTTGAAAATATCATGTGTAGTTCTTGGTTCTCCCTGAATGCTTGATACCAGCGAACGGTAATCATATAATCAATATGATGTTCTTCAAGAATGACCAATACTTTTTTTAATAATTTCGGTTGTAACATCTTGTCAATCTTTGCAGATATATTTCTTTAATTTCTGATTCGGTTTTGTGAGGGAATCTTTTCTGCAGGCCATTAATAAAAAGTTCTTTTGCTATAGCTGATAACTCAAAAGATTTGAGCAAACGTTTTTCAGGCCCCATCTTTTTCAGGCTCAACAAATATTGCAAATGATTTGGACTTTGTTTATGATTCAAATTGAGAGGGGAGTTTTTAATTATTGAGAGGGATTGATTATGAATGGCCGGAATTTTGTTTAATAGTTCCTAATTATTGCCAAAAACAAATGATTAAAAAATTGTATCCATAAAAAATTGTTTTAAGCCGGTATGAAATTACAGCTAAATTTTCTAAACCTCCTACACCCCCCCTCACTCCTCAACTTCTAATTCACCATTTTATCAGCGCAGCAACTGCTGGCAAAGGCTTCCGGCTTGGCTTTGAATGCAAAGCCCATTCCTAAAATATAGCCCATCGCTTCACGCAAAGCTTCATTGCTTCTAAAATGAGGATTGGTATTGATGTCCGCATGCACTTCCATGTCCACATCATACTTAGTAAACAGGTCGCAAAGTTCATAAGCAATTTCGATGCTCTTGGCTACTTCTACCAACATGCGCTCTTTGATGCTGTACTTCATTATTGTCTTTTCATTATGAATAAACATAAAGCCTCCGCGTCCTTCGCGAAGAAAAACGATTACAGTGGCAAATTCAGTATCGTGGCTTTTAACTTGGCTGTCGGTGCCGATGCAGACTTTTAATTTATTGCCTGCTTCTGTTTCTGACTGGATGGCTTTTTCTACGGCTTTTTTGATGGGCAGTTCGATTGGGTCTCCATTAAATCTTCTCCATAACATAAAATAAAGTTTATTAAATGTAAATATATTTTGGAAAAAGAACAGGAATTTTTTAGAAAGTATAACAATTGTTTTAGCGAGGATTTACTTAGCCAGGTTATTATTTTTTCCAAACGCGCCGTTTTAATAATGATAGCTTTTAAGTTAAATAGTCCTTTCATACATTGTCCGGTTAATAACCGGACTTCAAATAGAAAAGCCCTGGTATTGCCTTTCCCAGATTTATTTTTTATATATTGCAATACTAATTGTTTAATAGAAACCTATGATTCAGTGAACATCTAATACCTATAAATCAAGCATGGACGATTCTTTAAACCCACATCCGAAAAAACTAAGCCAATTAGCCGCCACCGCAATTTGTGGAAATGACATTACCTCATCATGCCTTTACGTTTCCGCTTTGTGCATCATGTATGCAGGCCAATATGCATTTATTGCACTATTGATCGTAGGCCTGGTTTTGTTTTTTTTCAGAAAAATTTATGGCGAAGCAGTCGGCGCATTGCCTCTCAACGGGGGTGCGTATAATATTCTTCTCAATACAACAACTAAGGGAAACGCTTCCCTGGCCGCTTGCTTAACCATACTTTCTTATATGGCAACGGCAGTACTTTCAGCTTCGGAAGCAATGCATTATTTACACAGTGTTTTCCCGTTTATTCCTGTTATTATTGCAACGATGGTAATTCTTACCATTTTTTTATTCCTTACCATCGGTGGCATCAGCGAATCGGCCACAGTTTCTGTCATCATTTTTATAATTCACCTGAGTGTTCTGTTGCTGCTTATTGGTAGCGGAATTTATTATGTAATTGTAAATGGGATAGACTTAGCAAAAATAAATTTTCATACGCCTTTAAAAACAAGTATTTCTACGGCTATATTTCTGGGCTTCAGCACTGCAATGCTTGGTATCACAGGATTTGAGACATCCGCTAATTTTATCGAAGAGCAAAAGCCAGGAGTTTTTCCAAAGACATTAAAGAATATGTGGATCCTCGTAATGATCATTAACCCTGTGATTGCGTTGCTTGCCGTTTGCATAATGCCCCTGGATGCCGTTGCCGGTCATGAAGCTGCATTCCTGTCTTTTATGGGAACGCAAACCGCGGGTTCGTGGCTGGCATTGATTGTCTCCCTCGATGCGGCTTTAGTTTTAAGCGGTGCTGTATTGACTGCTTTCATCGGCGTGAACGGATTGATGAAACGCATGACGTTGGACAGAATATTTCCACAGGCTTTACTGAAAGAAAATTCAAGAGGAAGTTCTCCGAGGATATTAATTGTGTTTTATATTTTATGTTTCTCTATTCTTTTTATTACCGCCGGCGAACTTGCGCCGCTGGCGGGGGTTTATACCATTTCATTTTTATCAGTAATGGCATTTTTTGGTTTTGGCAATTTATTATTAAAAATAAAACGGGCAAAGTTGCCACGCCCCGAATATGCACCCCCGATATTAGTGATTCTCGGGATATTGGGAATTGTAATTGCATTGTATGGAAACGTAAAACTCCATCCCGACTATCTGGTGGTATTTCTTCAATATTTTATTCCAGCCATTCTTATTATTTATATTTTTTTAAAAAGGAAGGTTGTGATTCATTATCTTCTTATTTATGCAAATTCATTTTTTGATAAAATTCAAAAAGCCTCTGTTTTCAGCAGGTTTCATCTTACAAAAGAAATGCGCAGATTAAACAGGCAACCGTTTGTCTATTTTACTAAAGGCGATGATATTTCTATTCTCAACAAGGTGATTCAATACGTGCAGGAAAATGAGATTACACAAAAATTAAAAATCGTGACCGTTTTACAGAAAGAACAAAAGCTAAATAAAATATTTGAACGCGACTTCCAGGCGATGGATCGCGCTTATCCCGATATTAAAATTGAATACATCCAGGTGCCCGGTGTTTTTGGACCGGAAATGATAGATAAGCTCAGCAAAGAATGGAACATTCCTAAAAACTTTATGTTCATAGGTTCTCCCGGTGATCATTTTCCGCATCAGCTTGCTGATTTAGGGGGCGTAAGGTTGATTATCTAATTTGCCAATATCCTCTTTGTTGACCAGACTAATGCTCCTCTAAAACATAATTTTAAAAAAGAGAAGGACTAAAAATAAAATAAGCGTCATTTTTTTGATTGTGTAGCTTTGTTTAAAATCAATTTTTTTCAAAGGCAATGGATACAGGGAATATCAAATCTTCCAACAATTTATTAAAGTTAACTATAGGTGCGTTGGGCGTTGTATTTGGCGATTTAGGCACCAGCCCCCTGTACGCATTAAGGGTTTGTTTTTCGGGTACGCATAGCCTTGCAGTTACCGATCAAAATATTTATGGCATTTTATCTTTGATATTCTGGTCTTTAATTCTTGTCATCAGCATAAAATATCTTTTATTAATTTTAAGAGCTGACAATAATGGCGAGGGTGGAATATTAGCTTTAATGGCATTGGTTTTGCCCAGGAAAAAAAACAGGAGATTCATAGTGATTCTGGCTATGGGCTTATTTGGCGCGGCTTTGCTTTATGGAGACGGGATGATTACTCCGGCCATTTCTGTTTTGAGCGCCATAGAAGGATTACAAGTTGCGACTCCTTTTTTTGAACCTTTTATTATTCCGATCACCGTATTAATTCTTTTTGCATTATTTTATTTTCAAAGAAAAGGGACCTCAGGCGTTGGAATGATTTTCGGTCCTCTTATTCTTGTATGGTTTTTATCCATTGCTCTTCTCGGCATCAATTCAATTGTAAAAGATCCATCGGTTTTATATGCAGTGAACCCATACTTTGCTGTTCGTTTTTTTAAGGTAAATGGATTGAGCGGAATGGTTATTTTAGGGGCAGTTTTTTTAGCCCTTACCGGCGCAGAAGCTTTGTATGCTGATTTAGGGCATTTTGGTAAAAAACCAATCCGCAGGGGATGGTTTTATGTTGCCTTGCCTTGCCTGATATTAAATTATTTTGGGCAGGGAGCGTTATTGTTAGAAAATCATAATTATATAGCCAATCCATTTTATTATTTAGCTCCGCATTGGGCTTTATACCCGGTAGTGATACTCGCAACCGTGGCTACAGTAATTGCTTCGCAGGCAGTAATTTCCGGCGCGTTCAGTCTCAGCTACCAGGCAATACAATTGGGTTTTATGGCTCGTTTTAAAATAGTGCATACTTCACCGGATGAGAGGGGGCAAATTTATATTCCACAATTAAACTGGATATTGTTTTTCGCAACAGTTTGGCTTGTTGGCTCATTTAAAACTTCTGATAACCTTGCTGCTGCGTATGGAGTAGCGGTGAGTACTACCATGGTGATAACTACGCTACTTGCCTTTGTGGCTATGAGAAATTTGTGGAAATGGAAACTGCCGGTTGCCATATCTGTAGTCGTATTTTTTTTAATTATTGATTTATCTTTTTTTACTGCCAACATAGTAAAGATTCCTGAGGGTGGCTGGTTTCCTTTAGCTGTAGCGGGAACTATTTATTTTATGATGACTACCTGGCACAGGGGTAAAAGAATGATGAGCATTCAAATAAACAAAATAACTGATCCCCTGGAGAAGTTCATAACATATTACCAGGCAGAGGCAGAATCCATCGTAAGCGGAACCGCAATTTATTTAACGAGCAACCCCTATGGAACACCTCCGGCGCTATTCTACAATTTAAAACACAATAAAATATTGCATAAACACATCTTTATATTGAGTATTGAATTTGAACAGGTGCCGCACGTAGATTTATTACAAAATGCGAGTGTTACTAAATTAGATATGTACAGTACACTTATTATTATTCAATATGGCTATATGGATACTACTGACATTCCTGATGCCTTGCGACTTTTAAGCAACAAGAATATCGAAATAGACCTTGAAAATGCAATCTATTTCCTCGGAAGAGAATCGGTCGTCGTAACAAAACATACGGGTATGTCACCCTTCAGGGAGACCGTTTTTGAATACCTGGGAAGAAATTCTGCGCGAATTACAAGCTATTTCAATCTTCCTTACAATAGAGTATTTGAGATTGGGTCGAGAATTAAATTGTAATGTCTATTATTGAAAATCGTGATAGATATTCTTTTACCAGGTTGAATTACAGGTAATTCCAACACATCTTTATAAAATGAAAATAAAGCCAATATGCCTGCCCGGTAGGCAGTTTTGTTGACTGTAGCGTTATTTCTTTTACCTGCATATTTTTAAAAAATCATTTTATAATGATGTTTGCTCTTTCAAAGTAAGATCATAAAAATCAGTTCTTCTGTCTTTCAAATTCCTGACACTACCATGTGCGTGCAGTTCATCCAATAAGGAAAGATCCACATCAGCGATGAGAATCATTTCTGTATTGGGAGTGGCCTCACTTTTTATTCCGTTGGAAGGGAATGCGAAATCACATGGCGTAAAAACCGCCGATTGAGAATATTGAATATCCATATTTTCAACTTTCGGAAGATTACCAATACAACCGGTAATGGCTACAAAACATTCGTTTTCCACGGCACGTGCCTGGGCGCAATAACGGACACGGTTATACGCATTTTGAGTATCAGTTAAAAAAGGAACAAATAATATTTGCATTCCCTGGTCGGCCATCAATCTTGACAGCTCAGGAAATTCCACATCATAACAAATAAGAATACCTACTTTACCTGCGTCAGTATCAAAAATATTAAGCTTGTTCCCTCCGCGGATTCCCCAGAATTTAGTTTCATCGGGCGTTATGTGAATTTTTTCATATTGATCTATATTCCCATTTCTATGACACAGGTAACCCACATTTTTTAATGATTCTCCTTCAATGCTGGGCACGCTTCCCGTGATAATATTTACATTATAACTAATAGCCAGGTTTCTGAATCGTTTTTTAAATTCAGGAGTATATTGCGCAAGCGCCCGCATCGCTTCCGCTTCCGACATGTGATTGAATTCTGCAAGAAGAGGGCCATTGAACAACTCAGGCAATAACGCAAAATCGCTCTTGTAAGCCGAGATAGAATCAATAAAAAATTCCACTTGTGTAAACATCTCATCCATGTTTTTATACGGGCGCATTTGCCACTGAATTAAGCCCAGCCTTACATAAGTCTTTGCATTGAATAATGACTTCGTCTCACTGGTATAATAAACATTGTCCCATTGCAAAAGCGTTGCGAATTCTTTGCTTTGAAAATCTTCAGGCAGATAATTTTTCAATACTTTTTTTACGTGGAAGTCATTGGAAATCTGGAAAGAGAGTACCGGATCGTAGATTTCCTTGTGCTTTACTTTTTGAATATATTCTTTAGGTGTCAGCGTTTCATGATATTTATGATATTCAGGAAGCCTTCCTCCAAACACAATGGCTCTTAAGTTGAGCCGCTCACACAATTCTTTCCTGGCGTCATATAAACGCCTTCCCAATCGCAAGCCCCTGTAATCAGGATGAACAAATATTTCAATCCCATAAAGAACATCGCCATTCTTAGGATCGTGTGTATTGAAAGTATAATTGCCCGTTATTTGTGCATAAGTATGCTCATCGCCGAATTTGCTATAATTCACAATAATAGAAAGCGCACAACCCACCACTACGTCATCCACTTTAATCACAATCTGTCCTTCAGGAAATTTATTAATCAGCTTCCGAATCGTTTCTTCGCGCCAGTAATTACCGCGCCATAGAGGATATGCGGCTTTCATGGCAGTTAAGAGCTGTTGAAAGTCCTCATATTTTAAAGTTCCTATTTCGATTTTTTTCATCACTAAATTATTTTAAAAATATAACCCTGAAATTACAAAGGTTTTAAGGTTGCCAACATTCAAAAGTCAACAACCATAAAACCTTTAATAACATGACTAATGCCAAAAACAAATTATTTGTTTTCGGTTATCACCGGCCCCGGAATATTATCCCCGTCATTTTTTGAATTCTCCATTATTTTAATAAAGGGTTTGAATAAGTCAAGCGGAATCGGGAAAATAGTAGTAGTATTATTTTCTGTTCCTATCTCGCGCAGCGTTTGCAGATAACGTAACGTTAAAGCGCTTGGTTGTTCTCCCAGGATTCTTGCGGCATCAGTCAATTTCTGTGAGGCCTGGAATTCACCCTCTGCGGCAATTACTTTCGCCCTGCGTTCTCTTTCTGCTTCCGCCTGGCGGGCCATAGCACGTTGCATTTCCTGCGGAAGATCAATTTGTTTCACTTCTACATGAGTGACTTTTACGCCCCATGGCTCAGTTTGTTCATCAATAATATGTTGCAGCCTCACATTGATTTTATCTCTTTGAGAAAGAAGCTCATCTAACTCAGACTGTCCTAATACGCTTCTCAGCGTAGTTTGTGAAAGTTGCGAAGTACCTACGAGATAATTTTCAATTTCAATGATAGCTTTTTGTGGATCAATAACCCTAAAATAAATAACGGCATTTACTTTTATAGAAACGTTGTCTTTCGTAATTACATCTTGTGGTGGTACATCCATCACCACCACGCGCAAACTTACTTTTACCATTTTATCAATAATCGGTATAAGCAAAATCAGCCCGGGGCCTTTTACGCCGCCATCTAATACGCGTCCCAACCGGAATATAACACCCCGTTCATATTCGCGCAAAATACGGACCGCGCTGGCAATAATATAAAGAATAATGATAACGATTATTACAATGGCTAAAGGAAATTGTTGCATGTTTTCTTAATTTAAAATTAAATTGATAAATAAATTTTTGGGTTTCGTTAAAGCTAAGCCTTTTCGCGCGCTACGTATAACGTAAGTTCTTTTATTTCTTTGATAATCACTTTTTCGTTTGCATTGATTGTATCAGAAAGCGACATTGCCCGCCATATTTCTCCAACCACACTCACTTGTCCAAATGGATTAAGTGCACTAAGGGTAATAGCGGTTTGGCCAATCAAAGCGTTTGCGCCGGAAACAGGTTTTGCTCTTTGCGCCCTTAGCCCCATGGTAATAAGGAAAAGGAAAAATAATGCCGTCGTCGTTGTTACAGAAAAAATTACTGTATGAGATAAAGAAACAAAATTATCTACCGGGCTGGACCGGAATAAAAATAATGAACCCAGCAAAACAGAAACAGTTCCTCCAATGGCCAATATTCCATGACTTACTATTTTTATTTCCAGTAAATAAAGAATTATCCCAAAAACAATCAATGCCAATCCTGCATAATTTACCGGCATTGAACTCATGGAATAGAACGCGAGTATTAAACAAATAACGCCAACGATACCGGGGAAAATCGCTCCGGGATTAAACAATTCGAACAAAAGCCCGAAGAAGCCAAGCATCATAATGATGTAGGCAATGTTGGGATCGCTGAGCCTGCTCAGTACTTTTTGAAAAAATCCCATTTCAAGATCCTCAATTGTAGCATTTTTTGTATGCAACGTTTTAGTACCGTTGCTTGTTTGTACTTGTTTTCCGTCTACCTGATTCAACAGATTTTTTTCATCGACGGCAACGATATTAATCACATTTTTTTCGAGCGCTTCCTGTTCGGTTATAGAAACACTATTTCTGACGGCATCGTCTGCCCATTGTACATTTCTGCCTCGTTTTTCAGCAATGGTCCTGATAAAAGCAGATGCATCATTTGTTACTTTCTCAGTCATTACAGCATCCATTTTCCCTTCTAAAGTAACAGGATGAGCCGCGCCGATATTAGTTCCCGGAGCCATCGCCGCGATGTTTGATGCCAGCGTTATAAATGTTCCGGCAGAACCTGCATGAGCGCCGGAAGGAGCAATATAAACTATCACAGGTACCTTCGACTGCATGATATTAGTAACGATTTCTCTTGTAGAAGTTAATAAACCACCTGGCGTATTCAAATTGATGACGAGGCATTCTGCATTTTCTTTTTCTGCCCGTTCGATTCCCTGTTGAATATACTCCGCGGATGAAGGATTAATGCTTTCGTTAACGTTAATAGAAATTACCTTTTGCGAAAATGAAAAGAAAGGAAACAAAAATATTACGGCAAAAAAAAGAAAGAATCGTTTGATAAGAGGTTGATTGCCAAATATATTGTTAAGGATTGCACGCATACCCGTAATTTACGTCAAGTGCAATGAAAAACAAAAAGAAGTTTTGGGTTCCCACTAAAATCCATGTCGCCGCTATCGCACAGTAAAAAAGACCCGCCCGTCCGTTAAGGCGGGAATAATCCCTTTTTATAAATAGGAATCTCCGTTATTTCCTGCCCGACTGATTGGGTCAGGCGGGATTCATTACTGCGAATCAATTGAAATGTATTTGCCCTACTAATTGGAAGTTGGGGTTTATTTTTTTAATGCCTGAAAAGTGATGGATTAAACAAAATTGGGGGATAAATGGAAAGGTGTATTTTAGCCTAAATACAAACGTTGTATGCAACCCATACCGCGTTTATTTAGTTATTTGTTGCCCTTTGGTTGAGTTGACAGAACTTTTAAATTTTAAATGTAATATATGACACAAATCAAACTTTATGTTTCTAATATAATTAATCATAAAGAAAAAGGTATTTATGGAATAGAGGGAAACCGAAACCGAGTAAATAAAGACCTATCTATAATATTTAAGAGACAACAAGACATTGATGATTTATTAAACTTAGCCAGACAACAAAAGGAAGGACTGGCTTATATACACAGGTTTTGCCAATTCATTGTTTATATAAATCTAAGCAATGATTTAAAAAATAATAGTCTGGCTTTCTTTGACTGCTTTAATGATATGGATACGGCATTGGATGTACACTTGCATTTTACGAGAACTGGATTTGACAAACTAACAAAAGAGGATTTTATGAACCAGTTTCTTGAAATAAGGGAAATATATGAACAGGTAAAAGATATGGCTGTATTAACTAAGGGGAAAATTTGAATGTCCTCTTTTGTTAGAGAAAGCTACTTGCACCAGAAGTCTCAACTACAGCCCAGACAGGCTTTTTAGGCAGACAAACAAAATTAACATGAAAGCAATTCTCTTTTTATTTTTTTTGATATTTTCTACCAAAGCGTTTGCTCAATTTAATCTTAGGCAGCTTACAGGATATATAAATATGTCCTATGACGGCTTGGATGAAATTCTATCTAAAAAGGGCTTTACGGCAGACGAACAAATATCAGCTTTTTGTATTTATCTTCCACTTCAGTTTTTCAATCTTTCTGGCTGAAAGTTATAAAATGCCAGCCCATCGCAGTAAACGTTGGGCGAGATACTACATTAAAGCCTTATAAACATTCACTTTCAGTAAGTTTATAATTTTGGAGGCAGAAAATCTTAAATTTGTAAAAAAATAAAAATGCAGACTTTAATTATAGAGATAGATTCAAATGGTAAGGCGAAAGAACTTTCATCCTTACTTTCTTCGTTGGATTTCGTTAGAAAAGTTTCATCTGTTCGCAAGACAAAATCTTTAATAGCTGCTTTGCAAGAAGATGAAAACTTGAAAGCTTCAATTGTTAAAAGGAAGAATAAAGCCATTGCAAAATATTTGTAATGAAAGTTCAACAAAGAGACATCATAGAATTAAATTATGAACTACCAAATGGTAGATTTAAAGCGCATCCGGCGTTAGTTATTTCAAATTCAAATGTTTTAGAAACGGAGGATATTTTTTATGCAGTAATGATTTCGTCAAATCAAATGAATGAAGAATTTAATTTTGAACTTGAGAATTCTATGCTGACAAAACCTCTTTCTAAAAAATCGTTTATAAAATGTCAACTGATACAATCTTACACAGCAGACGAAGTTATTTCAAAGATTTCTTCATTAAATCAGATGACTTTTGAGAAGGTGCTGAAAAAAATATTTGAAACAATATTTAAGGCAATACGATAACTGTAAATTATCAAGCACCCCCCTGTGTTGGCACAAGTTTGGTAGCGGAGATTTATGCATAACCATACTTGTGCCGGATACTAAAAAAGTTCAACTATATTCAAAATAAAAAATTACTTTTCGTTTATTAATTCGTGTTACTACGTTCAAAAAAAGTTAGTTTTCCTGAAAAAATAGAAATCCGGATCATTTATTCCTGCCCGAATGGCTCGTTCAGGCGGGTGTTTGCTGTAAAATTTATTGCGTAATGAGTTGCTATTGAAACGGCACCAGACCAAAAGAAAATCAGTTTATTTCTTTGTTTACTGCCAAATTTTTTGGGTATTTACGGGTATTTTTATGGGTATGATGGCCGCTTAATCGCTACAGCTTTGCCTCCAGCAATTTCTTCCATTCCTGGTACAATCCATCATACAAATCAACATTCGTTGGTTCGAATTTAGCCAATGGTTTAAATTGAGAATACGCTTCCTTGTAATCCGTATAAATTCCTGCTCCAATTCCGGCGCCTAAAGCGGCTCCTACGCTACCATCATTTTCATACAATTCTACAGCAACGCCGGTGACATTTACAAAAGATTGTATAAATACGTCGCTCAAAAACAAATTGGCTTTTCCCGCGCGGATAATAGTTGGATGCAAATCATTTTCACGCATTATATCCAAACCATAACGAAACGAAAACGCAATCCCTTCCTGAACAGCACGAAAAATATGCGCTTTGGTGTGCTTGTTCAAATCAATATTCTGAATGTGAGCATCAATCATTTTATTTTGCAACATGCGTTCCGCGCCATTACCAAAAGGCAAGATGAAAAGTCCATCGCTTCCGGGTTTTATCCGGGAAGCTTGCGCATCCATTTCTTTGTAGCTTAAATTTTCTCCGCACACTTTTTTTGCCCAGCTATACATGATTGCCGCACCGTTAATACAAAGCAACACGCCAATACGCTTTTCATCTGTTGTATGGTTTACATGAACAAAACTGTTTACTCTTGAAAACCGGTCAGATAATAATTTATCGGTAACCGCGTAAATAACACCTGACGTACCTGCATTAGCCGCCACTTCGCCGGGCTGAAGCACATTTAATGACAACGCATTATTTGGCTGATCCCCGGCTTTATAAGTTACCTCAGCGTTTTCGTTTATGCCTAACTGTTTGGCTATCGTTGGTGATATTTTTCCGTGAGATGAAAATAATGGCTGCACTTTCGGAATCAATGAATCATTAAATCCAAAATTGGCCATTAAATCTTTTGATATTTCATCTTTCTTAAAATCCCAGAATATCCCTTCTGATAACGCCGACGAGGATGTGGTGATCTCTCCGGTTAATTTCATCGCGATGAAGTCGCCGGGCAACATGATTTTATCAATCTGGTTATAAATTTCGGCTTCATTAATTTTTACCCATCCCAACTTGGAGGCAGTAAAATTTCCCGGAGAATTTAAAAGACAGGAGGAACATATTTCCTTTCCAATTTGATTAAAAGCATTTTCACCGATATTTATTGCTCTGCTGTCGCACCAGATAATACTGTCTCTTAACACTTTTTGATTCTTATCCACCAAAACCAATCCATGCATTTGGTAGGAAATTCCAATGGCTGCAATTTCTTTGGGATCAAATTTATTTTCAGAAACAAGTTTTTGTATTGCCTGAACCACTTGTTCCCACCACATTTCAGGCGATTGCTCTGCCCATCCGGATTGCAGAGAAGTAATCGGATTTTCGGTTTCAGGGCATTGCGCTGTCGCTATTGCTTTTTGGGTAGTGGCATCTACCACAGTGGCTTTTATAAAAGAGGTTCCTATATCAATTCCTAATAATAGCATGATTTATTTTTTATTTTTTATTAATCACCGGTTGCACTTTTATAAATTCCCGGTAAATGACTGATGATATAAATTGAAAACAGTTTTAATTTTATTTTACAGTAAAAGAACAAATATCATTGAATCGCAATCAGCGCTTCTACCGGTTTTGCAGCGCCCAATTCTTCACTTCTTTTTGATGGCAAAGAACCTCCAATATTTACCTTTATTTCGCCTGAATTTAAAACACTCTCACCATTTTCATCCACCAATTTCATCATGTCGGGCGTAATGGTAAATCTTACTTTTTCGGACGCGCCGGGCAAAAGTGTAATCCTTTTAAATCCTTTTAAAGAATACAAAGGATCGCCAGGACTGCTTTTAAGACGTGTAAGATATAATTGAACGACTTCATCTCCTTTCATTTTTCCACTATTGGTTACCGTTACTTCGGCATTTATTGATTCATTTTTTTTAATGGCTGATTTTGATAGCTTTAAATTGCCATAAGAAAATTTGGTATAGCTTAATCCAAATCCAAACGGATATAAGGGAACACCTTTAAAATAACGATAGGTTCTGTTTTGCATTGAATAATCATCGAATGGAGGCAGGTCGGAATCGCTCCTATAAAATGTAACTGGTAATCTACCTGAAGGGCTGTAATCGCCAAACAAAACATCTGCAACCGCTGTTCCTGCAGCTTCTCCACCGTACCAGGCATTCAATATTGCAGGAATACCTGCCTGTCCGGCAGGCAGGTTTTCCTCTTCCCATGGAATAGCCAAAGCGCTTCCTGTCATCATTACAAAGACAATTGGCTTACCAGTTGCCTTTAAAGCTTTTAGAAAATCTGTCTGCACTGCAGGTAAATTAATGCTTGTGCGATCACCTCCTTTAAAGCCCGCCGTACTAACTCTCATTTCTTCCCCTTCGAGCCGTGGAGATATTCCGCCGACATAAATAATAACATCTGCGTCTTTAATACTGTCGATCAGTTTTGAAAAATCCTGTGGTTCAGTTGATACAAAGTCTGTAGCTTTTGAGTAAAAAATATCTGCATTCTTCAATTTATTTTTTATTCCCTCCAAAACTGTTGTAACAACTGATGGCTGGCCGTTATAATTTCCTAGCTGGGTATTTGCATTATCTGCATTGGGCCCCAATACAGCAATTCTTTTTATATTTTTATTTAAAGGCAACAAATTGGCTTTTTGCCCTGGCATTGGCGCATTGCGAAGCAAAACAATAGATTCCTTTGCCATTTTCAAAGCAAGATCTTTGTGTGGCTGACTTTCTAAATTAGAAATTGGAATTTGCGCATATTTTACTTTGCTAATCGGATCAAACATCCCTAACCTAAATCGGATGGTAAATAATCTTTTCAATGAAACGTCAATATCTTTCTCTGCCAATTTTCCATCCTTTACTGCCTGTATCAAAGTTTTGTAGGTACGATTGCCACATTCTACATCGGTGCCGTGCAACACAGCATCTGTCGCGGAACTTTCTGCATCCGGAAACATTTTATGCGTTTCATAAAAATCATCTATTGCCCCGCAATCAGAGGTAACATAACCTGTAAATTTCCATTTATTGCGTAAAATATCCACCATCAACTTATCATTGCCGCAACAAGGCTGACCTGCATAAGCATTGTAAGCACACATCACACCGGCCACTTTTGCATTTACCACCAACTGCCTGAATGCCGGAAGATAAGTGTCCCAAAGATCATGGTTACTGACGTTCACATCAAAAGTATGACGTGTAGGCTCCGGGCCACTATGAATAGCATAATGCTTCGCGCATGCCGCCGCTTTTAAATATTTTGGATCATTCCCTTGCAATCCTTCTACAAATGCAGTTCCTATGCTTGCTGTAAGAAAAGGATCTTCACCATACGTTTCCTGCCCGCGGCCCCACCTGGGATCCCGAAAGATATTGATGTTGGGTGTCCAATAAGTTAAACCCGTATATCGGCTGTAATCCTTTTTGCGCAAACTTTCGTTGTGAATAGCGCGTCCTTCGTCAGAAGTGTAATCACCCATTTGCTTCATGGCGTTTACATCGAAAGTGGCGGCCATACCAATTGCCTGCGGATAAGACGTAGTGTGGTATTTTGTTCTTGCAACGCCATGCAAACATTCGTTCCACCAATCGTAAGGCGGAATCCCCAAACGCGGAATTGCCGGAGTGGAATTCAACATCTGGTTCACTTTTTCTTCCAGCGTTAATCTTGAAACCAAATCATTAACCCTGTCACTGATTGATAACGAGGGATTTTGAAATGGGTAACTGTAATTATTCTGAGCAAACACTGAAAAAATAATTGATATAAAAATCAGCAGCAATAAAATTTGTTTTCTCATTATTATAATTTTTAACTGCTTTCGCCGGCAGAAATTATTTTATCCTGCCACTCCTAACGGTGAGAAGTACACGAAAACTGATATAACAATTGCAACTACAATCAGGGATAGAATGACATCCCATTTATTCCAGCTTGCGCGACTTGCTGCCTTGTCTGCAGCAACGGTAGTTGCAAAAGTCAATCCTTGTATTTGTGCGTCATCAGGCTTGGGAGTCAGCAGACTTACAATCACCATTACGGCAATTGAAAACAGGAATAACAAAATACAGAAATAAAGAAAATTGATGGTAGCAAATGAATGAATGATTCCTGTCAAATCATTCTGGAATAATTCTGTTGTCAATTTTATCATACCAACAATAAATCCCACTATCATTCCCGTAAGCGCGCCGGTTCCATTAATACGTTTAAAGAATACGCCCAACAAGAAAACCGCTGCTATAGGCGGCGCTAAATAGGACTGTACACTTTGAAGATATTGGTATAAAGTGCCGGAAATTCTACTCATTAATGGTATCCAGGCCATACCAAGTAATACGACAACTCCTGTGGCAATTCGTCCTACTTTTACGAGTTCTTTACCATCTGCCTCTGGTTTTATTTTTTGATAAATATCCATGGTAAATAAGGTAGAACATGCGTTGTAAACAGAAGCCAAAGAGCTCATCAATGCTGCCAATAAACCTCCGGCCAGTAAACCTCTTAGTCCAACAGGCATTAATGCTTTTACAAGGGTTGGAAATGCTTCGTCATTTACCTGCAGGTCCAATTTTCCTTGTGCATGCAGCGCCGCTGCAATTAAGCCCGGTACCAGGAAAATAAAGAAGGGAAGTAACTTTAAATAAGCGGCGAAAATCGTTCCTCTTCTTGCCTGTCTTTCATCGCGGCCTGCCAGGCATCGTTGTACAATATGCTGGTCGGTACACCAATACCAGATGCCCACAATGGGCGCGGCAAACGTTATTCCGAGCCAGGGAAAATCAGGGTCGCTTAAAGGTGGAAACATGTTCAGCTTTTCCTTAGGCACAGAATTCATAAGGCCATGCCAGCCTCCAACTTTGTCTAAACCAATAAATAACAACACGGCCGAGCCTAACAACAATACAAAGGCCTGGATTGCTTCCGTGTACATCACCGTATGCAAACCCCCAAGGATGGTATAAACACCCGTAATGACTACGAGAATAATGGCGCCCGTCCAAAAATCAACTCCAAGGAAAGAATTAAAAACCAGCGCTCCGGCAAAAATCGTTACCGATGCTTTCGCAATTACATAGCTCAAGAGTTGAATAATAGAAAGCAGTCTTCGGGCTTTCGCATTAAATCGCCTTTCTAAGAACTCCGGCATGGTATAAACCATACTCCGCATATAAAACGGAACAAACACCCAACCCAAAACGAGCACCACCCAGGAATGCATTTCATAATGCCCCATCACCAGACCTGAAGTAGCTCCTGTGCCTGCGAGACCCACGATATGCTCCGATCCTACATTCGATGCAAGAATAGATGCCCCTATCACCCACCAGCCAAGGTTACGATTGGCCAGAAAATAATCGGACGCAGATCCCCTTTTTTTTCTGATCGACCACACAGAAACACCTGCGATAATAAGGAGGTAAAGAACTACAAAAAGAATATCAACGGTTCCCAGGAAGTGCATAAAAATAGTTTTGGTTATGATTTAAATACTTAAATAAAACGGTTAACGATATTTTCAAAATATTCCTGTTTGCCGCTTCTCATAGCTGGTTCACCACCTTCCGCAGCGAGGTTTCTCAAATCTTCTAAAGTCAGTTTTCCTTCTTCAAAAGCTTTTCCATTGCCTTTATCAAAAGATACATATCGCTCTTCCCGCAATTTTTTATATTCTGATTTATTTAAAATATTATCTGCAATTATCAATGCTCTTGCCATTGAGTCTATTCCACCAATGTGCGCATAAAAAAGATCCGCCGGATCGGTTGAATTTCTCCTGATTTTAGCATCGAAATTAATACCGCCTCCTTTAAATCCACCTGCCTCCAGGATAATAAGCATTGCCTCTGTAAGCTCATTAATATTGTTGGGAAACTGATCGGTATCCCAGCCATTTTGATAATCACCGCGATTGGCATCCATGCTTCCGAGCAACCCGGCGTCAGCCGCCACTTGTAATTCGTGAGTAAACGTGTGGCCGGCAAGTGTTGCATGGTTCACTTCAATATTTAATTTAAAATCATCCATCAGATCAAACTGTCTCAAAAAGCTAATTACGGTCGCTGCATCATAATCGTATTGATGTTTTGTTGGTTCGCAGGGCTTTGGTTCTATAAAGAAAGTTCCTTTAAAACCATTTTTTCTTGCATAATCTTTTGCGGTATGCAAAAATTTTGCAAGATGTTCCTGCTCTCTTTTCATGTTGGTATTCAGCAAGGTCATGTAGCCCTCACGGCCTCCCCAAAAAACATAATTTTCACCGCCCAATTCGATCGTTGCATCTAAAGCAGCTTTCACCTGCGCAGCAGCATGCGTCAATACCTGGAAATCAGGATTGGTGGAAGCGCCGTTCATATATCTTTTGTGAGAAAAAAGATTTGCAGTTCCCCATAGCAATTTCACACCACTATCCTGTTGTTTTTGTTTTGCATAAGCTGTGATAGCCTTTAGTCTTTTTTCATTTTCAACCACATCATTGGTATAATCTACCAGGTCCACATCATGAAAACAATAATAAGGCATCCCCATTTTGGTAATAAATTCAAAAGCCGCATCCATTTTATCTTTTGCTCTTTTTACAGCGTCTTCTTTATCATTCCATGGGAAGACATGAGTGCCTTCACCAAAAGGGTCAGCACCGACATTATTGAACGAATGCCAATAAGCGCAGGCAAACCTCAGATATTCCTTCATCGTTTTTCCGCCCACTTTTTTATTTTCATCGTACCATCTATAGGCTAATGGATTATCGCTTTTAGTGCCTTCGTATTTAATTTGCGGAATCTTCTTAAAAAATTCCTTTTTTCCAGTGATTACTTGCATGATTTTCGTTTTTTATTTTTGGGTTCAATGTAAAATGTTTTTTTATTTTAATTAGATGATATTTTACCTTTTTGTGAAACTATTTTGCCTAATTCACGCTATGATCCATTTTCATACCATTGTTTTTAGTCAGATCCAACCGTTTCAGTTGATAAGTCGCTAACTGACTATCTCCTTCTTTGATCTTAATATTTGTATCCAAAGGTGGATTTGGAAACACCTGTGTCTTACCAGTTACAGGCCATGTCACTTCAATCTTTTCAATAGATGTTGCCTGGCCTACGCCAATATGCTGAAGCAAAGGATTCGCGCCAAAACTTCCTCCTGAATTTACATCCCGATAAACGGATCTCTCCTTGCCGTTTTCTTTAAAAGTCACTTTTATTTTCGCTCCAATTGCTATCCTGTTAGAAACCGTGCCCTGTAATGAAAGATTAACCCAGTGGTTACTATTCTGACCCGGGTTTAAATAAAGAGAACTTTCGTAAGCATCTCCAACATATGCGCCTCCCATTTTGATAAAGATATCTTCATCGCCGTCATTATCAAGATCAGCAAACGCAACTTCATGACCTTTTTGTAAATTCCCAACACGCGCAGAAGTGGTCACATCCAAAAAGTGAGTTCCATTTATGTTTTTAAATAATTTGTTTGGAACGGCTGATTTAAAAGATGGGTTACCTGTGCCCAAATAAAAATCCAGGTAGCCATCATTGTCAATGTCGCCAAAATTTGATCCCATCGCAAAAGCGATTTTATTCAATCCGACTTTAGCAGACACATCTTCAAAGGTGCCATCGTGATTGTTCCTGAACAAGAAAACTTTGCCCGCATTGTTCAGGGGCGCTCCTACCGCTTCTGCACCCGCGTAGGAGGCCAAAGATCCTGTAAACTCATATCCACAAACAAGAATATCAAGCCATCCATCATTATCATAATCCCAAAACCAAGTGGGAAAAGTCCGGGACAGATTTTTGGTTAATCCAGCCTGCTCACTAACATCCTCAAACTTAACAGCTCCACCTTTCACCGATTCATTTTTCAACAAAATTTTCTTGCCGTTTAATGTGGAAATAAAAATATCTGTCAATCCATCATTATTATAATCACCGGAAGTAACGCCTTTTACAAACTCAGTGATAGCGCATCCGGCTTTAGACGCCATTTCGGTAAAAGTTCCGTTCTTATTATTGATATACAACTCGCAAGGATGTGCCTCTTCACCTGGCGTTGTTTCATTCCCAATAAAAACATCCAGCCATCCGTCGTTATTAAAATCTGCCCAGGTCGCGGTTTGAGTTGGGTGAAATGAGAGCAAGCCGCTTTCCTTGGTCACATCAGTAAAAGTGCCGTCGCCATTGTTTCTTAAGAGAGAATTGGGTGTTTTACCAAACTTTCCTTTCCAGCCTCCTCTTAATACAAAAATATCTTTTAAGCCATCATTGTTATAATCTGTTTGCATCATATTTAATCCACCCGTTAAATACCCTAACCCGGAAGAATCTGATAAATCGGTAAAAGTGCCATCGCCATTATTCCTGTAATATTTCATTGGCTCTTTCAGCGACCAACTGCTGAGTACAATATCCGGATAGCCATCGTTATTAAAATCATCCACAATGCAGCCACCGGCCTGGCTTTTATAATTTAGGCCCACATTTGCTGCGACGTCTGTAAAAGGTTTGATTGAATGCGTAGAATCATCATTCTCCACTTTCAAAAGATATTGAGGTGGCACCTGGTTCGGGTAACCACCTGTTGTCATATAGGCAATATTCAGTAGCCACCTCGATTCTAAGTCTCCCGGATTGTCGAATAATATCGCTTTGTATATTTCGATGGCCTTTTCGGAAGGGTTTTTATCATGATGTACTCCCTCAATTGAAATAGGGTATATACAGGATGCCGCATTGTGCATATTAATGCAATTCATTCGTTCACCTAATCTTAAATAACTAATCGCCATATCTTTAAGGATAGATTGTCTTTCATCAAGGTTACCCTTGGTTTTACCGAGCAAATCCTGGAAAATATCTATCGCTTTTTGTTCTTCACCCAATTCTAAAAGTGCGTTGGCTTTGTTGTTGAGCGCTTTTGTGATTGCATCTTCGTCGGAAGAATGATCTATAATAGAATCAGCGTATTTTACCACCGATTCAGGGCTAAAGACATTTTCAGGGCTTTGATAATTTTTTTCT
>Ga0134126_10001739_pt1 | contig 27736 bp, 17 predicted proteins | sample KB31752_FD_96881 | JGI IMG/M metagenome (GOLD analysis project Ga0134126, IMG submission 96881) | Terrestrial soil microbial communities with excess Nitrogen fertilizer from Kellogg Biological Station, Michigan, USA - KB3-175-2 | ecosystem: Environmental > Terrestrial > Soil > Unclassified ... | reverse complement strand
GGCGATTTGCTGAAAAAGCTGGAACGTCCGGCTGAGGCACGCACGGAGTTTGAAACCGCCGCCTCGATCACCCGCAATGCACGGGAGAGAGAGCTACTATTGGAGCGCGCACGATCTTGTGGGCCTGAATCTATACCTCGCTCGACATCAACGGGCCGCTCCTGGAGCAGGAGAGGAGCCAAGGCGCCCTCCGCCGCCGAAGAATGCGTTTGAGACTGCAATGGGTTATGGGACTCCGGCCACGACGCAGGTGACTTTTACGGTGCGAGCCGCGCTGGCGAGTGAGCCGGAGACATCGGGCGTAGTCGGATCGCTGAATGCGGAGCTGAGGGGAAAGCCGCTGGTGCGGTACAGCTTTGACTTCGATCTGCCGCAGGACAAGATCACGTTGGCGGAGCAGCCGGATGGAACGCGTAAAGCTTCGTTTGAGCTGGCGGTTGCCGCTTACGACGTGCAGGGACGAGTATTGAATTCTCTAGACGAGAAACGCGGCCTCACACTGAATCAGGAAGCAGTCGCCGGCTTTCTGCAGAAGCCGTTTGTGGTGCCGATGGAGATTGATCTGCCAGCGGCAGCGATATCGGTAAGGGCCGGGATGGTAGATCTGCCGTCGCAGGAGATGGGTGTGGTGGAGATTCAGCTAAACGTTGCCAAATAGATAGTAGTCGGGAGGTCTCCCGGATGACCGGCTTCCGGAAACTGAGCCGCCAACTGATTGCGCATGAAGATTGCGGAATTGGACACCCCCGGGAAATAACAGTGCACCGATGGCGTCTTGTCTAGTTGGCTTGATCGCCCGTAAGCAACTGGGACAAAAATAGATGGCGGAGAGGGGGGGATTCGAACCCCCGATAGAACTTTTGGTCCTATAACGGTTTAGCAAATCTCCGTTTCAAGATGACGGCGCAGATTATGCGGGGCTTAGGTTCGTCTGGGACGGTACGATGCCATCCAAAGGGACCTCAATCGTCACTTATTGGACACCAGTCGGGACACTGACGCGGCTCAGTTTCCGGATTGCCGACTATCCATCCGGTGTGTGGGATACCGCCCGTTGGCGCCCTCGCATTGCTTCAGAAAATCATCCTCGAACTGTTGAGCATCGCGGCTCCTCCAGCTGCACGCCAGAACCCAGCGGCCCAAAGCAGCCTTAATCCTTTACCGACTCCGACGGTCCACAAACGCCCATTTGGGGTTCAGAGTAATGTCGAGCCAAAGCAACCATTTCGCTTCATTTCTTTTCCTAAGTAGTGTTCTGGACAGATCTTCTCCGGCTCTAGAAGCCGTGGGCTGAGAGATGTTATCTGGCTTGATTGCCGAGCGGTCGCCCCGCGCGATTGAGCGCCCCCCCGCAACCAACCTGCCAAGACACCGGGGCCTCGTGCTTCGGTTGACGGTTGTCGTCCTGATTCTGGCCCGGCCACCGGTTTTTGTCCACGTTCGAATGCGCGCACCGGTTCGTTTTGTCCGGCAGAGCGGACGGGGTTTTGGAGGCGGTTATGAATAGATGCCTTTCGATGCTTCGGTTGACGGCAGTATCCCTTTCCATTTTGGTCTTGTCCGGTATCGTCGCCAGGGCGCAGTTCAATGCGAGTCTCTCGGGCAGCGTGCTGGATCAGACGCAGGCCGTGATTCCCGGCGCGACCGTAACACTGACCAACGACGCCACGCAGGTGACGCAGACTGCAACATCGAGCGCTAGCGGAACGTATCAGTTCAACCAGCTTCCTCCCGGCACTTACACCGTCAAGACAAGCGCCAAGGGCTTTCAAGAGAACACCGTCTCCAACGTCGCCGTTGCGGCGGAGACGCCGCGCTCTCTCAACATCACATTGCAGACCGGCGGCGCCACCGAAACCGTCACAGTGAACGCCGAGAATGTGCCGCTTCTTCAGACAAGCGATCCCAGCATAGGCACGACGATCGACAGCCAGGAGATCACGCGATTGCCGACCTTCGGGACGGATCCGTACGAACTACTGCGGACGGCCCCTGGCATATCTGGCGACGGCGCACGGTCAGGCAGTGGCAATGCGGTCTTTCTGCCGAATGGCGCGGGACCGGGCGGCTCAAACGCCGGAATCTTTCAGACCGAGAATCAGGTGCAGATCTCGGCTGACGGCCAGCGCGTGGCGGACAACAACTACATGATCGACGGCGTGAGTGTGAACTCGCTGACGCACGGCGGATCAGCCGTCGTCACGCCGAATCAAGAGGCTGTGGGCCAGATGACCGTCGTTTCGACGTCCTACGATGCAAGTCTGGGCCGCAACACCGGCGCGCAGATTCAGGTCGTCACCAAGAGCGGGACAAACAGCCTGCACGGCTCGGCTTTCTTCCTTTATGACGAACCGGGATTCAACAGCTATAACAAGTACGGAGGCCCTGCACCAGGGACCTTGCCTGTCCGCGACAACAACAAGCAGCGCACCTGGGCGGCCTCGCTTGGCGGGCCTCTGGTGAAGAACCGTCTCTTCTGGTTCGGATCGTTTCAGGAGTACAAGCAGAATAATCCGAGCGTCACTACGGCCTATGTCGAAACATCGCAGTTCCGTTCGGCGATCCAGTCGCAGCGTGCGGGTGGCGTTTCGGAGACGATCATCGCCAACCCGGCTTCACAGCCGAGGATCATTGCGGTGCTGACACCGAGTTGCACGGGGTTCGCAACCTACAAGGACCAGAATCCCCTCGACACTACTTTCGGCACCAATGTTCCTGCCTGCCGTGTGGTCGCAGGAGGAATCGACATTGGGTCGCCGCCGCCAGGAGGCGTCAGCCAGATAGGGGCCTACCTCTCGGGCAGCTCGAACAGCGCCGCTCCGTACTACGGTGCGTCGCCACAGCAGGTAGGCGGTGGGTTTGACGGCATTCCGGATCTCGAGAATGTGCAGGTTTATGTTCCACAGCAGAGCCGCGGCAACCAATACAACGCGCGCGTCGACTTCCAGATCACGCCCAGGGACCTGCTGGCCGGCTCGGTCTACTTCACCAAGCTGGACAATCTGACTGCCAGTGGCGCGGCCGGCTCGCGTCCTTTCGGCGATGTGCCCTTCAAGCCGCTCAATTCCGCCGGAACATTGATTTACATCCACACATTCTCCCCGGCATGGATCAACGAGCTGCGCGGCAACGCTACCCGCTTTACGGACAATGCGCTGAACGATGCAGGCAACACTGTGAACTATGGCATTCCGTACGTCAACGTGCAGAACTATCCTCCACCCCTGCAATACGGCGTGTTAGCCGCGAACACCACGCCTGCCAATTTTGCAGAGAACACCTACGAAGTGCGCGATATGGTCTCTAACGTGCGCGGTGCGCACACCATCCGCGTTGGTGTGGAAATGCGCTTCGAACAGGACAATGACAATCTCTACGGCTACGAGAGGCCCACATACGCCTTCAACGGCATCTGGAATTTTGCGAATGATGCGGCGATCTATGAGGCGGTTGCTGCAAATCCAAACACGGGCGGTCCCGCGAACAGCCAGCGCTACTTCCGCTCGGAGAACTACGCCGCGTTCGTGCAGCATGACTGGAAGGCGACGCCGAACCTGACCATCAACACGGGGTTGCGATGGGAGGAGTTCACGCCTTTGGCGAACAAGGGCCTTCAGGTTAACTATCCGGTTCTCGGGCCTCCGGGCTCGGAGCTTGCCGGCATGAGGCTGATTCCGCACAACCACCTCTGGTACTTCCAGCACAACAACTGGGGGCCGAAGATCGGCTTCGCATGGACGCCTGGCGTCAACCAGAAGATGGTGATTCGTGGCGGCTATGCGCTTGCTTATAACCATCTCGACATCTCGCTCTTCAACGCCGCGCTGGAAGATGGTCCAGGTATCGCCAGCTTCGGGCTGTGCTGCGCCACGAACACCATTCCCGGGGACCCTAACTCTCTGGCTAAGGTTGGCATCCAATACAGGCTCGGGACCAGCCACTCGCCAGCCAGTTATCCTGCGAATCCGACGCTTGCTACCGGGGTGAATGCCAACGGCTTCCCGAATGGGGTTGGTGGCACATCGCAGACCATTGAGGTATGGGGTGCACCGTACGGGCTGAAGATTCCTTCCAGCGATCTCTATTCGTTCGAGATCGAGCATTCCCTGGGCGCGGCCATGACGGCGACCATCGGTTACGCCGGAGCCACTGGCCACCACTACGCACGCATCGTCAACCAGAACTTCCTCTACAACCAAAAGAACACTCCGGTGTTTGCCGCGTACTTCGCGCAGACGGACTCGGTGGAGAACTACAACGCGCTCAATGTGCGGCTTAGCCGGCCGATGCGGCACAACATCGGCTACAGCTTCGTTTACACCTATGCCAAGTCGATGGACCAGGTCTCAAACGGTGACGCCGCCGATGCTGCGGCGAACCAGACCAATCCCGCCAACAATGCCAGCGAGTACGGGCCGTCAGATTACGATCTGAAGCATCGCCTGGTGGCCACGGGCCTCTATCAGACGCCCACCTTCCATACTGGCAACGCTATTAGCGATGCGCTGGTGAATGGCTTCCAGATCAACGCGACGTGGACGTGGCACACCGGCTTCCCATGGACGCCGATTACCACCAACCTAAACACCGTGCCTTTCCAGAATGGCGCTGCGACGCAAAATGTGGTCCGGCCGATCGCTTACAACGGCAAGGGAGGGACGAGCTGCTCAAACGATGCCTTCACCACCGGTTCCAACTTCTCGAACCGATTTGTGGGGAGCACGAACGTAGGGGGGGCAAATTACTTCACTACAATTCTTCCGCCGACGGGCGTGTACTCGCCGGGCATTGGCCGCAATAGCTTCCGTGGACCGTGCTACCAAGACGTGGACATGAGTGTGGCGAAGCAGTTCGGGCATGACTTCGGCGACCACCACACGTTTCTCCGCTTCCAGGCAAACTTCTACAACGTATTCAACGAACTGCAATTGCAGCCAATCGGCAACAATAGTGGAGGCTCCAATATCGCCAGCCCGTACTTCGGTTACGCGCAGGCCGCCGACGCGGGTCGCGTGATTGAGTTGCTGGGTCGATTGCAATTCTGAACCCGAGAGAGCGGCTGCGCGGGGCCCGCTTGGTCTTGGGCGTTATTCTGATTCGGCTGATCGCATGACGGAATCCCTACGCATCGTCGCTTGTCTTGCCGCAGCCGCCTTGGCGCTCGGGCTGAAACCGGGGGCCGTTGCACAGCAGCGCGTCACTGCAAATGCTCCCTCTGCGCCGCAGACAGAGCATCTCGTGGTCGATGCGCGCGCGGCGACCACTCCCTTCCCGCACTTCTGGGAGCAGACCTTCGGCTCCGGGCGCGCCATTCTTTCGCTGCGTGACAGCTATCGCCAGGACCTGCGCACGGTGAAGCAGGCGACGGACTTCGAATCCATTCGCTTCCACGCCATTTTTCACGACGAGGTGGGGCTCTACGATCCTGATCGCATGACCAAAAACCCGGGCCTGGCCGCACAGGCGGCCAACGATGCTTCGACATACAACTTCACTTACGTGGACCAGATCTACGACGGCCTGCTGGCGGAGCAGGTGCGGCCGTATGTGGAACTCAGCTTCATGCCGCAAAAGATGGCTTCCAACCCGGCGGCGCTGCATGCTTTCTGGTATCACCCTAACGTCTCGCCGCCGAAGGATTATGCGCTATGGGATGCGATGATCCGTGCGTTCGCCGAGCATCTTATCGGGCGCTATGGCATCGATGAGGTCGCGACATGGAAGTTCGAGGTCTGGAACGAGCCCAACATCGACTTCTGGCAGGGCAATCCGAAGCAACCAACGTACTTTGAACTCTATGACCATACTGCCCGCGCCCTGAAGTCCGTTTCGCCGCGGCTGCAGGTTGGCGGACCATCAACCGCGCAGGCTGCGTGGGTCGCGCCATTTCTGGCACATGCAAAGGCGGACAACGTCCCGTTGGATTTCGTCTCGACGCACGTTTATGCCAACGACACCGCCGACAACGTGTTTGGTACGAATGAACAAATCCCGCGCCAGACAATGGTCTATCGCGCAGTGAAGAAAGTGCACGACGAGATTGCCGCATCGCCGCTCCCCAATCTTCCGCTCATATTCTCCGAGTACAACGCCAGCTACGCCAATGAACCCAACGTTACCGACTCGACCTTCATGGGGCCGTGGCTGGCGAACAATATCCGCCTTTGCGATGGGCTGACCGAGAGTATGGATTACTGGGCCTTTTCCGACGTGTTCGAGGAGCAGGGAGTGGTTCGTACGCCGTTCTATGGCGGCTTTGGCCTCATGGCCGCAGACCACATCCCCAAGCCTGTCTTCAACGTGTTCAGCATTCTGCACAAGCTCGGTGAACGACGCGTTGCGCTTGAATCGGATTCGGCACTCGCTACCGTCACGCATTCTGGTTCCCTTGCGATCGCGCTGTGGGACTACGCTCCGCCAACTGGCACCGGCGCGAAGTACACAATGCCGATGGGGGCCGCTGGGCCACCGAAAACTTTTGAGATGGAGATCAGAAACGTCGCCCCGAATAGCATCGCTGAGATCTGGCGAGTCGATGATGACCATGGCAATGTATTGAAAGCATTCGACGCGATGGGCAGGCCTCCCGGTGATCTGACGCAGCAGCAGATCACTGAGTTGCGGCGCGCGGGGAAGCTCTCTGCACCCGAGCGCGTTCGTCTCGACCATGGACGCATGCGCATCATCGTGCCGGCGCACGGACTTGCTGTGGTGCTGGTCGCCAAGTAGCCGCTATGGATCGCCGTCAGCTCTGCAAGTTCTTCGTGGCATCAGTGATCGCGCAACCAATGGACGTGGAAGCTTTCGGGGTTTCGGAGACGAAACTCAGTGCCGAGGATGACGCGTTTCTCGACGATCTCGAGCGCCGCGGATGTCTCTACTTCAGTGAGCAGGCAAGCCCGACGACCGGCCAGGTGCTGGACCGCGCGAAGTGGGTGGACTCCACCGGCGCGCTCGATCCTCGCCGCATGGCGAGCATCGCCGCGACAGGGTTCGGACTCACTGCTCTCTGCATCGCGGACCACCGCAAATATCAACCACACTCACAAGTACTGGAGCAGGTGCGACGCACGCTACGTTTCCACTGTGACTCGCTGACCAACGATCACGGATTCTTCACGCACTTCAACGATCGCGAGACCGGCGAGCCGTGGCATGGCAGCGAGGTCTCGTCGATCGATACCGCGCTGTTGGTGTGCGGTGTGCTCACTGCGCGTGCGCACTTCCAGCGAGATTCTGAGGTGGTGCAGCTCGCGACGAAAATCTACGAGCGAATCGACTGGCCGTGGATGCTCAACGGAGGCAGCACATTCTCCATGGGTCTGCGCAACGGAAAATTCCTGGATGCGCGCTGGAACCACTACTGCGAGCTGATGATGCTGTACCTGCTGGCGCTCGGATCGCCCACTCATCCTATCGCTGCCGCCTCCTGGGACGCGTGGTCCCGCCCTGCCATGCACTATGACGGCTTCACATACATCGGTGCGGCAGATCCGCTCTTTGTGCATCAGTACAGCCATGCGTGGTTTGACTTCCGCAACAAGCGCGACCGCTACGCCGACTACTTCGTCAACTCCATCATGGCCACACGCGCGCACATGGCCTTTTGTCTTTCTCTCGGCAGGCCATACACGCGCGACTACTGGGGCATCTCAGCATCGGACTCGCAACACGGCTACACCGCGTGGGGCGGTCCGGGCACTCGAGATCCGGCCATCAAACCACGAGGGCGCCACAACGTCGCAGAAGGCTTCGGCGGGATAGACGGCTCGGTCGTTCCCTACGCGACGGCCGGCTCTTTGCCGTTCTTGCCTGATGCCTGTCTTCGCGTGCAACGTTCACTTAAGGAGCGCTATGGCGTACGCGCCTGGGGTCGATATGGATTCTGTGATGCCTTCCATCCCCATGCGGCCTGGTATGACCCGGATGTCCTTGGAATCGATCTGGGAATCGGCGTGCTCATGGCTGAGAACCTGCGCACAGGATTCATATGGGAGACGTTTGCTCGCAATCCCGAGATGGCTGTTGCGCTTGGTCGCGCAGGGTTCCGGCGCCGAGTCTGAAGAATCTTGATCAGGAAGAATGTATGTTCTGGATGTGCTACCGTGACATGCTGGTGTTCATACTGGCAATCGCATGCGACGCATGGCTGATGATAAAGCGATTCGTGGCGCCGTTGACCTGCAAAATCGCTAGGTGGCAAATGACCGGCCAACCGGAAATGGGACTTCTGGCGGCTCAGTTTCCGAGTAGCCGACCATCCACTCGCTGGCAACTCGGAGAATGCAGATGTCCGTTCCCAAAAGCACATTTCTGACCACTAGTGGGCGACTACGGTGAGCGAGATCGTCGTTGTCGCGGTGATACTCCCTGAGGTTCCAGTGATGGTGATGGTCGCTGTTCCCAGCGTGGCTTTTTGGGACGCCTTGAGCGTGAGCACGGTACTGGAGGTTGTGGGATTGTTGGCAAAGGTCGCGGTAACTCCGCTGGACAGGCCGGATGCTGCAAGCCTCACGGACCCGCTGAATCCTCCGGCGTCCGTTACGGAGATGGTGCTGGTCGCGCTGCTGTTCTGTTTGATCGACAAGCTGGCCGGTGAGGCGGAGAGGGTGAAGCCGGGCTTGTTGACGACCAGCGAGACGCTCGCGGTGGCGGAGTTGTAGTCGGCCGCATCGGTGGGGGTGAAGGTGACGGAAAGCGCGTCCGTGCCGGCGGCGGCAACGGTGCCCGCGGCGGGAGTATAGACGAACGTTCCGGGGACGCTCGCCGATGCGTCCAGTTGCGTTGCGCTAAGAGCAGTGCCATAGTTCACAGGCGCAGGTGATGGCCAGGTGAGGAGCGGCGTCGCTTTATTCACCGTCAGGGGGACGGAGGCGGTCGCGGAGGTGTAGTCCGTGGTGTCGGTGGGGGTAAAGGTGACGGTAAGAGTATGCGTGCCGGCGGTCAGCACTGTTCCGGCGGCGGGAGAGTAGCTGAAGGTTCCGGCGACGGTCGAACTCGCGTTTAGCTGAGTTGCGCTGAGGGCGGCGCCGTAGGTGATCGATGGGGGTGCGACCCAGGTGAGCGTGGGGCTGGCCTGGCTAACGGTGAGGGCGACTGAAGAGGTTGCGGTGGTGTAGTCCGTGGTGTCGGTTGGGGTGAAGGTGACGGTGAGAGTATGCGCGCCGGCGCTGAGGGTTGTTCCGGCGGCGGGAGAGTAGCTGAAGGTTCCGGCGACGGGGGAAGTCGCATTCAACTGGGTGGCGCTGAGCGCAGAGCCATAGGTTATCGGCGCGGGTGCAGCCCAGATGAGCGAAGGGCTGGCCTGATTGACGGTGAGGGTGACAGTGGAAGTTGCTGGGGTATAGTCCGTGGTGTCGGTTGGGGTGAAGGTGACGGTGAGAGTGTGCGCGCCGGCGGTGAGGACTGTTCCGGCGGCAGGAGAGTAGCTGAAGGTTCCTGGAACGTTGGAACTTGCGTTCAGCTGGGTGGCGCTGAGGGCGGTGCCGGAGGTGACAGGCGCGGGTGCGGCCCAGGTGACGGTGGGGCTGGCCTGGTTGACGGTGAGCGTGACTGAAGAGGTTGCGGTGGTGTAGTTCGTGGTGGCGGTGGGCGTGAAGGTGACGGTGAGAGTATGCGTTCCGGCGGCGAGAACTGTTCCGGCGGCGGGAGAGTAGGCGAAGGTCCCCGGCACGCTGGAGCTGGCGTTCAACTGAGTTGCGCTGAGGGCGGTGCCGTAGGTGACAGGCGCGGGTGCGGCCCAGGTGAGGGTGGGGCTGGCCTGGGTGACGGTGAGCGTGACGGTGGACGAGACCCTGGTGTAATCCGTCGTGTCAGTCGGGGTGAAGGTGACGGCGAGAGGATGCGATCCGGCGGGAAGCACCGTTCCGGCTGCGGGTGAGTAGGCGAAGGTTCCTGGGACGTTGGAGCTGGCGTTCAGCTGGGTGGCGCCAAGTGCGGTGCCGTAGGGTACCGGCGCGGGTGGCGCCCACGTGATGACGGGATGGCCAATATGGACGACCAGCAGGACGGAGGAGGTTGCGGTGGTGTAGTCCGTGGTGTCGGCCGGGGTGAAGGTGACGGTGAGAGTCTGAGCTCCGACAGGGACGACGGACCCGGCCGCAGGGGAGTAGCTGAATGTTCCGGCGACGGTCGAGCTTGCGTCCAACTGCGTGGCGCTAAGCGCGGTGCCGTAAAAGATCGCGAGTGGTGCAGGCCAGCTGAGGTCGGGGCTGGCCTGGTTGACGGTGAGGACGACGGTAGACGTTGCGGTGGTGTAGTCGGTCGTGTCGGTGGGGGTGAAGGTGACGGTGAGTACGTTTGATCCTGCGGTGAGGATGGTTCCGGCGGCCGGAGAGTAGCTAAAGGTTCCGGCGACGGTCGAGGTTGCGTTCAACTGCGCCTGGTCGAGCGCGGTGCCGTAGGTTATCGGGGCCGGTGTAGTCCAGGTGATTGGCGCCGGAACAGCCTGAATCGCCGAACCCGCCAGTGCGACCGCCTGCGTCGCATAGTTTGCATTCAGATTGTTGTCGGTAAGCAGGAGCGAGCCGGTAAACGCGCTCGCAGTCGCGGGCGTAAAGCTGATGGGCAACTGACAGGAAGCGCCCGCGGCAAGCGTGGCGGCTTGATACGAGTTGACGTTTAGAACCGGGCAGGCGGAGCTACTGCTATTGAGAGTAAATCCAGTGGGCACGCTTGGGTTGCTGCCGATGGTGGGAATCGGGAGCGTCAGCGGGGCGTTGCCAACATTGGCGACGGTCACGGTCTGCGGGCTGTCCGCACTGGTCGAACCGGGCGCGGTGGTAGCGAAGGTGAGACTGGGCGGGTCGAAGAAGTCGAGCCGAACGACGCGGCTGTTGCCGTCGTCGGCGACGTAGATGTTTCCTGCAGGATCGATCGCGAGACCGTAAGGGCTGTTGAAGCTTCCGGCTACGGTGTTCCCGGTGGAGTAGTTGCTCGACTTCAGCAACTCGGTAATCTTGCTGCCGTTGGTATCCACGAAGAAGATATTGCCCTGATTGTCGAGGGCCAACCCCGTGAAATAGCCAATAGAGCTGAACAATGTTTGAACGGTGGTGTAGTTACCGGCCGCGCGGATCTCCTTGACAGCGGTCTGATCGTCGCTGACAAAGACATTCTCGTTGCCGTCAACCGCAAGGTAGAGTGGCCCGGAGAAGCCGGAGCCCAATGTGACGACACAGCCAGCCTGCGAACAGCCTTGCGGAATTTCTTTGACGGCATTGTTGCCGTAGTCGGCGACGAAGACGTTTCCGGCGGTGTCCACGGCGACGCCGGAGGGGTTCTTGAAACCGCCTCCGAGCAGGATGGTCCCGGTGTATCCGTTTGCCGCGGGAATCTCATAGACGATATTCGCGTTGAAATCTGCGACAAAAAGATTTCCACTGTCGTCGATTGCCACGCCGGCAGGAGATGTACCGGCGCCGGCGATCGGCCTGACACTGCCATCGGCGGCGACAATCTCTCTCAGCCCCTGGCTGAAGTCGGCAACAAAAATATTGCCGTAGCCGTCGACCGCGACCCCGAAAGGCTGAGAGAGGCCGCTGCCCAGTGTGGTTTGTGTTGCGGGCAGGAAGTTGACCTGAGGACCGAGGCCAATTCCCTGCAGGTAAGCCGTCGCGATGATAGTTCCGCTGGTGTTCTCGAGCACAGCTGCGCCAGAGCGCGGGCCAGAAAACTTCGGTGCGAAAGTTACGTTGATGGTGCAGGTTTGACCCGCAGCGAAGGCGGCATTCGCTACGCAGCTTCCGTTGCCGGCATCGGCAAAATCGAGACCGGTAGCTCCCTTTGTGAGGACGGCAGTCGCGCCGAGCGTACCGGCGGTATAGAAGGTGAAGGTTAGAGGAACGGAGGGGGTCGTCGTTCCAATGTTGGTCGTGGCGCAGTTTGCGCCGGCAATGGGGATTTGCACGACGCGATTGTTGAGCACGTCGGCGACGTCGAGGTTGCCATTGTTATCGACGGCGATGCCGGACGGAAGGTTGAAGGCGCTACAGAATGGCGTAAGCGAACTGCCAACCACTCCACCGGTGGCCGGGGCTTCGTACACAATGTTCGCTGCGGAATTGCTGACGAACAGATTGCCCGATGCGTCCACGGCCAATCCCGCCGGACCACCAGATCCGGGAAGCTGGAAAAGGATTCGGGTCTGGGAGTTTTGCGACACGCTGCCGTTGACGGCAAGCACCTCAACGACCTGATTGTTACCCCAGTCGGAGACATATACATTTCCGGAAGCATCGACGGCGAGGCCACCCGGATTGTTGGGAGTCAGAGGGAGCCCTATCCAATTTCCGTTCGGGGAGACGACACCGTTGACTGCCACGGCCTCTTCGACAAAGCCACAGTTCATCCCGGGAGGGTAGGTCCCCATACAGCCGCCCGAGATGTACACATCGCCGCTGGCATCTACGGCAACGGCCTGAGGATTTGCCACGGTTGTCAGCGTGACGATGGAGGGAGAATCCGGGATGCTGCCATCGACCGCGAGTATCTGATCGACGTTGTCGTTCCCCCCATCGGTGACGTACAGGTCCCCCAACCCATCTACGGCCACCGTACCGGGGCTGATAAAGCTGCTGCTCAGGATCCGGATCGTGGGCGAGGCAGGGATCGTGCCGCCGACGGCGAGGATTTCCTTGACGGAGTGGCTCGCGATATCCGTGACAAAGACGTTGCCGTTGCGATCCACGGCCGTGGATGACGGATTTCCGAAACCGTGGCCGAGCGTGGTCATGGTCCCGCCGAGAAAGACCGGAGTCGCGCCACTGTAGTGCGCGGTCTGGGCCGGAGCTATGTTTGCCGCGGCTGAGCAAAAGCCCAGAACAGCGAACGCGACTGCGAGCCGCTGCTGGCTGTGGGAAAAGTTGGTGTGTGTCAGTTGAGAGGCAGAAGGCGAAGGGCTGGGCAGGCAAAACAAAGCGTTCAAGACGTTCACTCCTCAATGAGGCTCGGGTTCAGAGCGGTACAGATTCCAGGATTCCGGCACACCAAGCGACCGTAATCGAAAAGCCAAGGAGGCTTCGATATCGACCTATGTGGTCTATTGCTTCGTGTAACGCAAGGAAGGTATCACGGGCTGTGAGCGGACGGAAGTAAATTGGGAAACGGCTGAGTGCAACTTCTGAGTCATGCGTATGCCGCGCCAATAAGTCTTAGCGGCAGTGCAAATGAAATGATCTAACTCGACAACCGCGCGCATAAACCGGCCCGGTCAAATCGGAACAGTCTGGAACCGAAACCAGCGGTGGACTGCCCGAACTCTAATCCAACTGCGGCAATGGAAAGGACTATTTAAGAGGATGGATGACCCGCCAAGCGAAAGTTGACACTCCAATCGCCTCAATTTGCGTGTTGCCGAGCCTACGGCAATTGGTGCTAGATAGAGACCAATGTCAGTCTGCGCTGAAGCATGGAGGCCATGCCTCGCCAATTTCCTATTTGCCGACCACTAGGAAAGCAGAGGGTTCGTCCGGGAAGACTCATATTCAATTGAAGGTTTACCTGATCCGAAAGGCGATCACGGTTCGGATACGCATCGCGATAGGTTGCCCATCTAGTGTGGCAGGACGAAAGCGATACTTAGCCGCGGTGCTCATGACAGCCTTTGCCACATCAGAGTCCAATCCAGCGGGCAGATCAATATCAATGAGCGTTCCGTCATGAGCAACGATAGCGAAGAAAGTCACTGATGCGTCAGACAAGCTTCTCTTGAGCGACTTCGGATACTTGGGTATCGGGATTGTGACAGGGACAGGACGCACATAGGTCCCATCAACATGCGCGGGTTCCTCACCATTTTCGTCTTTGCGGTTGTGCTCCTCATAGACCAGTTCCTTACGTGAATCCACGTGCGCCTCGGGATTGGCGATGAGGTAGCTTGACGCTGATTCGGGGTTGATAGAGTATCCAGACTTCTGACCCGCTGCCGGAAGGCTGAGGGGTGCCATCAACAACGACGCGAGCATTGATACCATCAACGCCATTGAGCCATGAATTCGGCAATGCATTGTGTTCAGCATGCTGTTTTGACGATTGTGCCCTAACCGTTAGCAGCCTGGGCGTTGGGTTCTATTTACGGGCCAGTTTCCGTGTTGCCGACCACTCACCCGCTAATAGCTTGCTGAGGTGGCAATATCATCCGCATAGCTAGCCCCCTGCTATTGTGTAGCCATGCCCTTCGGGATCGTCGCCGTTATTGCCAATTGCGTGCTTTGGTATCTCGGATCGAGGAAGTCCCTAGATGGCATGCCTGACTATGTGTTCACTGTTGTTTTCTTCGCTGCGCTTCTTCTTCCCGTCGTTCCGGCATGGCGCGGATGCAAGTGGTGGCTGGCACTGTCTTTCAGCCCGATAGTGCAATGGGTGTTTGTGATCATGAACACCGGCTGATGGCGCCCAGTTTCCGGTTGGACGACCAACCGCTTATCAACTAAAAGCGTACACTCGGGTCCATGAAACGCACGGTTCTCTGCGCTCTCCTTTTCGCTACGCTTTGCATGTCAGCACAAAGATCGGGCCAAGCCAATGAGGTTCGTGTGCCTGACGCGGCGACTGCATTAAAAGTCGCAGAGCCAATCTTAGTCAAGACTTACGGAAGCGCCAAGATGGACTACGAACGACCGTTCTCCGCGGAGTTGGTAGGGAACGTCTGGTTTATCACCGGAACCTTGTGTTGCCCTAATGAGTCAGGACGACGGACCTGCGAGCGAGGTCAGTGTCTCGGAGGTGTTGCTCGATTGAAGATCAGACGAGAAGACGGCAAGCTTCTGTCTGTGAGCCACGGCAAATGAAAGAAAACCTGCTAGCGGCCCGGCTAGCCGGAAAGTTGGTCCAGGGCAGGTCAGTGTCCGGATTGCCGACATCCATGTAAGTCAGTTGTCAAGGGAGAGCACAGGATCACCCGACGCGCTTGGGAGAGCGCGTTGTGGGCTTTGGTCAGGAAATGCGGGTGCGCACGTTTGCCTCTCGGCGGGTGGTTCCTGCTGCTGTCTGCAGAACCGGACATCCATTTGCGGCCTCGGGCCTAGCTGATTGTGAGATGTGCCAAGCACGGCTCATCGGCTGGCAGTCCAATTCAATCTTGCTCGCGGGGGGTTTTCTTTCCGATGACGATTACCCCGGTATTGGCCACCATGCTGAGTGCGTAGTACTCATGGTTGTCCACCAGTACACCCCACGCAGCGACGGGGCCATCGATACCATTCTTGCCATTGGAAGTCCACATTTTGAAGGTGCCGTCCGGGCTAACCTGATAAAAGCCGTCTTTTGGGTCTGGTTCGATATCGAAATTGTTGTCGATTGGTAGCTTAAGCTCAGTCGTTTCCCCTGTGGTCGTTTGCCCTGTGAGAGTCTGAATGTCCAGCTTTGTCGTTATCTATTTACTCTGCCAAACTCCAACACCATCCGGTGCTCCATACTTTCCGCTGCCTCCGTCAAAATAAGTAAATCCGACGGACGCAACCGTCTGCATGGTAGGTGGCCGACTTAAAACCAGATCCGCAGGAGTTAGGTGAGTCAAAACTGTTCCGGATCTATGGTAGCCGTACCATCCCTGCAAATCTGCGTTTGTGAATCTTTGGGGCATGCTCGATCTCCTGAGTCAGTTAAAGAAAGGGATTTGTTCAGGGGCCCGGGGGTGGACAATTCTCCCACACGCGTTGGCGGAAGACAACCGCCAATTCCCGGTTAACCGGCTAGCCGGAAACTGGCCGGTCCCCGTATGATGGCAGGCCAAGGATTGGAGGCCATCAATGCCGCTGCGTAGCGTTCGTCAAATTGTCATGTTCTCTTCCTGCCTGATGCCGTTCCTGATTCCGTCGCGGGCATGGACTCAGGGAGGATTCGATTTGCCTCCTGTTCCGAAGAGCGAGCACGCGGGCAAAAATGGCATGGCACTGATTGCAGTACAACAGCCAGGATTTGCTGCAGAGATCGTGCTGTCGAACCAGAGCGATACGGATTTGTTGAACTATGCGCAGGTAACGAACCGCACAAAGGCGGAGATCACTTCGGTACAGCTTGGATGGGCCTACCTGCTGCCGGGAGGATGGGACTTCCACGCGGGCGAAATCGTGGCGCCCAAGGGTGGAGTCAGAGCCGGCGCAACCTTCGACGTGGATTCACAAAACGTCGCGCCGCGAGCCGATGCAAAGGCGGTGGTGGCATTCGTGGAACAAGTGACCTATGCCGACGGCACAGTTACGAATGCGGATCACGCGCAGATAAAAGCGTTCTATGACTCATGCTGCGGCGGTGGCGGCGTGGCGATTGCGACAGGGGTGCCGAAGCCCAAAGGCGCGAAAGCTACGGGCCCAGTGGTTCGTCTGGCTCCGAAAGTGAGTGCGCAAGGTATCGGCGTGGTCGCCGTGCCCCAACCGGACATGCCATTGGAGGTACTGTCAGTCGATCAGACCGGCGACGATTGGCTGAAGGGAGCTCAGCTGCACGATCGCAGTCGATGGGGATTCGCGTCCTATCGCATGGGATGGGCTTACGTGCTTCCGACAGGTGTGGAATACCACGAAGGCGAGACGGTGCGCCTGGAGCAGAACATCGGACCGAACGGCGTTCAGGACATGGTCGATCAGCACGTACCCGCGCGGAGGGATGCGAAAGAGTTCCTATTCTTTGTTGAAGAGGCGACTCAGGGCGATGGCACGCCCTGGAAAACCAGTCACCAGCAGATAGAAGCGGAGTACAAGCTGTGCTGCTCGGCGCGGAACGCAGCGGGCGAATATACGCCTTCTGCGGCTGATGCGGCCCAGATCCAAGCATCGATGGATGCGTTGGTGGAACCCGCCGTGGCAACGGTAGTGCCGATCAACTTCGATGTCGTCAGCTTCCGCCGCGCTCAGCAGCCAGGCTCGACCAAGCTGGACATGCCGGCCCAAGGCGACTACATCGCATATCACGGTGTGAGCATGCACTGGCTGCTGTTATTCGCTTACGAGCATAAGGGGTACTTTTCGGTTTCGAATGAGCCGGGCTGGGTCAACTCCATCTACTACGAGTTTCAGGCTAAGGTAGCGCCGGAAGACATCCCCGTGTGGCGAAACCTGACGCTGACCCAGAAGCGTGTCATGATGCGGGGTTTGCTTGCGGAGCAGGTGAAGTTGAGGGTTCACGACGATACCAGCGAGCACCCGGTTTACGACCTGGTGGTGGCGAAAGACGGCCCGAAACTCACGGCGTATCAGCCAGGCGACACGATCAAACTGCCGTGGGGTGAGACCCGCAGCGGCAAAGTACTGACGTGGGTGGATCCCTTCCATCTTGTCTGTCAGGACGAGACCATGGCCGATCTTGTGAACTCGATCAGCGGAGAGAATCGTGCTGGACGCGTAGTAATCGATAAGACGGGGCTGACGGGCTCGTACAACTTCGCGGTGCCGATCCCGTATGCACCCCTTCCGGCGCAGCTGCAGCAGATGGGCGAGGATGCCGGTGTACCCAGCGTCTTTAGTGGGCTGAAGCAACTTGGGCTGCAGCTGGTTTCGGCAAAGGAGCCGATTGACGGGATTGTGGTGGATCACATTGAGCAGCCGCCGGAGAATTGAGAACTAAAGTTTGGCAACACCCAATGGGCGAGTGACCGTTCAACCGGACATTGGGGCCATCGACCGTGCCAACTTCCGGTTAGCCGACAATCTAGGAATTGAGAAAGACTAGCGGTGCGCTTGTCGGGTGCATTCAACACCTTCGCTGATTGAGCCGTGAACCGGATCGTCCAAAACAAACTGCGCGAAGTCGAAACCCTCTTGGGGTCGCTGACGATTCGCAAAATGCCCGTCCGTCACGGTGCCTGTAGCAGTGAAGGCGAACCCCGCCGGGCAGTAGCAATTCATTACGTCGCCCGCGCCGTTCAGACCGCAACTGAGGTATCCCTGCGAGTCGGGCAGTAGTCCGCCGCCGCTGTCCCATGTTTTGTATGCCCAGCGCTGAGAGGCGCGCGGCGCGAAGGTGACACGGGAATAGAATTGCGCGACGCTGGCAGGAATATCGACGGGCTTGTCCCGCTTCGGCGTTAGGACGGTGCCACTCGCAAGGCGAAGCGATTTCGCAACGATCAGAGTTCCGTTCAGATAGTACGGTGAGACTGGCTCAAGTTGAACCGCGCCAGAAACCGTCACTTTCTGACCGATCAACGCCCTCAGCGCATCCCACTGTCCATCCATCGTGAGGCCAATTTCCTGAACTCGGCGATGATCCGTCTCGTCGAAAACCGCCGTATAGGGCTGCCCGGGCTTGATCACGACATAGGCGCTATTGCCCCGCAGTTCTAGTCCAACGGTGCCAGCCACTTGAATTGCAGCGCCATCAATCAGCATCCGCGATTGTTGCGACTGAGCGGAATACGAAACCAACAGGTAGACCAGTCCAAGGATGAATCGTCGCATACCCCTTTATAAGGCAGTCCACTCTATCTCGCCGATCTAACGTGACCCCCGCATCAACAGACCTGTAAACGCTGAAATCCAGCCTTGTCCAATGTCCGATTAACCGGCCAACCGGAAGTTGGGACTTCTGCCCGGCTCAGTTTCCGAGTAGCCGACAAACCGGAAACCAGCAAAATCCACTTGTCCACAATGCCGATTTATCGCCCATGTGGCAGGGTTTGTGTCGCCGCGTGATGGCCTTCGCATGATGAAGATCGTGCTGCGCCTTTGCGCCTGGAGCGGGCAGGAAGTCGGAAGGACGACGCAGATGGCCACGCTCAGATAAGCGAATGCGGAGGCACGAGGTGAATGAGCAGGGCCATTGTGACACTTCAAAAACTGTCACACTCTCTGTGGAGATCGAGAGAACTCCGCTTATTCTCAGGTTACAGAAGTTCACTTCCCGGGAAAAACGAGATGAGAGTGCAAAGAATGAAACGAGGAGAGTGCGTCATGACGAATGTGAACGTGAATTTGGGAGTACGGCAAGGACGTTACCCGCCAGGCTTGAAGTCTGGGTTGGCGGTCGCGGGATGGGTTCCGGACCCGGTCTTGTAGCGCTAATCTGACCAGGCTTTGGCAGGGAAGGAAGGATTTTCAGTCCACTTCCACAGGCGGAACCCCAGTCCTTCACGTAACGCGACGCAATTTACTTGTCCGCGAAACGGGAAAGGTTGCGACCATGACTAACGGAAGCACGCGCCGAGCCCGGATTTCGATGGCAGAGTCCGCAGATCGCTCGGCAATCTATGCGATGCGGCACGAAGTGTATGCCCGGGAGTTGGGCCAATACGCAGTCAACGAGCGGGAGACGCTGTCGGACGCGCTGGATGACTTCAATGAATATGTCGTTGCCCATGCTGGCGAGGAACTCGTTGGCTTCATCAGCATTACGCCTCCGGGCCACGGCCGTTACTCGATCGATAAGTACGTTCGACGCGACGAGCTTGCCCTCGCATTCGACGATGGTTTGTATGAGTTGCGAGTTTTGACCGTCGCACGGAAGCATCGCAACAGCCGGCTTGCAGCGACGCTAATGTATGCCGCTGGCCGGTGGGTTGAAGAGCAGGGCGGCCGGCATATTGTCGCAATGGGACGGACGGAGATTGTCAGTATCTATTTGAAGCATGGACTGCGCACCATGAATCGCCAGGTGCAATGCGGCGCAGTAACGTTCGAGTTAATGGAAACTGATGTCTTGCAATTACGTGGGTTCGCTGAGCGCCACCATCAGTACTACTCCAAGCTCTACCGGGAGGTGCTGTGGGAGGTCGACTTTCCCTTCTTCAAGGCCGAGTGCTGCTTCCATGGAGGAGCTTTCTTCGAAGCGATCGGACCGGGGTTCGAGAGGCTGGAGCTTCGGCGGACAATCATCAATGCCGACGTTCTGGACGCCTGGTTTCCGCCGTCTCCGAAGGCGATTGAGGCACTGCGTGAACACCTGCCCTGGCTCCTGCGCACCTCGCCGCCAACTCAAAGCGAGGGATTGCGGGATGCGATCGCACGATCGCGCGGAGTCGACCCGGGCAATATTCTGCCCGGAGCGGGATCGTCGGATTTGATTTACATGGCGCTTCGGCATTGGTTGAACAAAGATTCGCGGGTACTGATTCTGAACCCGATGTATGGTGAATACGCCCACGTCCTCGAACGTGTGATCGGATGCGAAGTGCATCGTCTGAATCTCTCGCGGCGTAACGGCTACGCGGTCGTCCTGAATGATTTTATTGAGGAAATGAGACGGGGCTACGACCTGGTTGTCCTGGTAAACCCGAACAACCCTACGGGGCAGCACATATCGCGTATTCAGCTTGAAAGCGCGCTGGGGAACGTGCCGGCAAGGACCAGAGTGTGGATTGACGAGGCTTACGTCGAGTATGCCGGTCCAGGGCAATCGCTGGAAAGGTTTGCCGCACAGAGCGAGAACGTCATCGTGTGCAAGACGATGTCGAAGAGCTACGCGTTGAGCGGGGCGCGGGTGGGTTATCTATGCGCGGGGCGCCACCAGCTCGCGGAACTGGTCCCGCTGACTCCGCCCTGGGCGGTGAGCCTGCCTTCGCAGGTTGCGGCGGTGCGGGCCCTCGAGGATGAAGGCTATTACGCGGCACGCTATGCGGATACTAGACGGTTGCGTGCGGACCTCGTCCTTGGTCTGCGCCAACTCGGCATCCGGGAGATCATCCCAGGTGTGGCAAACTTCGTGCTCTTCCACCTTGAGCAGGAGCATCCGGAGGCGGACGAACTGGTCCGCGCCTGCAGACGATCGGGAGTTTTCATGCGCGATATCTCTCTGATGGGAACAAATGTTGGCTTGCGCGGCGTGAGGACGGCGGTAAAGGATGGTAAGAGCAATGCGGTCATTCTGGAGACGCTGGGCTCGGTTCTTGAAGTTGCCTCGAACATGCCGACTCGCGCTTGATCCAACCGGCCTAGCGCCTCCCTATATGTCGGTTGGCGTAACGATGTTCGGGGCGGTGTAGACCCGCATCCACTTGGACGGTAAACGGACTTATCGGAGAAGTGACCAACCGTGACTCCAGTGGACGATTAACCGGCTAACCGGAAGTTGGGACTTCTGCCCGGCTCAGTTTCCGAGTAGCCGACAATCCGTCCGAAGGAATAGGCCATCTCGTGGCCAAGCTTAATTTTGCGCAGGATGCTCAATCGAGTCGATGACCAGTGTCGGCGTCGGAATCTTGGCCGCAGTCAGCTTTAGCCCCAATGTCTCTTCTAGCGCGACGGGCAGCGAGGGGAGGCCCGAGGGTTGCGGGCTTGAGGCTGCGGCATAGGTGCCCGATGAAGTAATGTCCCATTCGAGGTTAAAGGTGTAAATGCCGGAAATACCCGTCTGGTCAACCACGCTCTGGTGGAGCATGTTCGACAAGTTTTTGGCGAGAATGTCTATGGATATACCGTTCGATTTGAAAGACGACGGCCCCATCCCCCATCCCCCACCCTTAGAATCCAAAGGTTTGAGTTTGAAACCACCTTTGGCCACAGTAAGGGTGTAGCCGGGAAGCTGCTTCACGACGGTGTGTGTGGCGAGATGAAAGCGGTCGGCGAGAACCGCCGCCAACATCTGGTTTCGCTGTGCTTCGGTCAGCGACCGGTAGGCCGACACGTCATCGCCTGACACTTTCACGGAGAGATCGTATGGCTCTGAATCAAGCCATCCCGGCCCACCCGAAATGAGGTCAGGGCGAATGTCAAATGCGTTCGCGATGATAGTCTTCACCGGCATATTCTCAAACGCTTTGCCATCGCCGAGATTGCGCGTTCCCTGTCCCGGTGCGCCACTGTGGTTTGCCGCAATGGACACGATTTCATATGCCAGTGGTGGCTTCGAGTTCTGTTCAGTGGCGGATTGTGACTGTAGTTGAGGAGTCAAGGCAAGGGCAGTCAGGACTGCCACGAAAACGCATCTCTGCATCACGTCTGCACCCATCGGCTATGATTGCGAACCTGTCCACTATACGACTAGAACGCAAATGCAGTTCCGAATGGTATCCAGCGGACGGTTAACCGGCTATGCGGAAACTGGCGGGCGCGGGATCACTTTGTAAAATGGTTCCAGCGATCTGGCCACAATGAATTTGCCGAATTGGTGGGAAGCCCCAAGCACGCTGTTGGAGACCGAAGGCCACTGCGGGCTTCTCGCAGCCTGGATGGTACTAAAGCATTTTAGGAAGCGTGTTTCGGCACGGAGCGTGACGCAAGGTTGCCGACATACCCAGCTCCATGGTGTCTTCTCAGTCGCACTTGCGACTTGCCTGAAACTGCATGGTCTAGAGGTGGCCTTTCACACTGATCCTGACCCGAACATTGGTCCGTTTGAGAATCGATGCTACGCCCGGGCCACCCGACTGGGCATACTACCCCGCCCGGCTCTCGAATTGTCGGCTCTGTCGAGCGCCTTGCGCCGTGGTCACATACCCATCGCTCTCTTCAATTCGGAATCGGGGGCGGGGCACTTTTCGCCGGTGCGAACTATCCGCGACGGTAGCGTCGTCCTTCCGTTGGCGGATGGCGGTAAGATGCCGATAAACAGATTCCTTGCTCGATGGTCTGAGCCTGGGATTCACCGCCAATGCATAGTTGCTGGACCCTCACTCTGACACCGGGTGGTTAACCGGCTAATCGGAAACTGAGCGTCACCAATAGTGCGACAAGGGCACGACGGTCGTCGTACTATCTCCTATGCCTTCCTCGCGCAGACTGATCTTCACTGTCCGCATCGCATGCACGTTCCTGCTCGCAGGCCCACAACTTGCTTTTACACAGCCACCGCCTCCGCCGCCGCCAGGCGTGCGGGGGCAGATGCCGGACAAGCCTGACCCTTCAATCAAGATTCCGCAGTTCGACGTCATCTCCCTTAAAGTCAACAAAGAGTCCAACAGGACTGGCGTACAGTTCACACCCGACGGTATGCGAGGCACGGCAGTGACCGTCCAATTTCTGCTCTATGAGGGCTTCGGCGGCATCAACCAGAACCAAGTCATCGGAGAGCCCTCATGGTCCACCACAGATGGCTTTGACATACAGGCGAAGGTTGCCCCTGCGGACGTCCCTACGCTCGCTAAGATGACCTTCGAGCAGCGCCGCACCATGTTCCAGCAGATTCTGACCGATCGGTTCAAGATGGCCGTCCATCACGAGACCCGCGAGCTTCCGATCTATGTACTCACCGTAGCTAAAAGCGGTTCCAAGCTCAAACCCTCCGCGCCCGATGATCCCGCCGCTACAACGCCCCGTCGCCGAGGCCTGATGGGTCGGCCCGGAGGGATCACCGCCACAGATATGCAGCTATCGATGCTGATCCCGATGCTGGCGCGCCAGCTTGGCCGCCCCATCATCGACAAAACCGGTCTTACTGGCAACTACGACTACACATTGGATTACACGAACGACCGCGGCACTTTGCCCCCGCCCGCCGGTGGTGCTCCAGCCGTACCACCGTCGGCACCACCGCCGCCCGAGCAGTCTGGCCCAGACATCTTTACCGCCATGCAGGAGCAGCTTGGCCTCAAGCTTGAATCCAGCAAAGGCCCCGTCGACGTAATCGTCATCGACCACATCGAAAAGCCGTCGGAGAACTGAGGGCCATAGAGCGTAATCAGGGTTAGCCGGAGTTAGCTGCACCGATGAGCTTTCGGTTTGGCGGCAAACAGCCCGTAGCTATCGAGCACCCGGCTCTGCAGGAAATTAGAATGCAAGTGTGTAATCTCGCGGGATAGCGTGGATCACGTCTGGTAGATGAGGAGAAGCCATGGGGATGTTGAGTCGTGCTGAACTGCGGATGCCTATGTCGCTCGGTCGGCGCTTGATTGCATTGCTTGGATGTTTCGCTACGTGCGTGCTGTTCGCAGAACTTTTTGTATTGAATACGCTGACTGCGTCGGCCCAGAGCCCCAAGCCCATCAGGTTTGACGTAGTTTCTATCCGGCCGACCCCGCCTGACGCCGATCATGGAGGCATACGATCCATCCAAGGTCTACAGCTCAATTGACCATGTCGGCCGCTATGCCTATGGCAACCAACCTCGTGTGGCGTTGTGGAACCTGACGCGGCTCGCTGAGTCATTGCTGCCTCTTCTCGCGCATGAATCGGGCAGCGAAGAAGCGGGGTTGGCCGCTGCAAACGAAGCGCTCTCAACCTTCGAACCTCAGTTTGAAGCCTCCTACGGTGCAGGAATACGGCGCAAGCTCGGGCTTGTTCTGGAACGCGAAGGCGATGCGGCTCTGGGTGAGAATCTGCTTCAGTGCATGGCTGCCAACCACGCGGACTTCACCTTAACCTTCAGAAGACTGTGTGATGCCGCAGACGGACCGGAGGGCGACGCGGGAGTTCGCGCGTTATTTGCTAACCCCTCTGCATATGACGGCTGGGCCGTTGGATGGCGCCGACGTCTCAAAGAGGAGGTTGCCGATGGGCAGACCCGCACAGCAGCGATGCGCAGAATGAATCCGGTGTTCGTACCCCGCAACCATCTGGTGGAAGCGGCGCTCGACGCAGCAAACTCACACCAGAATTTCCGACCGCTCGAGGACCTGCTCGCCGTTATCTTGCAACCATATGACGAGCGGCCGGAGCTTGAGAGGTACTCGGCGCCGGCGCGCCCCGAGGAACTTATCCTGCAAACATTCTGCGGGACGTAATGCATTGAAAGGATCATCGACCCCACTTGCTCCCGCTAAGTCGGTTTTGTGGTTAGCAATCGCTCGTTTGCGTGTGAATTGTCGGCTATCCGGAAACTGACAATTCGGAGGGTCTGTATTTATGATCCCTTGTTCTCCCTAATTCGCAACCGATAGAATGGTTCTACTCATATATAGAGCAGGGCATTGTTTGTAGGAGCGTTTGTGAATCTAGAAAGTATCCTTGCAGGAATCGATGAAGAAATTGCGCGGCTGAGCCAGGCGCGGCAACTTTTGACTGGAACCTCGACCAAGCGCGGCCCAGGTCGACCCAAACTGAACGGAGCACCAGTCGCGGCTCCCAAGCAGCGCAAACGTCGCCGTATGAGCGCTGAGGGACGAGCGCGTATTGCTGCGGCGCAGAAGGCCCGCTGGGCCAAGGCAAAGAAAGCTGCCACGAAATAGTTCTCGATGACGTCCTAAAGTTAGGCGGCGGCCATTGGAGCCACCTATGACTGCCGCGTGTCTTCGTCGCCGTCGATCAAAAGTTGTATCCACAACACTTGTGTTGCGCAACATCCCTGTTGGATACTGCTTGAGCAATAACGCACTGCAGTTAGCTCCACCTAAATAAAGTTGTCGAAAGGTTAAACGGAGTACTCAACTCGTGAAAAGTTTTCCTCGGCCGTGTGATGCGGCTAACGAAAACGAACCTGAACTTCAGGTCACCTACATTTCTCTTTCATCCCTTAGAGAATACGAAAATAACCCAAGAACCCACAGCAAGTCACAGATCCGGAAAATAGCAGAGAGTATCCGGAGTTTCGGGTTCAACAACCCAATTCTGGTAGACCACAAAGGTACCATCATTGCCGGCCATGGCCGGTATCGTGCCGCGAAGAGTCTGGGAATCGAAGAGATTCCGACGATTCGTCTCAGCAGCCTCACTCCCTCACAAATCAAAGCCTACGTTCTGGCCGACAACAGGCTGGCACTTGAGTCCAATTGGGATAAAGACATCCTGCGGATCGAGTTTCAGCATTTGATCGCAGATGACGAAGTCGACATCTCTTTGACCGGATTCGAGGTTGCTGAGATCGATGTCATCTTGGATCCCAAACACTCCGAACCCGACAAAGAAGATGATCTTCCCGCTCTCCCCGATCGGGCAATCACCAAATCCGGTGATCTCTGGCTCGTCGGGTCTCACTGCATTCTGTGTGGAGATGCTCGGGATGCAAACGGCTTTGCGCGCCTGATGGAGGACAGGCGCGCGAAAGTCGTCTTCGTCGATCCACCCTACAACGTAGTGATCGATGGCCATGCCACTGGCAATGGCAAGATCCATCACGCCGAATTCGCCATGGCTTCGGGGGAGATGAGTCGGACAGAGTTCACCGAATTCCTGAAGACTTGTCTTTCGCAACTTGCGGCATGGAGTACGGATGGCTCTGTTCACTTCATATGTATGGACTGGCGGCATATTGAGGAACTGATGGCGGCAGGTGGAGCGGTGTATAGCAAGCTTCTGAACATGTGTGTGTGGGCCAAGGGTGTAGGTGGTATGGGGTCGTTTTACAAATCTGCTCACGAGCTGATCTTCGTGTATCGGAACGGTAAAGCCATACACCGCAACAACGTTCAGCTTGGCCGCTTCGGCCGTAATCGCACCAATGTCTGGAACTATCCGGGAGCGAACGCTCTCTCGCGGATGAGGGGCGAGGAGAATGTCCTCACCATGCACCCCACAGTCAAACCGATTGCGCTCGTGGCAGACGCGCTTCTGGACTGCTCCGCGCGCGGTGAGATTGTGCTCGACTCCTTCCTGGGGTCGGGTACGACGTTGCTTGCCGCAGAGCGGGTAGGCAGGATCTGCTACGCGCTCGAGATTGAGCCGCGCTATGTGGACTTGGCGATCCGTAGGTGGCAGAAGCAAACAGGCGAGCAAGCGATCCATGCAGTGACAGGCAAGGCCTTCGACCAGATGGCCGAGGAGGACCTCGCCGATGCACGGTGAATACGAAGTTGGGTACAAAAAGCCGCCGGAGGAGACGCAGTTTCAAAAAGGAAGGTCCGGCAATCCCAAGGGGCGGCCCAAGGGCTCGAAGAGCTTCAAGACCGTCATGAATCAGATCAGCAACGAGAAGGTGGAGGTGACCGAACGCGGCAGGAGGCGAAAGATGACCTCCAAGGAGGCTGCGGTCCGGCAGTTACGGGCCAAGGCATTGAGTGGGGATCACCGCGCCAGAACGGAGTTCCTGGTTCTGTGCCGGCAAGTCGAGGCGCCGGAGGAGGAGGCATCGACGACACCGCAGATGCATGAACGAGAAAAGCAGGTCATTAGCAGCCTGATGAGCAGGGTACGGAAGATGCAAGGAACGACTGAGGGCAAGGAGGAAGGCAAATGAGCGAGTTGGATCTGACACAAATGGAACTGGATGCCTTGTTGCGGCTGGATCTGATGGCATTTGTAGAGAGGGTCTTCTACGACCTGTTCCCACACGCCCGGTTTTCAATTTGCCCTCACCTGGAGGTGATGGCGGCCAGACTGGCCGCCACCCTGCAGGGCAGGGGCTCGAAGCGGCTCATCATCAATTTGCCTCCCCGTTCCCTGAAGTCGATTATGGCCAGCGTGGCCGCGGTGGCGTGGTTATTGGGCCATGAGCCCCATAAGCAGATCATCTGTGCCAGCTACGGACAGGATCTTGCCGACAAACATGCCCGAGACACGCGCAACATCATGTCGCAGCAGTTTTATAGGAGACTCTTTCCCGGTACGGTGCTGTCGGCGCAGAAGCAATCGGTCAACGACTTCATGACTACCAAGGGCGGCTTCCGCATGTCTACCTCGGTCGGCGGAGTGCTGACGGGCAGGGGCGCAGATGGAATTATCATCGATGATCCGCTCAAACCAGACGAGGCTCTGTCCGAGTCCCGCCGCAAAGCAGTCAACGAGTGGTATGACAATACCCTCCTCAGTCGGCTGAACAGCAAGGAGGACGGGTTCATCATCATCGTCATGCAGCGGCTTCACCAGGACGATTTGGTGGGCCACGTGCTGGATCGTGGGGAGCACTGGGAAGTTTTGAGCTTCCCGGCTATCGCCGAGCGAGATGAAGATTACCCGGTTGAATCCGCCCTCGGACCCATCCGGTACCGGCGGAAAGT
>Ga0134126_10001738_pt1 | contig 27744 bp, 22 predicted proteins | sample KB31752_FD_96881 | JGI IMG/M metagenome (GOLD analysis project Ga0134126, IMG submission 96881) | Terrestrial soil microbial communities with excess Nitrogen fertilizer from Kellogg Biological Station, Michigan, USA - KB3-175-2 | ecosystem: Environmental > Terrestrial > Soil > Unclassified ... | reverse complement strand
CGGCGGAGCTGATCAGTCCGTGGGACAAAGTGATTCCGATCGCGGCCGAAGGCTGGAGCAAGGCGACGCCGGGGGAGATCACCGGGCCCGTGGTGGTGCTGGGGCCGGGCGAAACCCCGGATCCGGCCAAGATCCGCGGCGCCATCGTGCTGCAAGGGGCGCCGAATGACCGCAACGTGGACCCGGAATACGTGGCGCGCAATGCCTATGACTCGGTGATCGTGCCGCCCAAGGGCGTGCCGGCGCCGGGCGGGCGCGGAGGCTTCGTCGGACGCGGGAATGCCAACGCGCTGGACGGGGCGGCGGTGGTGATCCGCGACAGCGGCAAGCCGTGGAACCTGTTTTCGATCGGCGGAGCGGGGCGGTATGCTCCGTCAGCGGTGCCGACGGCCACGATCTCGCACGAGGATTACAGCTTGCTGTACCGGATGGCGAAGGATTACCCCGACAACCCGAAGCCGATGCGGATGCGGGTGAACATCGGCGGGCGCTTCAGCCCGGGACCGGAGGACGCCTCGATCACGGTGGCGCAGATCAAAGGAACCGAGTGGCCGGACCAGCAGGTCATCATCGGCGGGCACCTGGATTCCTGGTATCTAGGGCAGGGAGCGGTGGACAACGGCACCGGGGCGATGTCGGTGCTGGAGGCAGCGCGCATCCTGAAGACGCTGGGATGGCAGCCGAAGCGGACGCTGACGTTCATCTTGTTCACGGGCGAAGAAGAGGGCGGCGTGGGAGTGCGGAAGTTCATCAGCGACCACAAGGGCGAGATGGGGAAGGTGGACGCCGTGCTGGTGGACGACACCGGCACGGGACGGATCAAGAGCATCTCGCTGGAGAACTTCCAGGAGACGCTGCCGATGCTGGAGCAGGTGTACACGCCGCTGCAGGAGGTGTTCGATCTCGACCCGATCACCACCGAATACTTCGGCTCGTCGGACCATGTGGCGTTCCAGCGGGAAGGCATCGCCGCCTATTTCGCCGAACAGGCGCCGGCGCACTACCGCGAGGCGCACCACAGCCAGACCGATACGTTCGACAAGGTGCTTCCAGAAGAAGTGAACCAAGGCGCGGCGGTGATCGCGGCCTGGATGTGGAACGTTTCGCAGTTGGACACGCCATTCCCTCACCATGCGGCGGCGCCCGCGGCTGGGCGGGGCGGGCGATAGGAGCAGATATGAAAAGGCTAGTGTTGATCTTCGCCCTGGCGGCCGCGGTGGCGGGGGCGCAAACTTCTTCCGACAGCGACGTGATCGCCAAGATCCGCACCGAAGGGCTGCAGCATTCGCAGGCCATGGACACGCTGTTCTGGCTGAGCGACGCGCTGGGGCCGCGGCTCACGGGCTCGCCCGAGGTGGCGGCGGCAGGGCAATGGACACTGCAGCGGCTGCGGTCGTACGGGCTGAAGAACGTGCACGAGGAGCGCTGGGCGTTCGACGGCAAGGGGTGGTCGCTCGAGGCCTTCCACGCCTCGATGCGGGCCGGGGACCAGCCGCAGATCATGCCGCTGATCGGGTATCCGAAGGCGTGGTCGGGAAGCACGAACGGGGACGTGACGGCGGAGGTGATCCGGCCGCAGATCAATTCAGCGGCGGATTTCGCCAAGTACGCCGGGCAACTGCGGGGCAAGATCGTGCTTACCCAGCCGGCGCGCGAGGTGCGGATGCTGGAAGGGCCGATCATCCTGCGGTACGGGCCGAAGGAGATCCAGGAAATGATGACCCCGGACCAGCCCCGCGCCGCGCGCGGCGGCCGCGGCGGGGCGGGCACGGGGCGGGGCGCGGCGGCGGCGCAATTCCGGACGCAACTGATGCGTTTCTATGAGGATCAGGGGGTGGTGGCGCTGTTCGACCGGGGCGGGAACTCGGACATGGCCTCGGGCGGCAGCAACCTGAGCTGGCAGCAGCAGCACACCGACGGCGGCACGGTGTTTGTCCAAGGCGTGACGCCGCGGGACGGCACGGCGCTGCCGCAGGTGACGCTGGCGGTCGAGCACTACAACCGCATGGCGCGGCTGGTGGACCACAACATCCCCGTCACCGTGAATCTGGAAGTCCGGGCGCGCTTCACCGACCAGCCGCGGGGCGGCGGCGGATTCAACATCGTCGGCGAAATTCCGGGGTCGGACCTGGCCTCGCAGGTGGTGATGCTGGGAGCGCACTTCGATTCCTGGCAGGGCGCGACCGGGGCGACCGACAACGGCACGGGCTCGACGGCGATGATCGAGGCCATGCGGATTCTGCAGACCCTGGGGCTTAAGCCGCGGCGGACGATCCGTATCGGGCTGTGGTGCGGCGAGGAGGAGGGCGAGCTGGGCTCGAAGGCGTACGTGGCCGCGCACCGCGCCGACATGGACAAGCTGGCCGCCTACTACAACCTCGACAACGGCACCGGCAAGATCCGCGGGGTATGGATGCAAGACAACACCGCGGTCGCGCCCATTTTCAAGGCCTGGGGGGCGCAACTGGCCGACCTCGGGGTGGACCTGTTCAGTCCGCGCGCAGTGCAGCAGACCGACCACACCAGCTTCGACGCGGCGGGCGTGCCGGCATTCCAGTTCGTGCAGGAGCGGCTTGAGTACAACTCGCGCACGCACCACTCGAACATGGATTTCTACGATCACGCGATTCCGGCGGACTTGCAGCAGCAGGCCACGGTGGCGGCGGTGTTCGCCTGGCTGACGGCGGAGCGGGACGAGCCGCTGCCGCGGAAGGCCGCCGCGGCGGGCGCCGAGAACCAGAATTGACCTCATTGCAATCCCGGTGATCACGGCCGCCGGAGGGCCGCTTGCATTCCTATTTGCTATAGGAGAGAATGAGGGCGACTCCTCAATGGAATAGGAGAGCGCCATGGCCGAGAATTCGACCCTGCTTCCTGGAACGCTGGAACTGCTCGCCCTGAAGGCGGTCTCGCTGGGCGAGCTGCACGGCTATGGAATTTTGCTGCGCATCCGGCAATTCGCGGGCGGGGCATTCCTGCCCGAGCAGGGGGCGCTGTATCCGGCCCTGTACCGCTTGGTGCGGCAGGGTTACTTGGAGTCGCGCTGGGGAACCTCGGATGCCAACCGGCGCGCGCGCTTCTACCGGCTCACCGCGACCGGACGCCGCAAGCTAAGCGATGGGACGCGGGACTGGAACCGGCGGGTGGCAAGCATGCAGGCGGCGCTGGAGATGCAGGCATGAGGCGCGCTCGGTTCGAGCGCGAGATGCGCGAGGAGTTCCGGCTGCATGTCGAGGAGCGCATGGCCGAGCTGGTCGCCGAGGGCATACCGCCGAGGCGAGCACGGCGGCAGGCGCGAATGGAGTTCGGCGGCGCGGACAAATTCCAGGAGCAATGCCGCGAGCGCGGAGGCTTCGGATTCCGGGACAGCTTGCGCATGGACGTTGTCTACGCAGGACGCAACCTGCTTCGGCATCGCGTGCTGTCGCTGACCGTGATCGCGACCCTGGCGCTGGGCATGGGCGCAAGCAGCGGCTTGTTCGCACTGATCAACTTGGTGGCGATGCGGGGGCCGGTGGAGGGAGGCGCGGGCGGGTTCGCGCGGGTGTATGCGGTACACGCTGGATTCGGAGGCAACCCGAGCGACCCGATGATGAACAGTTGGCGCGACTATTCCGGCTTCCGGGAGGCGAGCAGTTTCAGCCAGATGGCGGCATGGGCCGCCTCCGGAGTGCATGCCGACGGCGAGCCCGGGGACGACCTGGATACCTCGCTGTACGTGACCTGCAACCTGTTCGCCGTATACGGGCTGCAGCGGCCCGCGCACGGCCGGCTGCTGGAGCCGGCGGATTGCGAGCAGCAGCGCAAGGTGGCGGTGATCGCCGACACCTTGGCGCAACGGCTTTTCGGGCACGCGGCGGAGGCGGTCGGCAACGCGGTGAGCTTCGGCGGGCACCCGCTCACGGTGGTTGGCGTGGTGACCACGCCGTTCGCCGGCCAGATGGACCAGATCGGGGCCGGCACGTGGCTGCCGTATCCGCTGCATCGGTACTTGACCGACACGCCGGAGTGGTCCGAGCAACCGGACTTGCCGCAACTGGCCATCGAGGGACGGCTGCGCGCTGGGGTGACCGAAGCAGCCGCAGCGGCCGAGCTGCGCGGAGTGGCGGCGCGCATCGATGCGGCGCACCCGGGATTTGGGCGGCGGATGCTGGCCGTGACCAACGGCTCGATCGCGGAGTTGCCCGGAATCGAAGCCCAAGTGCGCTGGGGGCTATCGTTGGCGGTGTTCCTGACAACGCTGTTGGCGTTGATCGCGGCAGCCAATGTGACCGCGGTGCTCCTGGCGCGGGCGCACGCACGGCGGCAGGAGGTCGCCGTGCGGCTTTCGCTGGGTGGAAGCCGGGCGCGGCTGGCACGGATGCTGTTGACCGAAACGGCGCTGCTGGCGGTGCTGGCGGCGGGCGGCGCGGCTTGGATTGCGGTACGGCTGCCGCGCGCGGCGGCGGCGCTGCTGAGCGATGGAGCCCATCCCTTCACGCTGCATTCGCTGCGTCCGGATTGGCATGTCTTTGCATACTTGGCCGCCCTGACCGCGATCGTCGGGGTGCTGGCAGGAGTGTCGCCAGCGAGCGAATCGCTGCGTGCCGACGTGAATGGGACCTTGAAGGGACGCCAGCGCGCAGCGTCCGCACACCGGGGGCATCGGCTGCGCCATTCGCTGACCGCGGCGCAGGTCGCGCTGAGCATGGTGCTGCTGCTGCTGGCAATCTGCTTCACCCGGGCGAGGAGCGGACTGCTGCGCGGCGCGGACCAGGACCACGGCTATGCGGCGGCCCAACTGCTGGCGCCTGAAATCGCCGCGCGCAGCGGCGGGCCGAATGGGGTGGGGACCGCGTACCCGATGCTGCGTCAGATGATGGGGGCATTGCCGCGCGTCAGCGGAGTTGCATTCGCAAGCCTGCTGCCGTTCACGACGGGCTCATTGGCGCTGGCGGAACCCGGAGGGGTGCGCATCGCCGCATCGAACCGCGTATCCTCCGAATATTTCGAGGTTGCCGGCATTCGCGTATTGGCCGGGCGCGGCTTCATGCCGCAGGACCAGGGCTGCCGGCGCGCCGTCTGCGCAGCGGTGGTTTCGCAGGCGTTTGTGACACGCTCGCACCACGGGCTGGGCGCGGTGCTGCATCCGGCACGAGCGCCGGGGCAGGCGGCGTCGCCCAGTCTGCAGATCGTTGGCATCGTTGCGGACACGACGGGATTGCTCGATGGCGAGGCCGAGGCCGAGGTTTATCAGGCGTGGTCGCCGGCGCTGCCGGGCTATCGTGCACTCGTGCGTTTCAGCGGCCCATCGGCACCGCTGGAGCAGACCGCGGCGGCAGTATTGCGTGGGCGCTTTCCGGGAGCGCGGATCGAGGCGCCGACGGTGGCCGAATTGTCGCGCACGCGGGTCGAGGCGGTGAGCCGGGGGCGTTTGCGGCAGGTGCAGATGCTGCTGCTCCTGCTGGGCGTTTCCGCAGTGGCGCTGACGGCGATCGGACTCTACGGGACGTTCGCGTTCTTGCTGGGGCAGCGCACGAAGGAGATGGGCATCCGCATTGCGTTCGGCGCACGCGCCCGAGACATTTACCGGCTAGCCGCCGCAACCGGGGCGTGGCCGCTGGGAACGGGTCTCGCGCTCGGGCTGGGATTGTATGCGCTGGTCGCCGGGCTGCTGCGTCATTTGATGTCGGGGCCGGGCGGACTAGGGATAAGCCTTTGGGGGCCCGGAGTGCTTGCAAGCGGCCTTGGCCTGATGCTGCTGGCGGCCACGGCGGCGGCATGGGCACCGACGCGGCGGGCGTGCGGAGCCGATCCCGTGGCGGCGCTGCGGGAGGAGTGAACGTGGTTGCGGTTCGAGGCTAGCGCAGGCCGGTGAGGAGGAAGTAGGTGTCGCGGTGGGTGGTGTATTTGAAAAGGTAAGTGCGCGCGTCGGCGGTGATGCCCCAAAGGCCGAGTTCGCTGGTGCCCGGGCCTTGGTTGGGGACAACGAAAAGATTGGTCCGGGCGCCGGTGGCGAGATCGAGGCGGATGACCGGGCGGGCACCGTCGGCGGCCGGCAGTTCGGCCAGCAGGGTGCGGTCGTCCAGCAGGCGCAGCGGGGTGATGGTGCGCCAATCCGCTGCCGGGAGGACGGGGCGCGGAGCGCCGCCCGCCGCCGGAAGCAGCGCGGCATGGGGGCCGTCGCGGGCAAGAATCCACTTGCTGTCGGGGGTGGCGGCAAAGCCGAGCATGCCGGGCGGGGCGATGGGGCGCGGGTTGCCGTTCCAGTCCAGAAGATAGGTGCGCATCGGCTGGCCCGGCGGGTTGCCGAAGGCGAAGATGGAGGTGCCGTCGGGGAGAAACCGCCCGCGAACCCAGGCGATGTCTCCGTGGGTGAGCTGGCGAGGCGTGCCGGCGCCGGTGGGCAGCAGCCAAAGCTGCACGGTGGCGCTCGGAACCGCGCTTAGCGCCCAGCGGCCGTCGGGGGAAAGGTCCAGGGGATCGCCATCGCCCAAGCGCACCGGAGGCGAGGCATCGGCGGCGCGCAAATAGGTGGAGTAGTTCGGGCCCGAGTCCTCGTCGCCGACCAGGAAGGTCTTGCCGTCGGCGGAGACCGCGCCCTGATCCGGCCAATCGAGCACGCTGAAATCGCGCGGACGGGGGTGGTCGGGGGTGACCGCCATCATGGTCTCGCGCTGGTCCTGGCTCGAGACCAAGACTTGGCCGGAGGGAAGCACATCTTCCAAGTGCAGGCCTGAAGGCGCAGCCAGCAGCAGGCGGTTGCGGCCGGAAAGCGTCACCGCCCAGATGCGACTTTGAATGGTGTTGCCGCCGCTGTACCAGATTTCGCGGCCGTCGGGCGACCAAGCCATGCCTTGCGACGCGGCAAAATGAGGCCCCAGCGTGCGCGTGCGTCCGGCAAGGTCCACCACGGCCACTTCGCCGTTGTCGTCGCCGGTCATGGGATGGTTCAGGAACGCGATTCGGGTGCCGTCGCGGGAGAAGCGCGGATCCCCGACCCAGCCGCCGGTGCGGAAGAGCACGTTGCCGACGGGGTATTCCAGGGTCGATTGGCTGGACTCGGGATGGTAGCGAGCAATCAGCAAATGGGCGGCATCGCTGGAGCCCGGAAAAAAATCGGCGGCTTCGACGTTGTCGAGGAGCGGACGCGGAGCGCCGCCGTCCAGCGGCATCAGCGCCAGCGTGCCCGCGCTTTCATAGGCGAGGATCGTGTGCCAATGCAGCGCCACCGCCGCCTGGCTGCCGGAGATCGCCCAGAGGTGATCGAAGGCCACCGGAAAGGGCTGGGAGCCGGGCGCATCCACCCGCACGGTGATGGGGGAATAGGGCTGGGGGACAGCGGCATCCTGGGTCATGCCCAGGATGCTGCGGCCGTCGGGCAGGAAACGGGCTTGGGCGAGCGAAGTTTGCTGATAGGTGAGGCGCTGGTACTCGACCGGCGGGTGCTGGCGGGAAGCGGCGAGCCACCAGGTCGCGGCCACGGCCGCAATCAAGCCCAGCGTGCCGCCGGCGGCGAAGAGCCAGCGGCGGCGGTTGGCCGGCGTCGCCACCGCCTGCAGCGAGGTGGTGGAGGTGGCCTCGCCCAGGTCCTCGAGGGCGAAGGCCAGGTCTTCGGCGGCCTGGAAGCGGCGCAACGGTTGTTTTTCCAGGCAATGCCGCAGGATGCGGGAGATGGGCGCCGCCAGCGGGGAGTTGGCGAGCGAAAGCTCGGGCGGCTCCTCCTTGAGGATGGCGCTGAGCGTGTCGGCGGCGGAACCGCGTCCGAAGGCGCGACGCCCGGCGAGCATTTCGTAGATCACGGCACCGAGGCTGAAGATGTCGCTGCGGGCGTCGGCGGCCTGCCCGCGCGCCTGCTCGGGCGACATGTAGCTGACGGTTCCCAGCACCACCCCGGCAGCGGTATCGGCGGCAGCGGGCAAGGTTTGGTCATCGCCAAGCCCCGCCGCCGAGAATTTCGCCAGGCCGAAATCGAGGATCTTCGCCGGGCCGTCGCGGCAGCAGAAGATGTTCTCGGGCTTGAGGTCGCGGTGGACGATGCCCTTGGCGTGGGCGGCGGCCAGGCCGTGGGCGAGTTGGGCGGACCAAACCAGCGCCTGGCGGACGGGAATCGCGCCTTCGGCGAGGCGGGCGCGGAGGGTCTCGCCCTCGAGCAGCTCGCAAACCAGGAACGGAGCGCCGTCGGGCGCGGCGCCGACGTCGTAGATGGTGAGCAGGTTGGGATGGCTGAGCGCGGCCACGGCGCGCGCCTCCTGATCGAGGCGGCGCAGGGCTTCTGGATCGAGCGCGAGCTTGGGCGCCAGCAGCTTGATGGCGACCTCGCGCTTGAGGCGGGGATCGCGGGCGCGAAAGACCTGGCCCATGCCGCCGGCGCCCAGAGGCGCCACGATCTCATAGGGGCCGAGACGGCTTCCGGCATCGAGCATGCCGGATTATAGCGTCAGGCGTTGACAGCGTTGGCGATGGCGCCCTGGAGGAGGTAGTCGCGGATTTGGACGGCGATGGCGTAGCCGACGCGCTCCTGGGCCTCGTGGGTGGAGGCGCCGATGTGGGGGGTGCCGATGACGTTGGGCAAGGAGAAGAGCGGCGAAGCGCCGGGGGGCTCGTGGGCGTAGACGTCGAGCGCCGCGCCGCCGACTTGGCCCGACTGCAGGGCGCGGGCGAGGGCGGCTTCGTCCACGATCTCGCCGCGCGAGCAATTGACGATGCGCACGCCGCGCTTCATCTTGGCGAAGGCGCCATCGTTGAGCAGGCTCTGCGACTGCGGCGTGAGCGAGGCATGCAGGCTGAGGTAGTCGGCCGAGGCCAAGACCTGGTCGAGGTCCATCAAGGCGACGCCGGCCTTGCGGGCCGACTCCAACGGCGTGAGCGGATCGCAGGCGACCACCTTCATGCCGAAGGCTTGGGCGCGCTTGGCCACCTCGACGGCGATGCGGCCGAAGCCGATGAGGCCCAGCGTCTTGCCCAGGAGCTCGGTCCCCTCGAGCGACTTCTTCTCCCACTGGCCGGCGTGCAGGGTGGCGTCGGCGCGGGGAATCTGGCGGGCGAGGGAGAGCATGAGGCCAAGCGCAAGCTCGGCGACGGCGGCCGAGCTGCCGCCGGGGGTGTTCATGACGATGATGTTCCGGGCGCTGGCCGCGGCGACATCCACGTTGTCCACGCCCACGCCCGCGCGGCCGATCACGCGCAGCCTGGGCGCGCTGGCCATGAGCTCGCGCGTGACCTTGACCGCCGAGCGCACGACCAAGGCATCGGCATCGGCCAGCTCGCGCGCCAACTCGCCGGAGGCGACCGAAGCGGGGGTCAGCTGGACGACTTGGAAACCGGCGGCCTCGAACTCGGCGATGCCGCGCGCGGAGATTTTCTCGGGGACGACGATCTTCATGGAGCGTTCTCCGGATCAGGCCTTGGCGCTGGCCTTCTGGGCAGCCTGCTGCGCGAGGTAGTAGACTTGCGCGGCGCGGACGCCGGCGCCGAGCTTGGCGCGGTCGAGCTTGCCCAACTGCTCGAGCACGATTTCGAGCTGCGCGATCAGCGAAAGCGTTTCGGCGAAGTCGTAGTAGCCGAGGTGGGCGACGCGGATCATCTGCCCCTTCATTTCGCCTTGTCCGTTGGCGACCACACTGCCAAATTGCTGGCGCAGGGCCTTGACCACCAAGCCGGAGTCGAGGCCCGCGGGCATCTCGATGGCGGTGAGCGCGCCGGAGGGCTGGCCGTTGCCGAAGCGCTTGAGGCCGAGCGCATCAAGCGCGGCGCGGGTGGCCGCGCCGAGGGTTTCGGCATTGGCGGTGAGGCCGGCGCGGCCGCCGATGGTCTCGATGTACTCGAGCGCGGCGTTGAGGGCGGCGATGAGGCCGATGGCGGGAGTGAAGGCGGTCTCGCCCTGTGCCTGGGATTTGCGCTCGCGGGCGAGATCGAAATAGAAACGCGGGGTCTTGGCCGATGCCATGGCCTTCCAGGCGCGCTCGCTGACGCTGAGATAGGCGAGGCCGGGGGCCATCATGACCGCTTTTTGCGAGCCGCCGACGACGAAATCGAGATCCCAGGCGTCAATGTCGAGGGCTTGGGTGCCGACGCCGGTGATGCCGTCAATCAAGAGCAGCACGTCGGACTTCTCCGCGCGGGCGGCGCGGGCGATGGCGGCGATGTCGTGCTTGCAGCCGGTCGAGCTCTCGCTGGCCTGGATCATCACCACTTTGGGCGCGTTGGCGCCAAGCAGGCGACCCTGGATGTGCTCGGCGCCGAAGCTCTCGCCGTAGGGCAACTGGACCAGATCCACCGAGAGGCTGTAGGCCTTGGCCAGCTTCTCCCAGCGCTCGCCGAACTTGCCGGCGGAGAGCACCAGCACGCGCTCGCCGGGCGAAGTGACGTTGGTGAGGGCGGCTTCCATCGCGCCAGTGCCGCTGGAGGCAAGGAGAATGACGTCGTTCTTGGTAGCCAGGAACGCCTGCAGGCGCTTCAACGTCTGCGACACCACCGCGCGAAACTCGGCGGTGCGGTGATGCATGGTCATGGCGGCCATGGCGGCCTGCGCCTGCGGCAGCAGGGCGGTGGGGCCGGGAGTGAAGAGGCGCTCTTTTTTCAGCATGCTGAAAGTAGAATACCGCAGCCCGCGCACGAGGCACTCGGCGCGGACGGTACACTTTGCGCATGGAACGCACGAATCTCGTGCTCGACGCCAAGTTGCTGGCGGGGGCGCGCAAGCTCACCGGGCAAGACCTACTCGGCGACCGTGAGCGCGGCGCTGGCGGAACTGATCCGCGTACATCGCGTGCAGGATCGGGCATGAAGTGCGATTTTGACGTGATTGAGCGCTTCACCGCCTTGCGCGTCGTGCGCCCGGGCTGAGTTTCGCCATAGCCAGCAAGGCAATCGCGCCGCCGAGCATGAGCCACAGGCTGGCGGGTTCGGGCGTCTCGCTGCCGGGCACGGGGTCGCAGCCGAAACCGGTGGTGATGCTGCAGCCGGAGGCGAGGGTGAGGTCCACGTCCGTGCTCGGGTCCACCGCTTGGATGGAGAAGTGGGCCGAGTCGGTGGCCAGCATGGACCAACTCGAGTCGGTTTCGGTCGCGATCGGAGAGAATGCAACTGCGGAGCCGGAAGCGCTGCCGGAGAGGACGATTTGCTGCCCGATCTGAGCGAAGAACTGGGCGCTGCCAGGCGGCGGCAGGACTGGACCGGGAGCGGTATCGGAGTCGGAGCCGCTGGTGCAGATGTTGTAGAGCCCAGAGCCGTTGAAGCAGGCGCTAACGCTGGCCGAACCGTTCCCGAGACCCACGAATTCGGCGGTGATATTGAGGTTGGCCTGGAGGGTGACCCAGGTTCCGACCGCCAGGGTGCCAGAACTGAGGGTGAGCAGGTCGCTCCAATTAGCATTGCCTTCGCCATCGGCAATGCCGATGCCTTCGGTGTCAGCCGAGAAGGAAAGGCCAATGTGGCCTTCGCTGGCCGATACCGAGGCAAAGGCGCTGGAGGTGGTCAGCGGAGGGTTGGCGATGTCGCTGGTGGTGCCCTGTTGGCTGCTGATGGCGCTGGCGGCGTTGGTCCCGTTCTTGGCGACGGTGACGCTGCAAGCGGGGAAATTGGGGTCGGTGCAGGTCCCGGAACCCGGGAAGACGCCATTGGTGTCGAAATGCGCGGTGGCGGATGCAAAAACATTAAAACTGTCCGCCAGGGCTGGAGTGGCGATGGCCAGAGCCAGCACAAGCAGGACCGCGCGCGGTCGGGCACTGGAGATTGGTTTCCGCATGCGAGCCACGCTTGCAAGTCAGCCTCCAGCATTAGCGCTTTCCTATGCCGCCGTAAGACAAAGTCGGACGCGTCGGGCGCGTCGGCAGCTAACACGGCGGTTTGCGGAAAAAAAACGCTGCAATGCAGCGCCAGACGATATGGTAGAGAGGCCTGGCGCGCGAGACGGCATGGCCCTCGCGTCAGGTGCTGACTGAGATGGAATCTGCAACCTCCAAACCGGGTCCGTGGCGGTTCGGCCCGTTCGAGCTGGACCGCGAAGGAAGGCAGCTTCTCGAAGACTGCAAGCCGGTGCATATCCAGCAGCGGCCGCTGCGGGTGCTGGTGCTGCTCTTGGCGCAAGCGCCGGCGGTGGTGAGCCGCGAGCAGCTCAAGCGGCTGCTGTGGCCGGACGAGGCCGAGTTGGGACGGGAAGACGCGCTGAATTCGATCGTGGTGCGGCTGCGCAGGGCGCTGGGCGATGACGTCGCCGAACCCCGGTACGTCATCACCGTTCCGGGACGAGGGTATCGGTTCATCGGGCTGAAGGAAGCGTTTGCGGCCGCGCCGCCAGCGCTGGCGGCGAAAGCGGAGCCGAGAGCCGGCAACGCGCGGCGATGGCGATGGGCAGCGCTCGCGCTCGGCACGGTGGCGGTCTTGGGATGGGCGGCGCTGCGGCCGCTGCCGCCGCCGCGCATCGTACGCATGGAGGACCTGACGACCAGCGGGGGGTTAGATTTCCTGGCCCAGCCGGCCGCCGATGGCGCCAACTTCTACTACTTGCAGCGCGACGGGGGCGGCTGGAAGCTGATGCAGAATGCGGGGGAGGAGAGCGCAGCGCGCGAGGTCCCCAACCCGCTGCAAGCGCGGGGCGAAAGCATTCGCCTTCTGGACGTTGCCCCGGATTCCGGGGAGTGGCTGGTCGGCGCGTTCCACGAACGAGGCGAAGCGTTCGAGCTGTGGCGCTGGCGCGAACCGGGCGGCGCGCCGCTGCGGGTGGGCGCGGTCATGGCGGATGATGCCATCTGGTATCCCGACGCCAGCCGAATCATCTACGGAGCGCACGGCAATCTTTGGAGCGTGGCCGCCGATGGCAGCGATGCGCGCGAGGAAGCCAAGATTGGCATCTGGCCGCTGACCTGGTTCTCCTGGTCTCCGGATGGAAGCGAGCTGCGTTTCACCAGCGAAGAAGCGATTTGGCGATGGCGTCCGCGCGAACACAACCGGCCGCAAAAGCTGGACGCCGCGTATCCGCGATGCTGCGGCAGCTGGTCGCGCGATGGACGCTATTACCTCTTCAATGAATTGCGTGCGGGAACTTGGAATCTCATGGCGCAGCGCGAGGTCGGCCGCCTGGGCGGAGCCTGGAGAGCACCGGCAGCGGCGCAATTGAGCTTCGAGCCGCGCAGCGTGCTGGGCGCGTTCGTGGCCCGCGGCCACGACCAGGTTCTGTTCTACCGGACCGACCCGCGCGAGCGGCCGCAGCGGATGGATGCGGCCACCCATGCGGCGGTTCCGCTGCTGGGCGGCCGCAACGCCAGCCAGCTGGAATACGCACCGGACGGCCGCCAGGTGGCGTTTGTGGACCAGCGTGACAGCACGCTTTGGGTTGCGGACAACGCGGCCGGATTCGTGGCCAGCAATTTCCGCCGAGTGACGCTGCCGGGCGGGGTGGCCGCGTTTCCGCGCTGGTCGCCAGACGGAACCTGGCTGGCGTATTCGTACCGCCCGGCGGAGGGCGGCGCCGAGCGGGCTTGGACGGCAGCCCTTGCGGGCGGGGCACCCGAAGCGGTTGCGGTGCCGCCGAATTTTGAGCACATCCTGGTCACCAACCCGGACTGGTCAGCGGCGGGAAAGCAATTGTTGGTCGGGCTCGATGACCATACGCCAGGCCGGCCCGAACACTATTCGCTTGCTGTTGTGGAACGTCGCAGCGGACGCTACGATGCGATTCCCGGTTCGGACGGCTTGACCGCGGCGCGCTGGTCGCCGGATGGACGCTGGATCGCAGCCTTCAGCAGCGATCAGCGCCAGCTTGCGATCTACGATACGCGGCAGCGGCAATGGCGGCGGATTGCGCGCGGCGGGGCGTTCAGTTTTCCGGTTTGGTCGCGGGATGGCCGCTACGTCTATGCCCAGGACCTGCTGGCCGCGGGCCAGCCGCTGATGCGCTACGTGGTGGGCACCTGGCAGCCGGAGCCGGTGATGGAGTTCTCGACCTACCTGCGGTCGGGCGTGCACCGGGCTGGATTCCTCTCGCTCGCGCCGGATGGATCGCCGGTGGTTGCCTTCAACACCGGATTCGCCAACCTGCGGCGAGCCTGGCTCGAACTGCCGTGATCTCGGAGCAGGCAAGATGGCTGCGCTCCCTTTGGGGTCAGCGCGCCGAGAAGGCAAGCACAGTGGTTTCGGTGAAGTGCTGGCCGGGGTCGAGTTCGGTCGAGGGGAAGTTGCGGTGGTTGGGCGAATCCGGGAAGTGCTGGGTTTCGAGGCAGAAGCCGGCGTGGCGGGCGTAGACGTGGCCGCTCTTGCCGTGGAGGGTGCCGTCGAGGAAATTGCCGCTGTAGAGCTGGACGCCGGGCTGGGTGGTGGTGACGCGCAGCTCGCGTCCGCTCTTGGGATCGTAGGCGGTGGCCGCCAGCGCCAGCGCGCCGCCGCCGCTGTCGAGCACGTAATTGAAGTCGTAGCCCTGGGCGTACTGGAGCTGCTGGTTGGCCGCGCCGATGCGGTCGCCGATGCGATGCGGGGTGGTGAAATCGAGCGGCGTGCCGGCGACGGCGTCCACGGCGCCGGTCGGGATCAAGCCGGCGTTGATCGGCGTATAACGGCGCGCGGCCAAGGTGAGCTCGGTGCCGAGGATATCGCCCGAGCCTTCGCCCGAGAGATTGAAATAGCTGTGGTTGGTGAGATTCAGCACGGTGGGCTTGTCGGTGCTGGCGGAGTAGACGATGCGCAGCTGGTTGTTGGCGGTGAGGGTGTACACGACGTCGACCTGCAGGTTCCCGGGGTATCCCTCCTCGCCGTCGCGGCTGTGATAGGTGAGCTCGAGCGCCGCGGCGGTCGCGGTCGAGGCGTCGCGAGCCGTCCAGAGCCGGCGATTGAAGCCCTGGTTGCCGCCATGCAATGAGTTCTTGCCGTTGTTGGTGGCGAGCGTGTACATGCGGCCGCCGAGCGCGAACTTGCCGAAGGCGATGCGGTTGGCATAGCGCCCGATCAGCGCGCCGAAATAGGTCTTGGTGTCGCCGAGGTATCCGGCCAGCGTGTCATAGCCGAGCACGACATCGGCCAGATGGCCGCTGCGGTCCGGCACCTGCAGCGACTGCACAATGCCACCGAAGTTGGTGATCGCCACCCGCATGCCGTGGGCATTGGTCAGCGTGTACAACTCAGCGGTTTGACCATCGGGCAGGGTTCCGAATACTTTCTGGGTGAAGCGGGGGGAAGGCGTGGGGGGTGCGGCCATCAACAAGACTCCTAGGGCGAGGGCAGCGGCCATGGTGCCCAGCGCGCGGACTCGGATCGGCATGGGGTTACACTACCACCTTTGCGCAGGTGAGGCGGGCGACAGTTTCGATATGTGCCGTTTGAGGAAACAGGTCGAAGAGGTCGAGGCGGGCGAGCTGGTAGCCGCCAGCCAGGAGCAACTGCAGGTCGCGGCCAAGGGTGGCGGGGTCGCAGGAGACCAGGTGCAGGCGCCTGGGCGCAGCGGCCAGGATCGCGCGCACCAACTCCGGGCCCAGGCCGGCGCGGGGCGGGTCGGCGATCATTAGATCCACGGGGAACGGCTGGCGCTGGCGCAGGTGGCCTAGGGCGGACTCGGCGGCGACCGCGATCGGCCGGTCGGCGGCGTTGGCGCGCAGGTCCTCGACCGCGACGGCATTCGGTTCCACCGCTTCGACCTGGTCGAAATGTTCGGAAAGCGGAAGTGCGAACAGACCGACGCCGCTGAAGAGGTCCACCGCCCGCCCGCCGGAGCAGCCTTCCGTCACAGCCCGGACCAGCTCGCCCGCAAGAAAGCGGTTGACCTGAAAAAATGCGCCGGGGCTGACGCGATAGCGGAAGTCGCCAACCGTGAACACCAGCGGCGCATCCGTGTCGAGACCCTGGTCCTGGTTATCCACGGAAAGCTCGATTTCCTGGCGCGCGTCGGGCGGGGCGGCGGCCAGGGATTCCAGCCCTGCATTGAGCGCGGGCGATGCGATGGGGCAATGGCGGATCGGCAGCACGCGGCGCGAGGCGTGCTCATAATACCCAACGCCGACCCCGGGCACCGCCTGCACCCGGATGCGGTTGCGGTAGCCCCACGGCTCGGCGGCATGCACGGGAAGATCGCCCTGCCATTGCACCCCGCCGGTGCGGCGCAGGGTCTCGATCAGGATTTCCCGCTTCAGCTCGAGTTGCCGCGCGGCCGTGGCGTGCTGCAGTTGGCAGCCGCCGCAGCGGCCGAAGTATTCGCAGCCGGCGGCGATGCGGTCGGGCGAGGGTTGGAGGACCTCAAGCACCTGGGCGGTGCGCCGCCCGCGCGCGCGGGGGGCCAGCTCGACCCGGACGCGCTCGCCCGGCAACGTGAAGGGGATGAACACCGCCTCGCGCCGCCCGTCGGGACCGGCCTCGAGGCGGGCCAGGCCCTCGCCGCCGGCGACCAGCTTCTCGATGGCGAGGTCCTCGTGGGCGCGGGTCACGAGAAATCCATTGCGACCTGCGCATGGGCCGCCGCGCGGAGCAGTTGATGATCCAGGGTCGCGAGCGGCACGCGGAGACGCATTGCCAACTCCAGATAGCTGGCGTCGTAGACCGTGAGTCCATAATGCCGGGCCAGCTCGAAAGCCGCTGCGAGCGGCACCTGCGGCTGGGCGTCGGTCGCCACCAGCGCAGACCAAGCGCGCACGCTGGCCCACGCGGCGACGGTCTCGCTGGCAGAAATGAGCCCTTGGCGCTCGTGGTAGGCTACGCTGTTTGCCACTTCCCAATGCCAGAGCCAGGGGACGACAGGAGCGAGCGAACCGGCATGCAAACCGTCGCGAACCCGGGAGGCATAGGGAGGTGGCTGCGGATCCAACACCCATCGCAGCGCCACTGATGCGTCGAGCACGAAGCGGCTCACTCGCGCCCTTCGTCTATGGACTCGCGAATGGGCGGGTTCTTCATCAGCTTCACCGTCTTGCGCCACTGGTCCAAGTCGTCGAACACCTGTTTCCAGGTCAGCTTGGGCTCGGTGGGCACCGCCACCAACTGCGCCACCAGCTTGCCGTGCTTGGTGATGCCGATCGCCTCGCCGGCGCGGGCGCGCTCGACCAAGGCCGACAGCTTCTGCTTGGCCTCGAACAGGCCCACGCGCGTGGGAGGCATTTCATCTAGATGCTTCATCTAGATTAATCATGCCATATAAAACAGGCTGAGGCGCTGCAGGCCAGCGCGTTCGAGCAGGCGGCGCTGCAGGAACTGGCGCTCGATCAGGGCCATCTGCTCGGGGCGGAGCTGGCGGCGATAGGGGGCGAGGTCGCGCTCCAGCTCGGCGCGCAGGGCGACCATCTCCTCGACCGAGGCGGAAGTTTGAAGCAGCCAGAGCACCTTGTCGTCGAGCACGGTGAGCACGCGGTCCAGGTCTTGAAGCTTCATGGCCGGAGACTGCGAGGCAGGCGCATCGAGCGCGGCGATGAGCTCGGCGAGCTTGGCTCGCACCTCGGCAGCGCTCGAAGCGAGGGCAGGAGATGCCGCCAGCCGCCGATCCCCCTCTTGCAGATGGGCCAGAATGCGGTCGCGGCTGAAGGCGTCGTCCTCCGGCGCCAGCGGCGGCGGCGGCAGGGGAGCGCCGACCGCGGCCGATTCGGCGGCAGCGGCGGCATCGAGCACGGCGGGGGCGCAGTAGACGAGGGCGCGCGGGCGGGCGGTATCGCGGCGGGCGCCGGAATTGAATTTCTCGAAAGCCTGGTCAATGCCGGCGAGCACGGTCGCCAGCGGGATTCCGGCCTCGCGCCAGGTTTCGATCAGCGCCCAGTCGAGGGGCGAGAGCCACAGGCGCGCGCCGCGCTGGCGCTGGAAGTGCTCCTCGATCTCGGTGAAATAGTTGAAGTAGTTCAGCATCGGACATTGCAAGGCCTGCACGGCCAAGGCTGCGCAGGGCGGCTGTCGCCGGGGCTCACGCCGGCGGCTGCAGATTGAACCAGTAATAGCCGTAGGGGCCGAGGGCGATCTGGTAGGGAGCGGTGGCGATGGCGGGGAATGGCGATTCGCCGAACATCTCGCGCGGGGTCCAGCCGGCGAAGCTGGAGAGGTCGAGCTCGACCGCTTGCGAGTTGCGCGAGAGGTTGGCCACGGCCAGCACGCAGCGCGCTCCGGGAAGGGCTTCGGCGGCGGCGCTGGCCGAGGCCGGCAAGCGCCGCAGGTAGGCGAGCACGCGCTCGTTGGAGGGCGAAAGGAACGAAATCGCGCCCCAGCCCAGCAGCGGGTTGCGGTGGCGGAGCTGGATGAGGGCGCGCATCCAGTTGAGCAGCGAATTCGGATCCTGGAACTGGCGCTCGATGTTGACGGCCTGGAAGCTATAGATTGGATTCTGGATCAAGGGAGCGTACAGCTGTTCCGGCGGCGCCTTGGAGAAGCCGGCGTTGCGGTCGCCGTTCCATTGCATCGGGGTGCGGACGCCGTTGCGGTCGGGCAGATAGATGTTGTCGCCCATGCCGATCTCGTCGCCGTAATAGAGCACCGGCGTGCCCGGCATGGAGAACAGCACGGCGTTCATCAACTCGATCTCGCGGCGGCTGTTGTCCACGATGGGGGCCAAGCGGCGGCGGATGCCGATGTTGAGCTTCATGCGCGGGTCGCGGGCGTACTCGTGGTACATGTAGTCGCGCTCTTCGTCGCTGCACATCTCGAGCGTCAGCTCATCGTGATTGCGCAGGAACAGGCCCCATTGGCAGTTCTCGGGAATGGCGGGGGTCTGCGCCATGATGTCCACGATCGGCCGGCGCGCCTCCTGGCGAATGGCCATGAACAAGCGCGGCATCAGCGGGAAGTGGAAGGCCATGTGGAACTCCGGGCCTTCGGCGGGGCTGTGCTGGCCGAAGTAGCGGACCACGTCGCTGGGCCATTGGTTAGCCTCGGCCAGCAGCACGCGGTCGCCGCCGTAGCGCTTGTCCACCTGGCGGCGGAGCTCCTGCAGGAAGGCGTGGGTCTCGGGCAGATTTTCGCAGATGGTGTGCTCGCGCTCGAAGAGATACGGCACCGCATCGCAGCGGAAGCCGTCGAGCCCCATGTCCAGCCAATAGAACACCACGTCGAGCATGGCTTGGCGGACGGCAGGCTCGTCGAAGTTGAGGTCGGGCTGATGGCTGTAGAAGCGATGCCAAAAATAGGCGTTGGCGACGGGATCAAACGTCCAATTGCTCACCTCGGTGTCGGTGAAGATGATGCGCACGCCGCTGTAGCGATGCGGGTCGGGGCTCCACACATACCAATTGCGGTAGGGCGAGTCGGGCGAGCTGCGCGCCTGCTGGAACCACGGATGCTGGTCGGAGGTGTGGTTCAGCACCAGGTCGGCAAGCACGCGCATGCCGCGGGCATGGGCCTCGTCGAGCAGCTCGCGGAAGTCCTCGAGGGTGCCGTAGTTCGGGTCCACGGAGTGGAAATCCGCGATGTCGTAGCCGTCGTCGCGCAGCGGCGAGGGGAAGAACGGAAGCAGCCAAAGGCAGTCCACGCCCAGCCATTGCAGGTAGTCGAGCTTATCGATGAGCCCGTGGAAATCGCCGATGCCATCGCCGTTCCAGTCGGAGAAGGCGCGGACCGGGAGCTCGTAGAAGACAGCGTTCTTGAACCAGTAGGGGTGGGGCATATTCGCGATTCACCGTTGGCCGCCGCGGGTCACGTGCGCAGGGGCAGGGATTCCATGGCGGGGGCGGCGGCGGGGGCGGCGCCCTGGGCGGGTTGTCGGGGAAGGGTCACGCGGAAGGTGGTTCCCTGCCCCGGCTCGCTGGCGACTTCGATGCGTCCGCGGTGCAGCTCGACCACGGAGCGGGCGAAATAGAGGCCGAGGCCGGTGCCGAACTCGCGTCCCGAGAGCGGATTCTGGATGCGATTGAATTTCTGGAACAAGTTGGCGATCTTATCGGCGGGAATGCCGACCCCCGAGTCCGAGATCTCGATCATGACCGCGTCGGGCGAGGGCTGCCAACGCAGATGGATGGCGCCGCCTTCGGGGGTGTACTTGACCGCATTGTCGAGCAGGTTGGCAAACACCTCGCGCAGGCGCACGGGGTCGCCCTCGATCACGCCGTCGCCGGCGCCGCCCGAGGCCTCCAGCGACAGCTGCTGCCGGTAGCGCGCGGCGCGGGGCTGGAATTCGGCCTGCAAATGCTGCAGCAGTTCCGCAAGATCCACGCGGTCGCTGCGCAGCAGCAGGCTGCCCTGCTCGAGCCGGCTGACGTTGAGCAGATCGTTGACCAAGGCGATCAGGCGCTCGTTGGATTCGTAGGCGCGGCGGAGGTAGTTCTGCTGCTCGGCGTTGAGCGGGCCCAGCACCTGCTCGAGCAGCAAGGAGAGCACGCCCTTGACGCCGCTCATCGGGGTGCGCAACTGGTGGCTGGCGATCGAGATGAACTCGGTTTTCAGGCGATCCACCTCGCGCTCCTGGCTGGCATCGCTGAAGACGACGATGCAGCCGGTGACGGCGCCGCGCTCGTCGCGCAGCGGGGCGGCGCTGAAGCTGGCGGGCAGGCGGGCGCCGTCGCGGCGCACCAGGGTCAACTCGCGGGGCCAGCGCAGCGTCCTGCCTTGCGCCATGGCCTGCTGCACGGGATCGGGGCGAAGGCCGGGCTGGCGCTCGTCGGACAGCTCCAGCACTTGGGCGTAGGGGCGGCCGAGCACGCTGGCGGCGGGCTCGCCCGTGAGGGCCGCAGCGGCGCGATTGAACTCGATGATGCGCCCGGCGGCGTCCACGGCGAAGACGCCATCCCCGATGCTGCCCAGCAAGGCTTCGGTCTTGGCGCGCCCGCTCTCGACCTCTCGGTTGTAGCGCTGGTAGTACCGGAAGGCGGAGCGCAGCATCAAGCCGGTGGCGACGGCAAGCAGGAAAATGATGACGGCGATGAAGGCCAGCTTGTCGTAGAAGACGCGGAAGATGTAGAACCCGAAGCGCACCGGGCGCACCAGCAGCAGGGCCATGTCCTCCTCCGGCAAGGGAGCGTAGGCGATGGCATGGCTTTCCAATTGGATGGCGGTGACGAATTCGCCGCTTCCGGCCTCGCCGCCGAGCGCAGCGGCAGCCGCAGGCAGCTGGGCTGCTTGGGCGGCGGTGAAGGGGCCGTTGGCGGGCGCGCTGACCAGTTCGCGGTGGCTGTCGAGCAGATAGAGGAAGCGGTCGGGCCCCAGGTTGATATGCCGCACCCAGTCGTTGACCGCGGCGGCAGGCAGCAGGCCGACCAGCGCGCCGGTGCTGCTGAGCGCCGGCCCGCGGGCGGGGCGGGGCAGGGCAAAGCTGACCGGCACGGCGAAGGCGATGCGGCTGGGCAGGCCGGGCGCGGCGAGCAACAGCGGCGAGGTGGCATTCTGGCCGCCGAGCGCGGCCTCGAACCAGCCGGGCAGCGTGGGCGAGGCCAAGGCGGCGGCCAAGGCGGCCGAGGGCGGCGAAGCGGCCAGCAAGGTCCCGTCGGGGTTGTAGAGCGCCAGCGCGAGGAACTCGGGCCGGCGGCGGCGCAGGCGGTCGAGGCTGGAGACCGCCGCGGCTCTGGCGGCGGCGCGCTCGCGCGCCAGCCGCGATGCCGCGCCCCGGCCGGGCGGGGGCGCCACCGCCTGTTCGGCCAGCAGATGGTCGAGCGAGGACTCGTCGGCGGCGCCCGCCAGCACCTCGCGTTCGCCGCGGAAGTTGGCGCGCAGCAGCGAAACCGCGAAATCGCGCACTTGGTGGTCGGTGTTGGCGGCATCGGCTTTGGAGTTGCGGATGCTGGTGGCGACGATGTAATAGGTCAGCAGCAGGATGGGGACAAAGGTCAGGATGACGAAGATGGCGGTGGAGCGGAGCGCGCTGGCGGTGAGCCAGCGCAGCAACTGCTCCAATTTCGATGAGATGGCGTTGCGAAGCCGCGACCACATGCGCCCGGCTCAGCTCGCGGCCGCCGCGCCGCGGCAGGCGGGGCAACGCAGCCGCACGCGGAAGCTGCGCGACCAGGGATCGCTGAAATCGCCGTCCAACTGCAGCAGCATGCGGCCGCCGCATTGGGCGCAGGACCAGGCGCGGTCGTAGCCCAGCAGCGAGGCCAGCGAACCGGCGTCGCCGGCCTGGGCGTCCACCGCCAGCCGGAAGCTGGCGATGGGCCGGCGGCCGGATTCGGCCGCGAGAATCTGGCGCACGCGCGCCACGACGTCGGCGGGAGCGACCTCGCTCTTCACCAAGTAATCGGTGGCGCCCAGGCGCGCGGCCTGGTGCTTGTCCATGTGCTGGCTGAGGTTGGTGAACAGCACCACCGGAGTGGCCAGGAAGCGGCGGTCGGCGCGCAGCGACTTGAGCACCTCGAGGCCGCTCAGGTCGGGCAGCATCACATCGAGCAGCACCAACTGCGGCGGGGTCTGCCGCGCGCAGCGCAAGGCATCGCGGCCGCTGGCGGCCTGCTGCACCACATAGCCTTCGTGCTCGAGGCGGCGCGCATAGGTGTCGCGGATCAGGTCTTCATCTTCCACGATCAGGATGGGGCGCGGCTCGGGCATTAGACCGTTGCCCGCACCGCCGCCGCACGGCGCGACTGGAGGTAGGCGGCGATCTCCTCGCGCAGCCACGCCGCCGCCTGCGCGGCGACCGGACCCGAGGGAATCGCCCGCGTCCCGATGCGGGCGACCGGCTGGACCTCGCGCGTGGAGGAGGTGATGAAGATCTCGTCCGCGGCCTCAAGATCGGCCGGGAGCAGGACCGCCTCGGCGATGGCCGCTCCGTGCCGCGGCGCGGCGCGGAGCAGCGCCTTGCGGCTCACTCCGGGGAGCGCGCCGGAGCTCAGCGGCGGGGTGAGGATGCGCCCGGCGCGCACCGCAAACACATTGGCGGCGGTGCATTCGGCCACCTCGCCGCGCTCGTTCAGCAGCAGCACGTCATCAAAGCCCTCGGCATTGGCGATTTCGACTTGAACCAGATTATGAGCCCACGTGAGGGTCTTGGTTCCGGCCAGCGGCGCGGCGGCGTGGCGGCCGTGGGGCTGGAGCTTGAGCTGGGCGGTGGGCGCCCAATGGCGCAGCGGCAGCGTGAAAATCAACAGGTCGGTGGCGGGAAAGGGACTGCGCCCGGCGGCCTTGAGCGGGTTGAGCAATCCGCCCTGGTTGCGGATCAGATAGATGCGGGCCACCGATTCCTGGGCGGGGTTGCGCTCGATCAGCTCGGCGAAGCCGCGTTCCGCCTGTTCCCGGAGCCCGCTGGTGGAGACGCGGAGCGCCGCGGCATCCACCTCGATCCGCTCCCAGTGGTCTTCCCAGGCAAAGGGCACGCCCTGATAGATGCGCAGGGTGCTGAACAATCCCCAGCCGGTCAGCAGGCCCGCCTGTTCGGGCGAGAGGGCGATGGCATCGCTGGCCAGCAGCCGGCCGTTGTGCCAGGCGAACGGATGCAGTGCGCTCACCCCTCTAGGGTAGCGCCATTATTGCGGGTGCGGCGCGGCCGCCTTCGGCGGGGCTTCGCCCCGGGCCCGCCGCCTTCCCGCGAGCCTACAGCGAAGCCATCTCGTCCTGCCGGAGAAAGTCGCGCAGAACGGGATCGGCGGAGGCGTCCATCTCGGGGATGGTGCCGAAGAACCGCACCCGCCCCTCGTGCAGCAGCACCAGGCGGTCGGCGAGCATGCGCGCCAGGCGGGTGTCGTGGGTGACGACGATGCTGGTCAACTTGACCTGGCGCTTGACCCGCAGGATCAACTGGGCGATCGAATGCGCCATGATCGGGTCCACCATGGTGGTGGGCTCGTCGTAGAGTATGGCCTGCGGGTGCGCCGCCAGGGCGCGGGCGATCGCCACCGCGCGCTTCATGCCGGTCGAAAGGCTGGCCGGGTAGAGGTCGCGCTCGGCCTGGAGCTCGAGCAGCCCGAGCAGTTCGCTGACCGCGGCGGCAATCTGCTCTTCGCTGCAGGGCTTTCCTTCGATGCCGCGCTCGCGCAGCGGGAAGGCGACGTTCTCGCCCACGGTGAGGGAATCGAACAGCGCGCCGGATTGGAACACCAGCGTGATCTTCTGGTGCATGGCGGTGATCTCGGCGTCCGAAAGCGTGGCGAGATCGGTGCCCTCGATGCAGACCTGCCCGCGATCGGGGCGCAGGAAGCCCATGATCAGCTTCAGGGTGACGGATTTGCCTACGCCGCTGCGCCCGAGGATGCAGACCGATTCCCCGCGCGCCACCTCGAAGCTGACGTCCTCGAGCACGGCGCGGGTGTAGAAGCTCTTGAAGACGTGGCGGAACTCGAAGAAGGGATCAGCGCTTGGCATGCAGCATTCAGCACTCAGCGTTCAGCCGTAGTGTAGCGAACCGGGGGCGGCTATTCGATTTCGGCCAGCAATTGGCCGGTGGCAACCGTTTCGCCGCTGGCCACGGCCAAGTGCGCCAACACGCCGGATTTGGGCGCGCGCACCTCGTTCTGCATTTTCATGGCTTCGAGCACAAGCACGCCTTGGCCGCTCTGCACCGCCTCTCCCGCGGCGGCCAGCAGCCGCACCACCTTTCCGGCCATCGGGGCTTGCAGGCGCACCCGACCCGACTGCTCGGCCCGGTGGCGGGTAAGGGCTTGGCGCGGATCCTGCACCTCGGCCTGGGCTTCGTTGCCGCGGGCGCCGAGCCACAGGGCGCCGTCGTCGAGCCGCGTCCAGTGGAAGGTGTGGCTGGTGCCCTCGAACAAAATTGATACGGTCTGAGGGCCGATGCGCAGCGCGTCGGCGGCGAGCGGGGCGCCATCCACCTGAATCTCGATGCCGTTCGAGGTCTCCTTCAGTTCGACGGCGCGGACCGAAGCCCCGACTTGGATGTCGAAGCGCACCCGTCAGCCTCGCAAGCCTTCCTGGCGCGCGGCGCGCTGCCAATGGGAAATGCCGGTTGCCGCGGCCGCCGGGGCAGGGCGGCTGGCGGCTGCGGCGATGGCTGCGGCAGCCGCCACCAGCGCAGGAGGCGCAGCGGAATCCGGCGGCGGCGCCTGGGCCAGCAGGCGCGCCACGTAGCCAGTGTCGGTGCGGCCGTCGAGAAATGCGGGATCGGCGAAGACGCGGCGGAAGAAGGCGAGATTGTTGCGGATGCCGGCGAGCTGGTATTCATCGAGCGCGCGGCGCATGCGGGCCGCCGCCTCGTGCCGGTCGCTGCCCCACACGATGAGCTTCGACAGCAGCGGGTCATAGTCGAGCGGCACGGTCCAGCCGGGATAGACGCCGGTGTCTTCGCGAACGCCCGGACCCGAGGGCGGCTGCAGGAGCCGGATGGTGCCCGGGCTGGGCATGAAATTGTTGTCGGGATCCTCGGCATAGACGCGGCATTCGAAGGCATGGCCGCGCGAGGCGACATCGGCTTGGGTGAAGGGCAGCGGCTCGCCCTGGGCGATGCGGATCTGCAGGCAGGCCAGATCGAGGCCGGTCACCATCTCGGTCACCGGATGCTCGACCTGCAAGCGGGTGTTGACCTCGAGGAAGTAGAAATGCTCCTCGGCGTCCACCAGGAATTCGACCGTGCCGGCGCTGGAATAATTCGCCGCCCGCGCGGCCGCCACCGCGGCGCGGCCCATGGCTTCGCGCGTGGCCGGGCTGAGGCGCGGCGCGGGGCTCTCCTCGATGATCTTCTGGTGCCGGCGCTGCACGCTGCAGTCGCGCTCGCCGAGCCAGGCCAGGTGGCCGTGCAGATCGCCGAAGACCTGCACCTCGACATGGCGAGGCTGATCCACCGCGCGCTCGAGGAAAACGGCGGAGTCGCCGAAGGCGCTGCCCGCCTCGGCGGCCGCCAGCGCCAGCGCCGGCGCCAGCTCCGCCGCCGAGGCCACGCGCCGCATGCCCTTGCCGCCGCCGCCGGCCGAGGCCTTGAGCATCACCGGGAAGCCGATTTCGGCCGCGACCCGCGCGGCTTCCTCCGCCCCGCGCACGGCCTCGACCGTGCCCGGCAGAATCGGGATCTTGTGTTCGCTGGCCAGCCGCCGCGCCGCCGTCTTGCTGCCCAGCGCCGCCATGCTCTCCGGCGTCGGGCCGATGAAGGTCACGCCGGCGCCGCGGCAGGCGGCCGCGAAGCCGGAGTTCTCCGACAGAAAACCGTAGCCGGGATGAATGGCATCGGCGCCGCTGCGGCGCGCGGCCTCGAGCACCCGCCGCTGGTCGAGGTAGCTCTCGGCGGCCGGGGCCGGGCCCAGCCGCAGCGCCTCATCCGCCATTTGGACATGAAGCGCGGCGCGATCGGCATCGGAAAACACGGCCACGCTGGCCAGCCCGAGGTCGCGGCAGGCGCGGATCAAGCGCACCGCGATCTCGCCCCGGTTGGCAATCAGGACCTTGCGCATTCTTGACGGAGAAGGCAATCGAGCGGATTCCGTGCCGCCTGCAGCAGCCTCAACAGCATACAGGATTGCGGACGCGCTTCAGTCGCTCCGGGACACTCCCAAACCTTTGCGAAAGGCTACAGCGAATTGGCGTGCGCGGCCCTCGGGATCATCCTAGGTTGGCAGCCATTTCAGGCCGCTGGCCAGATCAAGCACGTCGGAGACGGTGATATCGTTCCATTGACCCCGCGTGGGACGCGACCACGCTCGGTCCTTTCAAGTCGTTGCCGGTTGGCACCAAATGATTCACTTCGGAGCGATCCAATACGCGTACGCAAGCGCTCCGAGCATCACGATGTATAGGGCGGCCAGCATAATCGGAAAAATTCTTTTCTCAACGGACAAGACCCGCTCAGTGGGCTTGCCGCCGGTCATCGCGCCAAAGGTGGCCCTCGCCCAAGCTGTGCACATATAGGTAACGACCGCGGCCAGCACGGGCGGAAGAAACAAGAACCACAAGGCGATTTGCCACGCTGGATCCGCCCCTTGCGGAAACGATAGCGTCATTGAATCACCTGTGTGGCGCAGAGCGCGGCTGCACCGGCAAACGAAAGCGCATCCCAGCCGAACTTGAGCCAAGCCAGCCCCGTCGCCCATTCCGCCGCGGTCAATGCCGAGGTTGAGACCGTCCCGGTGAGGGTGGTGATCTCGCCGCCCGGCGCGGCAGCTCCGATCCCGCGCTCGATCGCCTGCGAGGCCAGATCCGTGATCCCGACCGGACCCGCGCCGGGCGGGGCCAGCCCCAGCGTCGGGCCTGCGAGCACGCCCTGCGCCATATTGCTGTACACGGTGTGCCCGCCCCCCATGCCGCTCGACCCGAAGCTCTGGACCAGGTGTACAGCCCCGCTGAAGGCGTTCCCGCCGAGCGCGTCGGTGACGAACCCGGCCGCCCCATGGTCGGGCACGCCCAGAGCGTGCGCCGCGCCCGCCAAGCTCACCTTGTCGGCACCATCCGCGGCGCACGCCAGCGTGCTGCGTCCGCTTCTTGTCCCCAGGGCAAGCGTTCCCGACGTCGCCGGACCGTTCTGTAGGTCGGCGATGTCGCTGGCGAACTGCAGGACCTCGGCGATGGCGGCTTCCTGGAGCGCGGCTTCGTCGGTGACGCGGTCACGCTCACTGTGGAATTTGAGAGCATGAACGTGTCGCCGCTGCCGATGCATTCCTTCTTGTCGAGGTGCACCACTGTGCCTTGCTGGTCCATGCATTGATCGAGCCCCAGCGGGTCCACCATCTCCAGCGGATTGCCGCCCACGTACCCGAATCGGTTCCAACTCTCCGGATTGTTCGGATCCGCCGCGGCGCCGCCCGGCCGGGTCCGGCGTCCACCAGCGCCCCTGCGCCGGGCTGTATTCGCGGAAGGCGAAATCATAGGTGCCCGAACGATGTCCTGCTCTACGCCGGTGAAGCTCCGGTCGCCGCCGGTCGAGGAGAAAACCTCGCCGTAGGGGCGTAGCCGGCCGCGCTCCAGACCGTCTGCGACGGGTGTCGAGGACAGCGGGCGCGGGGATCAGGGCGAGAT
>Ga0134126_10001737_pt1 | contig 27746 bp, 30 predicted proteins | sample KB31752_FD_96881 | JGI IMG/M metagenome (GOLD analysis project Ga0134126, IMG submission 96881) | Terrestrial soil microbial communities with excess Nitrogen fertilizer from Kellogg Biological Station, Michigan, USA - KB3-175-2 | ecosystem: Environmental > Terrestrial > Soil > Unclassified ... | reverse complement strand
TGCCTACTGCTTACTGCTTACTGCTTACCGCGCAGCGACCCCGCTCGCCAAGCAGCCGCATTCTTTACGCTGGACTCGGAGGCTGTGCTGAAACGGCGAAGGTGGAAGGACGAGGCATCATTCGATAAGGTAGAGGGAGACGTTGACAACCGTTCGCCCTCGACCCCGGTGCGTGCATGATCCACGGCATCATTCCCCCAGTTGCCACGCCGATGAAGGACAACGAGGACTTGGACCTCCCTCGTCTGCGCTGGTTTCTGGATCATCTCATTGAGAATAAAGTACACGGCATTTTCGTTCTCGGAACGAACAGCGAATTCTACGCTCTGGACGAGCGCGAGAAGCAGGAAGTCATCGCCACGGCGGTTGCCCATGTGAATAAGCGAACGCCTGTTTATGCCGGGACCGGCGCGGAGACGACGCGCGAAGTGGTACGGCTGACGAAGATGGCCGAGCGCGAGGGCGTGGACGGCGTCTCGGTCATCACGCCGTATTTCATTAGCCCGACGCAGCAAGAGATTTACGATCATTATCGCCGCATCGCCGAACATACGCGGCTGCCGGTGATTCTTTACAACAACCCCGGCACCTGCGGCGGCGTGAAAATCGACGTGGACACCGTGGCGCGCTTGGCGGAGGTGCCGAACATCCTTGGCATCAAGGATTCCAGCGGCGATTTGCAAAACACCAACGAGTTGATTCGCGTGGTGCCGCCGCGTTTCTCCGTGCTGATGGGGCGTGACACCCTCATTTTCTCGGCGTTGATGTTTGGCGCGCGCGGCGCGGTGCCGGCGACCGGTAACATCGCGCCGGCGCTGTTGGCGGAGATTTACAACACATTTCAGCGCGGTGATCTGGAAGCATCCAAGACGGCGCAGCTGCGGCTCAATCCGCTGCGATTGGCACTCGGACTCGGCACCGCGCCGGGTGCCGTCAAGGCGGCGCTACACATGTTGGGGCTGCCGATTGGCCCGTGTCGTTCGCCGGTGTCGGGCGTATCGGCGGAGAAACTGCCGAAGATGCGCGAGGCCCTGGAAGCGGCGGGGTTGCGGCCAACTTCAATCTCATAAGAGCCACGAACCAAATGGCGAGCCTCCCGCGTTTTGGCGAGCCTCCCGCGTGAGCGGGGGGAGTTTTCACAGCAGACTCCCCCCGCTTACGCGGGAGGGCTGCGCCATTTGGTTCGTGCCACTAAGGAAAACGAGATCGGTTCGTTACACCCCTTGCTGTCGGGTATAGAATGCTTCCGGCGAGCCGATTCCTTCCGCGCGGAGGACGGTTCACCGGGAGCATTCGTCGCAATCGGAAAGGTTGTCCCTGGTTGTCGTCTCCACCAGGACGATTTTTCTTATTGAAGACGCAATAAGAATTCGATGTCAGTAGCACAACCTCCGCCCTCGTTTCCTCCCGTATCGCTATCCTCGACATAAGGAAATGTTCATGCACGGTTGCGCCATCCTTCGTCGCCGGACAGCGAGCCGTTGCGCTCGCTCGCTGATCCGCAGGAGTCTGTCTCTGCTGGTTTGTGGAGCAATCGCGTTGCTGGCGTTGCCGGCCGCGCGACCGGCGCAGCCGGAAAAACACGGCATCGTGGTCGCCGTTTCGCCGCCCGGCGCGGACACCGGACGCGATATTCTCAAGAAGGGCGGCAACGCGGTGGATGCGGCCGTGGCGACTGCTTTCGCCATGTCCGTAACCTACCCCGCCGCCGGCAATATCGGCGGCGGCGGTTTCATGCTCATTTATCCGGCCGGCAAAGGCGAGCCGGTCCTCATCGATTACCGCGAGAAAGCGCCGCTGGCGGCCAGCAAGACGATGTTTACCAAGAAAGATAGTTGGTACAGTCACAAGGCCGTTGGCGTGCCCGGCACGGTGCGCGGCCTGGCGCTGGCGCATGCACGCTTCGGTAAACTGCCGTGGAAAGATGTGGTCATGCCGGCCGTTAAGCTCGCCGAAGATGGTTTCATCATCGATAATCAACTTGCCGGATCGCTAAACTGGGTTGTCGGCAGTTCGGCGGAGTTTCCCGAATTGCGGCGTGTGCTGGGTAAGGATGGCGCGGCTTCCTGGGACGCCGGTGATCGCCTGGTGCAGAAGGATCTGGCGAAAACGCTGCGGCGCATCGCCGAACAGGGACCGGACGGTTTCTACAAGGGTGTCGTCGCCGACCTGATCGCCGCCGAGATGAAGCGCGGCGGCGGACTGATCACCACGGCTGATCTGGCCGCGTATGAGGCGAAGGCTCGCAAGCCGATCCACGGCACTTATCGCGGCCACGACGTGTATGGTCCGCCGCCGCCCAGCTCCGGCGGCACCTGCCTCGTTGAGATGCTCAACATCCTCGAAAACTTCAATCTGCGCAAACAGGGCCGATTCTCCGCGGAAACGCTGCACGTTATGATCGAAACCATGCGCCGCGCTTACTGCGATCGCGCCCGCTATCTCGGCGATCAGGATTTCGTCAAGGTGCCGGCGTTCCTGACCAGCAAGGACTACGCTCGCAAACTGGCCCACTCCATCGATCGCCACAAGGCAACGCGCAGCGAGGATCTCGCCAAGGACATCGCGCTCAAGGGCGAGGGCGATAGCACGACGCACTTCAGCGTCATCGACAGCGACGGCATGGCCGTGGCGAACACGTACACGCTCGAACGCAGTTATGGCTCGCGCATCGTGGTCAAGGGGGCGGGCTTCGTCCTCAACAACGAGATGATGGATTTCAACTGGTTCCCCGGTGAGACGACACGCTCCGGCGGCATCGGCACCGAGGCGAATCAGGTCGCTCCCGGCAAGCGCATGCTGTCCTCGCAGACGCCGACCATCGTGACGAAGAACGGCAAAGTCGTCCTCATCACCGGCAGTCCCGGCAGCCGGACGATCATCAACACGGTGCTTTGCATCGTCGTCAACGTGATCGATTTCGATATGGACATCCGCGCCGCCGTGGATGCGCCGCGACTGCATCATCCGTGGTTCCCGGACACGGCGCGTTTCGAGGGGGCCGGCGAGTACGGCGAAGCCGTGCGGCGTCTGGAAGCGATGGGCCACTCGGTCAGCGGCACACGGCAGGGCGACGCGCATTCGATTTGGCTCAATCCGAAAACGGGCAAGTACGTGGGGGCTGAGGATCGCCGTATCGACGGTAAGGTATCCGGTTTCTGATTGTTCAGTGCGGAGCATTGCCATCGGGCGAGCGCCAGGGTTCATTCCGGCGCTCGCCTTTGTCTTTTCGGGAACCGGATGGTTCGGCCAATCGCTCGGCATACGCGCGAGTGGCCATGCGGCCGAGCGGGTAGAATAGCGCACTCACGACGACGATGATAGGCATCACCATACCGACAAGGGTCACGAGAAAGAGCATGAACAGGCCGACTCCGACGTAGCGAGGCAGCCGGCCGATTCGCCCCAGGCGTTGCAGAGCATGCGCCCAGCCGCGGAACAGATACCAGCCAATCAGTTCTGGAATCAAATAGCGCCGGTTCACCTCGACGGCCCCAAGACCGCAGAGCAGCGATTGCGGCGGCGTCCGGCGAAGGCGATCCAATCGCTCACGGACGGCCGCGCCGATTCGCCGCACGCGCTGTAGTTCCGCCTCGCCAAGTCCCGCCGGCGGGAACACTTTCCAGAAGGCATTTCGTTTGCCGAACAGCAACAAGCGAGGAGCCGTCACGAAGGTGGCCCACGGCGGCCCCTGATGCGTGACGACCAGATTATCCATGTGGACCGCACCCAACTGACGCAGCCGACTTTTCATGGTTTCCGAGGCAGACTGCCACATATTCCGGCTGACCGAGACGGTCATCACCTTGTGGCCGGTGAGGACGCGCGCCGCCGGCGAGGCCAAAAAACCCTGGATCGGCAGCGAAGGAGCCAGAAACCACACCTGATAAACGAGGACGATCAAATCATAGTCGCGGTCGGAGGCAAACTTCGGCTCGTGGATCGCGGGCGGAGGACCGAGTTGGCATTCCGGCAGCACGTCAAAGAAGCGGAAGACATTTCGCCACGGAAAGGGATACGGCTGCATTGGCCGCACACACTCGCGCTCGATCTCGATGCCGGGAGCCTGCAACGAATCCACCAGCGTATCCGCGATTCGTGCGGCGTCGCCGGATTGGGAGTAATAGACTAGCAAAATCCGCATAAACACTCCCGAACGAAATGATCTACCAGCCCGCAGCGCCAGCAAGGGAATCTCGTTCCCTTGCTGGCGCTGCGGGCTGGTAGAGGGAAGTTAGTCGTTTACGTGTCGCGAAAGCGCTGGACGAATACCTTCATGAGTTCATCACGCATCGACTCGAACGAATTGCGGGCACGAAGAAAATCGTCCTTTTGCAGCGTGTATAGTTCCACCCGCTCCTTCACCGTCACGGTCGCATTCCGCGGTTTATCCTCGATCAGGGCGGTTTCACCAAAGAATTGCCCCGCTTCCAGCGTTGTCCGCGCAACCACCTTTGCCCCATTCTCCACGAGGACATCGACTTTCCCTTCCTTTATCAGATAGAATTTGTCGGCCATCTCGCCTTGCCGGATAACCACCGTACCAGGCGGATGTATTTCTTTGCCTATCTTCTCCGCCACTTCCACGAGATGACTGGGAGTTAATGCGGAAAATAGCGATACTTTTTGCAGAAAGAAACAAATGCGGACGGTTTCATCCACGGGAATGTTGGATACGATGCGGCCATCCTTCATGGTCACGACGCGGTCGCCCTTGTCCATGATGCGGTTGTCGTGCGTCACGACGAGAATGGTCGAGCCGTGCTGCGCCAAAGTCTTCAGCATGTCCACGACGATAGCGCTGGAGACTTTGTCCAGCGCTGCCGTGGGTTCGTCGGCCAAAATAAGACGAGGATGGTTGATGAGGGCGCGGGCGATGGCGACGCGCTGCTTCTGTCCGCCTGACAGTTGGTTGGGCTTGTGATGAACGCGATCGCCAAGATCCAGATGCGTCAATAGTCCGGTCAGCAAAGCGTGAGCCACGGCTCCGATTTTACGAGGCACGCCGGCAAGAGGATCGACCTGCGCCGAGCCGTTTCGCACGATTCGCAGCAGACGGGCGGCATGTTCGTGCAGGCTGTCCCCCGTGTAATTTTTGAGTTTGAGCGTCAGCGCGACGTTCTCAGCCGCCGTCAGAGCCTCAAGCAGATTGTGCGCCTGGAAAATAAAGCCGATGTCTCGGCGTGCCGCGACTAGCTCCTTCTTGCCCAGCCCGCGCATCTGTCGTCCCAGCACTTCGAGACTGCCTTCCTGGGTTGCACGCAGAGCGCCGATCAAAGTTAATAGCGTCGTTTTGCCGCAACCGGATGGTCCCGTCAGGATGACGAGTTCGCCGGGCCGCATCTCCAGATTGATGTCGAACAAAACTTGCTGCGAGATTTCCCCCTGGCCGAATCGGTAATTCAGGCCGCGAACACACACAGCAGTCTCGCGGGATTGTGGCTCTCCTTGAGATGTCGTCATCGGAACACCTCCGCCGGGTCGGCCTTAATCACGCCGCGGACGGCGATGATCCCCGATACCATGCACATCGCCACGGTCAGCAGCAGGATGAAAGCAATGCGAAAGATGGTCATGAACATAAGCAGTCCCGTTAATCCGCTGACGCCCCAAAAGAGCAACTGAGCGACGCCGACGGCCGGGATGAAGCCGAGAATCGCCAGGAAAAATCCCTGTTGCAAAACAACGCCGACGAGGTAACGGTTCGTGAAACCCATCGCCTTGAGAGTGGCGAACTGCGGCAGATAGTTGGACACGTTGGAGAACAGAATCTGATAACAGATGATGATGCCGATAACGAACCCGACCGCCATGCCCAAAGAAAATATATAACCGATGGCAGAACTCTCTTTCCAGTATTTGACCTCCAGAGCCGCCAACTCAGCCTTCGTCAACACCTTCACATCATCGGGCAGCGTCTCGCGCAACTCGCGCTGGACCGCGAGGAGATCGGTCCCCGGTGTCAAGCGAACCAGGCCAATCTCCAGCCGATCCAGGTGCGGCGCTGAAGAAGCACGATCGGGGAAAAACTTCAGAAAATTACGGTCGCTCATAAGGACGTTGCCATCGGTGACGAAATCGGTCCCTAACTGAAACGTGCCCATGACGTGTACCCGCCTGCCAGACAATTCCGTCTCGGTCCCCGTGGTGGGCTGCCCGAAATAGTCGCGTGATTTGTCGTCGAAAAGGATCGTGTTCGGCATGCGCAGGAGCCTGGTTTGGGCGCGCACTTCGGGAAGGTCCAGTACGGGATCATCAAGGTTGAAGGCCAGGACGCGAATTGGTCGAGTGCCGCCATCGACGGGATTTTTCCAGATGGCGAGGGTAGTTTCCATGTAGAGCGGATAGACAGCCTGCACCCCCGGACAGGCACGAACCTGTTCGAGGCGACGGCGAGGAAACGTATCGCGGGCGTAAAGGAGATACTTCAATCGGCTGACGAGGAACAGATCGCCATTCAGATGATGGATCAACTCGGTCTGGCTGTCGAACATGGCATTGCGGAAGCCTGCTTGCGAGAACATGAGGACGACGGCCAACACAATGCCGGCGATCGACACCGCCAGGCGGCCCGGCGTGTGCAGCAGGATTCGTAAAGCCAGGGGCAATCGCAGAGGGGCCATGACTAGAACAAATCCACCGGGTCGGCCCGGCGAAGAATGCGCAGGGCGAGCAGGCCAGAACCGCAACACGTCAACAGATTGAGCAAGAACACACCCACGCTTCTCTCCACGGTCATGCCGATGGGCAGCTTCGTGACGCTGTGCGTGACGTGATAGATCGCCAGCGCGAAGACAAAACCCGGAAGATAACTCACGACGGCGAAGATGAGCGCCTGTTGCAGCACCACCAACGAGAGAGAAATATCGCTGAAGCCCACCGCCTTCAGGGTCGCGTATTCCGATAGCCGATGCGTTACCTCCAGCGACAACACCTGATAGGTGATGACGATGCCGAAGAGAGCGGCCACGATGACACCGCAGCCGAAGATGATGCCGGTGGATGTGCTGGTCAGCCAGTAATGCCGTTCGCGGGCGGCGACTTCCGGCCGGGTCAGCACGCGCACATCCGAGGGAAGACTCTGGCGCAGCTGGTCGGCAACCTGTTGCGGGTCAGCGCCGGAACGGAGTTTCACCAGACCGAGATTGACGGCGCTGAGCGGTTGACCGCCGAACAGCCGGGAGAATGTTTGATCGCCGACCACGATCAACCCGGCCTCGAATCCTGGGCCAATCGTGAAGTGACCGATGGTTTGCAAATGAATCGGGCCGGATGCGTTCCTTTCGCCGACTGCCGGCACGCCGACCTCGGGGCGAGAAAGTCGATCGACAAGCACGGTATCCGGTCGAGCCAGGCCAGGGCGTTCGCGCTCCAATTCCGGCACATGGCTAATGGGATCGCTCGGACGGATGCCCAAAACCACCACGGAGCGCCGGACGCCGCTGTGAGGATTGCACCACACTTGCCGGCCGACATACAGCGGCATGACCGCTTCGACATCCGGGTGCGACTCGGCCTGGAAGAGCCGTCGTTGCGAGAATTGTCCCGCTCCGCCGATCATCACATAATTCGGCGAAGTTAGCAGGAGATCGTAATCCAGCGTGTCGTAGATCAACATGGCCGTCAGCGAAACCGTCCCGAAAAAGCCGAGCTGCATGAAGAGAAGCACGACGGCGAAGCACACGCCGCCCATCGCCACCAGAGTGCGGGCTTTGCTGTGCATCAGGTTTCGCACGGCCAGAGAGGTTGCCATGACATCGTTTCTGAGACTGTAACCTAAGCTCCCGTCTCCCCTGTACTCGGGGGAGAGGGTTGGGGGGTGAGGGGGCAACAATCCCGCAGAAGTCTCTCCCCCCTCACCCCAACCCCTCTCCCCCGAGTACAGGGGAGAGGGGCTTCTTGGATAGACTCTAACCGGGATCATCCAGGGGAGGAGGCTGCATCGCCCAGGTCGATCAGTACATCCACCTGGAGGTTGATGAGGCGAGCCGCCGTGTCGGACGGATCGAGACGAATCCACACCTCGACCACGCGGGCATCGGCGGCGGCGGCCGGATCGACGGACAAGACATCGTTTTTGAAAATGATCCGGCCGACCTTCTCGACGGTTCCGCCGAGAGCCTCCGTCAAAGCGGGGCTAGTCACCTTGGCGCGCTGTCCGGGACGCACCAGCAGAATATCCGTCTCGTACACCTCGGCCACGGCGTACATGACGCGCGTGTCGCCCAATTTCAGGATCGACCGAGAATCGACGCGCTCGCCCGGATGAGCAAGGATTTTGAGGACATAACCGGCAGAAGGGGCGCGGAGGATGGTGCGCTCGACGCGGATGTCGGCCAGGGCAAGGTTGCGGGTGAGGGATTCGATTTGGACGGCGGCTTCCGCGCGCTTACGGCCGGCCTGAGCCGCCTGCAACTCGGCTTGCGCCCGATCTTGACTGAGCAAGTGGCCTGCCCGTGCCTTGGCCAAGGCCGTGCGAGCGGCGGCAAGTTCCTGGCGGCAACGGCGAACCAACTGAGCTTGCTGATCGAGTTTTTGCTGAGGGATCGCTCCCGGCGAGGTCAGACTCCGCGATCGCTCCAGGTCCGTCTGGGCGGTTGCCAGTTCCGTTTCCAACAACTGGATCTTGGCTTCTTGAGCCTGATTGTCGAGGGGATCGAGTTCCTTGGGCTGACGAACGCCGACTTCGGCCGTCTTGATAAGGGCGTCCGCATAAGCGCGTTCCGCCGCCAGCCTGGCCCTGGCTTCCTCCAGTTGGGCGGCAGCGGCGGCGCGCTCCGCCTGGCGCTCGCCGTGACTGTCCAGGTAGCCGAGGATGGCTCCTTGCTCGACCCACTTGCCTTCTTCGACTTCGAGCTTTCCCAGGCGGTCCCCCATCAGTCCGCCAACGTCGATCACTTCGCCCTTGGGTATCAGCCGTCCCAAGGCCGCGACCGAAGTCGCGGACTCGGACGGCCGAAGTTTGCCAAAAGAGGGCGTGCGGGTAAACCGCTCTCCGCGCCCTTCGGAAGACGGCCTAGCGCTTCCGGGAGCCGAAGAACCGGACAGCCACATCGCCCCCGCACCCAGCACAACCCCGCTCGCGATGCCGAGGACGACCAGTAAAACCGACACAGGAGATTTCATGGAAAAACGCCTGTGGTGTTTGCACGGAAGAGCCGTTGCGATTTCTCGCCGCCCACTTGCCTCGATCACGAATCAATCGTCGTCATCGTCATCATCATCGTCGTCATCGTCTCGCCTTCGGGCCATGGGAAGCATCCCAGGGATACCGGGCGGCAGAAAAACGGAGAGCATCCCTCCCTGCTCGGAAACACGCCGTTCGACGATGATGACGAGAGGATGCGCCGTCTCGGAGATGGCCCCGGCATCACGAAGTTCCTCGATGGTGTCCTCGATGTCGTCCATCAACCGTCCCTTGCCCTTGCGGAGATCGCGGACGGCCTTGCGCGATTTCTTGCCCATATCAACGATGGTCAGTTCTTCGCGGCTATCCCTCCGCCGCCGCGCTTCCGTCGTCTCGACGCGGCGGACCCTGCGGGGACGGCTGCCGCCCTTTTCTTCGATCACTTCCTCGCGCCGAACCTCGCGGGGTCGGCGCTCTTCGCGCTCGGTTCTCACTTCGTCCGGCTTGTCTTCGCCGGACGTCCGATGGACCGTTTCTTCTGCCATGTGAGTCTTCCCTTTGGAGTAGAACGTAGCCAACGAAACGGAACACGTTGCCGGCTCCGGCGTGCGGAGCCGAATCGTTAATCGCATTCCTCAAACGCCGGAAGTCCAACGGCTCGACGAACCTTCTTCAGTCCGCGCCGCGTGGCGCGGAACACATTGTAGGACAGATCGCGCACCCAGCCGTCGCGCTGCTCGCGGTTGGACTCGTTGTGCTTCCGCAGATACAGGTCGGCCGCATCGCGCTGACCGGTGATCGCGTCCCGCACCATGTTGCCAATCTTGTCGAGCGAACCCGTACCCTTCTTTTTCTTCTTGCGTCGCCGATAAACCGTCCTGGTGATGCTTCGGCCGCGATCATCCTCCCGCAGTAGGATGATCTCTTCAACCGCCTTACTCATGCGAAGATCCATGATGGTACTCCGATCGGAGCCTGAATCGTGTTGAAATGCCAGCAGGGCCATTAATAGAGAGCAGCGAGGTGTCACACTCTTGGCCCATTCCGGCCGAACGATTCTACCAGTTCCGCGAGTGTGTGGCAAGTATTTGCATCCGAAACTCATCCATACATCCATTGGGTATGCGTGGATTCAGGTAGTGTGTTGTCGTTTTCGTTAGCCCAGCCCTTCAGGGCTGGGAATGGCAACAGGCATGACCCCTTGGGGCTTTAGCCCCTCCGGCGTGTCTGTGCACGCCGCAGAGGGCCTGAAGGCCCTCATCTCCACACTCCTCGCACCTCAATCCCAGCCCTAAAGGGCTGGGCTAACGAAAAAGACAATCCCAGAAACGATTCACGCACCCCATCCATTCATCCACTCGCCCCACATTACCTCTCCAAAAACTCCGCGCAATCATGCTTTCGGTTTGCTGGCCGCTTGAATCGATCCTCCCGGAATGGAAAGCAGCGAGATCGGCTTTCGGACAAGCAACCCCGCAAGGCGTTGCCATTCGGCGAGTTCCTCAATGGACCAACTCCCCGAAGGACTGGTGACAGCGAAAAAGAGATCCAGCAAGGCCCCCGTTTGCCCGGCGGACTGCGGCGAAGACGGCCGCGGAATCTCCACGATGGCGACCACGCCGCCGGGACGGAGTGCCCGCGCCACGCGACGGAGCAGATTTCGATTCGCTTCTTCATCAAAATGATGCAGAAGCTGCGAGGCGAAAACAAAGTCCCATTCGCCTTCGCCGAGATCGGCGGTAAGAACATCGTCGGCACGATAGCCGATTCGCTCGCCCATATTCTCCCGGGCGAGGATCGGACGGGCGAACTCCACTGCGGAAGGCAAATCGAGAATCGTGGAGTGAAGTTCGGGATGCCTGCGGCAGAGGGCGACCGAGTAGTAGCCGTGCGAGCCGCCGATGTCGAGCATACGGCGAGCGCTGGCGGGAACAGGCAGCCGTGCCGCCACTTCCGACGCCGACAGGCCGGCCAGGGAACGCATGCCACGCTGATAGATGGCCCAGTTTTCCGGCGTCATGCCCTGATGCACATTCATCGGCTTGCCGGTGCGCACGAAGTCCTCGAAGTGTTCGACGACATCCCACTCCAGGAAGCGATGCAGCATGTTATCGTGCAGCGATTGCGGGCTGTCCTTGAGCAGCCATTTCCGCGCGACGCGGGCCAATTTGTAGCGGCCGTTCTTAAAACCCAAATAGCGTGCCCCAACGAGACTGTTGAGCAACTTCTCGGTCGCGTGCGCCTCGGTCCCAATCCGCTCGGCCACTTCAGCGGCCGTCGCCGTCCCTTCCTTGATCGCCTCAAAAACGCCGAGCTTGGTGGCGACCATGATCGCACGCGCGCGCAGCATGGCTTGTAGTGTGTCGAGTAGGGGAGTCGGCGCTCCTCCCGTCATCGATAGCAGTAGCTCGATCAGGTTTTCGGGGATTGCTCCAATCCGCATGAAGGCCCCTATCATTCTTGACCCGCCTGCGGTGTCGCATGGGAATTGCTGGCGCTGCGGGCGGATAGCTTCCGGTGCTAGTATGTGCCTTATGTCTGCCAAAAGCAAGGATCGAGTAAGCACGGCTCTGATTATCGGTGCGGGTCCGACGGGCTGCACCCTCGCCCTCTTGTTGGCGAAGCGGGGTCTCTCGGTGGCGCTGGTGGAGCGCAACGACGAGCCGCAACAACACCCGGCCGCCTGTATTCTCAATACGCGCACGATGGAGGTTTTCCGTGAAATCGGCGTCGAGGCTCCGATTCAAGCGGCCTGCCAAGATCCGCTGGAGCGCGGCTATATCACCTGGGTTGTATCGCTGGCTGGGCGCGAATTGGGACGCTGCTGGGTGGTCCCGGACGATCTCCTGGGGGAGCAGGCGGTCAGTCCCACGCATATGGTGCAATTTCCCCAACACAAGCTGGAGCCGATGCTGTGGCGTCGCATCGAGGATGATCCCGCCATCACTTTTTACCGCCATCATCAATACCTCGCCGTTAGCCAGGATGCCGAGAAGGTGAACGCCACTCTGACCGATCAAACCGGTGGCGAAGCGATTGTTCTGCAAGCGAATTACCTGATTGCCTGCGATGGCGCTTCGAGCCAGGTACGCCGAAGCCTGGGCATTGCCATGAATGGCCCGGTCTTGCAGCACATGATCGGCATGCACTTTTACGCCGACCTGGGGCATCTCGTGAACCATCGCAAGGGCATCTTGTATTGGGTGCTGAACCCGGATGTCATGGGCGTCCTCATCGCTCACTGGCTGCCTACCGAGTGGGTTCTGTTCACACCCTATTTCCCACCGCAGCAAACCCCGGAGCAGTTCACGCCGGCCGTTTGCTTGAACCTGATCGCCGGTGCTATCGGGACGCGCGAGGTGGCGGATTTGAAACTCCAGCAGGTTCGCCCCTGGGTTCTCACCGCCAAGTTGGCGGACACGTTTCAGTTGGGACGGGTGTTCCTCGCCGGCGATGCGGCGCACAGTTTCCCGCCGACGGGAGGGCTGGGGCTGAACACGGGAGTGCAGGACGCGCACAACCTGGCCTGGAAGATCGCCGCCGTCGTGCGCGGCCATGCTTCCCCCGAATTACTGCAAACGTATGAGATGGAGCGCCGGCCCGTCGCGCGGACGAATCTCGAGCATAGCGTGCGAAATTTCGAGAACATGAATGAACTGAATCAAGTCGTCGGTCTGGACCTCAAAAACCTGCGAACGCTGACGGCGGTGCAGACCAATCGAATCTTCGGTTCGTTGCCGAAAGCCTGGCAACGAGGCTTGATTAACCTGGCTCTGCGCTGGGCCATGAAAAGGCTTTCCCTGTTGGATAAAGAAGGTGCGCGCGGCGACCAAATACGCGCGCGCTTTCAGGCGCTTCTACCGGGACAGGCGCCGCATTACCGTTTCCTCGGTCTGGATCTGGGTTTCTCCTACGGTCAAGGCGCGGTCATCCCGGAATCTTCGCTCAAGCCGCAGGCGAAAGATCCGGTGATCGATTATCTGCCGACCACATGGCCCGGCTCGCGGCTGCCTCATCTTTGGGTTGTCCGCGATTCGATGCGTCTGCCGTTGTCGGATGTGGTAGACCCCGATGGGCTGCTGTTGTTGACCCATCCGCCCGGTCACAAAGTCTGGCTTGATGCGGCCCGGTCCTTGCAACAGGAATGGGCCATACCCATTACATGCTTGTCAATTGGTCCGGGCGATCTGGCAGACCTTATCGATGCGCAAGCGCGGTGGGAAGGTTTGTCGGAAGTCGAGCCGACGGGAGTCGTTCTTGTGCGCCCCGACGGGCACGTCGGCTGGCGTTGTTTGCGCGCGCCTGCCGCGCCCCTCGAAGAGATGAGGGTTGTGTTGATGCGACTCGGCTTGAGGCACGCCCATTCTTAAATGCGCCGAAGGCTTCCGCCTAGGGGGAAGGGTTGTTGGAGATTGCCGCGCTCGCTAGAATGCTGGAGATGGTCGTAGTGACTTATCACGGAGAGGTGCCGGAGTGGCCGATCGGGCCGGTCTCGAAAACCGGTGTGGGAGCAATCCTACCGAGGGTTCGAATCCCTCCCTCTCCGCTTTGTTAACATTTCTAACGACGCAACTACCTAAAATAAATAGACTTGCGAAAAACATGTCTGGCTCTTCCCGTCTCTGAGAAGCCAATTTATCCGAAAAACCGGCCTTTTCTTATCCGATGAGCGAGTGCTATTTATCCGATTTTGGCGTAAAATGTCACTGTCGGATAAGCTCTCTCACCCGTGCAAATAAGGCTCCGATAGCAACTCTTGACCTGGCCGGACAGGATCGGCGTGACCTTGGCTGGAAGCTCACCCGAAGCGGCAAGCGGGCGCAGCAGCGCTTCTACCTGGGCCGGGACAAAGAGTACGGCCCAAGTGAGCGAAACCCGCCTGGAGCGCTTTGGAGGGGTACTTCGCCGCCGAGCGTAAGGGCGAATCGTCGCTTTGGGAAGAGTGGAGCCTGGAGATCGCCGCAGCCATCACCGAAGGGAAGATGATGATGGCCTCGCCACGTCCGCCTGCGGCCCTGGTTGCCTTATTCCCTGATGACCCTGACCTGGCTTCGGCAGGTTGGCTGGACATCCTGCTCACGCACTTCGCTGGCGTCATCGGGTTCCCAAAAGCTCCTCCCTCAACTCCCCTGGTGCGGTCGAAAGTTGAAGTAGAACCGAGTCCGGCAGTCGGTAGAATACCAGAAATGTCATCAGGAAACGCTGGAGGCTCGCACGGAGGTCCGATGAAACTTGCGTTTGTTGCCCTGGTTCTCCTCGTGAGTTCGGGTGGCCTGGCCGTGGCCGTCGCCTGCGACCAGTCCTCGGAATACAAGATCACGACGAAGCGGAAGGATGACGCCGTGGAAGTCCGGACCGAGAAGGGCCGGTTCGAGATGTCGCTGCCGAGGGCGTTCTTCGAGGGCAATCCGAAGTCGATCACGTTGAACTGGATCGACTTCTACCGTTAGATCACTAAGGCGGTAATCCTTGACCTATCCCTTCCTGGCGACAAGAGCATGATAACGGACAGCCAAGGACCGTATTTTCGCCACATTGAGCACCGTCTCAACAAGATGACTGGGAATATCGGCCACTCCGAGTCTCGTTCCCATAAGCGCCCCGACGATGGCTCCCAGCGTGTCCACGTCGCCACCTAATCCAATCGCCTTTGCCACCGCCTGGGACCAGGAATCGAGATTTTCCAGCACGCACCACAACGACGCCAGGACCGTGGGGATGACAAACGGTGTGATGATCGGTTTGTCGAATTCCGGCCTCGCCATTCCCGACCAGGCGATATGGTGTAGTGTCGTTTCAGGGCTTTTCATCATGAGCGAAGGCAATTCCCGCACCGTCTCGGCGAATTGGGGTTCGTAGACTTCGGTGGCCTCGGCTATCTCCCGGCAGAACGCCTCCGGTGAACGAACGTCATTCGTAAGAAGCTGTGCGGCCTTGGCTATGGCCACGCCGCCCGCCACGCTTCGTGGGTCTTGATGGGTGATCCGAGAAATATCCGCAACGACACCGGGGAGCCGGTCAATTTCTCGAAGGAAGAAAAGGCCCAGGACCGCCGTTCGCATGGCCGTTCCATTTCCAGCCTGGCCCGCAGGAGCGCCGCAGGAGGTCCAGTCGCCTGTCTTGAGAAAACGATGGGCCGCTTGCGTACATGCACCGCCTGGCCCGACCACGGATTGCGTTTTCCACAACCTGGCAATGTGGCGGGCAACCACAACAGGAACCACCTCCTCGGCGTCAAGAATCGCCTCGACGGTGGCCAGCGATAGTTGCGTGTCGTCGGTGTACTGACCGGGTGGAAAGCCCTCGAATTCAGCAAAGCCCGATAGCAGCGTTTCGATGTCGGGGATGGAATGGGACCACAAGCCTTCGTAGGGAGCGCCGAGCGCATCGCCTACGGCGCAACCCAGCAGGCAGCCCAGGAACCGATCTCGGAGTTCGATACTGGAGTTTGCCACCCGTCAATCCCCCTCCACCCACACTGCCAAGCACTTCTTCTCCTGCCAGAACTGCTCCAGCGTCGTCTTCGGATCACCAGTCACCTGAGGCGAAATTGAACCGTTTCACCGTTTTGTTTGTCATTTCTTTCGCCGCTTCAAGGTGCGCTCGTAATCCTCCCGACGCAGCTTTGCAATCCGAGAGCGATCCGGGCTGCGGACAACGACGCCTTCCGGGACGCCGTTGGCATCCTCATCCAGCTTGCACTGGCTGGATGGAAAAGCGAGCAGGAAACGGTAGGTTTCTTCCAAATCGGTCGGAAGCTGGGTGGCAGCCGTGTCGAACAAGGCCGGGACCGTCTGGAAGCCGACCTCAGCGGCCAGCTTCACGATCGCGTCGGCATCGACATATCTCTGTCCGCCGTTTTCTCGCCAGTGAGCGATCCGGTCGGCTGGCCAGTCGAATAGCTCGTCGAAGTTCTCAATGAAAACCATGTCGAACAAGCGGAAGCCGACCTTGCCGGTCTTCGTGTAGTTCTTGGCACCGCCGCCGATGCTGCGGCCAAAAACCTCGACGAAGTAAACGGCGATGCGCCCCGGACGGCAAAGCGTTTCCACGAGTCGCTGCACTGTCTCCTTCACGGCATCCACGATGCCCATTGCCGGGTTGCCGATCAAATCCCGGCGCTCCCAAAGCAGGTCTTCCCGGCTGCCGACCAGGACGCTCTGATCCGGGCAGAAAATCAAGCGGGTGTTGGTGCCGTCCACCTTCTCCGTGCCGATGATCCGGCCCTCGAAGGGGATTTGCACGTTGTCCTGCAACACGCCCTTGTCACCGAGGGCGTGGTAGGTGAGGATCGAGGGGTACTTGGTCATGCTGTTGAGTTTGCCGAGATCGACCTGCCGGATGTCAAACATCACCGAAGCCTCCTCCCTCATTCCCAAAACTGTTCCCAATGGTCCGCAAAGGCTGCCTTGAGTTTTTCCATGTAGGCAGAGGTCTTTATCTTGACCATCCACAGATCGGCCCCGCCGCTGCCTCCCTTGCAGACGACGCCTTCATTCACTCCGTACCTTCCTTGGCGCACGTCGTCGCAGAACTTTCCGGTCAATTTGCCCCGGTAAACGACCCTGGCACTCGGAAGATGACCAACATCGGCCAAGAACGCCTCTGGCCCGATGAAACCGAACGGTTCGGCCCACACATCAAAGATCATCAACTGCTTCGGATCGTCGGCCTTGTGCAAACCTGAGAATGAGTTTGGCCCGAAAAACTCGGTGAAGACCTTGAGGCTGGTAAATTCCCGATACCTGCCAACGTCGATGAACACCTTCTCGATGCCATCAGCAAGTTGTGCCTGAAAGACCTCGACGCACTCCGAAAGATGAGTGTGGGCCTGGACAAACTGCTCGATGCCGATCTTGGTGAGAGTGAACCCATCACGTCGAGTCCCAAAGCTGTGCCAGCCAAATTCACGATCCCATTCCCAATGCAGATTCGTGCCATCGTATTTCTCGAATGCCACGCAACGTCCATTGGGGCAATGGCGACTGCCGGGAATCTTCGGATAGTGCAGCATGATCCATCATCTTCCCTGGCCGATACCAGCCAGTCTTGGTGAGCGCCATGCGGTCGATGAGATGGACAATCCCTCCGGGCAAAGGGTTCGGTATGATGGCTCGCTAAATTCCTTCAGGAAGGCTAGAAAAGCGGCACGGCTTTGACATCGGAACAAGGAGAAGCTTTTTCATGGCCGATATTTCGCTTATCCAAGTAGAACTCGACGGCATCGCCGTTCCAGATTTGATTGTCGGGTCCGACATGCGCCGGTTTCTGATCCAGGCAGCGCAAGCCGATGTAGAGGTTCTTGTCGTCCCACAGGAAGAGGAACTGCCCGCCTCGGTTGAGGAAATCAGGATGGCCGACATGGACGGCCGTGACGAATGCCCCGTCCCACTCATCGAGCTTACCGTCGAGTTTGATCGGCTTCGCCGCCTTCGGTATCAGGCCGACGACCGGCTTCTCCTGAGCGGAAGCAGCGCCGGTTCCAAGAAGAACGACGAGAACGGCTATCTTCCACGGTTACGGCATGTTGCGATCCTCCTTACGAGCGGTTCGACACCAGCCAATCTATCGCCCGCAGACGCCGAATGCCATGTTCACTGCCCTCTGCATCGCCGCTCCAGAATGTTCCCTGAATCGGTTTTGCAAGCACCGGACCCAGGGATAACCTAGATGTGCCAGGATGTGCCGAGGCCGGGAGAAGGCCAGGATGTCGTACCAAACGCTTCCGTCCGTCGTGTCCCGCTCGATCAGAAACCGCTCCTCGCCGGACTCGACGTGCCCCGGCAAGGTGCCGTAAGCAAAGCCAAACCGTTTCCCATCCTCGTTCAGGACATAGACGATCCGGCAAGCATTGAGCGACCACAGGCCGAAGGAGCGGGCAACCATCGCCACGCCACGCCCTTCCTGGATCGGCGTATCGGACGGCCATGCTTCTGCCCAGCCGAGGCGAAAATGTTCCCAGCGTTCCAGAGCAGTTTTCGCTGCCAGGAACATCGGCTCTCCTTCACCGAGCTTAATCCGGGTGTGGTCAACGTCGTAACCGGATGGAGGTTGACTGGCCGTGGCTCCCACTGCTGAGTAGCTGAAACTCAGCTTCGCCTCCGCATCGAGAAACTGTGAGATGATCGCCGGGTCAGGTTTCCGCAACATCAGCTTCATGTCGTTGGCCTTGCTTGGGGAGCGATCGATAGAATCAGGATAGCAACTGGCCAAGTAGGGATTTATTCACGAGCAATGAAACACGACGGGCAACGGTCCATCTCAGCCCCCAACTCGTTTGACTCGGTAGCCCAACTTCTCCAACTCGGCGACGATGCGCTCCCGTTGGTCGCCCTGAATCTCGATGCGCCCGTCCTTGACCGTCCCTCCGGTGCCGCACCGCTGCTTGAGAGTTGCGGCCAGTTCTCGCAAGGCGCTCTCGTCCAGGGGCACGTCGAACACGGTCGTCACGCCCTTGCCACGCCGGCCCGCCGTCTCTCGGCCGACCTTCAGAGTCACGGGCTTCTTGGCCGGCTCCTTGACTGCGGGGCGTGCCGGCGCTGCTTCAGTCGGCAGACTGTCCTGGTGCTGGCCCCCGCCGAGGATGCGGGCGACGAGACCCATAACTTCCTGCTCAATCAGGCCAAGCACTTCCGGGGCGTCGTCAACATGCCAGAACTCGACCTTCTCGGCCCAGGCCGGGAAGCGCTCTTGCAGCAGCGGCAGGTGTTCGGCGTGTTTCAGAGCGACGACCAACGCCGCCCCTTCCAGGTCGTCGGTCGTCACCTGCGCCGGCAGGCGGGTCACGGCGTCGGCGGCTCGGACGCCCATCGCCTCCAGCGCCTTGATTGCCGACGCCGCCATCGGGCCGACGTTGTTGACGCCTCGCTCCAGGGCCAACCCCCTGGAGTACGCCCGCCATGGCAGCCCCATCTTGCCGGCCACCGAGTTGAACAGAACTTCGGCGAACCGGCTGCGGTAGTAGTTGCCGGTGCAGAGGAACAGGACCGTCTTTTCGCTGCGCTTCGCCATCGAACCCCCTGTCAGATACGGTCGAGTTGAGCGACCGTCCACTCGTTCTGTGCGTTGCCCGTGTTCAGCGTCGAGGCCGGCTCGAACAGCAGGACGTGCGCTTCCTCCTCGTCGGCGACGGGCCGGTGTTCGACCCCACGGGGGACGATCAGGAACTCGCCCTCTTCCAGCCAGACGTGCCGATCCCGAAACTCCATGCGAAACCGGCCTCTGACGACCAGGAAGAGTTCGTCTTCGTGGTCGTGGTGGTGCCACAGGAATGGCCCTGGAACTTGACCAACTTCACTTGCTGGCCGTTCAACTCGCCGACGATCTTCGGCTTGCACTGGTCGCTGAACTGCGCCAGCTTCTCGTTGAGGTTAACCTTATCCATGATCGGCTCCGATTTCCTGGTGCGTCTCGTTCATCCTGCCCATGAGGATAGAATAGCCACCACCTGACCATCTGGAGAGCCACCATGACCACCGTACCCGACCGCAGTACATTCGAGAGCGCCTACGCTGGCCAAGCACCCTGGGACATCGGCAGGCCACAGAATTCCTTCATCGACGTGGCCGACCGCATCACCGGCTCCATCCTCGACGCCGGCTTCGGCAGGGATGAAAGTTCATCGTCTTTCGCAAACCCTGGTGCTTCAGGGTATTTGCGAAGAATAATTTTTTCACCCCCCACACCCTCCCTCTCCGCTTGCTAATTCAAGACTTGTTGAGTCCCGCATGGGCCATGCTACTCCCCTCTCCTCCGAGTAGAGGAGACACATCCACGGGACCTTCACTCTGGCCGCCGTACCCCGGAAACTTCGCGGACTTTACCCGTCACATGAAGATGGATGGCCTAGTAGTTTTTTTTCGCAGGCGCAGGCGAACCCTATCAGGCTCCCTATATTTGTGTTCATTGAGCCGTGTTCCATCCTCCGCGGGAGGCGGCCGGCTGTGCTATAGCACCATAAGGGAGGTTATTCATGGCAGATTTTCGGAAATTAGCTGTGGAAGTGATCCTGGCCGACGGCACGATCGACGATGCCGAGGTTCGCGTCTTGCAAAAGGAATTGTGGGCCGACGGCAAGATCGACGCCAAGGAAGTTGAGTTCCTCATCGAGCTGCGCAACAGCGCGCAGAAGAAAGCCAAGGCGAAGAAGACCGAGGTGAATTCCAAGTTCGAGACGCTGTTTTTCAAGGCCATCGAGCAGAATGTGCTGCGCGACGGCAAAATCTCGACCAAGGAAACGAATTGGCTCCGCAAGATGCTCTTCGCCGACGGCAAGATCGATGACAACGAAAAGAAATTCCTCGCCCGGATCAAGAAGGCCGCCACCAAGACCAGCCCCGACTTCGAGCAGCTGTATCAAGAGTGCATCGCGCAGTAAATAGTCAAGACGGACGAACCGCCAACAGAAGAAGGGGAGCGATCACACATAATTTGTGGGATGGAAGCAGACACAGACTCGCTAGGCTCTCGCGATCTTTGCAGATCGCGGGAGCTTTTTATCGTGCCTTCCGGCAGCAGATTGTCGGATTTGCTTGCTGATTGTCTCGGTGCCGATTAACATGAGAGCCGCTTCGGACCAACCCTCATTGTCTCGACGCACGAGACGTCTAATTAGTTCAGCTTGCTCGCTCAGGAGACAGTCATGTTTGGCATCCGGCTCCTAACAAAACGACTTCCGCTCGTATTCGGTCTGGCGATTGGTTTCTTCGGCGTCCTGCTGCTGGGAGTGTTTTCCGTTCCCGAAACACCCGCCCGAGTACCGGTTCCGGCGAGGAAAAAGGACAAATACGATCGCGCCATTGATCGCGGTTTGGAGTGGCTTGCACTGCATCAGGCCCAGGACGGCCATTGGTCGCTGCACGCATTCAATAAGGATGCTCGCGAGAAACTGTTGCCCGAAGGCAAAATTTTCGTGTGCGATTGCGAGGCCGGTGTGAAGATTCACAACGACATCGCGGCCACGGCTTTTGGTGTGCTGCCCTTCCTGGCGGCCGGCCATACACGCAAAAGCTCCGATAAGAAGCCGGATTATAGCAAGATCGTGGATGCGGGATTGAAGTATCTGCTAGCCAAGCAGAACAAGGACGGCTCCTTCGACAAAGACATGTACGCGAATGGACTGGCGAGCCGCGTCCTATGCGATGCCTATGGCTTGACGAAAGACAAGACTCTGAAAGGACCGGCCCAGAAAGCCCTCGATTTCATCGCCGATGCCCAGGATCCCACAGGCGGCGGCTGGCGTTATGAGCCGAGGCAACCCGGCGACCTCTCCGTAACAGGCTGGCAATATATCGCCCTCAAGCGTGGACAGCAAGCGGGGCTTAATGCTCCTAAAAAGACTCTCGAACTCGCTGAAAAATTCCTCGATTCGTGCGAAAGCGAGAAAAAAGGCGGTTATAGCTATACGCCCGGCGGCCGAGAGACGATGAGCATGACGGCGGTCGGCCTATTGTGCCGCCAGTATAGTCTCGTCAATCCACGCAACCCCAGTCTAGTCCACGGAGTGGTGCGGATCAAAAACCATTACCCCGATAAACTCGACAACATCTATTACCTTTATTACGCGAGTCAGGTTATGTTTCACATGCGAGGCGAGATCTGGCGATATTGGGACACGGGCGTTGACTCGGACGACCGTAAAGTCCATCGTGGTATCGGCGACTGTCTCCTCGCCGGGCAGGACAAGGGCGACAAGCCGAAACATCAACACCAGAGCGGCAGTTGGGGCGGTTCACCGGGAGGTCGCATAATGGCCACCTCGCTATCTCTGCTCATTTTGGAACAGAGAAATCACAAGTCTTTCTATCGATCCGACAACCCGAAAGGCGAGAAATTGATTCCACGTTAGCGCGGCTCATGGCCTGATACATTATGGGAAGTCACATGCGGCTTTCCCATTCTTACACGTCCAGTTCTTCCGCCACCGCGCGCGCCGCCTTGTCCATGATGAAGCGATAACGCTGCGACGGGTCTTTGCCCAGCAAATCGACAAACATCTTGTCTGTCTCCAGATTCGAGTCGATTTGCACTTGCAACAGCGTGCGGTGGCGTGGGTCCAGCGTCGTCTCGGCGAGAACCTTCGGGTCCATCTCGCCCAAGCCCTTGAAACGCGACACCTCCGGCTTGGCGTTGGCCCGCAAGCCGGCGAGAATCTCTTCCTTGTGCGCGTCGTCGCGCGCCCAGAAAGTTTCCTTGCCGACATCGATGCGATACAGTGGCGGTTGCGCCAAAAAGACGCGGCCCTTGCGGATCAATTCGGTCATGTGGCGGAAGAAGAACACCAGCATCAGCGTCGTGATATGATGGCCGTCCGCGTCCGCGTCCATGAGGAGAATGATTTTGCCGTAACGGAGTCCGCCCAGGTCGAACTTCTCGCCGGCGCCGGTGCCAATCGCCGATACCAGGTCGTTTAACTCCGTATTCATCAATACCTTGTTGAGCGGCAGTCCCTCGGAATTGAGAATTTTGCCGCGCAGCGGCAGCACAGCCTGCGTCTTATTGTTGCGTCCCTGCTTTGTCGAGCCACCGGCCGAGTCGCCTTCGACGAGGAACAACTCGGATTCATCGAGGCTGGTCGCCTTGCAATCGGCGAGTTTGCCCGGCAGGTTGAGGCGGCGCTGCGTGACCGACTTGCGTTTTACCTCGCTGGCAGCCTCACGCGAGGCGAGTCGGGCCTTGGCGGAAAGGACGATGCGGCCGACGATCTGATCCGAGGCCGTCATATTGGCGTTGAGCCAAGCTTCCAGCGCTGGGGCCACCAAGCCGGAAACGACGCCTTCCAACTCCGGATTGTTCAGTTTCTCCTTGGTCTGTCCTTGAAACATCGGCTCGCGCACGAAGATCGACAGAATGCCGACCACGCCTTCGCGGATGTCCTCGGCGCTGATTTCCAGTCCCTTCTCCTTGACGTTGTGCGTGGCCATGTAGTTGCGAATGGCCTTGGCGATGCCCTTTTTGAAGCCGTTTTCGTGCGTGCCGCCCGCGGAGGTGCGGATGCCGTTGACATAGGAACGAAACGCCTCCTCGGTGGACTCGGTCCATTGCAAGGCCACTTCCATCTTCTCGCCATTATTGCGGGCGAGCGTGAACGGCGTTTCTGTTACGGGCGGCTTCTGTCCTTCGGTGACGAGACGCTGTAAAAACTCCGGAATGCCGCCGGGATGCGTCAGATCGTAGGTTTCCTTGGCGATCTCATCCTTGAAGATAATCTTCAATCCACTGTGGATATACGACATGCTTTCAAGGTGTTCGCGTATCCATTTTGGGTCCAATTGCGTCGTCTTGAAGATGTCGGGGTCCGGCTCAAAGTAAATGGTCGTGCCGTGGCCGCGAAGAGCGGCGAGTTTTTCCAGTTCGCCGGCCGGCTTGCCGCGGCGGAACGCCTGCTGCCACTCGAACCCATCGCGGCGGATGGTGGCGATGAGTTTGCGCGATAGGGCGTTGACGACCGACGAGCCGACGCCGTGCAGACCGCCGGAGTGAAGATAGCTTTCGCCGTCGCCGAATTTGGCGCCGGAATGCAGCGTGGTGAGAATCAATTCGAGGGCCGGCCGTTTGTGCTTGGGGTGCATATCAACCGGAATACCGCGGCCATTGTCGCTGACAGTGACGGCATCGCCGCTCTTGTGCAGCGTCACCGTGACCGTATCCGCGTGGCCATTCAGATATTCATCGACGGCGTTATCGACAATTTCCCAAACGAGATGGTGCAACCCCTTGGCGTCCACGCCGCCGATATACATCGACGGCCGTTTGCGCACGGGTTCCAACCCTTCGAGGACAACAATGTTTTTGCCGGTGTAAGTAGCGGTATCACTCATGAGCAAACCTGCGAAGGAAATACCTCTGATCTCTCGAACAAAACAACGGGCGGTTGTAGATTAAGCGAACCGTTTCATCACATCGATTCTCGCTCTTGTTCGCTCGTTGAACCTAATTCTCGTTCCAGGTCAGCGATGGCGGCCTTCCAATCGGCGAGGTTTCCGAAGCGCACGACTTTGTTGATACCAAGGAGTTCGAGGAGCATACCCAGCACAAGGAGACGCTCTCGTTCGCCGACGAAGATGCCGCCTACGAACTCAATCTTTTCGGGCGCGTGGTACATCCAATACTCCGATTCTTCCCTCGTCCATCGCCGTCCTTCACGGCGAATGTCCCATCTTTCCTGAGTCATGAAGCGTCTCCAGAGTTTCGACTCACTGCCATTGCGGTACGAGGGGTTATGGGAGATTGAGCAAGAGCCTCAATTTCGTCTCCACGTCGCTCCAGGTTGCCGCCGACAGCTGGCCGAGGTAACGCATAACGTCCCCATCGTGAACGGTTGCCAACTTGTGCAAGCGAAGGAGCGTCACTTGTTTCAAGCCCGTAGCTGAGTGCTGTAGTTGCTTCGGATCAATCAGAATGTCTGTTGGGAGTTGGGTCGCCGGAATGACGCTGGTCATGTACGCGGTCAGAACCTCCGGGACAGAGCCGAGCGATCCCGTCAGCAGGAGGACAGGCCGGAGTTTCACGCCGACCGTTCCGCCGAACGGAAACGTCGCTAGGTGAATCTCACCGGGACTCATGACTCGGCTTCCCATCCTCAAGTGTGTAAATGTCTTCGCGCGGGTCGCTCCAATCCTTAGCCCAGGAATGATTGATAAAACTCTGCCAGTCGCCCTCCTCGTCTTCCTCGCTCGTGGGCCGCATCGTGATCTTCACGGGGCCTGGCTGCACATCGGCTGGTAACTCGACGTGTAGCCGATGCTGCTCGTCAACGTACCCGGTCAACTCAACCGATTTCATGGCTGGTCCTTCCTTCTACTGTTTGTACCTTTTGGATACGATTGTTCCCGCCAACGCATCGATGACATAGTGCGGCCCACCTCCCTTGAGATAGACATCGCTCAGTTCGTAATCGATGTGCCACCCATCTGCTTTCCGTTCGATGATAATGCGGAAAGTGGAGAGGTCACGATAAACCGTCTCGGCGTCTCTCCGAGCAATCGCCAAGGCTTCATCGCACGAAATCGGGCGAATTGGCGATGTTTCCATTGTCTCACTCAAACAACTTCTTTTGCTCTCCGTTCGTCTCCACCTTGCCGTTCTTTTCCTCTGCGCGACCTTCGACCTTATCCCAATCGACTAGCTCAATCGGCGGGGTCACAATGCGAACGAACGACGTGCGCTTGACGGCCTCGAAGCCTTTGCCGCCCCGGCTGGCCATTTCGCGGCTGCCGTAAAACTCCATCTGCTTGCCGCCGCTCGTCTCAATCACCATCGCATCGTTCTGGTTGCGGATCAACGCGCCGCCGAGGCAGGTGTCGCCCGTGCCAAGCTTAATACCCATGACGCCCTTGCCCACGCCAGAGAGAATATTAATCTCCTCGATGGGGAAGTGCAGCACATGCCCATTCGCCGACGCCAAAAAGAGACTGCGATGATCCGGTTTTACCACGGTCGCCATCACCACCTTGTCGCCCTCGGTCAGACGCACATAACGACGGCCAACCTTCGTGGATGCGGTGCGGAAGGGTGCCAGCGGCAGACGCAGCACTTGCCCCTGAGTCGTGGCCACGAGGAGATACGGTCCCGCCAGTTCGCCGTTCGCGGCGGGCTGTTCCGTGGGCGTAAATCGCTCATCCGTCGTCACAACGCTGACCACACGCACTTGATCGGCCAGGCGGAAGAACTTGGTGATCGGCTCGCCGTAGCCGGACGAAGGCGGCACCTCGCTCATGCGCATCGTGTAGGCCGTGCCGTCATCCGCGAAGAAAATGACGTGATCGAGCGTGTTGCCGGGCACGACGGCCAGCACTTCATCGCCTTCGCGGACGCGCGTGCCCTCCACCGACGCCAGCCGGCCAACGCGCTTCAACCAGCCATCGCGCGTCAACACCACGTTGGTATTCTCGCGGACGATGTAGGCTTCCGGATCGAACTCCGGCGCATCCTCCGACGATCCCATGCGCGTCCGCCGGCGATCCTTCGCTCCGTACTTCTCGCCCAGTTCGCTCAACTCGTCCTTGATGACGCCCCATAGTTTCTTCTCGGAACGCAGAATGGCCTCGATTTTCTCCGCCTGCGCCATCTTTTCTTTTAGCTCATCGAGGATCTTTTTGATCTCTAGTTGGGCGATCTTGTATAACTGCACATCAAGGATGGCGGCGGCTTGCTCTTCATCGATCTTGAACGCGGCGATCAAGCGCTCAGCGGCGTCGGCCTTGCCGTCGCTCTCGCGGATGATCTTGATGGCTTTATCCAGCGCATTGAAGATGATGCGGAAGCCTTCGAGAATGTGGATACGGCGACGCAACTGTTCCAGTTCATGCTCGAAACGGCGGCGCACGGTCGTCAGCCGGAAATCGAGGAAATAGCGCAGGATCGCTTTCAAACCAAGCCGTTCGGGGCGTGTCTTTTCCTTGCCCTCCTCATCCGACACCGGCACCAGACACGTCATGTTGTAGGCGAAATTGTCTTGTAAATTCGTGTGCCGGTACAAGTAAGCCATGATGAGATTCGCATCGCTGCCCGGCTTCATCTCCAGGGCGATGCGCAAGCCTTCCTTCTCGTTGGATTCATTCACGAGGTTGAGCAATTGCGGCAGCTTGCGCGAAGCGATAATCTCGCCGATGTCCGATTCCAGCTTGCCCTTGTCCACGCCGTAGGGAATCGACGTGATGACGATTTGCGGCCGCTTGCCGGATTCCTCAACCTTCCACTCGCCTTGCACCTTGATGCTGCCGGTTCCCTCTTCGTAAATCTTGCGCAGCGTGGCGCGATCGGTGACGACCTTGCCACCGAGAGGGAAGTCCGGTCCCTTGATCTTGTCGAGCAATTGGGCGGTGGTCGCCTCCGGGTTTTCGATGAGGAAAATGGCTCCCTTGATGACTTCACCAAAGTTATGCGGCGGGATGTTCGTCGCCATGCCGACGGCGATACCGGACGTGCCGTTGACCAGCAGATTCGGAAACTGCGCCGGCAGAACGATCGGCTCCTCGCGGGTATTCTCGTAGTTGGGTCGCATGTTCACGGTGCGCTGACGCAATTCGACGAGCAGCGCCTCGGAGATGGCCGCGAGTTTGGCCTCGGTGTAGCGATCGGCGGCGGGCGGATCGCCGTCCACCGAGCCGAAATTGCCCTGCCCGTGAACCAGCGGCGCACGCATGACGAAGTTTTGCGCCAGGCGCACCAACGCCTCGTAAGCCGCCGCTCCGCCGTGCGGATGATAGTTGCCCGTCACGTCACCGATGATCTTGGCGCACTTACGCGGCCGGCCGTCGAAGGTCAGATGCAACTCGTGGTACATCGTGAACAGAATGCGCCGCTGCACCGGCTTCAGTCCATCGCGCACATCCGGCAAGGCACGCGACATGATGACCGACATGGCGTAGTTGAGGTAACGCTCCTCTGTCTCCACGCGCAGCGAGACCTGTTCAATGGTTTCCGCCATGAAACTTCCTCACCAACAAAACAAACCGACATTTCTTCCCGAATTGTAGCAGGCTTGCATACAACTACCTAGTGCAGGATCAGGCGACCTTTTTCCTGGTTTTGGGCGGATCTTTGGCTTCGACCTTTTGTTGCAGAGGTTCCAGTTGTTCGCACTGGTAATGTTCACAAACTCGGGTTTGGATTTCTT
>Ga0134126_10001736_pt1 | contig 27754 bp, 33 predicted proteins | sample KB31752_FD_96881 | JGI IMG/M metagenome (GOLD analysis project Ga0134126, IMG submission 96881) | Terrestrial soil microbial communities with excess Nitrogen fertilizer from Kellogg Biological Station, Michigan, USA - KB3-175-2 | ecosystem: Environmental > Terrestrial > Soil > Unclassified ... | reverse complement strand
TTTTCGGGATCGTTGCGGTCGAGCCGGTAGCCGGCAAGCGCCGAGACTTCCAGGAACGGCGCGCCGGGATCGAGCAGCAGCGCCAGACGCTGGCGCGGCGGCAATTGCCCGCGGCTCTCGAAACGCCACGCCGCCGCGTTCGAAGCGATCCGGGCGCGGCCCTGGATCTCGCCGACCCGCGCCAGCAGCGCCTCCATGTGGGCGCGGTTGGCCTGGAAGGCGGCGCTGCGCGGGGAAAGGCTGGCGCCGAGTTGAGCCATCGCGTCGTTCCTGCTGCGGCGGTGGTTAGCGTCAGGCGGCTGTTTCGGCCGCCGCTTGCGCGGCTTTCGCCGCCTGGAAACCGGGGCGCTGCGTCAGCCTGCGAAACCAGGCGAGCGCATGCGGCGGCAACTCCGGCTCCAGCCCGACATCGATGGCCAGCAGAAGGGCGTAGGCGACCGATATGTCGGCCATCGTGAAGCCGTCGCCGACGAGAAAGGCGCGCCCGTCGGCAAGCCTCGCCTCGGCGAGGCGAAGCCGGGCGAGGAACCAGCGCTTGTAATCGTTGGCGACTGTCGGCTGGCGCCGCTCCTGCGGCTCAAGCTGGGAATAGCGCAGGAAGATCGTCTGCGGGAAGGTCAGCGTCGCCTCGCCATGCACGAGCCAGTTCAGATAGGCGCCGAAGCCTGCCTCGCCGGGCGCGACCGTCAGCCGGCCGCCGGCGTGGGTCATGGCGAGATAATGCGGGATCGCCACCGATTCCGTCATCCGCGTCTCGCCGTCGACGAGCAGCGGGATGGTGCCGAGCGGATTCTCGCCGAGATAGCTCTTCTGCAAGGCGCGCGGCGGGAACGGCAACAGCTTGAGTTCGTAGGCGAGCCCAAGCTCCTCCAGCGCCCACAGCGGGCGAAACGATCGCGCGTCCTTGCAGTGCCAGAGAACCAGAGTCATTGAGCGCTATCCGCCGCGAGTGCGAGGCGCCATTACCACGTTTTCGCGCCGCCGGGCGCGCCATGTTGGGGGTTCAAGGACGAAGCCATGACCGACAAAGTCGTCATCGCCTGCGCGCTGAACGGCGTCCTCACCGACCCGCGCCAGCATCCTGTCCCGGTGACGCCGCAGGAGATGGCGGCTGAGGCGAGGGCCGCCTATGACGCCGGCGCCAGCGTCATGCACATTCACCTGCGCCAGCAGGGGCCGGGCCAAGGCCATCTGCCGTCCTGGGACGTCGCTTTGTCGAAGGCCGTGCAGGCAGCGGTCCGCGCCGCCTGCCCCGGCGTCATCATCAACCACACCAGCGGCGTCGTCGGCCCCGATTACGCCGGCGCGCTCGCCTGCATCCGTGAGACCGCCCCCGAGATCGCCGCCTGCAACGCCGGTTCGCTCAATTATCTCAAGCTCAAGGCCAACGGCGCCTGGGCCTGGCCGCCGATGCTGTTCGACAACCGGATAGAGAAAATCCAGGCCTATCTCGACGCCATGCGGGAGGTGGGAACGCGGCCGGAGTTCGAGTGTTTCGACGTCGGCATCGTGCGCTCCGTCGCCATGTTCCGCGACAGCGGCATGGTCGCCGGCACGCCGCAGTATAATTTCGTCATGGGCGTCGCCTCCGGCATGCCGACCGACCCCGAGCTGTTGCCGATCCTGTTGCGGCTGAAGCTGCCCGGCGCGCCGTGGCAGGTCACCGCCATCGGGCGGGCGGAAATCTGGCCGCTGCACCGCGCCTGCGCCGAACTCGGCGGCTGCCTGAGAACCGGTCTCGAAGACACGTTCTATCTGCCCGACGGGGCCAAGGCGCGCTCGAATGGCGAACTCATCGCCGCCGTGGCTGAGATCGCCCGCGACGTCGGCCGCGAGATCGCCAGCCCGCAAGAGGCGCGGGCGATCTTCGGTCTGGCTTAGTTAGGCGCTTGCGGGATCGATGGGTTCCTACACGGCGGGGCCGGCTCGACAACTCACCGCAACTCCCGGAAAAACGCCCGCACCTCCGCTGCCAGTGCCTGCGGCTGCTCCATCGCGGCGAAATGACCGCCCTTCGGCATCACGCTCCAGCGGCGAATATCCGTGAAACTCTGCTCGGCGAGCGCGCGCGGCGGGCGCAGCATCTCCTTGGGGAACTGGGCGTAGCCGGTCGGCGCCGTCGCCGGCCGCTGCGGCGATACCGGCCACGGGCGGCGGCGGCGGTAGTAATAGGGATAGAACGACGAGCCGATGGCGCCGGTGAACCAGTAGAAGCTGATGTTGGCCAGCATCTGGTCGCGCGTCAGCGCGGTCTCGGCGTCGCCGCCGCAATCGCTCCAGGAGCGGAACTTCTCCACGATCCAGGCGGCGAGGCCGGCCGGCGAATCGCTCAGCGCGAAGCTCAGCGTTTGCGGCTTGGTGCCTTGAATCCATTGATAGCCGGTCTCCTCGTCGAGCCAATGCTTGAGTTCGGCGGCGAAGGCGGCGTGATCGGGAGCGACGGCGGCGCGGTCGCGCGGCACGGCCAGCATGTTGACGTGCAGGCCGATCAGCTTGTGCGCATAGGCCGCGCCCAAATGGCTGGCGGTGATGGCGCCCCAGTCGCCGCCCTGCACGGCGAAGCGCTCGTAGCCGAGCGCGCCCATCAGTTCGACCATCGCGCTGGCGATCTCCTCGACGCCGTAGCGCTGCTGCCCGGGCCGGAACGACAGGCCATAACCGGGCAGCGACGGGGCGACGACGGTGAACGCATCGGCGGCGTCGCCGCCGAAGGCCGCGGGGTCGGTCAGCCGTGCAGCAGCAGCAACGGCATCGGCTGTGGCCCCTTGCCGGGAACATGCAGAAAATGCAGGTCGATGTCGTCTTTGACGAGCTTGAACTGCGGATAGGCGTTGAGCTTCGCCTCGGCGGCGCGCCAGTCGAAGCCTTCGCGCCAATAGGCGACGAGCCCGCGCATATAATCGACGCTCGTCCCATAGGCCCAGGGCTCGCCGGGCGCGGCGTCGGGAAAGCGCGTGCGCGCCAGACGCTCGCGCAAGTCGGCGAGGTCGACGTCGGGGATGTGGAAAGTGAAGGGCGTCATGGCGTCTCCCCGAACGCGCGCGCGTCGACGACGCCGCGCCGGTGCCGGCCTTCGCCGATCAGCCGCTCGCCGTCGTGCGCCTCGACGGAGAACAGCACGCTGGAGCGGGTCTTCTCGATCACCCGCGATGTCGCTGTCACCCGCCGCCCGAGCGGCGTCGGCGCGAGGTGGCGCACGTCGACGTGGCTGCCGACGGAGACGAAGCCCGGCGGCAGGTGAGCCTCGATGGCGCGGCCGGAGGCGATCTCCATTAGCAGGATCATGAACGGCGTGCCGTAGACCATCGGCATCCCCGGCACATGGCCGCCGACGGTGATGTCAGGCGTGACGACGACATCGGCTTCACCGCTCATGCCGATGGCGATGTTGGCGAGATTATCCTGCATGGCGCTCACTCTGCCGTTGCGCGTGCGCCGGACGCAAGCCCGTCGTAGAGCGCGGTCTCGAAGGCGAGCGCGCCGCCGAGCGAGGCCGGGTCCATGAACGGGAACAATTGCGTCGCCCACAAGCCGGCGACGCCGTTGCGGCGGTCGATCCAGAAATACAGATTGCCGAGCCCGCCCCAGGCGAGCGAGCCGGCGGCCCGGCCGGTCGGCGCCTCCTCGTCGTTGACGAGGAACGAATAGGCCCAGGATTTGCTCAAGCCGGGAAAGAAATCGAGGTCGCCGGAGATGCGCGGCGCGGTCGTCGGCAGCGGCGCGACCTTCAGCCCGTCGAGCCCATCGCGCGCCGCCCAGGCGACGGTCTCCGGCTTCAGCACGCCGCCGCCCTCGTTGAGCCAGGCGCCGAGAAAGCGCATGTAATCGCCGATCGTGCCATACAGGCCGCTGCCGCCGGGCGTCACCTCCAGCGTCTCGCGCGGCTCCATGTCGAGCGCCGTCAGCGAGCCGTCGGCCTCGCGCTGGTGCATCGAGGCCAGACGCGCCCGCATCGCCGGCGTCGGCCGGTGCGAGGTTTCCTTCATGCCCAGCGGCCCGAGCACCAGTTCGCTAAGGATCGCGTCGAGCCGCGCCCCGGCGACGGCCTCGATCACCTGGCCGAGCCAGTCGACCGACAGCCCATATTCCCAGCGCGTGCCCGGCTCGTTGACCAGCGGCTGGTTGAAGCCGGCGTGGGTGGCGCTGCGGTGCGGCGTCAGCCGCCCCTCGTCGAGCAGGCGTTTGATGTTCGCGTTGGCAAAATCATAGCCGAAACCGGCGGTGTGCAGCATCAGCATGCGCGCCGTGATCTCGCGCCGCGGCCGGCGCAGCCTCAGTGCGCCGTCGGCGTCAAAGCCGTCGAACACGCCGATCTCGCCGAGCGCTGGCAGATAGGCGCGCGCCGGCCGGTCGAGATCGAGCGCGCCGGTCTCGGCGAGCCGCAAGGCGGCGCTCGCCGTGATCGGCTTCGCGCAGGAGAACAACGCGAACACGGTGTCCTCGGTCATCGGCGCCGGCGCGCCGAGCCGGCGCAGGCCAGCGGCGCCGGAATAGAAAACGCCGCCGCGGTCGCGCGCCATCGCCACCACGCCGGGAACGTCCGCCGCCACGCTCTCGCCAAGAATTTTGCTCGCCCGCGATGCAAAGTCCTGCGTCATCGTGTATCCCTGCGGCGAAAGCCGCTCACGGCTCAATCCTAGAGGAGCGCCCATGTCAATCAAGGTCGGCGACAAGCTGCCGCACGCCACGCTACGCCAAGTGACGCCCGACGGCGCCGTGCCGGTGACGACCGAGGATTTCTTCGCCGGCCGCAAGGTCGTGCTGTTCGGCCTGCCCGGCGCCTTCACGCCGACTTGCCACAAGAACCATCTGCCCGGCTTCCTCACCGAGGAGCAGGCATTCAAGGCCAAGGGCGTCGCCGAAATCGCCATGACCGCCGTCAACGACCATTACGTGCTCGACGCCTGGGCAAAGGCGACCGGCGCGAGCGGCCATGTGACCTTCCTCGCCGACGGCAACGCCGAGTTCGCTCGCGCGCTCGGCCTCGAATTCGACGCCGGCATGGGCGGCCTCGGCGTGCGCTCGAAGCGCTATTCGATGCTCATCGACGACGGCGTGGTGGCCAAGCTGTTCGTCGAGGAATCGCCCGGCAAGGCCGATCTCTCCAGTGCCGGGCATCTGCTCGCGGCGATGTAAGGCGCCGGCCTTGTCGGTGACGCCGGCGTTGCTGACGCTAAGCGTCGCCGCCGCCTTCGGAGCCGCCAATCTCGTCGCCCGGCTGCGCGAAAAGCGCTCGCGGGCGCTGATCGGCGGCCATCTGGCGTTCGGCGTCGGCGGCGCCGCGGCATTGTTGGCGACGCTGTATAGATCTGCTTTGGCCCCGGACGACCCGGCGCGCGGATTGGCGCAGCTTGCGCTGGGATTGCTGGCGTTCGCCATTCTCACCGGCGGCGCGACGGCGAGCTTTCGCAACCCCGCCGCCTCGACCGGCGCGTTGATGATTCATGTTTTTGCGGCGGTCTTGGGCTTGCTCGTCGCGGTGGCTTTGATCGGTAGAATTTAGGCTTGCTGTTCTGGCGCGGCGGCAGAAGAGCAATTTATATTCGCGCTGACTGGGTTTAGATCAACTACCGATAAAGTTTAGCTATCGTCATTGCGAGCGAAGCGAAGCAATCCATGCTTCGCTTCGCTCGCAATGACGGCTCAACTGAACACAATGTACTCATGAAATCTCTGTTTCTTCTCAAAACGTCGGCGGTGTGCAGGCGGAGACGATGACCAGATCGCCGTCGCCGGCATTAGCAAAGCTATGCGGCCGGCGGCTGTCGAAACGATAGGCGTCGCCGGCGCCGAGTTCGTAGCGCCGCCCGTCGACCTCCAGCGCCAGCCGTCCCTTGATGACCAGACCCGCCTCCTCGCCCTGATGCGACAGCAGATGCGCGCCCGAGCGCGCCCCCGGACGATAGCGCTCGTGGATCATCTGCAACGCCCGCCCGCGCAAATCCGCCCCGAGTTGCCGGTAGGACACCGCGCCGCCGGCGATCTCGGTCAATTCGTCGCTGCGAAACACGATCTGCTCGCCGCCGACCTCGTCTTCGGCGAAGAACTCGCCCATCGACAGCCCCAAGGCGGAGAGGATTTGCCGCAACGCGGAGACCGAGGGGCTCACCTTGTCGGCCTCGATGGTGGAGATCGCGCCGTTGGAGACCCGCGCCCGGCGCGCCAATTCGCGTTGCGACAGGCCGGCGCGCTGGCGCAAGCTGCGCAGCCGTTGGCCGATCGCCGTCTCGGGGCTGTTCATGCGTTCAGGATTTAGAACGGTTTGAACGCGCGAACAACTGGACTTCGCGTCAAGCCGGCGGCAATGCTCGCAATAACGATCACGCCGACCCCAGGAGCCGCCCATGTCCGCCGTCCCCCACCGCGCCGAAGTTCCCAACGATCTCGCCGCCCTTTGGCTGCCGTTCACGCCCAACCGCGCCTTCAAGAAACGCCCGCGCCTCATCGCCCGCGCCAAGGACATGCATTATTACACGCCCGAGGGCCGCCCGATCCTCGATTCCGCTGCGGCGCTGTGGTGCTGCAACGCCGGCCACAACCGCGAGCCCATCGTGCGCGCCATCCAGGAGCAGGCGGCCGAACTCGATTTCGCGCCGAACTTCCAGTTCGCCCATTCCAAGGCGTTCGCGCTGGCGTCGCGCATCGCCGCCCTCGCGCCGGGCGATCTCGACCACGTGTTCTTTTGCAATTCCGGCTCCGAGGCCGCCGACACGGCGCTGAAGATCGCCATCGCCTACCACAACGTCACCGGGGCCGGCTCGCGCCAGCGCCTGATCGGGCGCGAGCGCGGCTATCACGGCGTCGGCTTCGGCGGCATCAGCGTTGGCGGCATGAGCAATAACAGGAAGTTTTTCGGCAGCCTGCTCGCCGGAACCGACCATCTGGCGGCGACCTATTCGCGCGAGCATCAGGCGTTCACCAAAGGCGAGCCGGAATGGGGCGCACATTTGGCGGACGAACTCGAACGCATCGTCGCCCTGCACGACGCCTCGACCATCGCCGCCGTCATCGTCGAGCCGATGGCCGGCTCGACCGGCGTGCTGCCGGCGCCGAAGGGCTATCTCAAGCGGCTGCGCGAGATCTGCGACAAATATGGCCTGCTGCTGATCTTCGACGAGGTCATCACCGGCTTCGGCCGCCTCGGCTTCGCCTTCGCCGCCGAGCGTTACGGCGTCCTGCCCGACATCATCACCTTCGCCAAGGGCGTCACCTCCGGCGCGGTGCCGCTGGGCGGCGTCATCGTCCGCAAGGGCATCTACGACGCCTTCATGAAGGGGCCGGAGCACGCAATCGAGCTGTTCCACGGCTACACCTATTCCGGCCACCCGCTCGCCTGCGCGGCGGGGCTGGCGGCCTTGGATGTCTACCGCGACGAGAAGCTGTTCGAGCGCGCGCGGGCGATGGAGCCGAAATGGTGTGACGCGCTGATGACGCTGAAGGGCCTGCCGAACGTGCTCGACATCCGCTGCGTCGGGCTGACAGGGGCGATCGACTTGGCGCCGCTTCCCGGCAGCGTCGGCTTGCGCGGCTACCACCTGCTGGAACATTCCTTCCACGAGGAGGGCATCATGCTGCGGATCTCCGGCGACTGCATCGAACTGACGCCGCCGCTCATCATCAGCGAGGATGAGATCGGCGAGATCGTCGACAAGGTGGGCAAGTCAATCAAGGCGGTAGCCTAGCGGGTCGCGGCTCAGCCGTGGCCGATCCAGGTCATGAATGGCTTGACGCCGACGGCGCCAAGCCCGAGCGTGAGGAACGACCAGACGACGGCCGAGGTCCAGTTGGCGAGTTGGAACGGCAGCGCCGGCATCTGCGAAATGCCGGCGACGAGCGGCACAGCGGCGCGCAGCGGGCCGAAGAATTTGCTGATGAACACCCCGGCCGCGCCCCATCGCCGGAAGAAGGCGCGGCCGCGCGGCAGCAATTGGGGATAGCGCGACAATGGCCAGAGATGGGCGATCGGCTCGCTAAAAAACGCTCCAAGCCAGAACGATAGCCAATCGCCGAGGCCGGCGCCGACGACGGCGGCGATCCAGATCGGCCAAAAATCGAGAAGCCCGGCGCCGATCATCGCCCCGATGCCCCAAAGCATGACGGTGGCTGGAAACAGCAGCGACACGAAGGCCACCGATTCCCCCATCGCCAGCACAAACACGATCGGCGCCGCCGCCGCCTTGTGGTCTTTGACGAACGCAAGAACCGCGTCGGCGAGGTCCGCCATCGTCATGAGTTTTCCGCTCCGCGCCGCGCGCCCGTTGGGTCGCGCCGATTATGACATGGTAAAACCCTGGCGGCGTCGTGGCCGGGGCGCAAGCTTGCCGCCGCCCGCGCCGCTTCCCATATCTGCCTGCATGTTCGACGATCTCACATTCACCCTCGGCGCCGACTCCGAATCCCGCGGCTCCGGCGCCCTCCCGCCACCCTCCGACGACGCCGCCCTCGACGCCTACTCGCGCACGATAACGCAGGCCGTCGACAAGGTTGGCCCCAGCGTCGTGCGCGTCAACGTGCACGGCGGCGCCGGCTCCGGCGTCATCGTCTCGCCCGACGGGCTGGCGCTCACCAACAGCCACGTCGTCAACGGCGCGCGCAGCGTCAGCCTCACGACGCTCGACGGCCGCGAGCTTTCCGCCCGCGTGCTCGGCGACGATCCCGACACCGATTTGGCGCTGCTGCGCGTCGAGGCCGACGTGGCGCTGCCCGCCGCCAGGCTCGGCGATTCCGGTCGGCTGAAGCGCGGCCAGATCGCCATCGCCATCGGCAATCCGCTCGGCTTCGACGCCACCGTCACCGCCGGCGTGGTCTCCGCGCTCGGCCGATCTTTGCGCTCCAAGTCGGGGCGCCTGATCGAAGACGTCGTGCAGACCGATGCGGCGCTCAACCCCGGCAATTCCGGCGGCCCGCTGGTCTCCTCGGCCGGCGAGGTGATCGGCATCAACACCGCCATCATCATGGGCGCGCAGGGCATCTGCTTTGCGGTGGCCGCCAACACCGCGCATTTCGTCGCCGGCGAAATCGCCCGCCACGGCCGGGTGCGGCGCGCCTACATCGGCGTGGCGGCGGCGACGACGCCGATTCCGCGCCGCATCGCGCTCGCGCAAGGTCTGGAGCAGAGCCACGGCGCGCAACTCATCGAGATCGACCAGTCGGGGCCGGCGGCGCAGGCCGGCTTGCTGACCGGCGATCTCGTCATCGCGCTCGACGGCAAGAAGGTCGCCGGCGTCGCCGATCTCTTGCGCGCGCTCGATGCGCAGATGATCAACCGCGCCGTCAGCATCGATTTCCTGCGCCGCTCGACGCGGGCGCGGCTGTGGATCGGCCCGTCCGAACGCCGGGCGGACTGAAGCCCTCAACCGTCGCGCGGCGCGACCAGCGGGCCGGGGAAGGCGGCCTCCGCCTCGGCGCGCAGCGCCTCGGCGTGGTGGGCGACGAAGCGGCTGGCGACGGCGGCGCCGATGACGGCTGCGGCCAGCGCCGCTAGGCCAACGGGGCGCGCATAAGTCTCGAAGGCGACGCCGAGGAAGTAGCCGCCGAGCCCGAACAGCACCGCCCAGGCGCCGCCGCCGAGCGCGTTGAACAGCAGAAAGCGCGGCCATGGCAGCCGGTTGACGCCGGCCAGGAACGCCGCGAAGGTGCGCAGGATGGCCACGAAGCGGCCGAAGAACACGATCTTGCCGCCATGGCGCAGGAACAGATACTGCGCCACTTTCAGCTTGCTCTCGTCGACGCGGATGAGCCAGCCGTGGCGATAGATCAGCGGAAAGCCGGCCTCGCGGCCGACCCAGAAACCGAGATTGTCGCCCAGGATCGCCGCCGCCGCCGCGGTTGCGATCACCGCCTCGATGTTGAGCGTACCGCGGCCGGCGAATACCGCCGCCGTCACCAGCGCCGTCTCGCCGGGCAGTGGCACGCCGGCGCTCTCCAGCGCCACGATGACGAAGATGGCGAAATAGCCGTAGTGCGCGACAATATGTTGCAGCGTATCGAACAACGCCACCGGGTCTTCCTCAGCGCGGCTTGCCGTGCGGGCCAAGCCGGCGGGCGTTGGCATGCACCGTGCGGCGCGCCGGCGCGGAGGCGGCCTCGGCAACGTCGAACAGCGCGTGCGAAAGCTGCGCCGGCGTCGCGCCGCCGCGAAACGCCGACGTCCACAGGAACGCGCCCCAGGATAGCGAAGCCGCCATCGCGCCCTCGTAGGCGGCGGCGATCTTCTCCTCCACCATCCGCGTCGCCTCGCGCGCGTTGTCGCCGCTGGGATGCATTAAGCCCGGCGTCCTGGCGGCTATCGTCACCGCGGCGTCGAGGCCAGACTGGGCGGATCGCTTGGCGAGGCGCGACGCCCGATACGACAAAGAACTCATGCGAAAACAATTCCCTTCCCGGTTGAGTCTTCCCGCTTCGTCGCCGGAAGGCAAGAGCGACCAGCGTCCCGTAAACGCCAAGCAAGGCGCACACGGCCCTATGCGAAGACGCCGCGTCGGGCGTTCACATTAGATGATGACGAACATGGGGATTCAGTGTCATAGTGACTCGCGCAGGAGCCATCCATGCTTGAAGCCGCGCACAAAGCGCCGAGCCTCGCCAGCCGAACCGAGGCGCGCAGCTTAGCCAAGGTGCCGTTGTTCTCCGCCTTGCCGGTGGAGGACATTCGCGCCCTCGACGCGCGCTGCCTGTGGCGGCGCGTCGGCGGCGGCGAATGGGTCATCGATTATCAAGCCGAGGGCGAGGACGTCTATTTCGTATTTAGCGGCTTGGCGCGCGTCGTCATTGTCAGCTCCGGGCGCGAGATGATCTTGCGCGACATTCGCGAGGGCGAATATTTCGGCCACTACTCGGCCATCGACGGCAAGCCGCGCTCGGCGGCGATCGTCGCCGTCAGCGATTGCGTGGTCGCCCGCATGTCCGCGGCGGTGCTGTGGGAAACCATCCACCACCACGCCTCGGTGCGCGAGTCCGTGCTGCGCGATCTCGTCACCGACATCCGCATCGCCAATCAGCGCGCGCATGAGCAGGCCAATTTCGATGTCCGCAAGCGCCTGTGCGCCGAACTCATCCGCCTGTCGCGCACAACCGGCGAGGGCCGCGTCGTCGTCTCGCCGCCCCCCACCCACGCCGAATTCGCGGCGCGCATCAGCACGCACCGCGAGGCGGTCACCAAAACGCTGGCGGCCTTGGAGCGCGAGGGCATGATCGTGCGCAGCCCCGCGGCCATCGTGCTCGCCGACGCCGCCCGGTTACGCCGGGCGTTGGCCGCCGATTCCTGAATCACGCCGCGCGCTTCTCAAGCCGCCCGACGCAGGTCGACAGTGAACTGCGCGAGGTCGACTTCAAGCGCCCGCATCACTTCCTCGCGCCAACCTTCGCGTGGCGTCGCCACGGCAAGGCCGGCGCTGCGGCGGCGGCGACCGCCGGCGACGCCAGCGGCGACGAACGCCCCCGAAGCCAGCGCCAGAGCCGCCAAAGTGACGATCATATCGACGTCGTAATAGCGCTCGGCCATCTGCTTGGAGGCCTCGACGCGCGCCGCTTGCACGGCCTGCACGCCGCCAACGGCCTCATGTCCCTGGACAAAATCGGCTTTGACGATCATCGGCGTCGCGCTTGGCGCGTCAACGAGCGCCTTGACATTCGAAATCATGGCGCTGGCCGGAGAAACAGCCAGCGAAAACAACACCACTGCGGCGCCGAGGGCGGAGGACGCGTTCATTTCCGGCTCCCATAGCTTTGAGCGTCCCCTTTTATCCACGGGTCGCCTCATTTGTTTCCAGACTAACATTTCGTTTACTTCTTGACTGTGACAAAACTCACACGGTGACGACAGGCTCCTTCACGATTTCGTGATCATCGTAAAAAGAACCAAATCGCCTCGACGCGTAACAATACTCACCATCACGGGCATGCTGCCTGACTGGTGAATTTAGAACGCTCGGAGTCGCTCACCGGTTCCAAGAGGCCGCGGATATCTCGCGCTTCGGTAAACGGACCGCGGCTCGGCGCGGCCATTGCGTGTCAGGCGGCGCGGCGCAACGTCGTGGTGAACTGTGCGAGATCGGCCTGCACGGCGCGCATCACCGTCGGGCGCCAAGCCGGCTCGAAGCCGACGGTCGCCTTGCGCCGCGCCGCGCCGACGCCGAAAGCGGCCAGCGCGCCGCCCGCCAACGCCAACGCGCCTAGGGTGATGAGCGCATCGTAATCGAAATAATTCGCCGCCGCCTCGGCCCCGGAACGATTCAGCCGCCCGGGAGCGATCTCGTCGCCGAAGGCGAAACCGGCGCGCGCCGCGCCGCCGCCGGCTTGGCCGAGATCGGCGACAGTCATCGCCGGCGCGGCGGCGACAGCGGCGAACGAAACAGCAGCAGAAAGAACCGCGGCGCGGATGACGGACATGACAGGCTCCCTGGCCTCTTGCTTCGACTTGCGAAGTCTGGGGCGTTGTTGATCTGGGTATTAACGGCCAATTAAGAAAGGGGCTGTGATAAAACTCACAGGTCGATTTACGGGACGCTCAGCCGCGTAATCCCGTCAACCAGGCGGCGACCGCCGCCGGCGCCTCGAAACTCAGCGTCACCGGCAGCGCCTGCGCTTCCTCGGCGAATGCCGGCGGCAGCCGCACCAGATCCTTCTCGGTGCAGACGAGCGTCAGCCCGCGCCGCGCCGCGCGCGCCGCCAGCCGCTCCATCTCGCGCGGCCGGAACGCCCAATGATCGGGAAAGGCGGCGGTCTCGACGACCTGCGCGCCGATGCCGGCCAGGGTGGCAAAAAACTTCCCCGGGTTGGCGATGCCGGCGAAGGCGAGCACCGGCCGGCCGATGAGTTGCGAGGCGACGATCGCATCGGCCTTCAGACTGGCCAGAAACAGCGGCTTTTGCGGCGCGCGCTCGGCAAGTCGGATGGCCGCCGCCGCGTCGGCGCCGATCATCACCAAGGCGTCGACATGGCGCATTTGGGCGGCCACCGGCGCGCGCAGCGGCCCGGCCGGCAGGCACAACCCATTGCCGAACGGCGCCTCGCCGTCGACCACAGCGGCGCTCAGCGTTTTTTCCAGCTCCGGGTTCTGCAATCCGTCGTCCATGATCAGCACGCTCGCGCCGTCCTCGATGGCGAGCCGCGCCGAGGCGACGCGGTCGCGCCCGACATAGCAGGGCGCGACGCGGGCGAGCAGCAACGGCTCGTCGCCGACGCGCCGCGCATCGTCGGCGCGCAGCGACACCCGCAGACTGTCGGCGCGCGCCTGCCCGCCATAGCCGCGCGACAGAAACGCCGGCCGCTCGCCCGCCGCGCGCAAAGCGCGCGCCAGCGCCAGCGCCGTCGGCGTTTTGCCGGCGCCGCCGACGACGAAATTGCCGACGCACAGCACCGGCGCCTCGACGCGCACCCCCGGCCGGGCCATCCGCCGCGCCGTCGCCGCGCCGTAGATGGCGCCCAACGGGCTCAGCACGCGGGCCAGCGGCCCCGGCCGCGCCCGTAGCCAGAAGCGCGGCGCTTTCATGGCGTGAGCGCCCTCATTTGCAAGGCGCGAGCGCCGTCAGATGCGTCGAGAGCGCCGCCAGCGCCCGCTCGACCGCGCCGCCGCGCCGGCCGACGACCTCCGCCGCCACCCGCGCCATCGCGCGCAGGCGCGCGGCGTCCGAAAACAGCCCGGCCAGCGCCGCCGCCAGTTCGTCGGCGTCGCGCGCCGTCATCGCCCCGCCCTCGGCGTCGAGCGGCGCATAGACGTCGGCGAAATTGCCGACATGCGGCCCGTGCAGAATGGCGCTGGCGAGCTTGGCGGGCTCGATCGGATTCTGCCCGCCGCCGGAAAACAGCGACCTGCCGACGAACACGACGCCGGCCAGCCGATAGAACAGCCCGAGTTCGCCGATCGTGTCGCAAATATAGATCTCGCCGTCGCGCTCCGGCCGCTCGCCGCGCGAGCGCAGCCGGCAGACGAGGCCGATTTCGGCGAGTTCCGCGGCGATCTCCGGCCCGCGCTCGGGATGGCGCGGCGCGATCAGCGTCAGCAGGTCGGGGTAGGCGGTCTTGAGCTTCAGATGCGCCTCGGCCGCCGCACGCTCCTCGCCGGCATGGGTGGAGGCGGCGATCCACAGCCGGCGGCCGGCGACGAGGCCGGAAAGCTCGGCGAGTTCGCGATGGTCGGCCGGCGGCGGCGGCGCGTCGAACTTCATGTTGCCGATCACCGGCGCGGCGCGCGCCCCAAGCCGCAGGAATCGCTCGGCGTCGGCCGCGCTCTGCGCCAGCAGGACGTCGAAGCGGCCGATGAGCGCGCGCGCCAGCCCCGGCGAGCGCTCCCAGCGGCGAAACGAGCGCTCGCTCATGCGCGCATTGACCATCGCCAGCGGCGCCGCGGCCCGCGCCGCCTCGCAAATCATGTTCGGCCAAATCTCGCTTTCGGCGATCAGCCCGAGATCGGGGCGCCAATGGGCGAAGAAGCGGCGGAAGAACGGCGGCGCGTCGAGCGGCGCGAACTGGTGCTGGGCGCGCGGCGGCAGCCGGCTCGCCATCAGCCGCGCCGAGGTCAGTGTGCCGGACGTGACGAGCGCATTGAGCCCGCCCTGGGTCAGCCGCTCGATCAGCGGCAGCAGCGACAGGGTTTCGCCGACGCTCGCCCCGTGCAGCCACACCAGCGGCCCTTCGGGGCGCGCCAGACCCGGCAGGCCGCGCCGCTCGTCGACGCGATCCGGGTCCTCCTTGCCGCGATTGAGCCGCAGCGACAGCAGCGCGCCGGCGAACGGCGTCGCCGCCAGCGTGGCGGCGCGATAGAGCGTGAGCGCCAGCGGCGGCGTCATTGCCGCCTCAAACCGGCGCCCGGCGCGGTCCGCAGGCCCGCGCCGGGGTCGGTCGCGCCGACCAGCGCGTAAGCGCGCGCATGCGCCGCGTCGAGCCCCTCCTGCACCGCCAGCCGCGCCGCCTCCCGCTGCGCCTGGCTCGCCTCGGCGGCGACATACACCGGCGCGCCGACGACGATCGCGCCGCGCCCGAACGGCAGGCCGATGCTGGCCCTGTCCCAGGATTTGAAATCGAGGCGCCGGCTGGTGACCACCGCGACCGGCACGATCGGCCGGCCGGAGATGCGCGCCAGCGTGACGACGCCCATGCCAGCGACGCGCGCCACCTTCGGCACGTCAGCGGTCATGGCGATGGACGCGCCGCCGTCGAGCTTCTGGCGCAGCGTGATGAGCGCTTTGGCGCCGCCCTTCTCGCGCACCTTGTCGCCGCGCGCGCCGGAGCCGCGCACCGGCTCGACATTGAGCCGCCGCAGCGCCGCCGCCTGCAAGCCGGCGTCGCGGTGGCGCGACACCATGGCGCAGACGCGCGTCATCTGGCTCGGGCGCGCGAACGAGATCATCAGATGCTGCCCGTGCCACATCGCCGTGATGACGGGAAGATGGGCGCCGAGGCTGGCGTCGAGGTCGGACGGCTCGACGACGAAGCGGTTGAGGCGCTTCACCAGCCTGAGGTATTGCGCGAGCGCCAAGCCCATCGCTTCCTCGATGAAGCCGCCGCCTCCCCCCTCGCGGTTCATGCGCGCGTCAGCCGGCCTTCCGCGTCAGCCCGGCGGGCGCCATCATGCGGTGCAGGTGGACGATGAAATAGCGCGTCTGGGCGCTGTCGACGGTCGCCTGCGCTTTGGCGCGCCAGGCCTTCTCGGCGCTCTCGAAATTCGGGAAGACGCCGACGAGGTCGATCTGGCTGGTGTCCTTGAACTCCAGGCTGTCGATATTTTTCAGTTCGCCGCCGAGGACGAGATGCAGGAGCTGCTTGGAGTCATGGGCGGCGATTTCGGTCATGGCTGAGGCCTCGGTGTGAGTTTGCGCGGCGGCGGTTGCGATATTCATGGCCGCCGCGCCGCCGCCGCCAGCGCCGGCGCGAGGCGCGCCAGCCACGGCGCCGGCGCGGCGACGAGCGGCTCGCGACGGGTGCGCGGCGTATTGTAGCGGATTTCCTCGCCGCCTTCGATGAGCCCGCCGCCGGCCTCGCGCAGAATGACGTCGGCGGCGCAGATGTCCCAATCGTGGGCGCCGGCGCCGGCGAGACCGAGCGGGATGCGGCCGGCGGCGACGCTTGCGAGACGATAAGCGAGGGACGGCGTGCGCGGCGCCGGGCGCCAACGAAAGCCCGCCGCTGCGGCGAAGGCGCCGACGAGCGGCCGCGGACCGGCGACGTGGACGTCTTCCAGGGTCTCCAGGCTGGCGGCGCGGATGGCCTCGCCGTTGAGCGTCGCGCCGCAGCCAAACGAGGCGGCGAAGGTCTCGCCGAGCGCTGGGGCGTGGACGACGCCGGCGATCGGCCGGCCATCCTCGACGAGCGCGATCGCCACCGTCCAGCAGGGATCGCCGCTCATGAAAGCGCGCGTGCCGTCGATGGGGTCGAGCACCAGCAGGCGCGATCGGGCGAGCCGGGCGAGGTCGTCCCCGCTCTCCTCGGAAAGCCAGCCGGCCTGCGGGAAAACGGCGCGCAGCGCCTCGGCGAGTTGGCGCTCGACGGCGAGATCGGCCGAGGTGACGGGCGAATTGTCGGGCTTATAGGAGACGCTGGCGCGCGTCGGGCGGCCGGGGCGGAAGTCGGCGAGCGCCGTCTCGCCGCCGAGGCGCGCCGCGGCGACGAGCCTCTCCAGCGCCGCGGCGGCCCGATCCGCTCGGGAGCCGGGCGCGTGCATTCCGGCGTCGTCCATCCCTGGGCCTTAGCGAAGGCGCCGGGCGGCCGTCAATCCGCGCGTTCGCGTTGGCCGCGGCGCGGCGTGGGCGTAGGCCAGCGCCAGCGCCGCCTGCAACTCGGTCTCGCTCAGCGGCGCGAACAGCGCCTGCGTCCAGCCGCGCGCCCCCCAGGCGTTGGCCAGCGCCGAGAAGGCTTCCGGCGCAACCTCGCATTTGAGCGCCTGCTCGTCGGGGGCGAGTTTGAGATTGGCGCTCCGCCGGTCCGGCGCCAGGGTGGCGAAGGTGACGCGCGCCTTGAAGGCAGTGCGGTCGAAATGCGGATGCTGCGACGCGCCGGGAAAACTGAGCGCGAGGCGGATGAAAGCGTCGGCGTCGGCCATGTCGGTCCTCGGCGGCGGGGCAATCGTGATGGAGCTTAGCATGAACCGGCGCGCCGATCCCTTAAGCCGGGGCGACGGTCCCGGTGGGATGTTGCCGGAGCCCAACCTAGGCGGCGCCGTCATGGCCGGGCTTGTCGGGCATGACGGAGAGGGGCGTGCCGAAGTCTCGAACCTCACCCCGCGATGCGCGAGAAATCCGCCACCGTATGCACGGCGTCACGCAGGCGGCCGAGCAGCCGCAGCCGGTTCAGCCGCAGCACCGGGTCGTCGGCGTTGACGGTGACAGCGGTGAAGAAGGCGTCCACCGGCGGGCGAAGCGCGCTCAAGGCGCGCATCGCCGCCTCGAAATCCTCGCGCGCCACCGCCGCGGCGGCGTCCGCGGCCGCCGTTTCCAGCGTCTCGGCGAGGGTCTTCTCCTCGGGCAGTTGCAGCAGCGCGGGATCGTAGGCGTCTGCGAAGCTGTCGCCCTTCTTCTCCTCGGCCTTGAGGATGTTGGCGGCGCGGCGATAGCCGGCCAGCAGGTTTTTGCCGTCGTCCGTGTCCAGGAAACGGCCGAGCGCCTCGACGCGGCGCACGATCATCAGAAGGTCGTCCTGGCCGGGCAGCGCAAATACGGCGTCGATGAGATCGTGGCGAGCGCCTTGCTCGCGCAGGTGGACTTTCAGGCGGTCGGCGAAGAAGGCCAACAGGTCGATGGCGCGAGAATCGAGGTTGCGTATGCCGAAAGGCGTTAGCGCCCGGCCCGCCGCGACCGCGACAGCGCCGCTCTCGCCAAGATCGCGCGCCAGCGACAAAGCGGCGCGCTCCGCCATTTGCTGCGAAATCGCCTCCAACTGTCGACTGGCGGCGCTCGCCAGCGGCAACCGCAGCTCATTCTCCAGCACAATCCGTATCACCCCCAACGCCGCCCGTCGCAGCGCATAGGGATCTTTCGACCCCGTCGGCTTCTCATCAATCGCCCAAAACCCCGTCAGCGTATCAATCTTATCCGCCAGCGCCACCGCGATCGATTCCGGCGAGGTCGGCACGCGATCCCCCGGCCCCTGCGGCTTGTAATGCTCCTCGATCGCCTGCGCGACGCTGACGTCCTCGCCCTGCGCCAACGCGTAATAACGCCCCATCAGCCCCTGCAATTCCGGGAACTCGCCGACCATCTCGGTGACGAGATCGGCCTTGGCGAGCCGCGCCGCGCGCTCGGCCAATTCCGGCACGCAGCCGACCGCCGGCGCCAAAGCCCGCGCCAGCGCCGCGATGCGCTCCACGCGCTCGCCTTGCGTGCCGAGCTTCTCGTGGAATACGACGCCGAGCGCCTTCAGCTTGGCGAGCCGCTGGTCGAGCGGCTTGCCCTGGTCGCGATAGTCCGGCAAATCCGCGAGATCGGTGGCCCAGAAATGCCGCGCGTCGGCAAGCCGCGCCCGCACGACGCGCCCGTTGCCGGCCGCAATCGCCGCCCCCCCGTCGCGCGCCACCAGGTTGGCGACCAGCAGGAAGTGGTTGTCGAGCTTGCCGTCGCCGTCGCGCAGCACGAAGCATTTCTGGTTGGCGCGGATGGTGGCGCGGATCACCTCGGGCGGGATCTGCAAAAACTCCGCCTCGAATTCCCCCATCAGCGCCACCGGCCATTCGACCAGCCCTACGACCTCGTCGAGCAGCGCCTCGTCCTCGACCAGTTCCAGCCCACGGGCGAAGGCCAGCGATTTCGCATCGGCGAGGAGGATCTCCTTGCGGCGCGAGGCGTCGAGCACGACTTTCGCCTTTTGCAGCGAGGCGACGTAATCGGCGAAGCGGCGCACCTTGATCGGCCCCGGGGCCATGAAACGATGGCCGTAGGTGATGTCGCCAGCGGTGAGCCCGTCGAGCGCGAAGGCGACGATCTCCGGCGTCTCCTGCGGGATGCCGAACATGCACAGGATCGAGCGCAGCGGGCGCACCCAGCGCAGCGCCTCGGGCTTGCCCTCGCCCCAGCGCATCGCCTTCGGCCACGGGAAGGCGCGCAGGATCGGCGGCAACAGTTCGGCGATCAGTTCCGGCGTCGGGCGCCCCTTCTTCTTGTTGACGGCGACATAGACCTCGCCCTTCTTGCCGTCGGCGACCTTTTGCGCCTGGTCGAGGCTCGAAAGCCCGGCGCTCTTGAGAAAGCCGGCTATTGCCGCCTCCGGCGCGCCGACGCGCGGCCCCTTGCGCTCCTCGCGCCGATCCGGCTGCGCGCCGAGCAGGCCGACGACATGCAGCGTCAGCCGTCGCGGCGTCGCGAACGCCTGTGCGCCTTCATAGACGACGCCGGCGTCGACGAGCGCGTTGGTGACGAGCCGCTTCAGGTCGTCGGCCGCCTGCCGCTGCATGCGGGCGGGGATTTCTTCGCTGAACAGTTCAAGCAGGAGGTCGGGCATGGGGCGATAAGGGGCTCTCGAAGTCGTGGGGCCGCGAGGTTCGACGGTCGCGTATGATGAGAAGAATAGCGAGCTTGAGTTGAGCGGCTTTGTCGAGCGAATCGACAAACTGCAAGGCACCGCGAGCCATATCTACGTAGAACTGCGCCTCACTCGGCGTGAACCCTCGCCCCGCGCTTGAATCCGGATGAGGCGCGATTGAGTAATCCGCCCAATGTCTCGCGTCTTGAAGCCGTTCGAAACGAACGCCCAATTCGACCTTGTAGATGCCTCTGTTAAGCGCCGCCCGAACCAGCTTATGTTCGAGCGCGCGGTATAGACGGAGGTATTCCTCAGACCCCGGATCCTGCCCTGACAGCCGTGACGCACAGAGCGACGATAATCTTTGGAACACCGAATAATAGGCCGAAGACACCGCGCGGCGGGATGCCGCGCCGCCAAAAATCTCGCCCGTCGAGAGACTCTCAGCGAGTCTGAGCGTGTTGTCGTAGAGGCCGCTCATCAATCTTCGTCACCGATCGGCGAAATTTCGGCCCACCTGCCGTCGTCTCCAAAATTAGGTCCGAAATGAAGATACGGAAATCGAGCATCGTCGATTTGCTCCAGCGCCTCGACCATTTTGACAACCACACGGTTCTGCTCACGCTCTCCGGGTATGTCTTGTTCGGAGGCGACGACGACGAGCACGTAGAGCGCCGGCTCTCCCGAGTGATTTTCTCGCGCGGTGACGATTATTCTCTCAAGCGGACGCCCCGCCAGCTCTTTTTTTACGACAGACTCAATGGCGGCTCGCGCCTTCGCGTCGCGATTGGAAAGCGTCCTCGTCGTCATGCGCCGCCTCCTTCCGTCTTCAGCCACGCCGCGCCGCAGGCTTTCGCCAGTTCGCGCACGCGCAATATATAGCTTTGGCGCTCCGTCACCGAGATCACGCCGCGCGCATCCAGCAGGTTGAAGGCGTGGCTGGCCTTGATGCATTGGTCATAGGCCGGCAGCGCCAACAAATGCCGCTCGCCCGCCTCGCCCTTCTCCAGCAGCGCCCGGCACTCGGCCTCGGCGTCGCGGAAATGCTGGAACAGCGTCTGCGTATTGGCGTACTCGAAGTTGAAGCGCGAATATTCCTGCTCGGCCTGCAAGAACACATCGCCGTAGGAGATCTTCTCCGCCCCCTCGCGGCCGTTGAAATTGAGGTCGTAGACGCGCTCGACGCCCTGCACATACATGGCGAGGCGCTCCAGGCCGTAAGTCAGTTCGCCCGACACCGGCGCGCATTCGACGCCCGCGACTTGCTGAAAGTAGGTGAATTGCGACACCTCCATGCCGTCGCACCAGCACTCCCAACCCAAGCCCCAGGCGCCCAGCGTCGGGCTCTCCCAATCGTCCTCGACGAAGCGCACGTCGTGCAGGCTCATGTCGACGCCGATGGCGCTGAGCGAGTCGAGATAGAGATCCTGGAGGTTGTCGGGCGAAGGCTTCAAGATCACCTGGAACTGGTAATAATGCTGGAGCCGGTTCGGGTTCTCGCCGTAGCGCCCGTCCTTCGGCCGCCGCGAGGGCTGCACATAGGCGGCCTTCCATGGCTTGCGGCCGAGCGAGCGCAGGGTCGTGGCTGGATGGAAGGTGCCGGCGCCGACCTCCATGTCGTAGGGTTGCAAGACGACGCAGCCCTGGGCGGCCCAGTAGGACTGCAACGTCAGGATCAGGGCTTGGAACGATCGCGTCGGGTCGGCGTAGGCTTGCATGGGGCGGAGCCTTAAGGGCCGGCTTCGCAGGGGTCAACGCGGGAGCGCTGTACGCGCGGATGTGATATCCTTGGAATATTCGACGGAGCAGGATAAGGCGCCCGCCGAACGGGCGCTGGCGGCCATGTTCGCTGGCAAATCGGCGGCGCAGTGGCGCGCGCTCTATCGCGACGCCTATGATTGGGGCGCCGACGTCGGACGCGAGGCGGTCGATTCGTGACGGATTATCGCCCCGACGTCCGCGACCTCGTTTGGACCGACTTCGACCCGACGCTGGGCCGTGAGCAGGCCGGGCGGCGGCCGGCGATCGTAATTTCGCCGGTGGCGTTCTATGACAACACCGGCTTCGTCATCGTCTGCCCGATCACGTCGCGCGTGCGCCCGTTCCCGACGAGCGTCGTCTTACCCGAGGGGTTGCCGATCGCGGGCGAAATTCTGGCGGCGAACCTGCGCAGCCTCGACGCGCTCGCCCGTCCGCTGCGGCCGATCGGCGTCTAGGTTCCCGAGAACATCGCGCAAGCGATCCGTGCGCGGCTCGACCTGCTGATCGCCATCTAGAGCGTCGCCCGCCCCTCGTGGATCGCCCGCGCCGCCTCGGTGGCGCTGCCGTCTGCCTCGTGCAGCGTCAGCCCCGGGGCCAGCCGCGGCGGCGCCCGCGAGCCCTTGACGCCCGTCACCAGCACGCGGATGGCGTCCGCCCCGGCGCGCGGATAGACCGGCCGCACGGCGACATCGCCGAGGCGGCGGCCGAGCCCGGCGTAAATGTCCGGCAGCGCGTCGGCGCGGTGGATCATCGCGAAGCGGCCGCCGGGGGCCAGCAAGGCCAGGCAGGCGCGCAACCATTCGGCGAGGCCGCCCTCACCAGCCAGCGCATGGGCCCGCGCCCGCGCTGGATCTGGCGACAGCCGCGCCGCGCCGGCGGCCAGATACGGCGGGTTGGTCGCCACCAGATCGGCCGCCGCATCGGCAAGGCCGGCCGCGCGGCGCGCCGCCGGCGCCGTCACGTCGGCGATAAGCACCCGCGCCCGCTTGGCGAGCCCGTTGCGCTCGGCGTTCTCGACGGCGAGCGCCGCCGTCTCGGCGTCGATCTCGACGAGATCGACTTCAGCCGAGGGATGGCGCAGCGCCAGCGCCAGCCCGACCGCCCCCACCCCCGCCCCGACATCGACGATGCGCCGCGCCGGCGCCCCCGCCCCCGCGGCGGCCAGCAGCACGGCGTCGAGGCCGATGCGATGGCCTGCGCGTTTTTGCCGCAGAACCAGCCCGAGACCGAGAATGGCGTCGGTGGTCTCATTCATCTCGCTCATTCATCGCGCAGTTCGGCGGCGAGCCCCGCCTCGCTCAACAGCCGGCGCGCGCGGCCGAAATCCTCCTGCGTCACCAGGATGCGGCGCGGCAGGAAGCCGAGCGAGCCCTCGACCGCGCTCATGTGCTGATCGGCGACGAAAAACCCTAGACTCGCGCTTTCGAGCAGCGATTCGATGAACGAGATCAGCACCAGATCGTTGGTGCGCAGGAGTTCGCGCAAAATTGGACCCGAATCGGCAGGCCCGGCCCCAGCTTGCCGCGCGACTGCCGTCTATCTATGGTCCCGCCGCGACGAATATTCAAGGATGCGCATTCCGTGGGACAAGTCATTCCGCTTGAAGAGAAATCGCCCGCCCGGCTTATTGAGCCGCTGACCGACCTGGTCGCCGCCGACATGGCCGCCGTCAACCAGACCATCCTGTCGCGCACGGGCTCGCAGGTGACGATGATCCCCGAGGTCGCCAACCATCTCATCTCCTCCGGCGGCAAGCGCCTGCGGCCGATCCTGACGCTGGCCACCGCCGCGTTGAGCGGCTACGCCGGCGAGGGCCACGTCAAGCTCGCGGCCGCCGTGGAGTTCATGCACACCGCGACTTTGCTGCACGACGACGTCGTCGACGACAGCGACCTCAGGCGCGGCAAAGCGGCGGCGCGCGTCGTCTTCGGCAATCAGGCGAGCGTGCTGGTCGGCGATTTCCTGCTCGGCCAGGCTTTCAAGATGATGGTCGAGGTCGGCTCGCTGGCGTGTCTGGACGTGCTGTCGTCGGCGGCGGCGATCATCGCCGAAGGCGAGGTGATGCAACTCACCGCCGCCAAGAACACCGAGACCACCGAGGACGCCTATCTCCAGGTGATTCGGGCCAAGACGGCGGCGCTGTTCGCCGCCGCCTGCGAGGTCGGGCCGATCCTGGGCAAGCGGCCGCGCGCCGAGATCGAGGCCTGCCGGGCCTATGGCGCCAATCTCGGCGTCGCCTTCCAACTCATCGACGACGCACTCGATTACGGCGGCTCCTCGGCCAAGCTCGGCAAGAACGTCGGCGACGATTTCCGCGAGGGCAAGATCACGCTGCCGGTCGTGCTGTCGTTCCGCCGCGGCGGTCCGGCCGAGCGCACGTTCTGGAAACGCACGCTGGAAGACGGCGAGGTCCGCGACGGCGATCTCGAATTCGCGCTGGCGACGATGAAGCGCCACCGCGCGCTGGAGGACACCATCGAACGCGCCCGCCACTATGCCGGCGTGGCGCGCGACGCGCTGGAGCTGTTTGCGTCCTCAGCCTGGAAACATGCGCTGCTCGGCGCGGTCGAGTTCGCGGTGCAGCGGGCGCATTAGAGTCCCGGCGGCGCGGCAAACAGGGTTGCACGCATGCGCGCAAATTTCGCCCTTGTCGTCGCCGGCCTTCTCGCCCTGGCCGTAGCCGCCGACGCCGGCGAGGTTGTTACCGGCAAGGGTCTGCGGCTGGCGCGCGAACTCGACGCCATGCAAATCGAGACCAAGTGGATCGCCGGCCATCACGTCAATTGGCAGACCGGCGAGCCCGATGACCGGCCCGAGCGATCGCACGGCCGCCACACCCATTGCAGCGCCTTCGTCGCCGCCTTCGCCAAGAAGGTCGGCGTCTATATCCTGCGCCCGCCGCGGCATGGCCAGGTGCTGCTCGCCAATGCGCAGAACGAATGGCTGGCGCAAGAGGGCGCGGATTACGGCTGGCGGCGCGTATCCGGCGCCGTCGAGGCGCAGTCGCTCGCCAACGCCGGCGAACTCGTCGTAGCGAGCTACCGCAATCACAATGACGACAAGCCCGGCCATATCGCGATCATCAGGCCGGCGGCGTTGAGCCGCGCCGACATCGAGGCCGACGGGCCGATGGCGATCCAGGCGGGAACCGTCAACAGCGCCGCGATTCGCGTCCGGCTCGGTTTTTCCGGCCACGTTCACGCCTGGAACGACGACGAAATCGCCTATTACGCCCACGCGATCTCGGCGCACTAGCCCGGTATGGCCCTTGTGCCCGCCGGCGTGTAGACTCGGCTGCGCCACAATCAGAGGAGGCCGCCGGTGCTGGATACGCGCAAATACGATGGCCCCTTTGGCTCCATGGCGGTGTGGGATTCCGGCGGCGACGGCCCTGCAATCGTGCTGCTGCACGGCAATTCCTCGTCCTCGCGCGCCTATTGGCGCCAGCTCGACGGGCCGCTGGGGCGCACCCGGCGCCTCGTCGCCTACGACCTGATGGGGCACGGCCAGTCCGCCGACGCCGCCGACCCCGCCGCCTATCTCTTGCCCGGCCACGCCAAGGCGCTGCTGGCGCTGGTCGAGGCGCTCGGCCTCCAGCGAGCGACGTTCGCCGGCTGGAGCCTGGGCGGCCATATCCTGCTGGAGGCCGCGCCCGACCTGCCGCAGGCGAAGGGCTTCGCCATCTTCGGCACGCCGCCAGTCGAAATGCCGGCGCCGATCGACCGCGCCTTTCTGCCCAACCCGCTGTTGGGCGTCGGCTTCAGCGCCGAGATCAGCCGCGAGCAGGCGCAAGGTTATGTGCAGGTGGGCTTTGCGCCAAACTTCACCGACATTCCGTCGTTCTTCGTCGAAGACGTGCTGCGCGCCGACGGGCGGGCGCGCACCGGGGTGGCGGCCAGCATCGACCCCAAAGTGTCGCGCGACGAGCGCGCCGTCGTCGCCAACCTGAAGGCGCCGCTGGCGATCCTGCACGGCGAGCGCGACCAACTCGTCAATGCCGAATATTTCGCCACGGTGACGGCGCCGACGCTGTGGCGCGGCCAAGTGCAGATCATCGCCCACGCCGGCCATACTCCGCAATGGGAGACTCCGGCGGCCTTCGACTCGCTGATCGAGGCGTTCACCAACGATTGAGCGCGGGGTCGGCCGCAGGCTACGTCGTCCACCCCAAGAGCCGGATCGCCGCCATGAGCGTGGCGCGCGCCGTCGTCATATGGGCGCGGCAGGCTTCCGCCGCCTTGAGCTTGTCGTGGGTTTCCAGCGCCTCGATGTAGGCCAGGTGTTCGCCGATCGCGGCAATGTTGCGTTGTTTCTCGTCGCGCTTGTTCCATTGATAGTGATAGTGAAAAATCAACGATATCAGATCATAAAAATTGACGAAGAAGCGGTTGCGCGAGGCATCGTTGATGAGCCTGTGGAAGCGCTCGTCGAGCTCGGAGAAGTCTGCGTAGCGGCTCTCGGCTTGCGCCAGCAGATCGAGATGTTCCTGCTTGATGCGGGACAGCGCTTGCCATGCCGCGTTGTCCGCGCCCAAGACGGCGAAGCGTTGCGCGGAACGGATTTCAAACATTTCCCGCACCTCGAACAGTTCCTCGGCGAATTCGTCGGTGAAGCCCTTGAATGTCCAGCTTCCGCTCGGTCGCCGCTCCAGTAGCCCGAACTGGCTGAACCGGTTGAGATAATCCCTTATCGCCGTCGTCGAGACGCCGAATTGTCGCGCCAGTTCGAGGCCGTTGATGTGTTGTCCGGGCTTGCAGTCGCCATCCAGGATCCACTTCATGAACCGCTTTTCAACGATGACGCCCAACTGCTCGGTTTCCAGGTCCGGGAAAAAGTCGCTCGGCGCGGGACGGCGCAGCAGAACCCGCCGGCGGCCATTGCGGGCCAGAATTCCCTTTGCCGTCAGCGCCTGTAGGACCGAACGCGCCGTCGTCCGGCTGATCGCCAGCGCCCGCGCCCAATTCGACTCGGAGCCGATTTCGCCGCCGATTTCGTAGGCGGCCAATCGCGACAGCCATTGATTGTGAGCCCGCTTGAAGACTGTGTTGGTCTTCATGCCGCAACAGGCTCCCGCCGACGGGAAATGTTTTTACCGAAGGTCATTTTATATAAAAACATATTGACGCGAGCGATGGCAAGCGGTTTTTTGTCCACAAGTAGCCATCGCACTCAAAACGGGGAGGCGCGCCGATGCGGGCCTTGATTTGCAATCGGCCGGGCGATTTGGCCGTGATCGAGCGCCCACGGCCGGCGCCCGGACCGGGGCAGGCGCTGGTGCGGATTCGGCGCGCCGGGGTGTGCGGCACCGATCTCCACATCTTTGAAGGGACGCATCCTTTTCTCGACTATCCGCGCGTCATTGGGCACGAACTGGCGGGCGAAGTGGCCGCGGTCGGTCCTGGTTGCAGGATCGCGGCCGGCCAGCAGGTCTATGTCATCCCCTATCTCTCGTGCGGCGAGTGCGTTGCCTGCCGGCGCGGCAAAACCAACTGCTGCCAGCGCATCGCGGTGCTAGGGGTGCATGCCGACGGCGGCATGGCCGACTATCTCTGCGTGCCGGAAGCCAATCTGGCGGCCGCCGACGGCGTCAGCCTCGATCAAGCGGCAATGGTGGAGTTTCTGGCGATCGGCGCCCATGCGCTGCGCCGCGCCGCCCCGAAAAAGGGCGACCGCATCCTCGTCGTCGGCGCCGGGCCGATCGGCATCGGCTGCTTGTTATTCGCGAAACTGCGCGGCGGTTCGGTGACGGCCTTGGACCTGCGTCCGGATCGGCTCGACTTCTGCCGCGCAACGCTTGGCGTCGAACACGCCGTGCTCGGCGGCGCGAACGCCAAGCAGGCGCTCTCGGCGCTTACCGGCGACGACTTTTTCGACATCGTCATCGACGCCACCGGAAACGCCAAGGCGATGATGGCGGGGCTGGATTATGTCGCCCACGGCGGAACCTACGTACTCGTCAGCGTCGTCAAGGAGGCGATTTCGTTCGCCGACCCCGAATTCCACAAACGCGAGACCTCGCTGCTCGGCAGCCGCAACGCCACGCCCGAGGACTTCGCCGAGGTCTTCGAGGCGATGCGAGGGGGGCTGATCCCGACCGCGGCGCTGATTACCCACCGCGCCTCGCTCGACGAGGCGCCGGGCCGCTTTGCCGAATGGATCAAGCCCGAGACGGGGGTCATCAAAGCCCTGATCGAGATTTGACTCGTGACCACGTTCCCCATTCTCCAATTCGGCACGGGGCGCTTCCTGCAAGCCCATGTCGATCTGTTCGTCGCCCAGGCGCTGGGGCGCGGCGCCGCGATGGGACGCATCGCCGCGGTGCGCACGACATCGGATAGCGCCAGCCGCAAGCGCCTCGACGCCCTTGCGACTGGCCAGCCCTATTGCGTGCGGCTCAGGGGCCTCGCTGGCGGGGCGGTCGTCGACGAGCGCGTGGAAGTGTCGAGCATCGGCGCCGCGCTCGACGCCAACACGCGATGGGACGAGGTCGAACGCCTGTTCGTCGCGGCGCGCTGCGTGGTCTCGAACACCGCCGACCGCGGCT
>Ga0134126_10001735_pt1 | contig 27761 bp, 15 predicted proteins | sample KB31752_FD_96881 | JGI IMG/M metagenome (GOLD analysis project Ga0134126, IMG submission 96881) | Terrestrial soil microbial communities with excess Nitrogen fertilizer from Kellogg Biological Station, Michigan, USA - KB3-175-2 | ecosystem: Environmental > Terrestrial > Soil > Unclassified ... | reverse complement strand
TTTGCTCTCGCTGTTGGCTACTCAGCGCCGGTTCTCGTTGGTTTCATGAACCGCCCGTTGCGGAGCCGCACGGCGGGTGGTGTGGGAGGACGGCGGGAGTGATCCCGCCTCCTACCCGATCCGCTCCCAGACGCACGGCTTCGCCCTGCGCCCCCGACTGAAGTCGGGGGCTTCCACCCAAAGAAAGAAGCGGCAGCCTTACGGCTGCCGCTTCTTAACTGATTCGCTATTTATTTCTCGCGAACTTCTTTGCGAGATCAGAATGTGATCTTCGCCGCCAACTGCAATACGCGTCCGACATTGGCGCCGTTGTTGTTGATCGCCGCCGCCGATGCGAGTCCAAACGTGTTCACACCCGCTCCGTTCGCCAAGGTCTGCGGAACGAGGCAGGTCGCCACCCCTGCGCCGCACGGCAAAGTGCCGGGTCCCGGAGGAGCATAGAGGGTGTTCTTCACCGCCGTAATGTTCTGGTGGTTGAAGAGGTTGAATGCCTCGGCAATGAGTTGCAGCTTCGCGCGTTCGATGATCGTTATGTTACGCGTGATGCGCGGATCGAAGGTATAGATCGCCGGCATGCGGAATTGATTGCGAGCCGTTCCCGGCGCGCGTTCGTTGCGGCTGTTGCCGTCGGCATTGAGATCGGTGCTGACCTGAGCCGTGTATGGCTGCCCGCTCTGAGCGTTGAACGCTCCTGCAAGCTCCCATCCGCCAAGCAGTGCGCGCTCGTAGCTATTCATTCCGTGGGTGTAGTTATCAAGTTGCCACACGCCACTGAGGATGAAGCGATTGCGAACATCATCATCGCCGGATGCACGATCCAGATTAATGTGTAGCGGATCGTAGACCATCTTGCCATCGTCGGTTCCGGGCACGACTGCGGTTGCGTCCGGACGATCGTCGATCACGTGGCTCCATGTGTAGGAAGTCAGCAGCTGGAAGTTGTGCGCAAAGCGCTTGTTCAACTCCAGCGATAGTCCGTTGTAATTCGAACCAGCATTACTCTCGAACTCGAAGATGCGGCTGAATCCCGGGATTGGGCGCGTGCCGGGGAACTTGTTGTAGGTGAGCGTCGCGCCCGTTCCTGCAACAACAGCGGTAGCAGGCGTTTCCGCACTGCTCAGGTTGATGTCACGCGTGCGCTGAATATGGACACCATGCACACCTGTATAAGCGAGGGTGACCGAAGTATCCGCTGCGATCTGGCGCTCGACTGCTAGGTTGTACTGCTCAACGTATGGCTGCTGATAGTTCTTGGCGAACAGCAGGATGGTGGGCGTAGCCGCCGCGAAGCCTGTCGGAGGAGCGCAGCCCGAGTTTGCCTGTGGAGCGCCGCAAAGAGTGTTGGGATATGAGGCCGGTAGCTGTGAGACGTTTGTCGGTCCGGTGCCCACAGTGAGTGTGAGTGTTTGGACGTTGATGCCATTATTCGACAGAGCCGTGCCGTACATGATCGACGGCGTATTCGCGAAGAAAATGCCGTAACCTCCGCGCACAACGGTCTGTGCGTTATCGAATGGCTGCCAGGCAAAACCAAAACGCGGAGCGATGTTGTTGTGATCGTTCGGAATTTTGCTCGTGTCAAGACCCGCCGCCAAAGCGGTTGGATTCTGCACGGTCGGTTGCTTCACCGTCTCAAGATCGTAGCGGAGACCAAGGTTGAGTGTGAGCCGGCTGCTGACGCGATAATCGTCTTGAACAAAATAGGCTTGCTGCAGCAGATCCGGATGAGTAGTTGCTCCGGTTGTTCCCGCTCCGGGAAACGCTTCGAGAAAGGAATCTCCGGCGGTCTTGGCTGGCTGGCCGAGCAAGCTGTTGCCGAAGTCGTCGAGATTGACGAATGTGTACGATCCGGAGAAGTTACCGGGGAAGAAGTTGAGGATCTTATCTACCAGCTCGTCAGCTCCCAATTTGAACGAGTGGCGGCCCCAAACGTAAGACACGGTGTCGCCGTATTCCTGGCGATGAATCGTAGTTTCGCGCGGACTGAATGAATTGCGTCCCACAAAGAGCGTCTGTCCTGAGAAACGCACCTGCGCTTCGGGATTGATGCTGTTGGCTTGCCCCGGCTCATGGTCGCGCTGATAACTGAACTTGAGTACATTCACCAGTGTCGGACGAAGCGTCGAGGTGAGCTGAGCGTTGAAGCTGTCGCTGTTCACAAGCGAGGCGCCGGTATGCTCAAATGCGCTGGCCGTACCGCTGTTCTCCAGGCCTTGACCGGTGAAACGCTGAGCGTTGTAACGCGCAGAGAGTTGATGGCGGTCGCTGATGTTCCAATCGCCCTTGCCGAGATACACGTCCTGGTTGAAGGTGCGGTCGTAGTTATTGATGCGTGAAGCAAGATAATTCACCGCCGCTGTTTGTGCCGGTCCCACGGGGGTTGGCAGCGTGACCAGAATGGGATTGCCGGTTATATTGCGCTGTCCGTCGTAGTCGAAGAAGAAGAACAGCTTGTCCTTCTTGATCGGCCCGCCCACATTTCCGCCGAACTGGTTGAAGTGATAGCCAGGTTTAAGGGGGAGCGGCTTGCCGGCGCCGGCTGCGAATGCGCGCTGCAGGCTGTAGATTGGATCGTTCGCGTTCAGGCCGCGGTCGCGGAAGAACTCGAATGCCGTCCCATGGAAATTGTTCGTTCCTGATTTGGTAACGACGTTGATCACTGCGCCGCCTGCGCGTCCGAGTTCGGCAGAGTATCCGTTGGTGTTGACCTGAAATTCCTGAACTGCGTCCTGGCTGAACTGATACGGCGCGCGGCCGGACCCGGTGCGTCCGAGCGTCTGTCCGAAGAAGGTGTTGTTGTTGTCGGTGCCGTCAACCGTGAGCGAGTTCAAGGTGCCGCGCTGTCCGGCAAAGCTCAGATCGCCGCCGCGGACGTCGCGTACGACTCCCGGCGTGAGCAGCGTGAAGTCGAGGAAGTTGCGACCATTCGTGGGCAGATTCGCAATCTGGCGATCGCCAACCGTGTCGCTCTGGCTCGTGCGCGTTGTCTCAACTACAGGAGCTTCGGCGCTCACCTGCACGGTTTGGACGCCAGTCGCGAGAGGCAGCTTGAGGCTGAGGTCGATCTTCCCGCCAACGGTGATCTGCACGTTCTGAGTCAGCGTGTTGAATCCGTCGTGGGCAGCGGTGATTTTGTATGGACCCACTGGCAAAAGCGGGAACACAAACAGGCCGTCGCCATTACTGGTTGTATTGAACGTCTCGCCAGTTGCCGTATTGGTTGCGGTGACTTTGCTGTTGGTCAGCACCGCGCCTGAAGGATCAGACGTGGTTCCGGAAAGCGTTCCCTGGCTGACTTGGGCGAACGCTCCGGCAGCAAGAGCAAGAAACATCAATGCAGCGATAAGCGGTTGCAGGATCCGGCGAACGGTTGTTGAGCCGGGATCAAAGCACGCAGAAGACATAATATCGACCTCCATCGGGATTGAATCATCGCGGAATGGCGAGCGGCCTTGAGAATCTGGCCATCGAGTCTCTTCCGCACTTAGAGCTTCAGTGTTCTATGCAAAGAAGAACAGAAGATGAAAACCAGGAGCATTGCACGCGACACAGAACGAGAAATCTCGGATTCCAGCGCCAAAGCAGAGTAGAAGCTGTTTTGAAAAGAATACCCGAAAATCAGTTGAGGATATCTTGAGGATTTCTCCTGCCTCACAATTTGTGCAAGGCTGGGATGGGACGGCGGCGTGGAAGGACGAACTGCAAACTAATTTATCCGCAGCTTGCGAAGCAGTTCATCAACGCTCGCGCGAGGGAATTGACCCGGCAGAACTTCTTCCACGTCGTGCTTAACAACCACATGGATGCCAGCGCCGGAGAGCAGATCGATTGCACGTTTGTTCCAATTTGAGATAACAACAAGGCCAGAGGCTGTTGAACCTGACGCATAGTTTTGAAGCAGAACGAGAGCAGGGTCGTCTGAAGCAATACGAACTACCAAGCCAGCGTTTCTCGATTGGCCCTCAACGAATCCGTGCAGAGCCTCGACAATCATTCCGGCGGCTACGGTGTTATTGGTGTCAGGATCGATGAGAATGAAGCTGCCTGTTCGACGGCTCTGCGCATAGGCGTCAAAAATAATCGTGCGATCAGCTTCAATCGCAACGGTACCAATATCGTTCATCTTCAATGAGCGTGCCGAATCGGAACGCAATGAGTGGATGTCCAGTTTTGTTCCTACCTCGAGCCGAGCGCGAGTCGTCTGGGCCGTGTGTTTGAGGAGGTATTTCCGAGTACTGTCGAGCGGTTGCTCGGAGAACCAGATCAGTTGTGCTCGGAACGTCTGGGTGGTGTGCGGCGCATCCGACAAAGAAGCGAGGACGTCGCCGCGGCTGATATCGACCTCGTCATCGACCGTTAACGTGACAGATTGAGGTGCGCTGGCCGAGTCGAGATCTCCATCGTAGGTCACGATCGACTTTATTCTTGCGCGCAGTCCGGACGGAAGTACAACGATCTCGTCGCCTACCGAAACTGTGCCTGCGGTGATTTGCCCGGAATATCCGCGGAATTGACTTGTGCGCTGTACGAGTTGTACAGGCAGGCGAAACGGCTTCGAGTCCTCCGCTCTTTCTAGGTCTACTGACTCGAGATAATCCAGCAGAGCCTGTCCCTGGAACCACGGCGTGAGGGAAGTGCGATGAACTACATTGGTTCCTGAATTGGCGCTGACCGGAAAGAACTCAACTGTCGCGAAGTCAAAATCCTGAATCGCGCTCAACAACTGTTTGCGTAGTGAGAGAAATACAACTTCAGAGTAGTCGACCAAATCCATCTTGTTGATTAGAACAACCAGATGGCGAATTCCAAGCAATCCGATGATGTAGGCGTGTCGCTTTGACTGCGGCTGAATTCCGCGGCTCGCATCAACGAGCAGGATGGCGAGATCGGCATTCGAGGCTCCGGTCGCCATGTTCCGCGTGTACTGTTCATGGCCAGGCGTGTCGGCGAGAATGAATTTGCGCTTTGCGGTGCTGAAGTAGCGATAGGCAACATCAATAGTGATGCCCTGCTCGCGTTCAGCACGCAAGCCGTCGGTTAACAGGGCAAGTTCAAGATCACCTCGCGAAGCACGTTTCACTGCATGGAGCTGATCTTCATAGACACTCTGCGAATCATAGAGCAGTCGGCCCAGCAAAGTAGATTTGCCATCATCTACACTGCCGGCGGTAACCAGACGCAGTAAGTCCTTCTGTTGGTCTGAGTAGAGAAACTCTTCTGCAGTTAAGGCCGGACTGGCAACTGTACTCAAAAGTATCCCGCTCTCTTCTTTAGCTCCATCGAGCCATCCTGGTCGTGATCGATGACGCGGTTTTCTCGTTCGGAACGTCGAAAGGAAACAAGCTCTTCGATAATCTTCGGCAGCGTATCGGCTTCGGAGCGAATTGCGCCGGTACACGGACTGCATCCCAGGGATCGCATGCGGCACATCACCAGCTCTGGTACTTCTCCGGGCAGTCGTGCAACGAATGGCTGCTCGAGAGAGATCAACTGTTCGCCCCGAACCAGCACCGGTCGAGGCTTAGCAAAGTACAGCGGTACGATAGGAATGTTTTCCTGATGGATGTACTGCCAGATGTCCATCTCGGTCCAGTTCGAAAGTGGGAAGACGCGTACGCTCTCGCCGGGACCAATTCGGCTGTTGTAGAGATTCCACGGCTCGGGCCGCTGCCGCTTCGGGTCCCATTGCCCCTTGGGATCGCGAACGGAATAGATGCGCTCCTTCGCGCGCGATCGTTCTTCGTCACGGCGAGCTCCGCCGAATGCGGCATCGAAGCCACCTTCACGCAGAGCGTCAAGAAGCGATTGCGTTTTCAGCAGCTCGCAGCAACGTTGTGTGCCCACTTTGAATGGATTTGTGCCCGCATCGAGCGCGGCTTGGTTCGTATGCACAATGAGCCTCAGGTCAAGTTGTGCCGCCTGGCGATCGCGGAATTCGATCATCTCGCGAAACTTGTAGCTGGTATCGATGTGTAGTAGTGGGAACGGAATTTTGCCGGGATAGAAAGCCTTCTGCGCGATGCGCAGCATCACCGAGGAATCTTTTCCGATTGAGTACAGCATTACGGGTCGTTGAAATTCGGCGACGACCTCGCGGAATATGTGGATACTCTCGGCTTCGAGCGCCTGCAGGTGTGTGAGTCTTGTACTCATCAGTTGCGCGCTCCTGCCGAATGCGCTGGAACGAGCTTTGGGCCTTCTGCTGTTTCCACCACGTGAAGTCCGCATTCGGTCTTCGCGAATCCCGACCAGCGACCGGCTCGCGGATCTTCTCCGGGATGCACAGCGCGCGTGCAATGCTTGCAGCCGATGCTGGGATATCCGCGGTCGTGCAAAGGGTTATACGGAACTTTGTGCGAGTGGATGTATTCCCAAACTTGATCTTCGGTCCAGTCCGCAATCGGGTTGAGCTTGACTAAGCCAAACTTTGCATCCCATTCGAGTTTTCGAGCGTTCGCGCGCGTCGGCGACTGCTCGCGGCGGATGCCGGTAATCCACGTAGCGGAAGCTTGGAGTCTTCGAGTCAGAGGCTCGACCTTGCGAATTTGGCAGCACAGATCGGGTTGGCGCTTCCAAAGCTCTTCACCGAACTCGCTAGCCTGAGACTCAGGGATCAATGTGGGACGAAGCCGTTCGACGTTGATGCCGTACTTTTCTTCAACCCTGGAAATTAACTCGTAAGTTTCCGGAAATAGGAAATCGGTGTCCAGAGTGAATACCGTGAAAGGAGCGCCGACTCTGGAAACTACGTCGATTAGCACGACATCTTCGGCTCCCAAGCTCGATGCCAAGGCGGCTCTGTCTCCAAACTCGCGCGCAGCCCAGGCAAGGAGCTCTTGCGCGCTCCATCGTTCCGCCGCGGCCTGAACCTCAACTAAACTCTCTGTCATTCCTCACTCCGGTCGGCTTTCCGCCAAAACAAAACCCGCTCACTCGACGTTACTTGCGTCTGGTGAGCGGGTTCGGAATCTCGAAACTTATCCGGACTTAAATTAGGCTTTGCCAGAACGCAGCACAAGTGTCATTGCGCAACAACGACAACATGGCATCGCGTTCTGCAGGCGTTGATTCATCCGAGAAACTATTAGTACATGGGCGTTTGATGAGGTGTCAATCGAAAGCGTTGCGAATATTGCGCAAGCATGTTTCATATTGGCACCATCAGCAAATCAAATTCGTCCCATAATCCAATTAAATTGAATCCGGCTTGACGCCCTGCGAATCTCTCCTGTACTTTGACTGAGATGTCTAGTTCGACCTTACACATGGCTTGTCGATGCGCACTGAGCATCTGTACGCCGATGTGTGGGTCGATGGAGTCGCCGTAGTATCTAAAGTAAGCGCATAGGTTTTGCCAACGGCCCACAAGTAATTTGTGGGTCGTTTTATTTTTGAGCCACTTTTCGCAGCTCACTCCAAAGAAAGACGCCGTAGACATGGAAGTCGTTCTCGGATTTCTGATTGCAGCAACGGTTGGCGTGACCGGCATCGGTGGGGGAAGCTTCACTACGCCCGCATTGGTCCTGCTGATCGGACTTCCCGCCGGCGAAGCCGTTGGGACCGCGATGGTCTTCGCCGCTATCCTGCGTTTGATCGCGGCCCCGTTTTATCTGGCGCGTCGAAGTGTTGACGCGAAGTATCTACGTTTTCTCCTGGTCGGTGCGGTACCCGGTCTTCTTCTCGGGACATTGCTTTTGCGCTTGATGCGCACGCGAGCGTGGAGCCCCGTAGCATTGCTGATGATCGGCGTGATGCTCACCGTTTCTTCCGCGCTGACCTTTGCCCCGCGAATTCGGCATCCTCATCTAACCCGCGAACGCGGTCGCAGGCTTTCGCTTCTTGCATTGCCGATCGGAATCGAAACTGGATTCTCTTCCGCAGGGGCTGGCGCGCTGGGCAGTATTCTTCTCCTCAATTTCTCAGAACTACCTGCGGCCACTGTGGTTGGGACCGATTTGCTTTTGGGAATCGTGCTTGCGGTTGTAGGCAGCATTTTTCATCTGAGCTGGGGATCGATCAGTACCGCTTCGCTTCTGCGGCTGCTTGCGGGCGGAATTCCAGGCGTGCTCGTTGGCTGCACTCTCGCAAAACGTGTGCCGGCGCAAAAGCTGCGCCTTGCCGTCGCGGCTGTGGCAGTGGTGTTGGGTCTGCAGTTGATCTGGATCGGCGGTGCGCCGTTGGTCCGAACCGAACGAGCAAAAGCGATCGTCCGCCAAGGACCCGAATCTTCAAAACTCGTCAAACCGCCAATGTCGAACCCGCGCTCCGATTCTTCCGGCAGTGTGCTTTTTCAATCCTTCTATTCCCTTCCCATCGGTGTCACTTTTACCGAGCGCTGTTGTCGATAACTAAGCTCCTCCGCTCTCACTCACACCCAGAAAGCCTCGATCAACAGACTTGGAGAACAGCGTGTTGCGAAAGACCCATACAGCCGCATTGCACCTAATTGCATTTGCTTTCATCGCATCCTCGCAAATTGTGTTAGGTCAAGGCGTGGGCGCTTCCATATCGGGAATCGTTCAGGATTCCACTCTCGCATCGCTACCAGAAGCGCAGGTAGTGATCAGGAATGTTGGAACGGGCGCTCAGCGCGAAGTTATGACCGACGCTTCCGGACGATACTCTGCGGCGTCGCTGCCTATCGGCACCTATGAAGTGCGTGTGCAGAAGGAAGGATTCAATCCGCAAACCCGAGGCGACATTCAGCTTACTGTCGGCGAGAGCGCATCGGTTGACATCACTTTGCCTGTGGGCGAAGTGCGACAAGAGGTCACGGTTGTAGAAGTTGCTCCAATCGTGAGCCTCTCAACTCAGGACACTTCTGGATTAGTGAACCAGAAGCAAGTCAAAGAACTTCCGCTCAACGGACGCAGTTACGACCAATTGCTCACGCTTAATCCCGGCGCGGTGAACTACACCTCCGAAAGTTCCGGTGGAGTTGGCACCTCAAATTCGGCTGTCGGGAACATGTTCGCGATCTCGGGCCACAGGCCGCAGGAGAATCTATTCCTGCTGAACGGTATTGAGTACACGGGAGCGTCGGAGATCAACATCACTCCAGGCGGAGCCAGCGGACAGCTCCTGGGTGTCGATGCGGTGCGCGAATTCAACGTTGTGGCGGATTCGTACGGAGCCGAGTACGGCAAACGACCGGGCGCGCAGGTAAGCATTGTGACCGCCTCGGGAACGAATCAGATCCACGGAAGCGCTTATGAATTTCTACGCAACAACACGCTCGATGCTCGCAATTACTTCGATCAGGGCGACACGCCGCAGTTTCAGCGCAACGTCTTCGGCGGTGCGCTTGGCGGACCGATTCAAAAAAACAAGCTCTTCCTTTTTGGGAATTATGAGGGCTTCCGCCAGCATCTCGCGCTGAGCGATGTGACGCTGGTTCCCGACAACGCCGCCCGATCTGGATACATCACCAGCGCGAACGACGCTGAGACCTATGTTGGAGTCGCGCCTTCCGCCGCAACACTGCTATCCTTATGGCCGGTCCAAAACGGGCCCGAACTGGGCGGAGGCATCGCGGAAGCGTTCAGCAATCCATTGCAGACGATACGCGAAGATTTCGGCACCAGTCGGCTCGATTACAACATCTCAGACCAGGACACCACATTCGCTGTGTACACCGTCGATGACAGCGCGGACGACACGCCCTCGGCTAATCCATTGAGCCGCGTCGTCGAGAGCCTGCGCGAGCAGGTTGTGAGTCTGCAGGAGCAACACATTTTCTCTGCATCTGTCGTCAACACTGCGCGAGTCGGGTTCTCGCGCGCGAGTTACTTCTTTACCGGAGAAACTCCCGTCAACGTTCCCGGTTGGGTGACAGGCAATCCCATTGGAGCAATCGTCATCGGCGGTGGTACAGCTCTCAACGGCGCGTCGCAGATCAGCCCAGCGGGAACTAACGCCGGCAGCAATCTAACCACCACGCGCAACCTGTTCACGTATGAGGATCAAGTGGACATCTCCCGAGGCGCTCACCAGATCCAGGCAGGAGCATGGTTCCAGCAGATCCAGGCAGACGATAATCTCGCTCAGTACCAATATGGGCAGGCCTCTTTTTCCAGTCTTACCAGCTTCCTGCAAGGGACCATTTCTACGTTCACCGTAATTCCCGGGCCAACGCGCCTGAACTGGCGCTCGTTGGAATCGGCTGGTTACGTTGAGGACACGATTAAGTTAAAGCCCAATCTGGAATTGCGAGCCGGCTTCCGCTTCGAATCGACCAACGGATGGAATGAATCCAATGGGCGCGCTTCGAATTACCTCTTCGACAGCCACGGCGTAATCCAAACCCAGACGCGGACCGGTGGATCGGCATTTACGAAGAATCGCGCTAAGTTTTTGCCGGAGCCTCGCATAGGATTGGCGTGGTCTCCTTTCGGGAATACGAAGACGGTTGTTCATGCCGGGTTTGGCATCTACCGCGCGCTGCTCGATAACCTCGATTACAGACTCGATCAGACTGCACCCTTTAACACCACGCAAACGTTGAAGAACGTTCCGCTCGCGAATCTGCAAGTCGCCCGTGGGAGCGCAGCCCCTGCAGAAAGCCTGATCTCACCAAGCGGCATTCAGCCGGATGCGTTTACGCCGACCATCTTGTCATACACACTGAAAATCGAGCGTGAGATCGCGGCGAACACATCACTGAGCATCGGGTACGTTGGCTCGCATGGATACCACGAGATGCTCTCAGTCGATGCCAACGAGCCCCTGCCGACCATTTGCCCGGCAGCCCCCTGCCCCGCGAATCTCGCAGCGGGAACCGTCTTCTACCCGAAAGGCGCGCCACTGGCGAATCCGCAACTCGCAAACACCACGACTTGGTTTTCCGAAGGAGTAAGTTCGTACAACGCGCTCGACGTCGATGTTCGACGCGCGTTCAGCGGGGGCCTGCAGTTCCGCGGAACCTATACGTACGCGAAGAGCCTGGATGATGGCACAGCCTGGAACAGCAGCGTGGGAGCGAATGCTCCGGGATTCGTGATGGATCCCGCCAATCCCAAATTGGATTGGGGGCCATCTACAACCGACGTGCGCCAGTTCGCTGCGATCAACGCAACTTATGAGCTTCCGATCGGACGAGGAAAGCCTCTGTTACGAAATGCCGAAGGCTGGCGGGACAAGGTGGCCAGCGGATGGAGCCTGAGCGGGATTGAAACTCTGCAGTCGGGATTTCCCTTTACCCCGCAGCTCGGCTTCAATCCAACGAACAACGGAGACAGTCGAAACCCGATTCGTCCATCATGGAATCCGAATTTTACCGGGATAGTGATCCTCGGAGGCCCCAATCAATATTTCAATCCGAACGCGTTCCTTGTTCCCGCTTCGGGAACCTATGGGAACGTTAGCCGCGACTCGCTCACTGGCCCTGGTCTTGCGCAGTTGGATCTTGCGCTGTCAAAAACAACCGCTCTGCTCGAAAAGGCACGGCTGCAGTTCCGCGCTGAAGTCTTCGATGTGCTGAACCACACGAATTTCGCCACTCCGAACACAGTCGTTTTCTCGTCTCAATCATCATCGCCGTCGCCGACAGCCGGCGTGATCACAGCCACCTCGACCTCATCGCGACAGATTCAGCTTGGGCTGAAGGTTCTGTTTTAGGCCAGTCGCGGCGCAGAAAGCGAACCCGGGCTTGAGATGAATCTATGCCCCGCTTTCGCGCATCGGTCCTCTGTCATTTAACCAGGCTCTTCAATGCATCTACATTCTTCTGATCGTCTCCAGGTTCATCGATGGGCGTCTCCGCGATGAACGCCGCGTGTGCCGTTCTGGGATCGTTCAGCAGTCGGCGGAATGCCTCCAATCCGATGCTGCCGTGCCCGATGTGCTGATGGCGATCGAGCTTGGATGCACGCGCAGCTTTGGCATCATTGCAGTGCCAAACTGGGATGTTCTTCAGGCCAATCGTGTTCTCCAGATATTTCATGGTGTACTCGTAGCCGTCGGGCGAGACAATGTCATAGCCCGCGACATGCGTGTGGCATGTGTCGATACATGCGGCTACCGGCAAGACTGGACGCAAACGGTCCACCAACTCAGCCACCTGCTCGAACGAGCTTCCCAGCGAGTACTCGGCGCCGGCGGCGTTCTCGATCAGCACTTTGAAGCCACACCCTTCCAAGTCGAGTCGATCGGTAGCTTCTGCAATCGCACTTGCGGCACGCTGCAGCCCTTCTTCTCGCCCCAGTCCGCGATAAGATCCGGCGTGGAGTACGAGATACTGGGCTCCTAACGCTAACCCGCGTTCCACTTCGGCACGAAAGGCCTGAATGGATTTACCGAGGAACTCGGCAGTGGAGCTGGCCATATTGACGAGATAGCTGGTGTGGATCACCAATGGTTGAATGCCGTACTTCTCGTTCAGACGAATCATCTCGTCGCATTGCGATTTCGAGAGTTGGTATGGCTTCCACATCCGCGGCGACGAAGAGAACATCTGAAAGGTGTTGCAGCCCAGGCGATATGCGCGTTCCGCAGCGGTTTCTGGACCGCCGGAGGTCGAGGTATGAATCCCAATTCGGCGCGACGTGAGCTTCGGAGGAGTCTCCGGAGCAGGACGCTTCAGGATGTCCTTCGCTTCGCGCTCCCACTTGGTTGCCATCCGGTCGAGCATAGCAGGAGGAAAGTCTCCGTCATTGCGATGCATCGCGCACATTCATTAGACTGACACTTCCCAAGGAGCAACCCCGATGCTGGTCGTAATGAAGGCGCAGGCCACCGAAGAGCAGGTGCGCGAGGTCTGTCGGAAGATCGAGTCTCTAGGATTCCGCGCGCATCCCATCCCCGGCGCGCAGCGCACAGCGATTGGCATCACCGGCAACCAAGGCGCACTCGAGGCCGGCACTCTGGAGGAGATGCCCGGCGTCGGCGAGGTCATCCGAGTCAGCAAACCGTACAAGCTGGTCAGCCGTGACGTAAAACCTGAGAACTCGATTATCCGCTTCCCGAACTCACATGTAACCATCGGCGGCCGAGACATCGTGATGATGGCCGGCCCGTGCTCGATAGAGTCACGCGATCAGGCCATGACGATCGCGGAGCAGGTCGCGCGCAATGGCGGACATTTCCTGCGCGGCGGGGCCTACAAGCCGCGCACTTCTCCGTATTCATTTCAAGGTCTCGGCGAAGAAGGCCTCAAGATCATGGCTGAAGCGCGCGAGCAGTTCGGCCTGCTGGTCGTGACCGAAGCAGTCGACAACGAGTCGCTCGATCTGGTCGAGCAATATGCGGACATGATCCAGATTGGCGCGCGCAATATGCAGAATTTCTCGCTGCTCAAGCGCGCGGGGCGATCGCGTAAGCCGGTGCTTCTCAAGCGGGGAATGTCGGCCACGTTGGAAGAACTCTTAATGGCAGCCGAGTACATCTTGAGCGAAGGCAATTACAACGTTGTGCTCTGCGAACGCGGAGTTCGCACCTTCGCCGACCACACTCGCAATACGCTCGACCTGAGTATCGTCCCCGCGGTGCAGCGCCTAAGCCATCTTCCCATTTTGGTAGATCCCAGCCACGGGACGGGAAAACGCAATAAGGTCCTGCCGCTGGGACGCGCAGCAATCGCCGTAGGAGCGGATGGATTAATCGTGGAAGTTCATCACGATCCCGATCATGCCTTGAGTGACGGCCAGCAGTCGATCACGCCGGACCAGTTCGCGACGCTGATGTCCGAAGTGAAGCAGATCGCGGCAGTGTTGGATCGCGGGGTCGTGTCTCCGGTGAGCACGCTCAAGCCAATGTTCACCTGAGGTTTTATCGATCGTCCGCAAGCGATGCCCAACGAGGTTGCATGATGGCTGAAACTCCATTGCCTTGATCGGATGAACTTGGGTTGAAGCAGGGCGGAAGCCGCGACTTCAACAGATGAGCTTAGGTGGAAGGCCTCGACTTTACAGGCTGCGGAAAAATGCTGTGGAAATCGGTTTAGGGAAGGGCATCGGCTTCAGCCGTGCCGTTTGCGGGCGCGATCAATCTTGCGCTTTGGCGCCTGAGGTAATTTGTTCCCTTTGGAAACACACGGCTTACCTCAATGGCTAAAGCCGAACCATAATGGGAACTGCTTGTGACGGCACGGATGAATCCGTGCCCTTCCCTAAATCCACAGCATTTGTCCGCAGCCTCTCAAGTCTTGGGCTTCGACCCAAAGGACAAACGCGGCCTCTTTCAGTACCCCACAGCTCGTCCTCCTCGCCTCCCATCCGACCATCCGAGGCGCCATCCTGTTCCCTCCTCCACCATCACGGCGTGAACGTCTCCTTGCGAGCGCAGCTTGGGATTGATGTCGTCGCCGTAGGCGCGGAGCTTTTCGGCTACATCAAAGACCAGTGCTCCGGGCTCGACATCGACTTCGTCCGGCAGGAATTGCTGGTGGATGCGCGGAAACTCGATCGCATCGCGCAGCGACATCTTGCTGTCGATGATGTTTACGATCACCTGGAATACCGTATTGGGAATCGTTGCCGATCCCGGCGAGCCGAGCGCAAACCACGGCGAGCCGTCAGGATGAAGCACGATCGTCGGAGTCATCGACGAAATTGGACGTTTGCCCGGTCTCAACTCGCCGCGATCTCCAGGCTTGCTGCTGAAAGCGCTCATGATGTCGTTCATCAGCACGCCCGTTCCAGCGATCATCACCTGCGAGCCATAAAAATCGTTGAGCGTGTAGGTGTTGCTCACGATGTTTCCGGCTTCGTCGATCACAGAGAAGTGTGTTGTGTCTGCCGATTCGTGAGCGCCTGGAGCCGGCTGTGGGGCTTCGGGCGCCAGACTCGCCGACGGCGTGGCGTGATCGGGAAGAATGGTGGCGGCAAGCTCATGCGCGTGATCTTTGCTCGTGAGCATCTCGATGGGCACGGAAAAGAACGCTGGATCGGCCGAGTACTCGGCGCGATCTTTGAATGCTCGCCGCATGGACTCGATCATGTGGTGCCGCTGCTCCGTAGAGCCCTCCATGCCGAGCTGCGCAGGAAAGTTCTCGAAAATATTCAGCATCTCGACGAGCGTAGTTCCGCCGCTTGAGGACGGAGGCATCGATAGGATCTGGTTGCCGCGAAAGGTCCCCTTTACCGGATCGCGTTCGATGGCTTTGTAGGCGCGCAGATCGTCGTAACGAATTGCCCCACCATGCGCCTGCATATCGGCGTCAATCAGCCGCGCTGTCTTACCTTCGTAAAACTCCTGCCAGCCGTGCCTTTGAATGCGTTCAATGGTTGCAGCCAACTCCGGCTGTTTCACTAGCTCGCCTTGCTTCAGTGGACGATCGGAGCCGTGTAGGAAGATCTTTGCCGATTCGGGAAACTGCTTCATCACCGGCGCCTGCAGAGCAAGAATCAGTTCCATACGCTGCGAGGCAGGAAATCCATCTTTGGCTAGCTTCCGTGCCGGCTCCAAATCGTCTTTCCATGAGAGTTTCCCGAAACGGGAGTGCGCCAGCCCCATACCGTCAACGGTCCCTGGAACTGCGGAAGCCTTGTATCCGACCCTCGACTGCATCCGGTTCGTGAACATTCCTGTATGCGCAGATGCCGGAGCCATCTCTTTGTAGTCGATCGCGCGCGTCTTGCCATCCGCCATGCGGATGAGCATGTATCCGCCTCCGCCAAGATTGCCCGCCTCAGGATGAACGACCGTCAGAGCGAAAGCCACTGCCACAGCCGCATCAACAGCATTACCGCCTTTACGCAGAATCGAAAGCCCAGCCTGCGAAGCAAGCTGATTCGCGCTGGCAATCATGGCATGAGGAGCCCGCTCCGGCTCTTCGATCATGGGCCTCGCTGCTTTCAGCTCGAGACCGGATTGTGAAAGCTCTTGCCCAACAGCAGGACCGAGTAACAGAGAAAACAGAACCCCACAAATTAGAGTTCTGAAGAAGAGTTTGATCAAGACGTTTGCTCCAAGAAAAAGCCTCGCCCGATACGGACGAGGCTGAGTTTAACTGTTCCAAGTTGCTCTTAAAAGGTGATCTTCGTTCCCAACTGTAACACTCGATTCGGCTCGCCGATCGCGATCACCGTCGCTGATGCAGGCAACGCCGCCGTCGTGCAGCAGGTGCGCCCGAACAGCGAGTTGTTGACGCGCGGAGTTCCCGAACTGGCATTGCGCGGATTGTTGAAGTTCGGGTGATTCAGCACGTTAAACGCTTCGGCGCGCAACTGAAGATTCACCCGCTCCGTAATTTTGAAGTTCTTCATCAATCCTGAATCCAGGTTCCAGAAATCGGGGCCCTGGGCCAGGTTGCGTCCGCTTCCGAATTGCCCTGGTTGCGGAATGCAGAAGTACGTTTGACTGCCAATAACGTTGCGGCAATCGAAATTCGGATCGGTGGGATTGGTGATAAGCGGACCGGTGTTGTACATGACTGGGCCTTCAATCCCATTCACGAACTGAAGGTGTCCAGTATCCATTGGACCTTTGATCAACGCAGTGCTGACATGTTCCGTATTTGTGGTTTGGGCGCCGCTCAAAATCGTGTACGGCTCTCCGCTTTGATAGTCAAAGATGCCGGTATAGCTCCATCCGCCGATCACATAGTCGAGGATCTTCGGAAGGTTGGAAGCGAACCGTTTTCCTTGCCCGAACGGAAATTCATACACCAGATTCATGCTGAGCACGTGGCGATTGTCGAAGTCCGACAGCGCACGATCCAAGCGGAAGTTATGAATGTCGGTCGGCGTGATGCTGTTCGTTGTGCTCAAGCCGCCACCCGTCGAAGCTCCGACCGGATCGATCGATGCATCGTCGATCGATTTGCTGTAGGTGTACGACAGACCAAACGTCAGTCCTTGTTCAAATCGCCGACGAACTCCGACGTAAGCGCCGTGATAGTAGGAATCTCCGCCGGAATCCTGGAAGAAGATCTGCGTGAATTGCGGATTCGGGCGGAAGTAGTTGCCCGGGAACCCTCTGGCAACGATATTGTTGCCTTGATCGATACGCGTGGCAAGGTCACCGAGATTGTTTTGTAGGAAGTCAGTCTTGAAGGTGCTACCGTTGAGACCTGAGCACGTCCCCGTTTGCAAACAGCCTACGAGACTGCGGAGGACGGCTGGATTGCCTCCTCCACTGCAGCCGACTCCATCAGCAGCGCAGCCAAGCATCACGTTCTGCCGCGCGATGAGAAAAGAATTCAGGAAATCAGACGGCGGAGTAATCTGGTTCAGATCGTAGGCGCGGTACAGGTGTGTACCTCGTTTTCCCACGTATCCAACTTCGGTTACAAAACTGCCCGGCAGTTCCCGCTGAATGCTGACGCTCCATTCATGCACGGAGGGATTTTTCAAGTTCGGATCAAATGCTCCGACCGAAGGAGCCAAGCCATTTTGCTGGTATGCGGGCTGGGTCAAGGCCGCTGAAGGCGTCGTCGAAGGAGCCGGCACGCTGAGCGGGAATCCGCCGGCAATCCTGTTGTTTGTACCCGAGGGCAATACACAGCCAGCGCTTGGTGCAAATGCAGCCGGCGTGAGACTCGTACTCCACTGGTTGACGCAGTTCAGAGCGAACCCCGGCACCTTTCCCGCTTGAGCTGTGACTTGAAACGTGCTGATAGTGTCAAACATCCAGGAATATCCAGCCCGGATACTCGTCTTCTGATCCGGAGAATAGGCGATTCCCAATCTGGGACCAAAGGCGGTCCAGTTATTGTTCTTGTACCAGGAGTCCGCCTTAACAAATGAGACTGGTCCGCTAGCGATGTTGCCGTTTGGCACCAACGACTCCTTGGCATCGAATGGCGGCGGATTGAACTCCCATCGCACGCCCAGGTTCAACGTGAGGCTCGGCTTCACGTGCCACTCATCCTGAACGTAAGAATCATATTGGTGCGCCCGCGTGTAGACGGTTTCAAGGCCAGTCCCATAGACGTTATGGGCGAAATCGGCGGGAAAGGCTTGCGTAATTCGTCCAGGGATACCAAGCAACTCTACTGCAGCCTGCTGAATATTCGTCAGGTCTGTTGAAGAGGGCGCGGAAGCTCCCGTTCCCGTTGGGAAATTAGTAAGTCCCGCCGTTCGGAACGACTGCCGGAAACTGATAATCGGATCGACGATGTTGCTGCCGAAGAATCCGCGGCTGTCATTGTGGACGTAGAAGCGGAAGTTCACTCCAAATTTCAGGTTGTGAGCACCGTGTGCCCAACTCACGTTGTCCACGAGCTGCGGAGCAGTAACAGCACGCTCTGTATGTGCGGAGCCGCAGAAGGGAGAATCAACGTTCAGTGTTGAACCAACAACGCAATCGTCAGCCCATGGTGGGTTCTTGGTTGGATCGGGAAAGCCGGGGTTTGACTCACCGAACGTGAAGAGGAACTTAAAGCGGTTGTAGCCCATGGTGAGCTCGTTGACCAGGGTCGGCGAGAAGGTATGGCGATAGCTGATAGCGAGATTCGAGTTGTCGCGAGTCACTTCTCCCAGCGGCGGAAATCCTGGGAAAACTTCGGGACGTGCATTCAGGAAGTCGCCCTGCGTCGTGTTGTAGCTTCCGATAAGGAATCGCCCAAAAATGTTGTTGTTGTCGTTGAAATTGTGATCGATGCGCGCCATCACGTTCGGACCCTTGAATGCGGCCGGAGGGTTCCAGTCGAATCCGCCGGTGTTCAGCGCGTCGCCAAGAGCGAAATCATTGGGCAAAGGCGTTTTGCCGAGCAATGGAGCTACTTTCGAGTCAGGCCCAACGCCCGCAGGGTCATTGGCGAAGATGTTGTAGCTATCCACGCAGTTGCCGGTGATGGTGGTTCCGTTGCAAACCGGCACTCCAGGGTTGAGGTTTCCGCTGGCGTCCACTAGAAGCGGCGAATTTTGAGTGACGCTTGTGCCGTTCACGTTGATCTTGCCGCGGACGAACCGGAAGATTCCCTGCCGTGCCAATGCCGTATATGTGGTTGGGGAACCAAATCCTGCGACGCCAACCCCGGTCGCTGAAATGGGCTCGGTTTGCGTGATCTTGTTGCCCTGGTAGCTTCCGAAAAAGAATGTGTGGTTCTTCACAATAGGTCCGCCTACATCGAAACCCCACTGATGCAGATCGAGGATCGGTCGCGCCTGGTTGTTGTAGTTGTTGAACCATTCATTCGCGTTGTAAGCGGTGTTGCGATTGAAATAGAAGATGTCACCATGCAGACCGTTAGTGCCGGGCTTGCTGGCGATCATCACGTTCGCGCCGCTGTTCCTTCCCTGTTCTGCCGTCGCGTCTAGCGTGATGGTGCGGAACTCTTGCACGTTGTCGGGATTCAGGCGCTGGATGTTGCTCTGAGGGTTGGGAACCGTCGATTCGTTGGCGTCGATGCCGTCGATGGTGACGTTGTGCGCACGATCGCGCGAACCAAAGACGTGTGTCCCCGATCCGCTCGCAGAAGTTGGACGCTGCGTCACCCCTGGTTCAAGAGTCAGCAGGCTCAGTGGATTTCGTCCGTTCAGCGGCAGGCTCTGCACCTGCTGAGTGGTCATTACATCGCTGACAGTTGCGTTGGTAGTTTCGATGCGTTGGTACGACGATTCCACTTCGACAACCTGAGTCGTGCCGCCAACCAGCAAGGTTGAGTTCACCACTAGCGGTGCCCCAACTGACAGCACGTTGTGCTGGCTCGTAGTTGTTTGGAAGCCTTCGTGGCTGACCGTCACCGTATATTTTCCAGGAGTCAGGGAGGGCACGGACCAAGTTCCAGAGCTGCTGGTCTTGGTGTCGTAGCTAACGCCCGTGCCTTCGCTCGTGACTTTTACGGAAGCACCGGGAACAACGGCCCCGCTCTTATCGAGAACCGTTCCTTCGATGCGCGATGTGCTGACCTGTGACCACGCTGTACTCAGCAGCAACAGGAAGATCGTGATGCCGGTGATTCGTACTTTCATCTTTACCCTCGATTTCACGCGGCCGGCCCGAGTACTTGAATCTCCGTCCCAGGCTCGACTTCGCGTCGCTTAAGGGATGGGATTGTTTCTTTCATCGACGATCGTTGTCAATGAGAAATCTTTGCTCGAAACGATTCGACTTTCTTTGGGATCAGCCGGATAAGCTCGATCTGCTACTATCGCGGGCGCATAGAATCCAGAACTGCTCAAAGCTGTTTATGAGAAAAACTCTTTTCGCGGTACTCACCTTCGTCTTTCTGCTACTCGTCCCTGTACGCAGCGTTCAATCCCAACCAACAACCGACAGTTCGGAGAATCTGGACCTGCTGATCACCAGTGGCGAACTGCTCGACGGCACTGGTTCCCCCGCTCGTCAACTCGATCTAGGCATAAAAGGTGACCGGATCGTATTTCTGGGTAGCTCGCGCAGGTCTCACGTCAAAGCCAACCGCACCCTCGATGCTTCTGGCCTGATCGTCGCGCCCGGCTTTATCGATCCGCACACGCACACTGCCGCCGATCTCTCTACCCCTCCGCGCAACAGCAATGAGCCATACCTGATGCAGGGCGTGACGACTGTGATAACCGGCAACGACGGATCGAGTCCGCTGCCGATTGCCGATGCGCTGCGCAAATGGGAACAGCAGGGAATCGGCACCAATGCCGCACTGCTGGTGGGCATGTGTTCTGTGCGGCGGCAGGTAATGGGAATGGCGGATGCTGCGCCGGCCGACGATCAGCTCGCGCAGATGAAGAAGCTGGTTGCGCAGGGAATGGACGACGGCGCATTTGGGATGTCGGCGGGATTGTTTTATGCGCCTTGCAGCTTCGCCAAGACCGAAGAGGTGATCGAACTGGCCAAAGTTGCCGCTGCGAAACACGGCTATTACGACACCCACATGCGCGACGAGAGCGACTACTCGATCGGCCTGCTTGGTTCAATTCGGGAAACAATTCGCATAGGCGAGGAGGGCGGACTTCCCGCACATATCTCGCACATCAAGGCCCTGGGTACGGGTGTGTGGGGACAGAGCACAGAAGCTATCAAGATCATCGAAGAAGCGCGATCAAAGGGGATCAAGGTCACTGCCGATCAGTATCCTTACGACGCTTCCGGCACGAGTCTGGTTCCCGCTTTAGTACCGCGCTGGGCCGAAGCCGGCGGGCGCGAGCAGATGCTCAAGCGCTTCGACGATCCCCAGACGCGTTCTCGACTGCTGCAGGAGATGCAGAGCAACCTCAAACGCCGTGGTGGAGCGAAGTCACTGCTGATTACCGCCGCGGCGGATTCGCGCGCGGTCGGCGAGAACTTGCAGCGGATCGCTGATGAACGCCACGAGTCGCCCTTGGAGGCAGCGCTGGCGATCATTCGCTCGGGATCGAACGACGTAGCATCGTTCAACATGAGCGAGCAGGATATCGAGAACTTCATGAAGCAGCCTTGGGTCATGACCGGCTCCGACGGCTCGCCAGGGCATCCGCGCAAATACGGGACGTTCCCGCGGAAGATCCGGGAATACGCACTTAAGCGCAAGGTGATCAGCCTGCCGTTTGCGATCCGATCGAGCAGCGGACTGACCGCCGAATCGCTGGGAATTAGAGAACGCGGATTCCTCCGAGTTGGTTATTTCGCCGACGTTGTCGTATTCGATCCCAACACTATTTCGGAACTCTCAACGTATGAACATCCTGAAGTGCTGGCCCGAGGGATGAAGTACGTGATCGTGAACGGCAAGCTGGCGGTCGATGGAAGAAAATATACCGGAGCATTGGCGGGCAAGACGTTGCGCAAAGGTTCTTAGAGGAATTTCACAAGTGCTGTAGCCCCGCGCCCCCAAATAGAGACGAAGCATGCCGCGTTCCTACTGACTGGAGAATTCAAGAAGAAAGGCCGCCAGTACTGGCGGCCTGCTTACTTTGCGAGGAGGAAGAACTAACTCTGGTCGTTGCTGGCGCGCTTCCAGTTCATGATCTCGCCCAGCGTTGTAGTCGAACTTGAGACCGGCTGCTTGTACGCTTCGACATCCGCGCGGCTGGCTTCTTCACCGACTGCGCGCAGACTGAGTCCGACTTTCTTCTCATCTGGATTCATCTTGATGATCTTGAAGTCGTGCTCCTGGCTGGGTTCGAGCTTGATGGGTGTGCCGTGGCTGTCGGTCGCTTCAGAGTTGTGGCAGAGGCCTTCGACTCCTTCGGAGATTTCGACGAAGGCTCCGAACTGAGCTGTGCGCAGAACTTTGCCATGAACGACATCGCCGATGCGATGCGTCGCAAAGAACGTCTCCCAGACATCGGGTTGCAGCTGCTTGATGCCGAGTGATAGACGGCGATGCTCTGGCTCGATTGCCAGCACCTGCGCTTTCACCTTTTCGCCCTTCTTCAGCACTTCTGACGGATGCTTCACACGCTTGGTCCAGCTCAGGTTGCTGACGTGAACCAGACCGTCGATTCCGTCTTCGATCTCGATGAAGGCGCCGAAGTCAGTAAGATTGCGAACTTTGCCTTCAACCGTGCTGCCGACTGGATACTTGTCGTGCAGCTGCTCCCACGGATTCTGCTCGAGTTGCTTCAGGCCGAGGGAAATGCGTCGCTCCGCAGGATTCACGTTCAACACTACCGTCTCAACTTCATCGCCCGGCTTCACGATCTTTGACGGATGCTTCATCCGCTTCGACCACGTCATCTCGCTGACGTGGACGAGCCCTTCGATTCCTTGCTCAAGCTCGACGAAAGCTCCGTAATCAGTCACGCTGAGCACGCGTCCACGAACGCGCGCGCCGATGGGATAACGCTCTGCCGCGTCAAGCCACGGATCAGGCGTGAGCTGCTTGAATCCGAGCGAAACGCGCTGCTTGTCTTTATCGAACTTGAGAACCTTGACGTGAATCTCATCGCCGACATTTACCAGATCGCGCGGATGCGTGAGTCGTCCCCAGGACATGTCGGTGATGTGCAGCAGACCATCGAGGCCGCCGAGATCGACGAAAGCTCCGTAATCGGTGAGATTCTTCACCGTGCCGGTGAGCACCGAACCTTCTTCCAGGTGCTCGAGTGTTTTGGAGCGTTTCTCAGCCTGCTCTTCTTCGAGGTGCTGCTTGCGCGAGACCACGATGTTCCCGCGCTTCTTATTCAGCTTGATTACCCGAACTTCAATCTCCTGGCCCTTATAAGCGTCTAGATTGCGCACGGGCTTGAGGTCAACTTGCGAACCCGGCAGGAACGCGCGAACTCCGCCGACGTCGACCGACAGTCCACCTTTCACGCGATCGACAACGTAGCCCTTGATCAGGGCTTTATCGTTGTAAGCCTTTTCGATGTCATCCCACACGCGCACGCGCTGAGCTTTCTCATGCGACAGGAGGACATATCCCTCTTCGGTTTCGCCACGATCGATGACCACATCGATGCTGTCGCCCGACTTGAACTTGGGCTGGCCGTCGCGTCCGATCACTTGCGCGATCGGGACCATGCCTTCGGACTTCGAGCCGATATCGACGACGACATACTTTTCGGTCAGCTTGACGACCGTGCCCTTCTGAACGTTATCTTCGGCCGGAGCGGCAGCCTCGGCTGCAGACTGCTCGGCCTCGAAGCTCTCCAGAGCGGCGGCGAAATCCATCTCCTGAGCATCAGCGTGTGCGGCCTCGTGCTCGGCGATGGCGGGTTGAGGGTTTTCGGTGGCGAGTGCGGTGGTTTCGGTTTCGGTATTCAGGGTTGTGGTCTCGTGATTGGAATTTTGTGAGTGAGCCGGCTCTCCCATCCCGTGAGATGAATCTTCCTGGTTAGCAGGGTTCTCTTGAACGGCTGGATTGAAATCGCGGGCTGTGCTCTCGTCGAACGACATCGGTCCTTCTTAGTCGCGCTCGCGCCACGGGAAATGCTCCCGAATGACAGTGGGTAAAAGCCCGGCTGCCCGCTTGAGCGGACTGGTGGCTGCATAAGCTCTCTTTGTGTGTGGGCCCTTCGGGGGCTAAAGGAAACTCTGCGGCCGGATCGACAAAAAGTGCTTCCACTCCCTATCGATGTTCTGACTATAGCAATCGCTCAGAGAGGGTGTCAAACCAAGCAAAGTGGAACAGAAACAGTGGGTTAACAGAGGGATAAACACGCGATTGAGATACGTGGAAACGTGAGTTTTTTTGGCGTGTTGGCGCGCAGATCGACGATTTTGCCACTGCGTGATTTCGCGATTTCGTGATTTGGAAATCCGCCGCAGCGATAATCGGGAAAGAACTGGTAATCTCTAGAGTCTTTCACGGTCAAGCTGAGAAGCTTAGCAGCTTCCTTTATGGACTATCTCTGGACGCCCTGGCGCTACGCCTACATCACCGAAGCAAAAGCCGACCCGCGCTGCGTTTTTTGCGACAAGCAGAAAGAGAAGGACGATCGAACCTCATGGCTCGTCTATCGCGGGAAGCATTGCTATGTCTGCCTGAATGCCTTTCCTTACACTTCCGGCCACGTGATGGTCATTCCGTATGAGCATCTGGACGAACTGCAAAAGCTGCCCGAAGCGGCTGCGCAAGAGATGATGGCTCTATGCCAGCGCACGGAAACCGCGTTGCACCACTTGTATCGTCCCGATGGCATCAACTTGGGAATGAACCTTGGAGCCGCCGCCGGGGCCGGCGTAGCCGGCCACATTCATATGCATGTACTTCCGCGATGGGTAGCAGACGCCAATTTCATGACCGTCGTCGGTGAAACGCGGATCTTGCCTGAGACTCTCGAGACCACATGGCAAAGGATGCGTCAGGAGTTCGGGCCTGGAGCCAAGAACCGTAAATCGCGAGCTCACACCGCTCCCGCAAGGGCACGCGCCCGCAGAGAACAGCGAAGATAAACAGGAAAGTTCTCGAAGGCGAGGCGAGAAATTGCTCGATTCTGCCCAAAATCTGCAAATCTGGGCGGCAGGCAGGGAACTAACAGCGAATCCGATGTTTTTCCGGCTAAACCACCAGCAACAAACGATTTGCGCTTATTTCCGCCCACTCGCGAGATCGGGTCAGGGAAAGAACAGTGAGTTTCTTTATCCCAAAATGGAACTAAGACAAATGCGCCACTAAGGCGGCCCTAAACAAACACTTCCTTAAGCCTGCCGGTCTCAACATCAAAAACGAACCCGCGCACCACGATTTCCTTTCGCACCCAGGGGTGTGACTTCAATTTCTCGAGCTGCTTGCGCACGTTTTCTTCCGGCGATTTGAAGGCGTAGAAGCGCTCCGGTGAGATGCTCGCGGTGCCTGCATGACGCTCGATCATCGTTCGCAGTTCCTCTTCGGTCGAGCGCATGAGTCCGCAATCGGTGTGATTGATGACCATGAACTCTTCCGTACCGAGGGAATAGTGGGAGACCAATAAGGGACGGAGCGTATCGTCAGTAATAATCCCACCGGCATTGCGAATGATGTGCGCGTCGCCGTCGGCCAGTCCCAGCGTGGGTTTGGTGAGGCGCGTGTCCATGCAGGTAACTACCGCGAGCTTGCGCGTTGGTCGCGGCGAAAGGCGGTGCGATTTGTGGGTTTGGGCGTACTTCTCGTTGGCCAGAACTACTTCGTCGATTGTGGACATAGTGGACTACTTGGACTTTGGATTCTCTTTCCCGCGAGTCTTGATCCAGATTGGCGTGCCTTCGAACCCGAAAGCTTGGCGGATCTGGTTTTCAAGAAAGCGTTGATATGAAAAATGCAGTTTGCCGCTGCGATTAGTAAAGGCAATGAATGTCGGCGGCGCCACCGCAGCCTGCGTCAGGTACTGGATTCGCACGCCATACCCAGGCGAAGATGCGCGTTCGAAATCGACTGACTTGAGAAATCGATTCATCTCGGCAGTTGAGATGCGCTTGCGTCTCTCCTGCGCGACGCGCTGCACGGTCGCGAAGACGCGATCGACATTCCTCCCGCTTGCCGCAGAGATAAATAGCACCGGAGCGTAGCTCAAATACTTCAGCACGGAGCGAAGTTGCGTTTGGAACAACACCTGATCGGCAGGAGGCTTTCCGTCTTTTCTCGCTGGCCCGACTAGATCCCATTTGTTGACCACGATCACCACGGAGCGGCCACTTTCGTGCGCATATCCCCCGATCGTCGCATCTGAAGACGTCACTCCTTCGGTGGCGTCGATCATAAGCATTGCAACATCCGCAGCTTCAAGGTGCTTGCGCGCCATCACGACCGAAAGCTTCTCGGCCATCAGCTTGGTTTTGCCTTTACGCCTGATTCCCGCAGTATCGATAAAGCGATAGCGATGATCATCGCGCTCCACTACTTCGTCCACCGCGTCTCGGGTTGTTCCCGCAATTGGAGAAACGATCGCGCGTGATGTGCCGGTGAGTTGATTCAGCAGCGTCGATTTGCCGACGTTGGGACGTCCGATGATCGCAATCCTCGTTTCGATCGCCGAAGGTTTTTCTGGCTCAGCCTCTTCCGCCGTCGCTTCGGATGTTTCTTCGATCGTTGACTTGGCCGGCACGAGTTCCACTACCTCATCCAGCAACTCGGCGACGCCGCTTCCATGCTCCGCTGAAATGGGAAAAATGCGTTTGATGCCGAGCCGGCGAAAGTCTTCCACGATCGCCTCGAGCTTCGGCGTGTCAATCTTATTGACCGCAAGCACCACCGGCTTGCCGCTGCGGATCAGCAACCGAGCGAGTTCCATATCAGGAGCAGCGAGTTCCGTGCGGCCGTCAACCACCATGGCAATGACATCTGCCTCATCGAGCGCAACCCGCGCCTGCCTGTAAATCTCCTGGGGAATGAGTTCTTTCTCATCAGGAATAATGCCGCCGGTATCCACAACGCGAATCTCGCGCCCATTCCAGTTCGCCTTGCCGTAGAGACGATCGCGAGTGATCCCCGGCTCATCGCCGACGATCGACCGCCTGCTGCCGATCAGCCGGTTGAACAAGGTGCTCTTGCCGACGTTCGGACGGCCCACGATCGCGAGCATGGGAGTCGCGCCGGGTTTCTCGGCTCTTTTTTCGTCGGAAGAAAGTGTGGAAGTTCTAGGCAAGGTGAACTCGAAAGAAGCTGTTAGCCACTAGCCGCAGCGCCTAGAGAAAACAAAATTAAAAGAAACCACGCACTTCGTGGGATCTCACGCTAACTCTATGACCCCGATTTAGCTAGCAGCTAGGAGTAGCTAGCAGCTACTAAGAATCGCGAAATGTTCCAGCATCCCACGCTATTATAGAGACTCACTCCGCGCTGCTCGTGCGTGGCCCTGGGCTGCTTTGTCTTCCGTTCCACAAAATGCGACTGCGCCGCAACCTGCGCGCGCCATGGGCTCGCTTTATTCCTTCTTTGCTCCTGGCGGAGCTCTCGCCAGTTTCCATCCAGCTTACGAATTCCGGCGCGGACAACTGCAGATGGCCGAGGCTGTCGAACAGTCAATCACCGATCGCAAGCATCTGCTGGTTGAGGCGGGTACCGGAACAGGAAAGACGCTAGCCTACCTGCTGCCCGCTCTCCGCTCCGGTAAGCGCGTCATCATTTCTACCGGAACTAAAAACCTCCAAGAACAGCTCTTCTATAAAGATGTGCCTTTTCTCGAGCAGGTCCTCTTTCCGAGCGGTGAAGGCAAGCTGCGCGTTTGCTACATGAAAGGGCGCAACAACTATCTTTGTCGGCAGAAGCTCTACGATTTAAAAAACCAGCCGATTCTCACGGAACTCTGCGAAATCGATCAATATCGGGCTATTGCGGAATGGGAAGAGCTAACCCAGACAGGCGATCGCGCTGAGATTTCAGGACTGCCGGAATCGAGCGCACTCTGGCACAAGCTCGATGCCCGAGCCGATGCCTGTACCGGCCAGAAGTGTCAGCAGTTTGATCGCTGCTTCATTACGGAGATGCGGCGGCGCGCTTTGCAAAGCGACATCGTCATCGTCAATCATCATCTGTTCTTCGC
>Ga0134126_10001734_pt1 | contig 27766 bp, 14 predicted proteins | sample KB31752_FD_96881 | JGI IMG/M metagenome (GOLD analysis project Ga0134126, IMG submission 96881) | Terrestrial soil microbial communities with excess Nitrogen fertilizer from Kellogg Biological Station, Michigan, USA - KB3-175-2 | ecosystem: Environmental > Terrestrial > Soil > Unclassified ... | reverse complement strand
TGCGCTATCGCATCCTCCAAAGAACAGTGGATGACACGCATCTCCCTTTACGCTTGGGTCTGGCACACGGTCAGCATAAACAAGATGAATGGATGGCCTACTTTCAAACTGTGATTGTGCGTCCGTTTGTCGATGACTTGACACACAGGATTAGCCACGCGGCCAATCTCGCTACTCCAGAGGCTCGAACCGTACAGGCCGTGCCGTTGAGCCGAATACCAAGTCCGAAGGAGGTCCGAATATTCCTCAGCCACAAGAGCGTGGATAAGCCGATCGTCAATCGCTATTACAATGCTTTGAAGGCGGTTGGATTTGATCCATGGCTTGATGAATCTGACATGCCGGCGGGCTCAAATTTGGAGCGCGAAGTCTTCCGCGGATTCGAAGAGTCTTGCGCAGCCGTGTTCTTCATCACCGAAAACTTCAGGGATGAAAGTTATCTGGCGGCTGAGGTGGAATATGCAGTTATGCAAAAACGAAAGAAAAACCAAAAGTTCGCCATCATCACTCTACGATACACCAATGCTGCGCAGGTGCCCGGTCTACTCACACCGTACATTTATAAAGACGTGGCAAATGACCTGGATGGGTTCCGTGAGTTAGTCAGGGCCCTGCCGGTTGAGTGCGGTCCTGTCCGTTGGAAGGCAACTGTTGTTTGACCTTTCGATATGGTCCTCATGGGTCAACCTATCCGTTCGGAGGCTGCCACGGTGCTGACTCCCATTCACGGAAGTCTCTCAGAGAGTTCCTTGAATAAGCCTGCTTCTTTCCACAACGATCGGTTACCGACTACGTAAATGACTTCTTTAGCCCGCGTGACAGCTACATTCAGCAGGTTCGGCCGTCCACTTGCCCACCCACGAGCACCGGTCTGGGCCGGAAGAGGTGCGCCCAGTACAAAAATAACAGCCTCGGCTTCGCGGCCCTGCACAGTATGAACAGTGCCGATTCGCTCATTCGTCCAACGCCAATCGTCCCCGACAATCCACCCTTTTAGCACCCCACTATTGATGACGATCTCGCGAAGGCGCTCTGCTACGATCACGAAAGGTGAAATAACATAAAGATCGGGTTCAGCGCCGGCATGTGCAAGTTGTTGAAGAAGATGCAACACTTCGTCACCCTCTTCTCGGCACCACTTGTCCTCGCTACTTCCCTCGATATGTATCCACCGGGAAGGTCCAAGCACGTCTTGTATCGCAGAGGGTTTGGGATTTTTTGCAGAAACCATTAATCCAGAATAGGCGATCGCGTTTGAGATGCTAAACATTGGCGCCGAACACCTTCGATGCACCAGTAAAGGGACGCCCACACTGCGGCTTCCCTCCCTTGTCGGAAACTCGCTGACATATGTGGAAGAGGCATCAGCTAATGTTTGTACCGAAGCAGCCGGTGCACCGTAGAAACCTGGGCATACACCGAATCGCAAACAAACAGCACTAGTCAACGTGTCAGGTAAGATGACCACTGGTTCTATTTGTAAGGGATCTCCAACAACGACCACGCGCCGAGTTCGCAGAAGCGCGCCTACTGCAGCTTGTGGTAGCGCCTGTCCAGCTTCATCGACAAACAACCAGCCGAAACTTTCGAGTGGAAGTTTGCCCAACATTCGGTTGACTGAAGCGAACGTAGTTGAGACAAGTGGCACAACGAGGAAGAGTGACGACCACAAATCCGGCAGGAGGGCCTGCTTGGCGGCACTGGGCAACGTCTGCGTCGTGAAGGCGTTCATTAGTGCACCGATATTGTGACGTAAGGGCTTTGCAGCGGCGTCAATAAAGGCTCGGTGAAGCGCTATCGCAGAAATGAAAACCTCATCTCGAAGGCGCTGGGCCTCCGGAGTAAACCATGGCGTCTCTTTGTGCCGCTTCCCGTGCTCGACTGCGAAGAATTCGGGACTCGTAAGGACTATCCCCTGCCTCTGCGCGCCAGCAAGCCGCTCCTTCGCTTGTCGGTATTCTTTTCGAGCCAAAAGCCAAACGGATTCCGCGTTCTGATGGTGGAGCAACGCACTTCGAATCTCAGCCCATATTCGCGCCCTTCTGGTTCGGAACAATCGCGCCCAGAAGCCCGGCCTCGATAAGTCATGCGCGGTAAGCTGCTGATCGAAGTCGTCCAACTGAGTTTCTACTGTGGCTCCTTCTTGTTGTCCCGAGTCCACCTCGGCTCTGAGCTTTCGCACATTCGCTGCGGCACTATTACGCTTGGTCTCTGCGTTGACTTCGGCTTGGGCCAGATGTGGAAGTTGTGCTAAGTCGGTTCGGAGTTTCTCCAGGGACTCTTGCGATTGGCGGCTTCGCTCCAGAGTATTTAGAAATCGCTTTCTTGCTGTCTTCCACCTTGTGAGAGCCTCCTGATGATTCGAAGGTGGCTGTTCCGCTTCTACAATGTGAGGTGTACGACTCTCGACACGCCCAGTCGTTGGGTCGGTTGTCTCCACCGCCGGCGGAGCACCGGCGGCCACTCGCAGGTAGCTACTAAGTCCTCTATCGTTGTCCCACCAAAAAGTTTGTTTGAATCGGCTGCGATTCTGCATGTTCCCTAGAACTGCGGCAATCACTCCCCATGTTTCGGTCTGATGTAGGGCGTCCGACAAGCTTTTGAAATAGCGCAGTTCCGGTGCATCGTTTGCAATGGCGGTTAGCCCGGGCAGCTCGGCGCTAACATTCTCCACGGCTTTATTATTTGAGGATGCCACTACCATCTCGAAGCCACGCAGGGACGCGTCCACTTGGTAAAGATGAAGCCAACTATTACCAACCCTCAGCCTCTCTCCCGAGTGACTGAACGCCAACTCCGGATCATCGAATTTCGCCATCGCGTCCGCGCGGTCGGCCACAACACCGGCGACCAAGTCTCGAAGCAGGGTGGTCTTCCCAGTCCCCGGCGGCCCGTTGATGCCTAGCAATCCGCCAGTAGTAGTTTCGCTGAATGCCAAGTTAACAGCTGCTTGCTGAAGTAAGACGAGTGGATGCCGATCCCGTCCGGGCCAGCGGGCCAGGTGCGTAAGACCTGGGCTCACAGCGTCCGCCAGAGCAGGGTCGTCAGATAGTAAATCCTGATTGTTGTGCGCGGGTTCGACGCCGAGATAGCGTCGTAAGTTCCGGGGTGCTTCGTTCTTGGAAAACAATTGTCTAGCCGTAGCGAGGTCCGCTAAGAAGAAGCTATTCAGTAATAGTAACTCTGGCGGGTTAGGATCTTTGTAATATGTATAGGAGCGAATCGCAAAGTCGGGCGGTTCGATCCAGTCACCAGGTATTCCAAGCTCATCGACGAGTTCTTCGTAAGCATTGAACAACGCAGCTGCTGTGAGAGGTCGATCCTCCTCTTCTTCCGTCGCGCTTCGAGTAAGGCTTTTCTCTATTTGCTCCACTAATTGTGATTCAACATCTGACCAACGCGCCAAGTCTGCCAACTCGCCTCTTAAGGCAGCGATGACACCCCAACCGAAACTGGAAATGCCGATCGCCGGCGATTGAACAAGATGTCCTTGACTGTTAACCACGACGATGGCAAGCGCAGCCTTGGTACCGCGAGCGTTTGGCATCTCTGGACGAGTATCGCCATATCGTTCAAGGAGCAGCGCCACTGCTGGCTCCATCTTTATTGCGCCGAGAACCACTTGATAGTAGAGACGTTGATTTGGACGAGACTTCTCGCCTCGCTCCCATGGCAGCTTCGGTCCACTTAGCTGGGCAACGCGTGCGGGACCACTACCCAAATCCTCTGGCCGGCGATAGGTCTGTGGCGACAAGACCTCCAATGCGATCCATGCCGACAGAATGTCTTCCGGACGGTTCGTCTCGGGCGGCAAAGGCTGCGGCGATGCCGTTCTTATCGTGGCGCGCAAGTTTTCGCTCGTTACGCGAGCTTTGGCAGATCGTTGTCGCGAACGAAGTCCTGATAGATCCTCTTTAGATGGGGAGGCTGGATGCTGTTTCTGCGGTGTGGACAACGGTGGTTTGGTCGGAGTTTGCTCTCCCGTCGATGGACCTTGGGCAGATGCGGTGAGACGCTCTCTGATCCGATTCCTCAACTTAACGGCACGCTCAGTTTTCCGATGGGCCAACTCCTCCTTCAAAGCTTGAAGAAGTTCGACGTTGTCACTCTGATCTTTGAATAGCGCCTCTAATTCTAGAACTGAGGAATGAAAAAATCTGCGAGCCATGTTGTCAAAACCTGAATCCGATTCAGCCTTCCGCGTGACGTGGTGAGTCGTTCGTACAGAGCAGTATTTATATCAGAACTTCCGGGAAGGCCAGCGAGAACAAACTTCGTGGCGTGAAGGCTGAGCTAGCGCCTTACATTCATGAAGTCACCGCCAATCAGCTTGTGCGTTTGGCACTTAGACCGCGAGAAGGTGACCTTTCGCGCTGACGAGAGCGGGCGGGCAGATCAAGATCATCATCTATTAACAAGTCCACGTGCACCTTTGCAGACCGCGCGTATCTCAAAAGCACGAGTAACGGTGGCTCGCGAACGCCTCTCTCATACTTCGATATCTCATTTCTTGTCAGACTTCTTGTCGGTCCAAGGAGTCTAGCCATCCCATCCTGTGACAATTCAAGAGAAGCACGAATCCGAGCAAGTTTCTCCCCGAGTCGGAGGGGCTTTTCACGAGAGCCTCGACCCATCAGAGGCGCCCTCCGTTGTGAGCGCGCCCAGGTCGGAAAAGCTTGCGGTATGGGCTATTTGTCCCTACTATTAGGTCGAGCGTTTGTGCCGCGGGGAGCAGGAATATTCTCAACTCCCAGACGGCTCTCATGATTCGCGTGGAGCAGCCGACTTGCTCATAAGGTGTGACTAGATATTTTCAAGGAACGAGCGGCCCAAACATATCAAACAACCGTCACTTGCGTCATTAAAATCATGAACACCACAACCAAAACCGTTGGCGTTCTCTGGCAGCTTATTATCCGCCCCTCGCGCTCGGCGATGAAGTCGGTGGCTGTGCTGCTCGGACTGATCATTCTGTGTTTACTACCGCTGGGTTGTTCAAGCCGAAGTAAACCCAGCCAATCCCCGCTTGATGCGGAGGCGCGACAGAAGGGCGAAGAGTATTGGTACAAAGCGTTGACGAAATGTGGCGATTCCTACTACGGGAAACTCGAACCGAACGATTTCACTTATCAGTTCAACGACGTTTCAGTTGAGATGTCCCGAGTTCCACCCACCGAGGCTTCACGGCTCAATGGGGTCGAGTGGAGTGGTTCCGCCAAGCTGCGATCTAAGACGTCTCGCATGCGGGTCAAGAAGATGGAATGGGATAGTTGGCGCAATGGGTCGATTTTCCCCCACCCAGTACTTTCGCTCAAAAAAGTAAATGGACGGTGGTTACTTGATGATGAGGAGCGACCGAGCCCAAAGGTAAAAGGGATTGATTGCGCAGACGTGAACTAAAAGGAGCGCCTGACAATACAGGTGTTACGCAGTGAACAATGAGGCACCGGCACAATAACAACCCCATCTGGAACGGCTTCCTCTGGTATGGCACGGCCAAGGGGATTGGCTCCATCCTGGACGTTTTCCTATGGTTCTTCATTACCCTTCCAATCAGAGTCTTGCGCAGGAGCATCCGCACCAATAAGAAATCCGCCGTAAATCGGCCGCGGATACGACCCACCACAAAGTAACAAAGCTGCCTGTTGGCCTATTTTCCGAACTTAAGAGCTATCTGAGACGGCGCCGGCTACGAGACTCCGACGAACCAAACCTAATTCATACCAACCGCGTCCCCCAGCCCGCCGAAAGCTCCCTTCAATTCCTCTCTTTCGAATCGATACAAACCGCGACACGCCTGGGCTCCTTTCAGCGGCCGAACCGCGGAAGCTGTCAATCAAATACCAACCGCGTCAACCACAGTAATTTCACAGGTTCAGGTGCCCAAAGGACCGCTTGGGAAGGTGACTTCTGGCTCTTGACAGCAGACGGCTAAATACTGTAAAGCGATTATTGTCTATAGGTTACGATGAAGGTTCGAGGGATAAATATGGCATCATCGAGGGCACCGCCAAGCTAAATTCCTTGGCTTAAAGCCGACCTGGTACTTAGTAAAACAACTGCCCTGAAGAGCTCCACTTGCTGGCGGCACTCTCCAGGGCAATTTCACCTCTTGCGCAAGCCCGAGGCGGGGATTTGTGTACCCTAAATTCGTGCGGATTGTACACCTGCCCTCCTCGAAGTTCAAGGGGAAATAGGAGGGAATATGAGAGCATCTTTCGAAGTTAATAATCAGTTTTCGCACCGGGGTCCGGTAGCCCGGCAATTTGCTCAGATCGTCGAATTGGATCACACCCAGCAGTTGCTTTGGGTGAATGGCCAACTCGACTCATTCGAGCTGCTCAAAGTCGAGACGCTGGTTTGCCTGGTAAGGTACTACCACTCACAGGGAGAGAATAACGCTGTGGTTGAGGCGGCGGTAATTGCTGTAAACCAGAGAATCCGCGTCGCGGTGGCCAGCAAACGCCAGGGATTGACAGAAGGGCCGCCGACCGCAGAACTCAGCCACGAGCTGTCATCGCTTCTTTGGACTCAGGTTCTTGATGCGAAGCGTCCGTGGGCTGAGATCTGTTTCTGGAGAGTCTTCGGTCACCTGCTAACAGACCTCCTCAGACGGAATGGTAGACAAACTATGTGTTCCATCGACTCTGACGTGCGCACGCGTTCTTGCGCCATGAGGTTACGAGCACAAGGACTGCCGTTGGAAGTCAGCGTGGACTTGCGAAGGAGATTGCTGGGATTGAAACCTAACCAGCGTCGGGCGCTCTTGCTTCGAGTCGGTTATGGGCTTTCAGTACGCAGGACCGCAGCGATCCTCCATCGACATCCACGTTCCGTGGCCAATCTCGTGAGAGCCGCGAAGCGGCGATTACGTGACCATTAATCGAAATGGTTGGAGACGGTGGCGATTTTGTCGCCGTCTTCCGCCTTCTTACTGAAACCAAACCAATTACGTCACGTTTTCTGGTCGGCACCACTCCCATTCTCACCCGGGACCTAAAATTTCTTTCTTCCCAAAATTTCCTCTTTTGCCCTCCTCGAACGCTTATACACCTGAAGAAAAATTATTGTCGCGTTGATTGTCCACTGGATAAATCAGGAGGTATTGCTGTGTCTTCAAAACCGATAGCTATCAATGTTCCGTTCCAAATCACTGCCGCGCAGACTCCAGCCGATCAGGCACCTACGGCGAGAGACTGCATAGTTCAGGCCGGCAAAGCGGGGGCCAAGCTTTACAACGGCCAATCAGTCAGCGTCTTGCTGGAAGATCCGGATAACGAAGGTGAGCTCAGCACGAGAGCTAGTGAATCCGCTCTGGTCCATCAGGGAGTATTGAGACAGTTTCCTATACCCAAAGAGCTTCTGGTTATCCTTAACTGGAAGATGCGTGCTCAATGCCGCGAAGTACCTGTCTCAATGACAGTAGGCGCTCTCAAACATCTGGTTGAGGAAGATGTGAAGAGGGTACTGGGCGGCAAAGTGCGGAAGTATGAGTTTCAACTCAGCGGAACAGCGAACCGACCTGACCACAAAACGCCGCTGTTAAATCTCACGCACTACCCAGCTCGAAATATTTGTCTGGATGTCTTGTGTGAAGGAGATCTGGGTCCCGTCACTATTCTCCAATGCCCTTCAGTCAACGAACACCTGCTCCGCAAGCACCTCACCCGAGGCCGATTTCAGAGTGGCGTGGACCAGGGTCTTTGGCGACTGGTGGGTATTCGTTGGCCCGAGGCCGTCTTTGCCGTCCGACGAAAAGAGCGCCGGGGTAGAAGTCATGAAGCGCTCATTCGCTTCCAGCTCGACACGTATCCTCAGAGCGCGCCAGTGATCGACCTTTGGGACGTAGACCGACAATCCAGTATTGAGCCGATCCAATGGCCGAATTGGTTCCGAAACTTCATCGTGCGGCACTACCGCTCGTTCGCAGTTATCGAGTCGAGGCCCTACTCACCGGCACTGCTTAAGATTTCGGAAGAAATTGCCCGCAGGCTGAAAGAAGCCGAAAGCGAATCCTGGGATTCCTCGGGAGACATCACTCAGTGCCTCATTCGCTTATTGACTTCCTTTCGGAGCGACCGCTCAGAAATTGATCCCTCCCGCCGGCGCCGTACTCAACCGATTCCACAACGACTCTCTGCACCAGCTTGACCCGTCGGCGCTGGGACAAGCGAAAAAAAAGCTGTTGACACAGTTAGTATCAATTCAACTACTGGGCGTCGGAATAGGACTTGGAGGAGGAGACGAATGGGAAAGCGAAAAAGATTAACAACCGAGAAAGGCATAGAGCAGTGGAAAGCCGAGGGGCGTGGCAAAGGGCGGCTGGCTGAGTATCAGCCCTGGTTACGCATTCAGGATGTTCCCAGCAGAGGTCTGGTGACTCGAATCAAAGGCTGGACTACTTCACGGGTTCACCATTTTCTCTCGCTTCTTGAGTTGCGCTACTTCTACAAACTGGAATGGCTCGTGGAGGTGGTCGACATCCGCGAACAGTACCCCTTGGATTTGGAAGAGACCCTGGCGATCGCGGAAGCGTGCGGCATTCGCCACCCTGTCGATAACACGACGATGCATCCGATTGTGTTCACTACTGACTTCGTAGTCACCGTCAATCGCAACGGCTTGGAAGTGGACCTGGCGCGGACCGTCAAGTACGAAAATGATTTATGCGGCAGGCGCACACTCGAAAAACTTGAGATAGAACGGCGGTACTGGAGGCGGAGAAACATCGATTGGAAGATCATTACTGAAAAAACAACCTCAAAAGTGCTGGGGCGAAATGTTGAATGGGTGCACCCGTACCTGCGCCTCGAGGATTTTTGCTGCCTACCAGAGATGACCTTCAGGAGTACGATCGCCCTTCTCACCAAATCGGTCATAGAGCAGAAACGCCCGCTGCGAGATATCACCATCGAGACTGATGATGCATTGGGCTTGGAAACGGGATCCAGCCTGGCTCTGGTGCGGCACCTGCTAGCAAAACGCCACTGGGTGGTCGATATGAACCAACCGATTAATCCGGGCCGCCCCTTGCTAATTACTGAAGCCAGAGTGCTGACAGGAATTTCATGATGGAACTTGTTATCAACTCACTGCTCGAGGAGACAGGAGAAACCAGCGACAGACGCATTGACCGCGTGTTATGGATTGATCCCACCCGGTGTAAGGCCGTCACCATTGACATAAAGGATCCGAAGGCGTGGCCGTTGGAACGTCGCATGGCGGACCTGCTCTCCGGAATTGAACGCGCAGAACTTCAGGTGCTTAGTGTTGACCCGTACGGTTGCCTGATCCAACCAGAAGACCAGATAAAGGCTAAGCACCGAGAACACCGCGATAAATCCTGGGCCATCATCGCTCCACTGGTAGAGTCGGGAGATCCAAGGATCTTCCATTATCGATCGAACAATTCACCTGTCCACGCACGGGCCCGCAGAAAGGGCAAACGCAAGGGCGCCGTGTACGATCTGCTGCGCCGTTACTGGCAGCGCGGCCAGACCAAAAATGCTCTGTTGCCCCTGTTCTTCAAGTGCGGCTGGAAGAACGAGAGAGATGAGAAGGGCAGAAAGAAGATCAGGCGCAGACGCGACGGGAAAGTGGCGCAGAAGAAAGTCGGCCGTCGCACACGACTCCGAAGTGAAGGAGAATCAGTTGGCCTCAATGTAGACGATAGCGTGCTTGAGAAGATGCGTCGGGCCATAAAGCATCACTACCACAAGCGGGAAGGCAAGACGCTCCCGCTTACTAAAGCCTACACTAAGATGTTGGCTGATTCATTTCGGTCTGGCTACACGCTTGGTCCAAATGGAGTCCTACAACCGGTGCTTCTCCCGGCATCGGAATTACCGACCATCGAGCAATTCAAGTACTGGTTTCGCCAGGAACGGAGCCCGCGAGAGTCACAAATTGCCCGACTTGGCGAAGGCCGATACAACCTTGACGGTAGACCACATCTGGGCAACCCCGCGGATTTGGCGTTCGGTCCCGGCACAATGTTCGAGATAGATGCGACGCTGGCCGACGTCTACCTGGTCAGCCGTTTGGACCGGAGTTGGATCGTCGGGCGCCCAGTTATCTATTTTGTTCCCGACAGGTTCTCGCACATGATCGCGGGTTTCAGCGTCGCACTAGAGGGACCGTCCTGGGTGGGTGCAATGCTCGCTCTGGAGAACGCTGGTTCTGACAAGGTGGCCTTCTGCGCTGAGTTTGGCATCCCCATCGAAGAGTGGGAGTGGCCCAGTCACCACCTGCCCGAAGCTCTACTGGCTGATCGCGGCGAGATAGAAGGCGTAAACGGAGATCACCTGGCGAATGCATTCAACATTCGAGTGCACAACACTGGACCAGGCCGTGCCGATTTAAAAGGCCTCGTCGAGCAACACTTCAATCTAACGAATGAGCGCGCAATCAACTGGTCGCCCGGGGCCGTAAGAAAACGCGAGCGCGGCGATCGGGACTACCGGTTGGATGCGCGACTCGACCTCTACCAGTTCCGTCGAATAATCCTTTTGAGTGTCCTCGATTACAACAAAAATCATCGCATGGACAAGTACCATCTGGACGAACAGATGATAGCGGACAAGGTTGATCCATACCCGCTCGATCTTTGGCATTGGGGGATAAGAAACCGAAGTGGGCACCTGAAAACAGTACCCACGGAAAGGCTGCGCCTCAATCTACTTCCAGAGGTCGAAGCCTCCATCACGCAGAGCGGCATTCTCTGTGAGGGGCTCTATTACACCTGCGATCTTGCTCTCAGGGAGCAGTGGTACCAAACCGCGGGAGAGCGGGGCCGCCGAAAGATCCGGGTTGCACGTGATCCCCGCAATCTTTCACAACTCTATCTGCGCCTCGATAACGGCGCACGCATGGAGGTTTGTTATCTGAAAGAATCCGACCACGCGTTTCTCAATCGTGATTGGTATGAGGCGGCGGATGAGTTTGAGTTACGAAAGCAACGCAGTGATCTGTCTCGAGGCCGGTCGTTGCAAGCGGCAGTGGGACTTGATGCGGAGTTTCAGGCAGTAGTTGATGAGGCCGAAAGCCTGGCACCTGACGGCCTCGAAAAACGCAGCAAGCGCTCACGGGTCGCTAACATTGGAGAGAACCGTAGACGCGAGCGCGACCGTGAACGTCGGGCTAATGCCTGGCAGTTCGGCAAAGATCAGCCGCTCAATCCGGAGATCTCAGGGGCAGGCCCAGTCGGCCCGCGACCTGCCGGCTATGTCCCTCCATCCCAGCCTATTCAAAAACTTCGGGATTCAATTGAAAGGAGAAAGCAGAAATGAAGAAGAAACCATCTCCACCGGCAATAGTGTTCTTTCGCGGAGAGCAGCGACTTGCTGCTTACGTTGAACAGGAAGTCCCTTTCTACCGCGGCAATCCTTTTATTGAGGCCCTGCCGCCAGTTCTCAATGAGGAACAGGTCGAAGACTGCCTGGGCTATTACCCTGATTACGATTCGAGTTATAGGCTCCTCAGCAGCGAAGCACGGTTACAAATGATTCAGGATTCAACCCAGTTCTTTCAGGTGTTGCCTGTCCACTTCGATCTTCAGCAGCGCATGAGCAGGATGATTCGCAGTGGCTACCGAAACAGAAACCCAATGGAGCGCGGGCGCTGGGGAGACGTGGACCAGCGAATCCGATCCCTTACGCCGTCAACGGCCCTTCTCAAGAATTCTGCTCGTCCGCTTCCCAGCGGCTTCACGATCATCGGGTTGCCGGGCGTAGGCAAAACGAGCTCAATCGAAGGCGTGCTGAGCCTTTATCCGCAGGTGATTACTCACGGAAAGTATAAAGAACGCGAACTGACTTGTAGTCAGATTGTCTGGCTGAAATTGGAGGCACCCTTTGACAGCAGTATTAAGGGCCTCTGTCTTCAATTCTTTGCGGGCGTGGATGACATTCTGGGGACTAACTATGAGAGAAACGCCGGTGGAAAAAACACCGATGAGCTGCTTTTGCAGATCGCGCGAGTGGCTGCTAATCAGGGCTTGGGAATGCTCGTGATAGACGAGATACAGCGACTCAGTCAGGCCAAGAGCGGTGGAGCCGAGAGGATGCTCAACTTTTTCGTGCAGCTCGCGAACACAATCGGCGTTCCGGTTCTCCTTGTCGGTACACCTAAGGCTCGCCGCGTCCTGAGCGGGCAATTTCATCAGATACGTCGCGGATTGGGCCAAGGGGATATGGTCTGGGACAGAATGCCTGAGGGCCAATGGGTCGCTGAAGACGACCAGAGGACTGTACCCGGGGTATGGCAACTTTTTGTGGAGGCGTTGTGGATGTATCAGTACACACGCACGCCCACTGCGCTCACTGCCGAGCTTGCTGCCACGCTATACGAGCAATCCCAAGGCATCGTAGACATCGCCGCGAAGCTTTACATGCTCGCCCAGGCGCGCGCGATTACGACTACATTAGATGGGCAGGAAGTGTTAACCAGTAACGTCATTCGCTCGGTTGCAATAGATAGTCTGAGGCAGGCGCAGCCGGTGCTCACGGCCCTGAGAATGGGAGATACGCGGGCTCTAAGCGAGTATGACGACATGCAGCCCCTTGACCTGAAGGAGCTGATACAGCAACCACAGCAATCCCTCTTCGAAACAACAGACCTGGAGGAGGAAGGTTCGACGTCTCAGTCCAACACCACAATTGAAAACCAAAACCAGACAGGCTCACCGGAAAAGGAAAAGCGCCGCTCCGGGAAAAAGAAGTCGACGGACAATCATGACGCCGATGATCTTAGGAGCATTTTAGACCACGGGAAAAATCCACAGCTTTCGGCTGCCGATCGGTTGCGTCAGGCGGGACATCTACAGTCAGCACCGGAAGGCGAGAGGAGGGATGCTGCATGATCGGGTTTTTCCCTGAGAGCTATCCGGATGAATTGTTGTTTAGCATCCTATCGCGTTACCACAAGCGCATGGGGTACCGGGATGTTGCCTCGACAATGCGGGATCTGTTTGGCAACCAAATGGCGAGGTCTTCAGTGGATCTCCCGGCGAATTTGGGTGAACTGGTTTCACGATTGCCTAACGGTCATACGTACTCAGTCGCGCGGCTCATAGATCGCCATACTTTGCTTCCATTCTATTCACCGTTTGTTCCCGCTCCTCGCCTAGAGGTAATCCGGGCAGACATGGAAGGCAATGGAGGATCGCGCATCCACAGTCGTCTGGGAATCAATACGTTTAAAGGCACGCCACGTACGTTCAAATATTGCTCGGGTTGTGTTGACGCAGACCGCGAGGTCTATGGTGAGACATATTGGCACCGATTGCACCAGGCTCCGGGTGTTGAAGTGTGCCCGCTCCATCAACGTTACTTGATTGATACCGGCCTACAGCTTGGTGCGTGGGATTTGCGCGATGTCCTAATCACTGCGGAAGAAGCAATCGATACGAGCACGCCATCGGAGAAAGTGCGCGACCAGTACTTCCCGATTCGTTTGCGAATCGCTGAGGGTGCGGCGTGGCTGCTGCAAAACCCTATGAGCGGCAGCGGTGAACTGGGCCACCGTGAGAGATACCTTGAGCTCTTCTTTCAAAGGGGTGCATGTACTTACTCAGGCGCGTTCAACTCCAGCTTCTTCGAAGAGGTAAGAGAGTTCTATTCGGATGATTTTCTTGAGAGCATCCATTGTTCCCTCACTCGAACGGATCATTGGGCCCAGAGGTTGGTGCGTAAGGAAGGAAGAACACAACACCCGTTGTACCACCTCTTGCTGGCCAACTTTCTGGGCCTAACAATGCAGGAGTTCTTTGAGCTGCCAGCAACTCGCCTTCCCTTCGGGGTGGGGCCTTGGCTATGCTTGAATGCAGCCCATCAGCATTATGGCGAGGCCTTGATAACATCGTATGAGACTTCGATTACCCAAAGAAATGGCCGAACACCGCGGGGCACGTTTCGATGTGACTGCGGTTTCGCATACTCGAGAATTGGTCCGGACAAAAACGAGGCAGAGCGCTATCGCTTACACCGTTACGTTACATTTGGCGACGAGTGGGATAGCTGCGTGCGGGAACTTTTCCATTCTGGAAAGTATACGCGCATAACCCTTGCTCTTAAGCTACACATGGCTCAACACACGTTAGAGAGACAACTAGTTAGGTTAGGACTGATCACCATACAAGCCCAGCGTGCAAGCACTTCAGATAGGCGCAGGAAGCCAGTTACGAAGCAAATTACCGCCCAGATGCGCAGTAAAAATAGAGAGCTGTTTCTAGAAGCCGCAAAGACTCATCAGGGCCGGACGGCGATAAGAAAAGCGGTGTCGACCGCTGACACGTGGCTGCGCAGAAATGATAAAGAATGGTGGGAGGCCAATGCCCCCTCAAGGATATTCACTAAGCCGACCGCTCACGTTGATTGGCAGGAGCGAGACTCCAAATGGGCGTTAGCGGTGTTAGCCGAAGCTGAAAGGATTCTCACCATCCCTGGAAGGCCCGTTTTTATTTCTAGGACAGCAATCGCGCGCCACCTGAAAATCACAGATGTGGTTATAAAGCGGCCTGATAAAGTGCCGCTTACTATGCGAGCGTTGCAGGATGTTTGCGAGGACAGTGAAAGTTACGCCGTCCGGCGGGTCAGATGGGTAGCCAAGGACTTTGAAAAACGCGGCATTTGTCCTACCCGCTCTGAAATCCGTAGAGTGGCGGCAATAACTGGAAAGGTCGCGAGGATGGCAAAGGTTGCGGCGGAGGTGGCTGCGGCCATGGCGCAATTCCATCCGGAGCTGGGATTGCATTGCGATGTCGCAGCCTGATTGGCCTCTCTGGCAAATTCTCTAAGCTTCGCACTTTTGATAGTCAGATCTGACGCCAACCCCAACACGCGGTAATGCGCGGCGGCAGCTTTAGCAACGGAAAGCGGTGATCTGCTCTACACTCGCAAACATCATTGATATGACTGAGGGAAAGCAACTATTCAATACCGTCAGCGCCTTGCGGTATTCCGACTTAGGCCAGAAGGTCTCTTTGCCAGGACTCAAAAAGGAGCTGCGCAAGTTCAATTTGTCCAGCGTCCTGGTAGCGCTGGCCCAGATCAATATTCTTGTCTCACTCAAGAAAGTTCATCGAGAAGGTTTCTCAAATCTGAGTGACTACCTCGTGGACAATTACTTCGATCTGGATATACGAAGTCATCCAATATTCGCCGCCGCGAGAAACGCTGGCCATCCCATATTTGGCCGGCAGCAGCTTCTTGTTTTAATGCGGTTGTGCGCTTTGGAGTGCGACGAAAACGGCACACTCTTAGCGGACGGCCATACGGCCGGCGGTTACGCCCTTGGTCGTTGCTACTTGATTCCGAGCGATCATTACTTCACCAAGGAAAATGAGAAGGCGATCGCTTCTGGCTCTGAAATAAAACGACGGCGAAACCAGGCCCTACAACTGGCCCCACAATTTGAGCTGTTCATTCCGCAGAATCTAAAGCGGGTGATGGTGCGTTGGGATGTGATGCTTTCAGATGTCTTGTCTTCTAGCTGGTTAAAGGAAAGGCTGGGAGGCTTCGACCTGGCAGGCCAGTTCCGAATCGCAGTAAATCTTGAGCTCCAGGAATATCGTGATTTCATTTTTTCCAGCATTCTCAATTACCTCTCAATTGATCTGGCGGATGTAATTAAGCGCGGTCATATCCTGAAAATGCATCGCTCCGGCTATATCAAAGAGTCGCGAGTTAAACAGGATGACTATGATCGCTATCTCGCCATCGATTCCCTCAAACTAGCTGAGATTCGACCTCGAGTGCTGGAATTCGCGGATAAATTGAAGCTGCTCCCCAACGTGGACTTCGCAGTGTTTCGGAGATGGCCCTTGGTAGAACTCGATACAGGATACTTTTTCACTTGGGACCCGCTCTTTCTGGTGGAGAAACTCGGCGATGGAGTTCGACACACAATCAGGGACAGCCTCGCACTCGAAGATGATCGTAAACGGGCATCGACCGCCTATGGCTACCTATTCGAAGGGTACGTTGATGCCATCATGAGGCGCATCTACCCTCGCGGAGCGGAACAGTTCGTCTCGTTCCCTAAGTTCAGCAAATCGAAGGCACAAAATAACGAGGCCTTCGACGGCGTGGTGACCTGCCAAGGTGGCCATCTGATTGTGATGGAATACAAAGGGGGTTTTCTAACCGCGCAAGCCAAATATGGCGGCAAGATGAAGACCTTTCTAAAGGATCTTGATCTGAAATTCGGAGTTGGCAAAGGCGCCGGCGTTCGACAACTTGTGACCAAGATCGAAAAGCTGTTCCATAGTGATCGCGCTCAACGGGATCTCATTCCGGAACTGGAGCAGTGCGGTCAGACACAGAAAATCACTCCGGTGCTGGTTGTGCAGGAAACCTTCCTCGGTTTGGACTTCATGACGGAGATCTTGAACCTCAGATTTCAGAAGCTTTTGAAGATTGCCAAAATTACCGAAGCCGTGGATATCATGCCGCTGCAGGTACTCGACATCGATAGTCTTGAAGTTATGACCCCGAATTTAATAGCTGAGGACTTTCGGCTGGAGCAAGTACTCAATGCTCGAGCTCACATGGATCCAAATCTAATCGCCAATTTTTTTAAGTTAACGAAGGAACTCTTCCCCAGTTTTGGTACCCGCGAAGACCCTGAACTCGAAGCGCGATTTCTTTCGATCACTGAAAGGATCCGTCACAAGTTTTGGGGTTCCGATCAACATAAAGAAGTGGTGGTTGACGGATAATCTGGTCGGTCGATCAGTCTCATTTGCCGGGCAATAGCCAAGCGGTGAGCCAAGGCCAATTAAATATCTTCGATAAATAGAAAGGATTTGTCCCGTCTGTTGCCAGGGACCGAAGACGTTACAATAGAACATGATTAAGAAAGCCCTATGCGTCGGCAACGCTCTGTATCCAGAAGCTGCGTTGAAAAACCCTGGTAATGACGCAACCGATTTAGCAAGCAAATTAGGAGCGCTTGGCTTCCTTTGCAAGTTAATTACCAATGCAACCTTCCGAGGTATGGAGGACGCCTTGAAAGAGTTTGCATCAGAGTTATCTGACGCGGAGGTCGCCCTTTTTTTCTTTGCCGGGCATGGCATGCAGATTTCGGGTGACAATTACCTTACCGCAATCGACACTGACTTCCACTCCGAGACGCATGCCAAGTATTCGTCGCTGCCCTTAAATAAAGTTATCGATCTACTTGATCGGGGGAATAATGCGACAAGTATTATTGTTCTCGATGCTTGTCGCAACAATCCTTATGAACGCCGATGGAGGGGAGGCGAATATCTAGGTCTCGCTCCTGTATACGCTCCTAAAGGCACCATCATTGCCTACGCAACTTCACCTGGGCAGATCGCTTCCGATGGCAGCAATAAGAACGGAGCTTTCACAAGCGCTCTTCTGAATCATATAGATCAGCAGAACCTAACAATTGAAGATCTGTTCAAGCGAGTGCGAAACACTCTTAGTGCCATGACATCCGGGAAACAGACGTCATGGGAGCATACGTCCCTCATGGGAGACTTCCTTTTCAATCCGTCAGTCCTCACAGATGAGTTCATCGCGGAATATTCCTCCCAGGCAAAGGCTGACGCCAACTTCCATGTTGCCGGAAGTCTTCTAGGAAAAATAATTGGGGATCTGAGAAGCCACAACTGGTACACGCAGAATCCCGCTGTTTCCAGTCTCGCGTCCGTGGAATGGGCTAACTGCAAAAAGGACGATCTCTTTGTCGTAGGAAGAAACCTGTACCAAGCAGCCTGCGGCGACTCTGCAGATGCCAAAGCTTTTCTTACCTACCTCTCACTAAAGCTTGGCGCGTTAGAGAAAGAGATTGCTTTTCATATTTTGAATGGCATGCTTTACGAGATCTATTTTGATTCTGCCGATCGCTTTAGAGACATCAAGAAAGTCGACCACATGGAAAAGGTCTTTGCTCTAGAGGGTGACGAACGCTTTCGATTGTCGTTCCAATTCATACAACAGTCACTCAGGCCATATTACAAACAGCTTTTTTACATTCCTGGCACGGAAAGCCCTGTTGTGGTGGATGTAGTCGTCGCATTCAACACAGAGAATGAGCTTGAGGTCCAACGTATTGTCTATGAGAGCCAGGACGTCTTCTACGCGAATGACGGCGTGACCCTGGTCAATAACTATGGGTTCACGTCTTCCCAAATGGACGAACTATCTGCAACTGAATATGAAACAAAGCTGGCGTTCCAGATGGCTATTCCTCGGAATCGCCTTATCATCACATTCTCAGATAGTCGCGCCAACGACCAGAACCTGTTTGTTCCCTACTCCGCTAAGGTTCAGCTTTTAACCAGCTAGGCGATCCAAAGCGTTAAAGATTCTCTCAAGCCGAACTCATACTCCGGCCCGCGCGGGCCGGTTGTGCAGAGTGCCGGAATTGACAGTCTCTATTCACGGAAGCTCTCGATTTTTCTCCATGAATAGACGGTCAGGACGTAAGAGCAGGGTTGAATTAGAAACCACGTCACGAAGCCGTCCTAGGCGTTCAGCATCGGTTTAACGGAGTCCGTGACTTTCTTTTCGCTTGCCGTACGTTGCCCTGGTGCAAAAGGATGTGAAGTCCGCGACTTTCGTTTATCATGAGGTTGTTGACCCGTTGTGCAGAATCAATAACTTACGGGTCACTGAAGTCCGTGACTTTCTTTTCGGTTAACAAAAATAATATTGTGCAGCTGAGATACAACTGGCAAATACCTTAAGATATGGTATTTGAGCCTCACCCTGTTCAGCCAGACTCAACCAGCTTCTCTATACGTTCGTTTGCGAGCGTAACCAAAGCCTCATCCCTAATTCTGGATAGTCAACTCTCCTTTGGATACTGAGCGTAACCTAGCGCGAAAGCGCCCGGTGAAACGTTTTGGTCAATCTTGTCATTGCATATGCAAGTGAATATTTCTTCGGGCCTGGAGGGGTCAGGTCTCTTTGGGCACGAACGGAATTGCGAGAGCCTTTTCGCGAGCAGTGAGTTCGCCATGGAACTCGCAAATCGCTTGACCTCGATCTTCTCGAACGCAGCGCGCTCAGTCGCTCCCGGTTTCTCACGAGCAAGACGCAAGACGCAAGTATCCGTGAAGGCACAGCGCCACTACCACGGTTGGCTTACTGGAATCCTTTCTTTTAAGGGGACAACATGAAGACCTTATTCCGACGCACCTTACACATCCTGCTATTGCTAGTGGTTTTAAGCTTTCCACTGATGGCCCAGCAAGTTGATGCGGGCGGCGCAGATTTGCTGCGCTCCAAAATTGAACAGCTGGAAAACGCCGACATTACATCCAAATCGAAAACGGTCCAGGATATTTACAAGCAAACGTTAGCGCGCTTGTATCGGGAATGCCTCGCTAATCTCAATGGGGACGTAGCCGACCTCAGAAAAATTCAGGCTGCAGCCCAATCAGATCCCCAGGGTGACATCGCATCGCAGATTGCGAAATTAACCAACGAGATGAATGTGACCGCGGAGAAGCTCAAGACCTTACAGGGCGATGACGCTCAAACTGCCGCCTCCGCCAACGGCTCAATGCAAACAAGTGACGGGATGACTACGGTCGCGACACCGGTGCCGACTCGCCCCGATAACGACTCGTTGAGATCTAGTTTTCTTAAGAATGAGACGTTACATTCCACTTCGAGTCTGATACAGGCTGGCGCACTTTCCGCCTTAAGTTCAACGGTTCCAGCGAACGCCCCAGCGTCCACGCCTCCTGCTGAGGGTTCGATAACGTTATGCGGGCAGATCAAACCTGCCTCGCTAGTCGATCTCTGGGCACAGGTTGAGAGTAACCGGGAACTGTTGGAAGCTTTGACCTCAAAACTTGGTATAGACGCTTTGGAAAACGCCAAACACAGCTCGGTGCCCAATGACTGCCTTCACAAAGACCAAAAAGCCCGTGTAGGCTTGTTGGCTGGCGATCAAAAGGACGCTGTGGTTATCGTGCTGCAGCAACTCCTTCGAGAGATGGATTCAAATCCTAAGTTGGAAGGGTCTACGCTTCCACCGGGATCCCGCGACCGGATAAAACGACAAATTCTTCTGCTCAACGGATATATCGGCAACGCGATTGTCCATATCAAAAAGGACGGGGACGACAAGTCGTTAACCGCCTTGGCTGATAAGGACGGCAACTACAAGATTGATGTTAGCTCCGGGATTTACACAGTTTCCACTGAAGCCGACAACGACAACACCACGCGAACCGTGAACGTCAACGGCGGCACCTCAGTCAGACTGGATATTCCCATCGAGGACCGTCCTGTTAGTTTGCTAACTCGTGCCTTCGTCGGTTATGAACAGTCCGGCGCTGCCGCTGCCAAACACCAGCAAAACTACTTCTTTGACCTTTTCATTAGTAAGTCTTTTCCGATCAAACAAAAAATCGATCCTGACTTTGGTGAGCGCTTGAAAACCTGGGTCGACTTTCGTTTTGGTAGCGTTCCTCAAGCGGGCGAAGCAACACTCGGCGAGTTCTCGTCCGGCTTTGCCACACAAGTCTCGGCGCTAAAGGTGAAGGATGTAGCACGTGTTTTCGAATTCCTTGGAGGCCTAGAGTATCGCCTGTCGGGAAACGCTGGGCTGCTTCCAAGTTTCGACCGTCAAACCAAGCAAAAATTTTCGATGTCGTTCATTGCCGGCGCTGGAGTGACGACCCCGACGGATCCGTTGGAGTCGATTTCAACTTTCAAGGTTACGCCGGGCGCTCCTGGTCTGCCTCCGCAAGCGGTGGGCAAAGATTTTGTTTCATTCATTCAGTCGGACCGTGACCGGTTCTTCCGCCAATATTATGTCGGACTAAGAATGCAAACGTTCTTTTTCAACCTATTCAACATGCCGCTGCAGCGCTTCCCAACCCAACTGGATATTGCTGTAGGCCAAAACGAATTTGTCACCGGCGGAGGTTTGAAGGGACCGGTGGTGAGAATAGACGGCTTTGTCCCACTACCCTACGACCGGTTGAAGTTCATAAACCTTTTTGGCACGGCGATGATGAGACCAGGGCGTGCCGTTACGGGGATTCCCCTCGTTCTTCAACCCGCACCGGACGGCACTGTTGTTCCGGGCGCAAATGTGGCTTTGATAGCCTTGCCCCAACCGAACCGTGATTACTATCGAGTCGGGTTCGGCATCGATCTAATGTCACTCATTCAAAAGTGGGGCCAGAAAAAGTAACGACGGAGGTCTGCTCCCAGAGAAACCATCGCTTAGACCCATCGCGTAACCATGGAAAACGAGGTTTTCACAGAATCGGCGAACTCCATTCATCTTTACCGAGTGCTGGAGGATGAGTACATAAGCCTTTACGGTCCCTTGCCCGATGAATATCCCTGGCTCTTTCTCCAAAGTCACATCAAGGACCGTCCGAGCCTCATTGCCAGGATCAAGGACGGCAAAACGCCGCTCACCGCCTACTTTCAAGTCAAGTTATACGATCTTTTTTCGCGGCGAGTGAAAGCTACCGAAGCCAAGATTGCCGTCGTTAGGAACCCGGAGACTAAAGCAGATTTTGAAGAACGCCTGGCATACCTTAAGGAACTAAAAACCTTGCCGGCTTACGGCCCTTCTGACCCGGCGGGCAAGGGGTTGTTAGATGCGCTGGTTGATATCTTCAACGAAATTCTTCCGCAGCAGGATTTTTATAGTGAAGCCCTCTTTGCTGATGTCGATTTGCAGGATGAGACGAAGAGGTTTGTTGCCGAATACCTGAAAAAGACGGGCCCAGCCGCACCGAGCAAGACTCTTATCTGTCGCATCAACCGGTTCTTGTTGGAAGACGCCTTCCCCGATGAGATCGAAGGTCGTGATCTGGATAACCTGGACGCGGCCCACCGTTCCTATATCGCCGCGATTCACAGCGCGATCCACAAACGGGAACGCTCAGCGCTTTGTCTCTCGGGGGGAGGAATTCGCAGCGCAACCTTCAATCTGGGAATCTTGCAGGGGCTGGCGCGCCACGGTCTTTTGGATAAGTTTGACTATCTCTCCACCGTCTCGGGCGGAGGCTATATCGGCAGCTGGCTAACATCCTGGATTCATCGCGAGCGTGGTGGGCTTCAAGCTGTCGCGAAGAAACTCTCACAAAAGCCCGCCTCGGCGCTTCAGCCTGAGCCGCAGCCGATTCAACATCTTCGCGCCTACAGCAACTATCTGAGTCCAAAACTCGGATTACTTTCGGCAGATACCTGGACGCTGGCTGCCATTGTCACGCGCAACCTGTTACTCAACTGGCTGGTATTCATCCCACTCCTGGCCGCAGTACTAATCGTTCCTCGACTCTATGTTTCAGCGCTTACGGAGAGCGCTCGCACGGACTGGATTCCAGCAATGCTGGTAATCGCCTTTGTTGCCAAAGCGATCGCTATTGGCTACCTGGCACGCACGCTCCCCAGTAGCGGCAAGCGCAATAACACGCCGAGGCAGTTTCTGTTCTATGGATTAACGCCGCTCGTTGTGTCAGTTGCTTTGCTCACACTGGTCTGGTCCTGGGCTAACTGGTCGGGCTATGACTGGCGTCTGGCGCGTTCTGCCGCTCGGACAATAGTGAACCTGGATAAGCTTGAAGTCATTGTTCCTTCAGTTTTGATGGGCCTCTTCGGCTGCGCAGTCTATTTCGGCGCCCGTTTTTCTCGGCATTACAATCCGAATAAACGGAACTGGTGGCAAATTCTTCTGATGATGCTTGGCGCCGCCGGCCTGGGCAGCGTTGCCTCCGGTCTGGTCGGCTTCTTCATCTGGCAACTAGCCGAATGGCGAGTCCTTAATCCGGTTCATCACCCTCACCTCTTTGCCTGTCTTGCAGTTCCACTACTTCTCACGCTTTACGCTCTCGGCGGAACTCTCATCGCGGGACTTACCAGCAGATGGACGGAGGAAGATGATCAGGAATGGTGGGCGCGCTGCGGCGCCTGGATACTGATCGTAACCTTTAGTTGGGCGGTAGTCACCTTGTTGGTGGTTTTTGGCCCGCAGTTACCAGCAATGCTGCGTTGGCCGCAAAGGTGGTCTGACTGGAAATCCGCGGCGACGGCCATGGCGACCGCCCTTGGCGTTCTCTCCGGCGTCATTACGTTGCTTGGGGGTTTTAGCTCCGGAACTCCAGCGCATCGCAGACACGAAACTTCCAACGGCACTGTTGAAGCGACGGAAGAAAAGACATCGGTGCTGCATAAAATTACGCCGTTGGCCGCGCCCGCGTTTTTTGCGTTCATCATCGTGCTCATTTCCCTCGGTACCAACTGGCTACTCATTAGCTTTGCGTCCTTTGTTCGCTGGCTGGCGTTTATTGGAAACTCGGCCTCGGAAACCCTCAAATACTGGTTCGTGGAAATGCGCTTTGTAGTCGTGTTGCGTTCATTGTTAGCGGATGTGCCGAGTAGCTTCCAGTTGCGTTCGGGAGTGGACAACTGGCTGGCCCATCAGTCGATCATCTGGAACACACCGTTTCGTTTGATCCTGACCGTGTGGATTCTCTTGATCGTGTTTGGCTGGATTATGGCTCGAGTCATTAATACGAATATGTTTTCAATCCACTCGCTTTATGGCAACCGATTAAAGCGAGCTTACCTGGGGGCCTCACGTTCAAAACGCAGTCCACACATGTTTACCGGCTTCGACTCTACGGACAACATACAAATGCATGCCCTGCGTCCCGAAGTTTTTGATCGTGACAGCTTTGCTGATCTGCGGAGTCTCATCTACAAGATCAAACAACCCAATCCCGATGATTCGTTGTCGATCTATTTGCGTGAGAAATTATCGCCGGATACTGTGAAACTGCTGGACGATTTGGTTGATCCTCAGGAGCCCTCAATCAAACTGGAAGAATCTTTTATCGAAGACTTGAATCGCCTGCTTCATGCTGGCTCTCTTTACAACAAGCAACGATATCCGGTCGAGAAGCTGCGCGAAGCGACCACGAAAATGTTGGGCCGGCCGCCGCTCGGTGAAAGCCTGGTGTTGCTCAATCGCTGGTTACTGGAAGACGCGTATCCGAATGAGATTTATGCGCGTAAACCGCCTCGCCTGCTTCACATAATCAATATTGCCCTTAACCTGGTTCAGGGCGATAAGCTCGCGTGGCAGGAAAGGAAAGCCGAAACCTTTACCGTGTCACCGCTGCACTCAGGCAATTTTTGGCTTGGCTATCGACGCTCCAGATATTACGGAGGAGAAGATGGCATATCCCTGGGCACGGCCTTCACCGTCTCCGGAGCGGCAGCCAGTCCCAACATGGGCTACATGATCTCTTCGCCACTCGTTTCTTTTCTGATGGCGATGTTCAATGTGCGTCTGGGTTGGTGGCTGGGAAATCCCGGACAGGCTGGCAACGAAACCTTCAATCTGGCCGTTCCCAAATTTGCATTTGGCCCCATTGTTCAGGAAGCATTGTCTTTGACAAACGACAACAGCCGATACGCTTACCTTTCAGACGGCGGTCATTTCGAAAACCTTGGACTCTATGAAATGGTCCTTCGTCGCTGCAAGGTAATCGTCGTTTCCGATGCCAGCACCGATCCTAAGTACACCTACGATTCGCTTGGTATGGCGATTCGAAAAATTAGGATTGACCTGGGAATACCCATCGAGATGCAGGACTTTGCCGTTGATCCCGACGGCTTGAGAAACCCTTACTACACAATTGGAAGGATTGGGTATTCCTGCGTGGATGATGATGGTACCGACGGCACGCTTATTTATATCAAGGCCTCCCTGTCCACCAGGGAACCGCGCGACATCATGAACTACTGGTGGGACAATCGAGACTTCCCACAGGAAGTCATTGCCGACCAATTCTTCAGCGAGCCACAATTTGAGAGCTATCGCATGCTTGGTTCTCACATTGTTGATAGCCTTTGCGAAGCCGGCTCCGGAGATACGAATTGGATGGCAAACGGCTTGGGCGAATTCGTCGACCGGCTAACGCCGGTGATATACCAACCACCTACCGAACCCGGTCTCTCACCGGCGGAAGATGCCGAAGTTTCGGCGTTCTTTATTTGATCATCCTGATTCGGTACTGACTCCTGAGACCCGGCGTTGAATGTATTCAATGCTCACTGCATCAGTACCCCCTTATTCAGCTGAGGCTCAGTATCGCGAGTCGTATGCTAAAATCTCTCGATGATCCTCGACTCCCTCGAAGTTAATAATTTTCGCAACCTAAGCGGAAAAATCTTTTGGGGATCTGGACTCAACGTCATCTACGGAAATAACGGCCAGGGTAAAACCAACTGGCTGGAAGCAATCCACACCCTCTCCAGAACGAAGTCATTTCGCACCCAACGTCTGCAGGAATCCATCCGATTTGGTGAGCAAACCGCGTTCGTCGAAGGACAGGTTACTACCGGCAAAGACCTGCGCAGAGAGCTGCGAATATCGTTACGAGAAAACACCAAGTCGATTTGGGTTAACGGCAAGCGCGAAACGCTGGCACGGTATCTCGGACTTCTTCAGGTGTTTGCTTTCACTGCGGATCAACTGGAAGTAGTCAGAGGAATGCCGGAAGCGAGAAGACATTTCATCGATCGCGGAGTAGCTTCATTGCGTCCGGCTTACGTGCAAACAGTCTCTGATTACAACAAGGTCATTAAGCAGAAAAATCGCATTCTCCATGACGCTTCTGAACGCGCGTTAAGAGTGGCAGAAGTCGAAAATCTTATAGCGCCCTGGAATGAACAACTCGGACGTTTAGGAACAGAAATCCACGAAGCGCGGGTCGACTATACCGAACGCCTGAACCTCGTCATTGAACGAACTCTTTTTGAGCCGGCAGAGCTCCAGATCCGTTATCTCTCTGCCCTGGAAAGCAAGGGCGACCTCCGCGACTACGAAGCCCTTTTGAGACAACGATTGGAGTTGCGGTTGCCGGCCGAGGTGTCGGCCGGACGGGCCTTAATCGGCCCTCACCGGGACGATTTGGGGATACATTTGGCCGGCCGGGAAATGCGCACTTACGGCAGTTCCGGGCAACAGCGTAGTGCATTGTTACTATTAGACTTAGCGGCAATTTCGGTGTATAATTCCAGCCATAATGATTATCCAATTTTTCTCGTCGATGATGTCGATGCGGAGTTGGACGAAAAAAGGATAAGACGCCTGTTGGAGTATCTTGAAGGCCGCACGCAGACATTCATTACCACGTCGAAAAGAAGTCACCTCGAAGGGTTCCTTTCCAGAGCAAACGTACAAGAGATCGTGCAGGGCAAGGCAGTGCCGCCTGACTTGAACAAGAGTACTTTCTCGGCGGCGGCCCGGGGTGCTGAGATTATCCAGGGAAGCACTTAATTAGGGATGTACGTTTGCCATGGATGTCGACGACAAAGAAGAGTTGCTGAAGAGGAAGAAGGAGAAGGAATTGTCAACAGCAGGAACTATTACTGGTAAGAAACATCAAACTTACGATTCATCGTCAATCGCCGTACTCGAAGGCCGGGAAGCGGTACGCAAGCGGCCGGCAATGTATATCGGATCGACCGGGGAAATAGGTCTTCATCACCTGGTTTATGAGGTTGTGGACAACTCCATCGACGAAGCGCTGGCTGGATATTGCGACACGGTCGAAGTCGTTATCCACCTGGATGACTCGATCACCGTTATTGACAACGGCCGGGGCATTCCTGTCGATGAGATGAAGAAGGAGAAAAAGTCGGCTGCTGAAGTTGTCATGACGAAGCTGCATGCCGGGGGAAAGTTTGATTCCAATGCTTACAAAGTTTCGGGCGGCCTTCACGGAGTCGGCGTTTCCTGCGTTAACTTTCTTTCCGAAACGCTGCACCTCGAGATATGGCGCGACTCAAAAACTTATGAGCAAGACTACGTTCGCGGGATCGCCGTCGAACGTTTAGCGCAAACGGGTAAGACACGAAAGCGCGGCACTAAGATCACTTTTAAGCCTGACTCGCAGATTTTTGATCACACGGTTTTTAGTTTCGACAAGCTTTCCGAGCGGCTCAGAGAAAAGGCCTTTCTGAACAAAGGCATCCGCATAACGATCAAAGATGAACGCGAAGAGCCGGAGCGCTCACACGAGTTTTATTACAAGGGTGGGATTGCGGAGTTTGTCAAACATTTAAACAAGAATAAGACCACGCTTCATGACAAGCCGCTCTACTTTGAGAAGGAAGGCGATGCCTTGTCGATTGAGGTGGCCATTCAATATAACGATGGCTACGACGAAAAGGTCTATTCGTTCGCCAACAACATCAACACGGTCGACGGCGGAACCCACCTATCGGGCTTTCGGTCTGCTTTTACGAGGACGATTAATGCTTACGCGCAGTCGTCCGGCCTGGCTAAGAATTTCAAAGGATCGCTCAGCGGCGACGATGTGCGTGAAGGTCTCGTAGCGGTAATTTCCGTTAAGTTGCCCCAGCCGCAGTTTGAAGGCCAGACGAAAGGGAAGCTCAACTCCGACGTCAAAGGCGCAGTCGAATCGTTTCTGAACGAGCGCTTGACTGAATATCTCGAACAGAACCCGACAGTCGCGCGCAAGATTGTAGGCAAGTCAGTTGATGCCGCGCGCGCGCGCGAAGCGGCGCGAAAGGCGCGGGAGATAGTGCGGAAGGGCGCCCTTAGCGGATCGATGTTGCCGGGCAAACTCGCTGACTGTCAGGAAAAAGATCCCGCTCTTTCGGAGATTTACATCGTAGAGGGCGACTCGGCCGGCGGTTCGGCAAAACAGGGTCGCGATCGAAAGAACCAGGCAATCCTTCCGCTCAAGGGCAAAATTCTCAACGTGGAAAAAGCGCGTTTTGAC
>Ga0134126_10001733_pt1 | contig 27768 bp, 24 predicted proteins | sample KB31752_FD_96881 | JGI IMG/M metagenome (GOLD analysis project Ga0134126, IMG submission 96881) | Terrestrial soil microbial communities with excess Nitrogen fertilizer from Kellogg Biological Station, Michigan, USA - KB3-175-2 | ecosystem: Environmental > Terrestrial > Soil > Unclassified ... | reverse complement strand
GGGCCTTTCTTGCTGGCAAAGGGCAGGGCGTTCGGATTGGCGCAGACGGCGAGCGTGCCGCTCGCCTTGATCGCGTCGAGGCCGCGCGCGGCGGCTGGAGCTGCGCAGAGCACCGCACCGAGCGGCGCGGCGAGGAAGGCGGTCGAAAGATTTCGGGGCATGGCGGTCAATCGGGTTTCAGGTTGCGGATGTAGTGGACGATGGCCTTGATCTCGCGGTCGGACAATTGCTGACCGAAGGCGGGCATGCGGCCGAACTTGCCGAATTTGATGCGGTTGACGATGAAGGCGTCGCTGCGCTTGGTGCCCATGAGCTGCGGGCCCTTGCCCGCGGTCCGCCCGCCATCGGCATGGCAGAAGCCGCAGACCGACGCAAAGAGTCCTTCGACATCCTCATCGCTCATCGGCGCCTCGTGCTTCGCCGCGGCGAGCACGGGCGCCGCGGCGAGGATCAATGCCGCGGCTGCGGCGATTCCTAGAACCGATTTTCTCATTCTTTCTGCTCCAGTCAAAAGGGCGGGGCAAATCTGCCCCGCCCTTCCAACGTCGCTCCCCAGACTATTTCAGCGCGTAGACCGTCAGCACGCCGGTATTGCGCGGCATGCTGGTGAAGGGCTCGCCGAACATCTTCGGGAAGCCGTCGGTCACCATGCCGCCCCAACCGGCGACCACGGCGACATACTGCTTGCCCTTGGCCTCGTAGGTCATGATGCCGCCATCATGCCCAACGCCGTCGGAATGCGACCACAGCTCCTGCCCGGTGCGCGAATCCAAGGCGTGCAGCACGCCTTCGGCATCCGGCACGAAGAGCAGGTTGCCGGCGGTCGCGAGCAGGCTCGCCAGCGGCGGCTCCTTGTACTTGACCGACCACTTGACCTGACCGGTCACGGGGTCGCGCGCGTCGACATGGCCCCAGGGCTTGTCGGCGCCCGGAGGCGGCACTTCGTGGAAGTCGGCGCCGATATTGAGCTGCGCCTGCGGCTCGAGGATCGGTCGCGTCTTCACCACTTTCAGATCCATGCACCACTCGTTGCCCACCTTGAAATAGGTGCCGGTGCGCGGGTCATAGGCGCCGGAATTGAAGCTGACGCCGCCGTCGATCGCCGGGCAGAGCGGCGGATCGACATGGCCGGCGGTGAAGTCACGCCGTCCGATCAGCTCGCCGGTATGCGGATCGATATCCTTGACGAAGTTGCTGTTCTGGGTGATCCGCCAGACATTGACGAGGCTGGCATTGCCACGGTTGTAGACGAAGATGTACCCACTCTTGTCGGGATGGACGACCAGCTGCTTGCCGTCCTGGTCGATCATCAGGAACTCGCCCACGGCGCTGTCGAAGTCCCAGGCATCGTGCGGCAGCTCCTGGTGATAGAATTTGAGCTTGCCGGTGTCGGGATCGAGAGCAACGACCGAGCTGGTGTAGAGGTTGTCGCCCGGCCGCGCACCCTTGTGCTGCCAGTCCTTGCCGGACCAGTCATAGAGCGGCGCGGGATTGGCGGTGCCCCACCACAGCGTGTTGGTCGAGGCGTCGTAGGTGCCCGGCATCCAGCCGCCGCCGCCGCCGGTCCGCCAGGAATTATGGCCCCAGGTCGCCCGCGACTTGGCGTCGGGTGCCACGGTGAAGAAGGTCCACTTCTTCTTGCCGGTGGTCGCATCGACCCCGAAGATCGGGCCGCGATAGGGCCATTCGCCGCCCTGCGCGCCGATCACCACCAGGTTCTTCCCGGGCAGGAACACCGGCGCCCCGGTGAAGCCGACGGTGAGCTTCTCGGAGTTGATCAGCTTGGTATCCCAGACCTGCTTGCCGGTCTTCTGGTCGAGGCCGATGAGCTGGCCGTCGACGGTGCCGACATAGACCCGCCCATCGCCGAGGGCGACGCCACGGTTATAGGGCGAGTGCGTCTGGCGCTTGATGAGCGCTTCGTCGAGCTTCGGGAAATAGTGCCAGATTTCCTTACCGGTGGCGCCATCAAGGGCATAGGTACGGCTGTAGGAGCCCGAATAATAGAGCACGCCGTCCTGAGCCAGCGGCATCGATTGCAGACCGCGCGTGTCGCGGCCGGGATCATGCGTCCAGGCGACCTGAAGACCCTTCACATTGTCGGAATTGATCTGGGTGAGGCTGCTGAAATCGTAGTCCCGCCAAGTGCCGTGGTAGGTCAGCCAGTCGGCGCCGCTCGCACCGTCGGGCGGGACCGCCTTCATCGCCATCGCCGGAGCGGCCTTCGCCGCCGGCGGCGAGTCTGCCGCCGCCTGCTGCTGCTGTGCGCAGCCGGCCAGCAACGCCCCCGCGGCCACCATCGTGGCGACCGCTACGGCCATCTTCTGGTGCATCTTCTCCCTCCTTGTTATGGCGGCAGAGAGCCCAGCGAGGCCCTCTGCCACGCGCCTTCCTTGACCCCGGGTCGAGGCAGGAATTTGGTTCTATGGAAAATAGACTAGTTAAAATCCTGGGGCTGGTCACCTACTTCCTTGGAGCGAGGGGCGGGCGACGCGCCGACTACATCGGCGTGTAGGTGCGGTCGAGCTCCACTTCGATGAGGGACGGCCCCGATTCCGCGAGCGCCTGGCGCACCAGATCGACCGCTTCGCCGAGTGCCGCGGTACGTGCTCCCTTGACGCCCAGCGAGCGTGCAAGTCCGACGTAGTCGACCGGCGGATCGGTCAGATCCATGCCGACATAGCGGTCGGTCTGCGCGGCGAAGCCCTTCATCGCGTTGGTGCGCTGCTTCAGGATGCGATAGGAGCGGTTGTTGAGGATGACGAAGACGACGCCGACCTTGTCATGCGCCGCACTCCACAGCGCCTGGCAGGTGTACATGGCGCTGCCGTCGCCGATGAGCGCCACCACCGGCCGATCCGGGAGCGCGAGCTTCGCCCCGATCGCCGCCGGCAAGCCCCAGCCGATGCCGCCGCCGCGCAAGCCGAAGAAGCTTTGCGGATCGTCGCTGCGCACGAGCTGGCGCAGTCCGGGCGAAGAGGAGATCGATTCCTCGATCACCACGGCGTCGCGCGGTAGGACCGCGCCCAGGGCCTCGAGCAGCGCCAGCGGTCGGATCGGCGATTTGGCGGCTTCGGCGCGCGCCTTGGCCACCAGCGCCTCGCGCTCGGCGGCGATCGTCTTCTGCACCGCCTGGCGCCGGTTCTGCGCCCGTGCGCGGCCTTCGCCACCCAGGCGCTCGGCGAGCAGCTGGGTGAGCTCGGGCAGGCTCGCCTTGGGATCGCCGAGGATGGCCGTCTTGGCCGCGTAGTTCTTGCCGATCTCCCAGGGATCGACGTCGAGGTGAATGATGGCGAGCCCCGGCGGCATCGGATCGACTTCGGAGGGCAGCGACAGGGTGAAAAGGTCGCCGCCCACCGAGAGCAGCGCATCATGCTGCTGCAGGATGGCGCGGATCGCCGGCGCGAGCCGCACCATCGCGCCGCGGAACAACGGGTGCGAGCTCGGGAAGGAGGCGGTGTTGGCGATGCCCTCGGCATAGACCGGCGCGCCCAGCAGCTCCGCCAGCGCCACCAGCTCGGCATGGGCGCGGCGCTGCGCCACCACGTCGCCGGCGATGATCAGCGGCCGCTCCGCCTTGGCCAGCAGCGCCGCCGCCGCTTCGATTGCGCCGCGGTCGCCGCGCAGCCCGGCAGCGATGCGTGTCGGCGCCCCGAGATCGAGCTCCGCCTCGGCATTGAGCACATCGGCCGGCAGCGACAGGAACACCGGCCCGGTGGGCGGTGCCAGCGCCGTCTTGGCGGCCCGATGGACGGCGCGCGGCAGATCCTCGATGCGCCGCACCTCGGCCGACCATTTGACGAAGGGGCGGGCGATGGTCGGCAGATCGGCCCAGAGGATCGGCTCGGAGAAATTGAAGCTCTGATCGTGCTGCCCGGCGGTGAGCAGGATCGGCGCCTGCGCCTTCTGCGCGTCGTAGAGCATGCCGAGCGCATTGCCGAGGCCCGGCGCCACATGCACATTGGCGACGGCAAGCCGGCCCGAGGCCTGGGCGTAGCCGTCGGCCATGGCCATCACCGCCGCCTCCTGCAGCGCCAGCACGTAACGCAGCCCCGGCTCGACCGCGAGCGCGTCCATCAGCGGCAGCTCGGTGGTTCCGGGATTGCCGAAGATGATGTCGACGCCTTCCTGCTTGAGCAGTTCGAGAAAGGCGCGTTTTCCCGACGTGACCGGCATCGGCGTCTCCTCCCCTCGGCGGTTTGGAGCGATGCTATCGCGGCCGCTGCGGGGCCGCCAGTGAGCGGCGCGGCCACGCCGCGCCGGCCGCAAAAATGCCCCGCCCGCCGCGACCGGGGTCGCGGCGGGCGGGGTTCGGATCAGATCGGATTGGCGCTCGTTGGAACGATGCGCCTCTAACGCAGCCGGCCGTGGCCCGGCGGTGCGCCGATGCTCAGCCCTCGCGGGAGGCTCAGATCGATTCCTTGAGTTCCTTGGCGGCGCGGAACGCCACCTTCTTGCTCGCCTTGATCTTGATCGGCTCGCCGGTCGCGGGATTGCGGCCCATGCGGGCGGCGCGCTTGCGCACCACCAGGATGCCGAGCCCGCCAATGCGGATGCGGTCACCCTTCTTCAAGTGCTTCACGACGAGGTCGACCATGCTGCCGAGCACAGCCTCGCTGTGCTTCTTCGGCATCTCGTGCTCGTCGGCGACCGCAGCGGCCAGGTGCTTCAAGGTCACCGTCGACGAGCCACCCGCCTTCTTCTTTGCTGCCATAGCTATCGAACTCCCTCTCTGTGCGAAGGTAACAACGGCTTCACAGCGGCTACAGAATCACGGAGAAGCGCGTAAAGCAAGTGTTTGCATGCCGCGGCGAGCGCATTTCTTCATCGCGTGGCGCCGACTCGCGAAGCCTCAGAAACGCCCGTTTCATGGGTGTTTTCGAGTGTACACGGCGCGTGCGCGGGACGCCGCGCGCGGCGGTCCGCCTTGCTCTCCGTACTCGTGCGATGATGCCGAAGTAACCGCCGTTCTCGTCTCGGCGATTACCACATATTAGCCATGCGGAGACAGCTTCGACTCGGAAGTGACTGCGGGATCGACTTGAAAAGCACTTGGTTCAAAAAGGAATTATTAACTTCTTCACCACACTCTGTCGGACGTTCGCAATCGCTGGGAGTGTTTTTCGATGCGTAGAAAGAAGCACAAGACGGCGCGCAAGTCGCACCGTCGCATCAAGTCGAAGGCCGCGCGCTCGTCCGCCGCGGTGAAGAAGTCGACCCGCCGCGTCAAGCGCGCGAAGAAGAGCCACGCCCGTCGCGGCACGGCGAAGCGCCGCGTGGCGCGCCGCCGCTCCGCCAAGCGGCGGTAAGCGCGACAGCGCAAGTTGCGGACTGCCCGGCGCCGACGCTTTCGAGCAGCGGCGCCGGGCAGTTCGTTTTTACCCCACATGGCCGTGTGAGAAATCCGGGCTAAGCTCGGCCGATGGCGCGGCTCACCATCCGCATCGATCTTGCGCCGTTGGGCGCAATCGGGCCGGGCAAGATCCGGCTCCTGGAGCTGGTCGGCGAGACCGGCTCAATCTCCGCGGCGGGGCGCGCCCTGGAGATGTCGTACCGCCGCGCCTGGCTGCTCATCGACTCGCTCAATCGGCTCTTCCGAAAGCCCCTGGTGACGACGAAGCTCGGCGGGAAATCCGGCGGCGGCGCCGCGCTCACGCCCTTCGGCCGCGAGGTGGTGCGCCGCTATCGCGCGCTCGAGGACGAGGCGCAGGCGGCGGTGCGCCCGCATCTGCGTGCGCTCGAGGCAGCGCTGGCGCGCCGCCGGCCGCCGCCCGGCAAAGGCGGAAGCGAGATCGAGTGACGTGCTCGGCCGGTGCCGCCTGGCTCAGGGCAGTACGCTGAATCCCTGCTTCATGAAGAAGGGCTTGGCCACGGGCGATTCGAGAAAGGCGAGAAATTTCGCCGCGCCCGGATTCCTGCTCGTCGCGGTGAGCGCGATCGGATAGATGATCGGCGGCACGCTCCCGGACGGGAAGGGGGCGACGATGCGCACCGCCGGCTCGGCGGCGGCGTCGGTGGCGTAGACGATGCCGAGCGGCGCCTCCACGCGCGCCACCAGGAAGAGCGCGGCGCGCACATTCTCGGCGCGCGCCAGTTTGCCCGCGACCTGGTCCCAGACGCCGAGCTTCTCGAGCGCGGCCTTTGCGTATTTGCCGGCCGGCACCGCATCGGGATCGGCCACCGCCAGGCGGTGATCCCCGAGCAGGCGGGCGAGCGGGAAGCCGGGCTTTATCTCGACGGCGATCTTGCTTCCCGTCGGCGCGATCAGCACCAGCCGGTTGCCGAGCAGGTTCTTGCGCGTCTCGGGCCGGATCAGATGATGCTGCTGGGCATAGTCCATCCAGGCGAGATCGGCGGAGATGAAGATGTCGGCGGGCGCGGCATTGTCGAGTTGGCGGGCGAGCGCCGAGCTCGCGGCATAGGAGACGGCGACATGCTCGCCGCCCTGGTGCTCATAGGCGGCGGCCGCATCGTCGAGCGCGTTCTTGAGGCTCGCCGCGGCGAAGACTAGGACTTCCGCCGAGGCCGGGCGGGCCGCCAGCAGCAGCATCAGCGTGGCAAGCGCGCATAGGAATCGTCTCATCATGCTTGCTCCTCTCCAGCGTTATATTTCACAGAATATAGCGCGGGCCGCGCCCGATACGCCAGCCCGTGACCGGCTGGACAGGCCGGCACCGCTCGTCGATCATGGCGGCAACAGGGAGGATGCGATGCCCGACGAAGCCGCAGCGAAGATCGTCGAGGAGACCCACACGCAGGGCAAGCGGCGGCGCCTCATCTATCCGCCGGCGATCGGCACCCTGGGCACCCCCGCCTATGCCAAGCGGGCCGAACTCTTCGACGAGCTGGGGCCCGATTGCGTCTTCATGATGGGCGACAATCCAGCGCTGCCGCGCATGCCGGAAAAGCCGACGCTGCTCGACTTCTTCCGCCACCGCTTCCATCGCCGCGGCGTCAATCATATGCTCCAAAGCGCGAGTCTCGCGCTCAGAGCCGGCATCGCCGAGAAGCTGGTGCTGGGCTGCCTGGTGCACGACATCGCCAATGTCGCTCTGGTCGGCAGCGACCACGGCTATTGGGGCGCGCAGCTCATCGGTCCCTATGTCGACGAGGAGGTGGCGTGGGCGGTGCGCTATCACCAGGCGCTCCGCTTCTTTGCCGATGAATCCGCGGGCTATGTTTATCCCGCGGCCTATCTGCGCTATTTCGGTCCGGATTACGTGCCGCCGCCCTATATCCAGGCGGCGCATCGCGAGGCGCGTGCGCATCGCTGGTACATGTCGGCGCGGCTCATCACCATCTACGACGTCTATGCCTTCGATCCCAACGCGGTGGTCGAGCTCGACAGCTTCACCGACATCGTCGGCCGCCATTTCCGCCAGCCCGAGGAAGGGCTGGGCTTCGATGGCTCACCGGTGGCGCATATGTGGCGCAGCGTCATCTGGCCGAACAATTTCCTCTGAGGCGAGGCGGCATGAGCGGAGCGGAGTCCGCGCATATCGGCCGGCGCGCGGTCATCATCGGCGGCTCGATGTCGGGGCTCTTCACCGCCGCGCTGCTGCGGCGCATCGGCTGGCAGGTCGATGTCTACGAACGCTCGCCGGTGGAGCTGGTCGGGCGCGGCGCCGGTATCACCACCCATCCCGAGCTGCTCGAAGTCCTGGAGCTGAGCGGCGCGGGCACGCGCGATCTCGGCGTCGCGGTGGAAAAGCGCATCCTGATCGACCGAACCGGCCGCGTCATCGGCGAAAGCCGGCTGCCGCAGATCCTCACTTCCTGGGACCGGCTGCAGCGCCTGCTGCGCGGCTTGCTGCCCGATGCGCACTACCATCTTGGCCGCCAGTTCACCGGCTTCGACCAGGATGGCGCTGCGGTGACCGTGCATTTCGCCGATGGCGAAAGCGAGCGCGCCAATCTGCTGGTCGGCGCCGACGGGTTCCGCTCGAGCGTGCGCGCGCTGGTGGCGCCCGAGGTGCAGCCGGAATATGCGGGCTATGTGATCTGGCGCGGCGCGCCGCCCGAGGCGGCACTTTCTCCGGCGACGCACCGCGCGATCTTCCCCTATTTCACCTTCTTCCTGCCGGAGCGGCAGCAGGTCATCGGCTACCCCATCGCCGGGCTCGATAACGCGCTGAGCCCCGGGCGCCGGCGCTACAATTTCATCTGGTACCGCGTCGTCGCCGCGGACGAGCTCGCCGAGATGTGCCGCGACGCCTCGGGCCACCGCCACGACTTCTCCATCCCTCCGCCGCTGATCCGCCCGGAGATCGTCGAGCGGATGCGGCGCGACGCGCAGGCGATCATGCCGGCTTCATTCCTCGAGGTGCTCGCTGCCATCGAGCGGCCCTTCTTCACGCCGATCCACGATTTCGCCGCGCCGCGGCTGGTCTTCGGCCGCGTCGTGCTGATCGGCGATGCCGGCGCCAATTCGCGGCCGCATATGGGCTTCGGCGTCGCCAAGGCCGGCGAAGATGCGCGGGCGCTCGCCGACGCGCTCCGCGCGCATGAGGGCGCGATCGACCGCGGGCTTGCCGCCTTCGATGCGCAGCGCCAGCCGATGGGCGAGCGCATCATGCGCCACGGCCGCAAGCTCGGGACCCACCTCGGCGTCAAGCTCGAGACCGCGGAGGATCGGGCGACCTGGCGGCGGCTGCAGGACCCGATGGAAATGCTGCGCGCCATCGCCGTACCGCATTTCTTGGAAGCGGCCAGCGCCGCCTGAAGCAAAGGGACGAACGCATGACGGTGACGGTACTTTACCCCGAAGGACAGCTGTCCGACGATGCGCTCGAGCGCGACGTGTTCGGCCCCGATGTGCGGGTCGTCCGGCACGAGGCGGGCTCCATCGCCGAGCTTTCCGCCGCCGATTGCGCCGAAGTCGACGGGCTGATGATCTCGCGCTTCACCGTCACCGGCGCGGATATGGCGCGGTTTCCCCGGCTCAGGGCCATCGTGCGCATGGGCGTGGGTTACGATCGGCTCGACCGGCCGGCGGCCGCCGCACGCAACATCCTCATCTGCAATGTGCCCGATTACGGTACGACCGAGGTCGCCGACCACGCGATCGCGCTGGCATTGGCGCTGCGCCGCGGCATCATCCAGCACCACGACAGGCAGCGCCGCTCCCCGCCGCCGGCCTGGCGGCCCATTCCCGGCGATCTCGTGCGCCGCGCCTCGGTGCAGACCCTCGGCATCCTCGGCCTGGGCCGCATCGGCACGGCGGCCGCGCTCCGCGCGCGCGCCTTCGGCTTCCGCGTCGCCTTCTTCGATCCCTACCTGCCGCGCGGCGCCGAGCTTGCGCTCGGCATCGCCCGCGTCGAAAGCCTCGAGGAGCTGCTGCGCCAGACCGATACGCTCACCATCCATACGCCGCTGACGCGCGAGACCCGCGGGATGATCGGGTTGGATCAGCTCCGCCTGCTGCCGCGCGGCGCGGTGGTGGTCACCACGGCGCGCGGGCCGATCATCGATATCGATGCGCTCTATGAGGTATTGCGCGACGGCCACCTCGCCGGCGCTGGCCTCGATGTCGTGCCCGTCGAACCGCCGGTCGAGCCGCTGCCCGAACTGCTGCGCGCCTATCGCGCGCGCGAGCCCTGGCTCGAAGGCAGGCTGGTGGTGACGCCGCACGTCGCCTTCTACTCGCCGGAATCGGTGCACGACACGCGCGTCAAGGCGGCCGAGACCATGCGCGCGGCGCTCCTGACCAACCGTCCGCGCAACGTCATCACGCCGGAGATGGATTAAGCGCGACGCGAAGCGTCGTCGCTGGCGGGCGTCAGCGATTGCTCTGGCAATCGCGGGAGCCCGCACCCCCGCCGATATCGCTCCCTCAGCTCACCGCCGCGATCTCGGCCTCGCGCTCGGCGGTAACCGAGGCCCGGTGGTCGCTGCCGAGGACGCAGTAGACGGCCGGCAGCACGAAAAGCGTGAAGAGCGTGCCGATCGACATGCCGGTGACGACGACGAGGCCGATCGAGAAGCGGCTCGCCGCGCCGGCGCCCGTGGCGGTGAGCAGCGGGATAAGCCCCACCACCATCGCCGCCGTGGTCATCAGGATCGGCCGGAGCCGCACCCGCGCCGCCCGCGCAATGGCGCTGACGCGGTCGAGATCCTCGCTGCGCTGCAGATCGTTGGCGAACGACACCATCAGGATGCCGTGCTTGCTGATCAAGCCGATCAGGGTCACAAGGCCGATCTGCGTATAGATGTTGAGGCTCGCCACCCAGAAGAAAAGCGGCAGCAGCGCGCCGAACACCGACATCGGTACGCTCACCAGGATGACGATCGGGTCGCGCAGGCTCTCGAACTGCGCTGCCAGCACCAGGTAGATGATCATCAGCGCGAAGACGAAGGTATAGGTGAGCTTGTTGCCCTCGCGCGTGTACTGGCGCGCATCGCCGAAATAGTCGTGCGAGAAGCCCTTGGGCAGCGCCTTGGTCGCCTCCTCGAAGAATTTGACCGCCTGGCCGACGGTGACGCCCGGCACCAGCACCGCCTGGAAGGTCGCGGAATTGAGCTGGTTGTACTGGGTGAGCGCGTTCGGCCCGGTGCTGGTGGCGAGCGAGACCACCGTCGAGAGCGGGATCTGCTGTCCGCTCGCAGTGGTGACGTAGTAGCGCGTCAGCGCCTCCGGCGTCAGCCGGTCCGCCCGCGGCACCTGCGGGATGACATAGTAGCTGCGCCCGGAGAGATCGAAGCGGTTGATGAAGTTCTCGCCGACCAGCACGGCAAGCGTGTCGGCGATCGACTGCATGCTGACGCCGAGATCGTTGGCCTTGGAGCGGTCGATCCGCACGTTGATCGTCGGGTTGTCGAAGCGCAGATCGCTGTCGGTGACGATGAAGAGCCCGCTCGCCCTTGCCTTCTCCTTGAGCATCTCCATGGCGTTGTAGACGGTCTCGAAATCGGCGGGCGCGCTGATCACCATCTGGAAGGGCAGGCCCTGCACGGAGGTCGGCAGCGGCGAGGGCGAGAAGATGAAGGTGGTGATGCCGGGGATCTTGCCCACCGCCTGCTGCACCAGCGGCTTCAGCTGCAGCGTCGAGCGCGTGCGCTCGTTCCAGGGCTTGGTGACGAAGCCCGAGAAGCCCTGCTGCGGCCCCTGCGTGCCGCTGATGATGAAGGTGTGATCGGTCTCCGGGAAGGAGCGATAGGCGGCGTCGATCTGGTTCGAGAACGCCTCCATGTAGTCGAGATTGGCGTATTGCGGGGCCTTGGAGAGCGCCAGCAGGACGCCCTGGTCCTCTTCCGGCGCGAGCTCGCCCTTGGTGTTGAGGAAGAGGAAGACGATCGCCGCCAGGATGGCGAGCGCGAAGACATAGACCACCGGCCGGTAGGCGAGCGCCGCGGCGAGGAAGCGCGAATAGACATTGGCGATGGCGCCGAAGCCGCGCTCTATGAGCCGGGGGAAGCGGCCTTGGAGCGCCTCGCGCTTCAGCAGCATGGAGCACATCATCGGCGACAAGGTCAGCGCGATCACGCCCGAGACGATGACCGAGCCCGCGAGCGAGAAGGCGAACTCGCGGAAGAGCGCACCGGTGAGCCCGCCGAGGAGACCGATCGGCGCGTAGACCGCGGCGAGGGTGATGGTCATGGCGATGATCGGACCCACGATCTCGCGCGCGCCGACCAGCGCCGCCTGGAGCGGCGTCATCCCCGCCTCGATGTGCCGGTGCACATTCTCGACGACGACGATGGCGTCGTCGACGACGAGGCCGATCGCCAGCACCATGGCGAGGAGCGTCAGCAGGTTGAGGCTGAAGCCCAGCGCCAGCATCACCGACATGATGCCGACCAGCGACAGCGGGATGGTGACGATCGGGATCACGACCGAGCGTGGTGAGCCCAGGAAGAGGAAAATGACGAAAATGACGATGATCGCCGCTTCGATCAGCGTGCGCACCACCTCGTTGATCGAGGATTGGATGAAGACCGTGCCGTCATAGGCGATGTTCATGGTGACGCCAGGCGGCAATGTGCGCTCGATATCCGGCTGCATCGCGCGGATGTCCTTGACGACGCTCAGCGGATTGCCCGAGGGCGTCACCTGGATGCCGAGGAAGACGGCGTGCTGGCCATTCATCGACACGGCGGTGTCGGTGTTCTGCGGGCCGAGCTCGACCCGGGCGATGTCCTCGAGCCGCACCAGGGCGCCACCCTTGGCCTTCACCACCATCTTCTTGAATTGCGCGACATCGGTGAGGCCGGTATCGGCGGTGACGTTGGTGACGGTGAAGTAGCCTTTGCGCTGCCCGGGCGCCGCCTGGAAGTTGTTGGCGCGGAGCGCCACCGCCACGTCGTCGGCCGAGATGCCGCGCGCCGCCATGCGCGCCGGATCGAGCCAGATGCGCATGGCGAAGGTCTGGCCGCCCAGGATCTCGGCCTGAGCTACGCCCGGGATCGTCGCCATCAGCGGCTGCACGACGCGCGACAGATAGTCGGCGATCGCCGCGTTCTGCACCGTATTGCTGGCGAAGCCGATATACATGATGTCGATGGTCTGGCCGGTCTGCTTGACGATCACCGGATCCTGCGCCTCGGCCGGGATCAGGAACTTGACCTGCTGCACCTTGGCCATGACATCGGTCATCGCCTTGTTCGGGTCGTAGTTGAGCTGGACATAGGCCTGGATCGTGCTCACCCCCTGGATCGAGTTCGAGGTGACGTAGTCGAGGCCCTCGGCGGTGGCGACCGCCTGCTCGATCGGCGTGGTGATGAAGCCCTGGATGAGCTCGGCCGGCGCGCCGGGATAGAGCGTGGTGATCGTGATCACCGTGTTCTCGAGCTTCGGATACTGCCGGATCGGCAAATTAAAGCCCGCCACCGCGCCGATCAGCAGGATCAGCAGGCTGAGCGCGACTGACAGCACGGGACGGCGGATGAAGAGATCGGTGAAGCCCATGGGGCTCTGGCCTCGCGCTTCTCGGGGTCGATCAGTTGGTCGGGATCTGCGCCGGCGGCGCCAGCGGGCCGTTTGCGGCGGGTGCCACCGGCTCGCCGTCGAACAGCACCTTGTTCTGGCCGAGCGCCACCACCCGGTCGCCCGCCTCGACGCCGGAGAGGATGGCGACCTTGCCGCCGAAATGCGTGCCGGTCTTGACCGGCACGCGCTTGGCCACCAGCGACGGCTCGCCCTTCGGGTCGTTCCCCTCCTGGTGCACGACATAGACGCTGTCGCCGTAGAGCGTGTGATCCACCGCCGTCTCGGGCAGGGTCACGACCGGCGGCTGTGGTGGCAGCACGACGCGCACACTCGCGAACATGCCGGGCAGCAGCTTGCCGTCGGGGTTGTCCATCACCGCTTGCAGCTTGATGGTACGGGTATCGGCCGAGATCTGCGGCTCGATCGCGTTTACCACCGCCTTGAAGCTCTGTCCGGGAAAGGCATCGACGGTGAACTCGATGTCCTGCCCCGCATGGAGCGAGGCCGCGTCCTTCTCCGGCAGCGTGAAATTGATGTAGAGCCGCGTCAGGTCGGTGAGGGTCACCATCGGCGTGCCGGGGCCGACATACTGGCCGACCTCAACCTGGCGCACGCCGAGCTTGCCGGCGAAGGGCGCGCGGATGAGCTTCTGCGCAATCTGCGCCTGGGTCTTGGCGATGCTGGCATTCGCCTGGTCGAGCTGCGACTGGTTCTGGTCGACCGTTGCCTTCGGCGCCGCCTGCCGCGCCTCGAGCTCCTGGTTGCGTTTCAAGGTGACCGCGGCATAGCGCGCCTGCGCCTGGAAATTCTTCAGATCCGCCTGCTCGGGTCCGTCATCGAGCTGCACCAGCGGCTGTCCCGCCTTGACCGTCTCGCCGGCGGTGAACGGGATCTGCGTCACCAGTCCGCCCACCTCCGAGCTCGCCGTCACCTGGTGCACCGCGGCGATGGTGCCGATGGCGGTGAGATAGCTTGGCACGCTCTGCCGCCCGGCCACGGTCATGGCGACCACCGCCGGCGGCGGCTTGTTGTGCGCGAAGAAGCTCGAGATCGCCTTGGTGCGGAAGGCGTTGAAGCCCCAAAGCCCGCCCAGCAGCAGCGCCATCAGCAGCAGCATGACGAGGAGCCAGATGGTCATCCTGCGGCTGCGCAGCGGCACCCGCCGGATCGTGATGTCGCCGCGCGCGCGGCCGGAGCTCTCCATCGACGTCACTCCCCTGCCTCGGCCGGGCGCTCGGCGCGCAAGCCCGCCCGCACGAAGGCGAAGTAGGTGTCGTAGAAACGCTCATCGGGTATCGGCGGCGTCTCGTAGCAGCCGAGCGAATGCGTCCAGATAGCGCGGAAGGCCATCGGGCAGGCGATGACATGCGCCGTCGCCTCGACATCGACCGGGCGGAACTCGCCGCGCGCGATGCCGCGGCTCAGCACCGCGCAGAACAGGCGATGGCCGCGCTCGCCGACCTCGTGGTGATACCAGGCGGCGAGATCGGGGAAGTTGCGCGCCTCAGCGACAATGAGCTTCAGCAGACCGCCCTGGCGCGAGCGGATCACCCCCGCCCATTGCTCCAGCATGCGCCCCAGCAGCTCGGCGCACGAGCCCTGCCATTCCTCGACATCGCGCTCGCCCAGTGCGATGCGGGTGACGACGACCTCCTGCACCGCCGCCTTGAACAGCGCCTCCTTGTTGGAGAAGTAGAGATAGGCCGTGCCCTTGCTGACCCCGGCGCGGCGCGCCACATCGTCGATGCGCGCGGCGGCGAAACCCCTCTCGGCGAAGACCTCGACCGCGGCCTCGATCAGCTCTGCGGGGCGCGCGGCCTTGCGGCGGCGGCGGCTGGGCGCCGACGCCCCGGCCGAAGCGGCGACCTCCATCGGATTTCCCCCGGGATAATGACTGTCCAGTCAGTCACTCTATGCCGGGTCCCCGCCGCAGGCAAGGGGTTTTGCTGCACTGCAACAGCCCGGAAAGCGCTCCCTCTTGCCAGGGCGGGGCCGGGCGCTTAGCTTCAGCCTGTCGTCACAACTACAGAAAGGAGGTGATCCCGTGTCTCATTGTCATGGATTGCGGTTGATCAGCATGACCGGGATCGCTGCCGTAGCAGGGGTCGCGGTCGCCTGACGCGATGTCGTCGCGGTCGCTGATGACCGCTCTCTGACAGTGGAAGGGCCGCCCTCGGGCGGCCCTTCTTTTTGAGGGGGATGCGATGACCTCGAGGCGTGAGGGCGGCTGATGCTCGACCGGCGGCGGACCGCCGTGGCGCTGGCGGGGTTCATCACCTTCCTCAACCTTTATTCGCCGCAGGCGCTGTTGCCGCTGCTGGCGAAAGAGCTCGGCGCCGGCGCGGGGGAGGTGAGCCTCACCGTGAGCGCCACCACCCTCGCGATCGCCCTCATCGCTCCCTTCACCGGCACGGTTGCCGATGTGCTGGGCCGCAAGCGCGTCATCGTCGCCGCCATGCTGGCGCTGGTGGCGCCCACCGCGCTGGTCGGGCTCTCGACCACGCTCCACGGCATTGTCTTCTGGCGCTTCGTGCAGGGCCTGCTGCTGCCGCCGGTCTTCGCCGTCACCATCGCCTATGTCGGCGACGAGCTGCCGGCGGCCGAGGCTACCTCGGTCACCGGGATCTATCTCTCGGCCAGCAGCTTCGGCGGCTTCCTCGGGCGGTTGCTGCCGGGCATGCTGGCGGAATCAATCGGCTGGCAAGGGGCCTTCCTGACGCTCGCGGCGATCACCTTGATTGCGGCGGCGGGGGTCGCCCTGCTGCTGCCGCGCGAGCGGCGCTTTCAGCGTTCGCCCGGGCTTGCCGCCTCGGCGCGGCAGATGCTGCGCCATCTCGCCAACCCGCAGCTCGTCGCGACATACGCCGTGGGCTTCGGTGTGCTCTTCACCTTCATCGCCAGCTTCACCTATGTGAATTTCCACCTGGCCGCGCCACCCTATAACCTGACCCCGGGCGAGCTCGGCGCGATCTTCGTCGTCTATCTGACCGGCGTCGGCACGACGCTCCTCACCGGCCGCGCAGTGGCGCGCTTCGGCCGGCGCAATCTCGTGGTGGCGCTCGCCGCGCTCTGGGCGCTGGGGATGGGGCTCACCCTGGTGCCGTCGCTGCCGGTGATCGTGCTCGGCCTTGCCATCGGCGCCGGCAGCGGCTTCGTCTGCCAGGCGGTGGCAACGGGCTTTGTCGCCGTCTCGGCGCGCGACGGCCGCTCCTCGGCGGTCGGCCTCTACGTCACTTTCTACTACATCGGCGGCAGCGTCGGCGGCGTCTTGCCAGGCCTCCCCTTCGCGCGCTTCGGCTGGCCCGGCGCGGTCGCGATCGTGCTGGTCATGCTGGCGCTCATCGCCGGTTTCGTTGCCCTCTTCTGGCGCGAAAACGCGGCCTGAAGCGACGACTTGACGCCGAGGGCGCCGAGGCCGCGCAGAGGACGCAAACTCTCCGCGTCCTCCGCGCATCCCTCAGCGTCCTCTGCGTTTAGAGCTGAGAACTAATGCCGGCGCCAGCGCTCGATGATCTCGCCGACGAACTCGCGGTTCTTGCGGTCGTCTTCCCAGGCCTGCGGGAAGTTCGCCGCCTCGCCGCGCGGGCGGAAATGCGGCTCGAGCTCGGCGAAGCGGATGCGCATCGGATGCGCCACGCCTTCGCCGACCGCGATCGCCTCGCGCTGACGCAAGCTGGGCAGCGCCGCCATCAGCCCCGCCGCGTCGTCGGGCAGCATGGCGCGGACATAGCCGCGGTCGCGCTCGTTGTTCATGCGCAGCGCGAAGATGGTGCTGCATTGCGACAGGATCGCCTCGTTGAGCTCCGCCGGGCGCTGCGTCACGAGGCAGAGCGAGACGCCGTATTTGCGCCCCTCCTTGGCGATGCGCGCGATCGAGCGGATGGTGGGCTCGAAGCCCGTGCTCTCGTCGCGCGGGATGTAGCGATGCGCCTCGTCGCAAACCAGCAGGATCGGGATCGCCTCGTCGCGGTCGCTCCAGAGCGCGAAGTCGAAGATGAGCCGGCAGAGCAGTGACACCACGACATTGACGATCTCCGAGGGCACGGCGGAGATGTCGAGGATGGTGATCGGCTTGCCGGCGACCGGGATGCGCAGAATGCGCGCCAGGATCTCGCTCATATTGTCGCGCACGGTCAGCCCTTCGAACATGAAGGCGTAGCGCCGGTCCTTGCGCAGCGCCTCGATGGTCGCCAGCAGGCGGATATAGGGAAGCGAGCTGTCCGGCCGGTCGAGCTTCCCCATTGCCTCGCTGATGCGCTTTTCCAGGCTGTTCATGCGGTAGGGGATCGGCGTATCGACGGTGAGCTGCGCGATCCGCTCGGGATCGTTGCCAAGAAAATCCTGCTTCGCCAGCAGGATCGCCTCCTTGATGATCGGCACCTCGCGGCTGCGCGCGATCGGGTCGCGCGAGCACAGCACCTCGCACACCTCCTCGAAGCTGAGGAGCCAGTAGGGAAGCTGCAGCGTCTCGGGGTTGATGCGCTCGGCGAGGTCGGGAAAGGCCGGGGCGTATTCGCCATGCGGGTCGAGCAGCACGACATGGCCGTTGGGATGCGCGGTCAGCAGTGTGCGCAGCATTAGCGTGAGCGCGCAGGATTTGCCCGAGCCGGTGGTGCCGACGATCGCCGAATGCTTCGACAGGAATTCCTGCGACAGCAGGAAGGCGGGCCGCGCGGCGTCCTGATGCAGCGAGCCGATGGCAAGCGTCCAGGTATCGGGCCGCGCATAGATGAGGCCGATATCCTCGGAGTCAGCCGGAAAAACAGGCGCGCCCAGCACCGGATAGACCGAGATGCCGCGCGCGAAGCGGAGGGTGCCGGCCTGCGCCAGCGTCTCGCCGAGGAGATCGATCTCGGCGACCGCCATCGGCGCCGGCGCCGCGGCGTCGACGAAGCCGATGCTCGCGACGAAGCCGAACGCCGCCGACGTTGCCGTCGGCACCTTTACCAGAGCGCCGAGCTGAAGCTCGCCATAACCGGCGCGGCCCTCGAAGAGCCGGCAGGAAAGCTTGAATCCCGATACGGCGACGACGCTGCCGATCTGGCCTTGTGCTGCCGCGCTGGCATTACCCGGCGCCGCCTTCATCCGCTCGCTTCCGTCCATGATCGCTCCTCGGCCGTGCCGCCGAGGCTAGGCGGGAAATCCCTGCGCAATTCTTTCCGCGGCGCGGGAGTCGCCGCGGATCAGCCTAAAATGCGCGGCAAATCCCAAGGGCGACCTTCGATGCTCTTCATCCTGAGCTTGTCGAAGGATGCACAGGCAGAGCGGCCGCTCTGAGCCATTCGGCGCGGATCTCGTCCGTGGTGCGACGCGATCCGTCGAAGGAGCGGCCGGGCAGCGCGAAGAGGAAGACGCACCGCTCGTGCCACGAGCGGGCTTGCCGGAGGTCGCGCAGGATCGCCACCCATTCATGGAGCGCGATGCGCAGCGGGTTGAAGGTGCCGATATTGCGCACCAGCCCATAGCGGCAGGGATCGGCGGGGTCTTCCGCGACGAAGCTGCCGAAAAGCCGGTCCCACAGGATGAAGATGCCGGCATAGTTGCGATCGAGATAGCGCGGATTCGTCGCGTGGTGGACGCGGTGATGCGAGGGCGTGTTCATCACCGCCTCGATCGGGCGCGGCAGCTTTTCGATCGCCTCGGTGTGGATCCAGAACTGATAGACGAGGCTCACCCCCTTCTGAAAGACGATCATCGCCGGCGGAAATCCCACCAGCGCCAGCGGCAGCCACAGCACCCAGTCGAAGATCCCGCCGGTCCAGGTCTGCCGGAGCGCCGTCGACAAATTGTAATGCTGCGAGGAGTGGTGGTTGATATGCGCCGCCCACCAGAAGCGGCTGCGATGGCTGAGGCGGTGGAAGGCGTAATAGGTGAGGTCCTCGGCGAAGAGGATGAGGAGGAAGCTCCACCAGTGATAGCCGATGTCGAAGAGCCGGAACTGCCAGACGGCGTTCAGCGCGACATAGGCGCCCGTGCCGGCGGCGAGCCCGACCACGAGATTGCCGAGCCCCATGGCGAGCGAGGCGGCGGTATCGCGCAGCTCATAGGCGGAGCGTCGCTGCGCCCGCGTCACGGCGATCTCGAGCAGCACCAGCAGGATGAAGGCGGGCACTGCAAGCTGCACCGGATCTGCGAGCCGCGGCTCGAGCGTCATGCCGCGCGCTCCTGCGGCTCGAGCAGCGACGCCCAGCGCGCCGCCTCGCCGGGGAGCCGCAGCGCGAAGCGGCCATGCGTGAAGTCGCCGGTCTCGATGAGAAGCCGGTCCTGCTCGAGGACGACCCGGCTTATGTCGCGCCGGTCGAGGTGCCGGACCGCGACCCGGTCACCGGCGACGAAGACGATGGCGCAACCTCCTCCCGCGGCGGGGGCGATGAGCGCCGCAGCACCTTCCGCGTCGATCGCCATCTCGCCCGCGGCGAAGCCCGGCAGATCCTCGGCGAGCCGCCGCAGCGCCAGCGCGCGGTCGAGCCGCACCCGCCTTGCCCCGCCGGTAAGCCAGACCGCCGCCAGGATCAGCGCGATGCCGAAGAGCGGGATGAGCAGCGTGACCGGATTCTGCGGGTCCATCGCCGCAAGCTTAGAGCAGGTTTCTGAAACTGGAACCACCCATCGCTTCCGCGCGGGAGCCTGGGCGACGTTTTCGGCAAGCGTTGGACAGGCGCTCGCGCGTCCTTCGACGGCTCGAAAAGGCCGGCGGCGGCGCCTGTTCCACGCGGCTAGCCTGCTGCACGCACCCCTTATCCGATGAGCCGTCTGCGAACCGACAGTGACCGGCCCGGCCGCGCAGCAAGTGCAGCCGCATCGTCTGCCGCCCGCCCCGCCGCTTCATTGATCGAGATCAATCCCGGCCCCGCGCCTCGTCCCCATCGACAAGCCGCCCGGCGCAGGGCATGACAGGGGCAGGGGAGCTGCATGAGCCAAGCCGCGCCGGTGGCGCTCACCGACAGGAATCTGCGGGTTTTCGTCGCGCTGCTGACGATCCACACCAGCCTGGTGATCTCCAGCAATGCCGCGGGCTCGAAGCTCATTGCGCTCCCCGCGGGGCTCGCGGCTTCCGCAACGGTCATCAGCTACATGCTGAGCTTCGTCTTGCTCGGCTCGATCGCCGAGCTCTTCGGCCGCGCGCAGGCGCGCCTCGTCGTCAATCTCGGGCTTGCCGGCATGGCGCTCTCGGTCGCCTTCTTCGAGCTGGCCCTCCATCTGCCCGCGGCCTCCTTCTGGAAGCATCAGCGCGAATTCGCGCAGGTGCTGGGCTCCTCGCCGCGCCTGCTGCTCGGCGGCTGGACCGCCTATCTGCTCGGCCAGCATCTCGACGTCGCCGGCTTCTTCCTGCTGAAGCGCACGCGGCTCGGCGGCGAGTGGCTGTGGCTCAGGAGCTGGGGCAGCACGCTCATCGGGCAGCTCATCGACACCATCGTCTTCATCACCATCGCCTTTGCCGGGAACGCGCCGCTGCTCCCCGCCATTCTCGGCCAGTACCTGGTGAAGCTGGTGATCGCCACCTTGGCGACGCCGCTCATTTATGTCGCGGTCGGCTGGGGCCGGGGAGCGATGGCGGAGGGGCGCGGCTGAGCGATGCTGTTCCTGCCGCTCTACGACGACAATCCGCGCACCACGACGCCGGTGGTGACCTATGGCCTCATCGCCGCCTGCACCGTGGTCTTCCTCTGGCAGCAGAGCCTGTCGCCGCGCGCCGGCGACGCCGCCGCCTATGCCTATGGCATGGTGCCTTCGGTGCTGTTCGGGACCGCCTCGCTGCCGTCCGAGCTCCGTCTGCTGCCGCCTTGGGCGACGCTCTTCACCAGCATGTTCCTTCATGGCGGCTGGCTGCATCTCATCGGCAACATGCTCTATCTCTGGCTCTTCGGTCGCGGCGTCGAAAGTGCCATGGGTGCGCTCCGCTATCTCGTCTTCTATCTGCTCTCCGGCGTCCTGGCCGGGCTGGCGCAAGGGATCGCCGATCCCGGCTCCGCGGTGCCGATGATCGGCGCGAGCGGCGCCATCGCTGGCACGCTCGGGGCATATCTGGTGCTGCATCCGCGCGGCAACGTCATGGTCTTCGTCTGGATCTTCATCTTCGTGCGGCTCATCGCCGTGCCGGCGGTGATTGTCCTCGGTCTCTGGTTCCTGATGCAGCTCATGAACGCGTTGGCCGCGCGCCCCGGCGAGCCGGGCGTCGCCTTCTGGGCGCATGTCGGCGGCTTCGTGCTCGGCATGCTGCTGGTGCCGCTCTTCCGCCGGCGCGGCGTTGCCATGCTGCAGCCGCGCCGCAGCGCCGCCTTCGCGGCGCATCGGCCGCGCCGCGGGCCTTGGGGCTAGGAGGGCTGCGATGGCCAATCGTTTCGCACTCGACCTCGCCGCCGCCGCACCGGTCGGCCCGCGCCGCACGGCGCTTGCCGTGCTCGCTCTCTGCTTTTCCATGGGACTTCTGGCGCGCGGCATTCCCGACAGCTTCACCGTCTTCGTCCTGCCGCTGTCGCACCATTTCGGCTGGGATCGCGCCGAAGTGGTCTCGATCTATTCCTTCTATGCGTTGTCGAGCGGGCTGGTGGGGCCCTTGGTCGGCAGGCTCTTCGACCGCTCGGGCCCGCGCACCGTCTATGGCCTGGGGCTGGGCCTGCTCGGCCTCGCCCTTTCGCTCGCCGCCTTCGCGCGCTCGCTCTGGCAGCTTCAGCTCGCCGCCGGCCTCGGCGTCGGCATTGCCGCCACCTGCCTCGGCAATGTGCCGAACATCGCGCTTCTGAGCCGCTGGTACGGCAAGCGCCTCGTCACCGCGGCTAGCGTAGTCTTTTCCGCCTATGGCTTCGGCATTCTGATGCTGACGCCGCTCTCCCAGTTCCTGATCGAACGCTCCGGCTGGCGCGGCGCCTATCACTGGATCGGCGGCGGCCTCCTCGTGCTGCTGCTGCCGCTGCTGCTGCTGCCCTGGCGCCGCTTCCGCGCCGGCCATCCCGAGCTTGCGCGCGAGAGCGCGGCGCGCACCGCCGATCTCGGCTCCGGCATAAGCTTGCTGCAGGCGATGCGCCACTCCGGATTCTGGGGTCTCTTCTGCACCTTCTTCTTCACCAGCGTCGGCATGTTCGACATCGCCGTCGAGGTGGTCGCCTATCTGCGCGATGCCGGCTTCGCGCCGATGCAGGCGGCAGCCGCCTGGGGCTTCAGCGGCGCGCTGCTGCCCTTCGGCATGATCGCAGTGAGCTGGCTCGACGGCGTCATCGGCCGGCGCCTCTCGGTGCTGCTGAGCTATGTGGTGACGCTCTCCGGCGTCATCATGCTCTGGCTGCTGCGCCTCAATCCGAGCCCCTGGCTGCTCGGCGGCTTCGTCGTCTGCTTCGGCAGCACACTGGGCTCGCGCGGGCCGCTCATCTCGACCACGGCGATGCGCCTCTTCCGCGGTCGGGCGGCGGCCACCATCTTCGGCGCCATCAGCATCGGCTCGGGTCTGGGCCAGGCGGTGGGCTCCTGGTCCGGCGGCCTGCTGCATGACTGGAGCAACGGCTACAATTTCGTCATCGGCTTTGCCGTGGTGAGCCTGGTGCTGGGCATGACGCCGTTCCTGACGCTCAAGGTGCTGCGCGAGGAGTAGGATCGGCACTCACGAAGACGCCGATGGAGCGACGCCCCACCTTACCCTCCCGCTGACGCGGGTCCCTCCCTCTCCGCCCCTGGGGGCGGAGAGGGTAGGGTGAGGTGGGGGCGATTGGTGGATAAGGCGAGGGAGGAGACACATGGAAGGATTGCTGAAGGGCCGTGTCGCGCTCGTCACCGGTGCCGGATCGGGCATCGGCGAAGGCATCGCCCGGGGCATGGCTGAGGCCGGCGCGCGCATCATCGCCGTCGACATCAAGGGCGACGCGGCCGAGCGCACCGCGCGCTCGATCGGCGGCGAAGCCCGGAGCTTCGCCTGCGATGTCGGCGATCCCCGCGCCTGCGACGCGCTCGCCGCTGCAGTGGCGCGCGAGGTGGGCGCCATCTCGGTGCTGGTCAACAATGCCGGCGTCATCCGCCGCGGCAAGGTCGAGGATGCGGCTGCGCGCGCCGACTGGGCGGCGACGCTGCGCGTTAATCTCGACGGACCCTATCTCATGACCACGGCCTTTCTCGGCCAGCTCAAATCGACGCGCGGCGCGGTGGTCAATATCGGCTCGATCCAGTCCTTCGTCGCGCTGCCCAACTCGGCCGCCTACACCAGCTCGAAGGGCGGCGTGCGCGCCCTCACCAAGGCGCTCGCCATCGAGCTCTCGCCGCAGGGCATCCGCGTCAACGCCATCGGTCCCGGTCTCATCGCCACGCCGCTCAACGCCAAGGCGCGCGAGAACCCCGACTACATGAAGAACTTCGAGGGCCGCATCCCCATGGGCCGCATCGGCACGCCCGAGGACATCGCGCCGGTCGCGGTCTTTCTCGCCTCGGACATGGCGCGCTACGTCACCGGGGTCACGCTCCCGGTGGATGGCGGATTCCTCGCCTATTGAGGGCGGTTCGGCGGCAATTGCGCGTCATGGGAGAGCAGCCTCCTCTCGCATCCCGTCCGCGTTGATAAAGATTTTGTTACTTGCTAAATGGCAATGGCGCTGCCCTTTTTGCACGCGCCAAGCGACGGTGTGCGGTCACCCGCGCGCTTCCGTCGTTCTCCGACCAACTGCGCCGCTTTCCGCGGCCAAAGAACCGGTGAGGAAGAAATGCCTATGTCCTGTGCCACTCCGCTCTCTACCCGTCTCATGCGCCGGCTTCTGCTTGCCGGAACGGCCGCGGCTGCGCTCGGCCTCGTCGGCTCCGCCTACGCCGCAGAGCCGATCAAGATCGGCGTCATCGGCGAGGAATCCTCGGTCGCCGGCGCCTCGCTCACCAAGGCGGCGCAGATGGCGGCCGACGAGATCAATGCCGCCGGCGGCGTCAACGGCAGCAAGATCGAGATCATCACCTATGACGATCATTCCTCCGCGGCGGACGCGGTGCGCGCCTTCCAGCGCGCGGTCAACCAGGACAAGGTGAAGGCCGTCGTCGCCACCTATATCAGCGAGGTGGCGCTCGCCATCGAGCCGTGGTCGGCGCGCCTCCACATGCCGCTCATCACCGCCGGCGCCGCCAGCACCGACATCCCGAAGCACGTCCATGACGACTACGCGCATTACAAGTACACCTTCCAGGGCTGGCTCAACTCGGCCTTCATCGCCCAGTCGATCTGCGATGCCGAGCACGACATGCTGGTCGGCCCCTATCACATGAGGTCGACGGTGGTCATGAGCGAGGATGCCGCCTGGACCAAGCCGCTCGACGAGAAATTCCTGGAATGCCTGCCGAAGGCCGGGCTCAAGGTGCTCGACCATATCCGCTTCAATCCCGACACCACCGATTTCACGCCGATCTACAACAAGATCGAGGGCGAGCATCCGGACGTGATCACCACCGGCATCAGCCATGTCGGCGTGCAGCCCACGGTGCAGTGGCATGACCAGCAGGTGCCGATCGCCATGGCGGGCCAGAGCTCGCAGGCGACCACCAGCAGCTTCTGGAAGGACACCAACGGCGCCGCCGAAGGTGTGATCACGGCCACGGCTTCCGCACCCGGCGTCGCCATCACGCCCAAGACCGTGCCCTTCACCGAGAAGTACACGAAGCGCTTCGGCGACACCCCGGCCTATGTCGGCTACTCCACCTACGACATCATCCATGTGCTGGCCGATGCCATCAAGCGGGCGGGCTCGACCAATCCCGACAAGATGGTGGATGCGCTCGAGAAGACCGACTATGTCGGCACCATCGGCCGCATCAAGTTCTACGGCAAGAACGAGCAGTACACGCACGGCCTCGAATACGGCAAGGGCCTCGTGACCGGCATCGACATTCAGTGGCAGAATGGCAAGCAGGTCGCCGTTTGGCCGGCGAATGTCGCGCAGGCGAAGCTCGTATTCCCGGCCTTCGTCAAGCTGCCGCAACAGGCCGCGAGCAAGTAAGGTCGCGCTTTCGGCGCGGAGGCCGTCCCTGGGCGGCCTCCGCAAGCCGGATGACAAGAGTATCGAGAACTAGAGTGGGGGCATGGTCGCACTGCAGATTCTGATCGACGGCTTCGCCATCAGCTCGCTGTACGCGCTGGGGGCCGTCGGGTTCACCTTGATGTTCGGCGTCTCGGGGGTGCTGAACCTCGCGCATGGCGGCATCATGGTGGTGGCCGCGGTGATCGGTTGGCTCGCCGCCGGCGATCTCGGGCTCGGCGTCTATCTCGGGACGCTGGTCGGTATCATCGCCGGCATGCTCTGCGCCTATCTCACCTATTACGTCGTGGTGCGGCCGATCCAGCGCTCGCCCGCCATTCCCCACGAAGAGACCGAGATCTTCGTGCTCACCGGCACGCTGCTCTGGGGCATCATGATTCAGGAGGCGATCGCCTATCTCTTCACCGACAATCCGGTGACGACGCGGCCGCTGATCTCCGGCGTCACCACCATCGCCGGCGTGCGCACGCCGCATAACGAGATCCTGATCGCCGTCATCTGCTGGGTGGTGATCGGCCTGCTCTGGCTGCTGGTCAACCGCACGCGCGCCGGCAAGGCGCTGCTCGCAGCCTCGATGAATCCGCGCGGGCTCACGCTGCTGGGCTTCGAGCTCTCGAACATGTATCTGCTGGTCTGGACGATCTACGGCGTGCTCGCCGGGATCGCCGGCGTGCTGCTCGCCTCCTTCCTGGGCGTCAGCTCCGCCAATGCCGGCCAGCTCACTGCCAGCGCCTTCTCGATCGTCGTGCTGGGCGGGCTCGGCAGCGTCTCGGGCTCGCTGGTGGCCGCCTATCTCGTGGGCTATCTTGAGACGATCACCGCCTATCTCGTGGCGCCCACGCTCCGGCCCATCCCGGCGCTGCTGCTGCTGGTGCTCGTCATCTATCTGCGGCCGCAAGGCCTCCTCGGCCGGCGCTGAGGGGCCGATGTTCGCGCAGATCATCCGCTCGCGCCCGCTCTGGATCGGCCTCGCCGTCGCGGGCATCGCCGCGTTGCTGCCGCTCTGGCTCTCCGCCTATATCCTCGGCATCCTCACCGCGGCCTATTATTTCGGCGTCTTCGCCATGGCCTGGGACCTGCTCTTCGGCTTCGCCGGCGAGGTCAATTTCGGCCCCACCTTCCTCATTGGCCTCGGCGCCTATACCGCCGCCATCCTCGATAATGAATGGGGCCTGCCGATCGTTGTCTGCATCATCGCCGGCGCGATCGTCGCGGTGGTCGGCGGGCTGTTGCTGGCGCTGCCGGCGCTCAGGCTGCGCGGACCCTATTTCGGCCTCGTCACTCTCGTTGCCGTGCTGCTGCTGCAGAACGCGATCGTCATCTTCGCCGGCGTCACAGGCGGCGAGATCGGCATGACCGTTCCCGACGTGCTGTCGATCGACGCCACCACCAACTACTGGTACGCGCTCGTCTTCCTCGTCGTCTGCGCCCTCATCCTCTTCGGCCTCTCGCGTTCGGCGATCGGCCTCATCCTCCAGGCCAGCGGCCAGGATGCGATCGAGGCGCAGGCGCTGGGCTTCAATGTTACCAAGCATAAGCTCGCCGCCTTCATCATCAGCGCGCTCTTCTCCGGCGTCGCCGGCGCCATGCTCGTGTTCTATCTCGGCACCGCCTCGGTGGATCAGGTGATCGACATCGGCATCGACGTGCAGATCATCATCGCCGCGGTGCTCGGCGGCCGCCGTACCATCCTCGGTGGAGTGCTGGGCGCCATCTTCCTCATCGTCGCAACCGAGTTCCTGCGCCCCTTGGGCCAGCTCAACACCTTCGTCGTCGCCGCCGTGGCGCTCGCCGTCATCCTCTTCGTGCCGGACGGCATCCTGGGCTATGCGCTGCGCCGCGGAGAGCGTCAATGAGCAGCCGCGCCCGCCTTGAGGTCCGCGGCCTCACCAAGCGCTTCGGCGGCCTCCTCGCCGTCAACGGCATCGATCTCGACATCCATCCCGGAGAGATCCTCGGCCTCATCGGCCCGAACGGCTCCGGCAAGTCGACGGTGATGAAGCTCATCATGGGGATCGAGCGTCCCGATGCCGGCAGCATCCGCCTCGACGGCACCGATCTCGCGGGCTGGCCGTCGCACCGCATCGCGCGCGCCGGCATCGGCATCGTCTTCCAGCATTCGCGCCCGCTGCACCGCCAGACCGTGCTGGAGAACATCAAGCTGGCGCTGCTGCCGGACTCGCTGCTGCGGCTTGCCGCGGCGCCGGGGGTCGACGAGCGCGCCCGCGAGATTGCCGGGCGCGTCGGATTGGGCGAGGTGATGCACCGGCGCCCCTCGACCCTGCCCTTCGCCGATCTCCGCCGCATGGAGATGGCGAAGGCGATCGCGCGCGATCCGCGCGTCGTGCTGGTGGACGAGCCTTTCGCCGGCCTCACCGGCGGCGAGGTCGCGGTCTTCTCCGAGCTCATCCGCGGCTTCCGCGCCGAGGGCCGCGCCGTGCTGCTCGTCGATCACAACGTCAAGAGCGTTGCGGCGCTGGTCGATCGCGTGCTCGCCATGTATGTTGGCGAGCGCATCGCCGAGGGCAGCGCCGACGAGGTGATGCGCAACGAGACCGTTCGCCGTGTCTATCTCGGCGGCAAGATCGAATCGGTGCAGCACAAGACGCCGGCCGGCATTGCCCGCGCGCCGCTGCTCGAAGTCGAGGACGTCAGCGTGCTCTACGGCAAGGCGCAGGCGCTCGAGAAGGTGAGCGTCAACGTCAAGGAAGGCGAGTTCGTCTCCATCGTCGGCCTGAACGGCGCGGGCAAGACCACGCTCTTCAACGCGATCTCCGGCCTCGTTCCCTATTCGGGCAAGATCCGCTTCGGCGGCGACAGCCTCGCCGGCCGGACCGCCGGCTCGAT
>Ga0134126_10001732_pt1 | contig 27777 bp, 27 predicted proteins | sample KB31752_FD_96881 | JGI IMG/M metagenome (GOLD analysis project Ga0134126, IMG submission 96881) | Terrestrial soil microbial communities with excess Nitrogen fertilizer from Kellogg Biological Station, Michigan, USA - KB3-175-2 | ecosystem: Environmental > Terrestrial > Soil > Unclassified ... | reverse complement strand
GCGCCCCCGTGGCGGCCGCCTCAGCCGGCCGCGGCGCGCACGATGTCGGCGAGCTCGGCGGCGGCGGCGAGCGTTTCGGACTCGTCGCGCCCCTCGACCATGACGCGGATCACCAGCTCGGTGCCCGAGGCCCGCAGCACCACGCGGCCCTCGCCGTTCATGCGCTGCTCGAGGCGCGCCACCGCCTGCTGGATCTGCGGCACGGCGGTCGGGTCGAAGCGCGTGCCCACCCTCACGTTGAGCAGCACCTGGGGGAACTTGCGCATTCCCGAGGCCAGCTCCGCCAGCGTGCGCCCGGTCTGCTTCATGACCGCCAGCACCTGCAGTGCGCTCACCAGGCCGTCACCGGTGGTGGTCTTGTCCAGGCACAGGATGTGGCCCGAAGTCTCCCCGCCCAGGATGCCGCGCGTCTCGCGCAGCAGGCCGAGCACGTAGCGGTCGCCGACCGGGGCGCGCCGGAACTCGATGCCCGCGGCGCGCAGCGCCAGCTCGAGGCCGAGGTTGCTCATCACCGTCCCCACCACCGGGCCGCGCAGCGTGCCGGCCGCATGCAGGGCACGCGCGATGACGTAGAGGAGCTGGTCGCCGTCGATGATGCGCCCGAGATGATCGACCATGACCAGGCGGTCGCCGTCGCCGTCGAGCGCGAGCCCGACGTTGGCGCGCACCCCCGGCACGGTCAGCTGCAGCAGGTCCGGCGCGGTCGAGCCACAACCGTCATTGATGTTGCGGCCGTTGGGCGAGCAGCCGATGGGCACGATCTCCGCGCCCAGGTCGGCGAGGATGCGCGGCCCCACCTTGTAGGCCGCGCCGTTGGCGCAGTCGATGACGATCTTGAGCCCGGTCAGGTCCACCCCGCTCGGCAGCGTCGAGGCGCAGAACTCCTGGTACAGGGTGCGCGAACGGTCGGCGCGCGTGGCGCGCCCGAGGTTGCGCGAGGCGCGCGTGGTGGGCGGCTGCTCGAGCTCGAGCTCGATGCGCTCCTCGAGCTCATCGGAGAGCTTGGCCCCCGAGGCGTCGAAGAACTTGATGCCGTTGTCGTCGTAGAGGTTGTGCGAGGCGGAGATCACCACGCCGAAGTCGCAGTTGAAGCGCCGCGTCATGTAGGCGATGCCGGGCGTGGGCAGTGGTCCGATCAGCATCACGTCCACGCCCGCGGCCACGAAGCCGGCCTCGAGCGCGGACTCGAACATGTAGCCCGACAGGCGCGTGTCCTTGCCGATCAGCACCGCGCCGCCCTCGGGCGCCAGCACGCGCGCCGCAGCGCTCGCCAGCTTGAGCGCGAAATCCACCGTCATCGGGTGCTCGCCCACCCGCCCGCGCACGCCGTCGGTGCCGAAATAACTGCGCCCCATCTAACTTCCTCTCACCGCGGCGGCGACCCGCACCGCATCGAGCGTCGCGGCCACGTCGTGCGCGCGCACGATGCGCGCGCCGTTGAGAACTGCCAGCGCCGCCAGCGCGACGCTGCCGGCGAGCCGCTCACCGTCGCCGCGCCCGGTGAGTTTGCCGAGCATGGCCTTGCGCGACAACCCGACCACGAGCGGCAGCCCGTCGGCGGCCAGCCCCGGCAGGCCGCGCAGCAGCGCCAGATTGTGCTCCAGGTTCTTGCCGAAGCCGAATCCGGGGTCGAGCGCGAGGCGCCCGGCGCCGAAACCGGCCGCGCGGCAGGCGGCGGCGCGCTCGGCGAGGAAGGCGCGCACCTCGGCCACCACGTCCTGGTAGACCGGGGCGAGCTGCATGGTGCGCGGCTCGCCCTGCATGTGCATCAGGCACACGGCGCAGCCGCTCTCGAGCGCCGCCGCCATGGCCCCGGGGGCACGCAGCGCGCGCACGTCGTTGATGAGGCCGGCGCCGGCCGCCGCGGCCGCGCGCATCACCTCGGGCTTGCTGGTATCCACCGAGATGACCGCCGGGCTCGCGGCGCGCAACCGCTCGATCACCGTCAGGATGCGATCCAGCTCCTCCGCGGCACTCACCGCTCCCGCCCCCGGGCGCGTCGACTCGCCGCCGACGTCGATGATGGCCGCGCCCTCCTCCGCCATGCGCAGCCCGTGGGCCACGGCCGCCGCGGCCGGGAGGAACCGGCCGCCGTCGGAGAACGAGTCGGGGGTGACGTTGAGCACGCCCATGACGAGCGGGGTGCTCAGATCGAGGGTCTTATCCGCGCAGCGCAGCTGCACGGGCGGGTCTTGGGGCGACATGGTGCGACGCACGCCGGTCAGTCGGGCGCCGGACCCCCGCGCGGCGTGGACGGTCAGTGCTGTCCCGCGGGAATCGGCGGACCACCGGCGGGCGCCGGCGGCGCCTGCGGCGGCTTGTTGGACAGCGTCTCGTCCCAGTCCTTCGGCGGCTTGGGCGTGTTGCCGGCCATGATGTCCTTCAGCTGCTCCTCGTCGATGGTCTCGTACTTGATGAGCGCATCGGCCATGTTGTGCAGCTTGTCGAGATTGCCCTGGAGGATTGCTTTGGCGCGGGTGTAGTTGCCCTCGATGACGCGCCGCACCTCCTCGTCGATGGCGTGCGCGGTCACATCCGACACCTGCTTGTGCTGGGTGACGCTGCGGCCGAGGAACACCTCGCCGGTCTCCTCCGAGTAGGTGAGCGGCCCGAGCTTGTCCGACAGGCCCCACTTGGTGACCATGTTGCGCGCCAGCTCGGTGGCACGCTCGATATCGTTGGCGGCCCCGGTGGTGACGCCGTCGGCGCCGAAGATCAGCTCCTCGGCACAGCGCCCGCCGAACAGCGAGGTGATGCGGCTCTCGAGCTCGCGGCGGCTGGTGCTGTAGCGGTCGGTCTCCGGCAGGTACCAGGTGAGCCCGAGCGCCCGGCCGCGCGGAATGATGGTCACCTTGTAGACCGGATCGTGTTCGGGGACCGAGAAGCCGACGATCGCGTGCCCGGCCTCGTGGTAGGCGGTCATCTTCTTCTCGTGGTCGGACATGACCATCGAGCGGCGCTCCGCGCCCATGTAGATCTTGTCCTTGGCGCGCTCGAACTCGTCCATGCCGACGATGCGCTTGTTGGCGCGCGCCGCGAACAGCGCCGCCTCGTTCACCAGGTTGGCCAGATCGGCGCCCGAGAAACCCGGCGTGCCGCGCGCGATCAGGCCCGGCTTGACGTCATCGCCGAGCGGCACGCGCCGCATGTGCACGCGCAGGATCTGCTCGCGGCCGCGCACGTCCGGCAGCGGCACCACCACCTGGCGGTCGAAGCGGCCCGGGCGCAGCAGCGCCGGATCCAGCACGTCCGGACGGTTGGTGGCGGCGATGACGATGATGCCCTCGTTGCCCTCGAAGCCGTCCATCTCCACCAGCAGCTGGTTGAGGGTCTGTTCGCGCTCGTCGTGGCCGCCGCCGAGGCCGGCACCGCGGTGGCGGCCGACCGCGTCGATCTCGTCGATGAAAATGATGCACGGCGCGTGCTTTTTGGCCTGCTCGAACATGTCGCGCACGCGCGAGGCACCGACGCCGACGAACATCTCGACGAAGTCGGAGCCGGAGATGGTGAAGAACGGCACCTTGGCTTCGCCCGCGATGGCGCGGGCCAGCAGCGTCTTGCCGGTGCCCGGCGAGCCGACCATGAGCACGCCCTTGGGGATCTTGCCGCCGAGCTTCTGGAACTTGCCCGGGTCCTTGAGGAAGTCGACGATCTCGCCGACCTCCTGCTTGGCCTCATCCACCCCGGCGACGTCGGCGAAGGTGACATTGACCTGGTCCTCGCCCAGGAGCCGCGCGCGGCTCTTGCCGAAGGACATCGCCCCGCGGCCGCCGGAGGCGCCCTGCATCTGCCGCAGCATGTAGAGGAACACCAGGATCAGCAGGAACGCCGGCGCCATCTGCAACAGCAGCTGGCCGATGAAATTCGGCTGCTTGGGCTCGCGCGACTCGATGCGCACGTGCGACTTCTCGAGCGTGCCGATGAGGGCGGTGTAGTCGGTCTCGGGGTTGCGCGTCTTGAAGGCGGACTTGTCCTTGCGCTCCCCGTAGATCATGTCGCCCTGCATGATGACGTTCGCCACCCGGTCGGACTTCACGTCGTCGAGGAACTCCGAGTAGGCGACATCCTGCGGCTGGCCCATGGGGGCCATGTAGCGGCTGAAGACGGCGAGCAGCACCAGGACGATGACGACCCAGAGCAGGATGTTCTTTGTCAAATCGTTCAAGGGCTTGTGTCCTCGTTCACACGCGCGGCAGGGGGGGCCGATTCAACCTACACCAAGCGAAACTGCATGGCCAGTAAATAGATCTCGGGGCTGCGGGAGCGAGAGGCCTGCGGCTTCAGCAGCCGGACGCGGCCGAAACGGCCGCGGGCGCCCTGAACCAGCTCCTGAAAACCCGCACCCTGGAATACCTTGATCAGGGCGTCCCCGCCCGGCTTCAAGACGCGCCCGGCCATATCGAGCGCCAGCTCGGCCAGGTGCATCGAGCGGGGCTGATCGATCACGTCGACCCCGGACAGGTTCGGCGCCATGTCCGACAGCACGAGATCCACGCCGCGCTCGGGCAGCAGCGCCAGGATCTGCTCAAGGACCGGCTCCTCGCGGAAGTCGCCCTGCACGAACTCGACCCCCGGGAGCTCGGGCATGGCCAGGATGTCGCTCGCCACCACGCGCCCCGTGGCGCCGACCTTGCGCCGCGCGTACTGGCTCCAGGCTCCCGGAGCGGCCCCCAGGTCCACGCACACCCGCCCCGGGCGCAGCAGCCTCTCGCGCCGGTCGATCTCCTCGAGCTTGAAGACCGCGCGCGAGCGCCAGCCCTCGCTCTTGGCCCGCTGCACGTACGGGTCCGCGAAGTGCTCCTTCAGCCACCTGCCGCTGCTCCTCGACCGCCGGTTCATCGAATTAGTTGGCTCCCCGCGCGCATAAGTTCCTCATTCATAATGAGGGCATGGACCGCGCCGCACATCCTGCCCGCCCCGCACCTGCGCTGTCACCGGCGCAGCGCAAGCACCTGCGCGGACTGGCGCATGCCCTGAAGCCGGTGGTGCGCCTGGGGCAGGCCGGTTTCAGCGCGGCGGTAGTGCGCGAGACCGAGCGGGCGCTGCACGACCACGAGCTCGTCAAGGTGAAGGCGCCGGGCGGAGACCGCGCCGCGCGCGCTGCAGCCCTGGCCGCGCTCGCCGCCGCCACCGGCGCAGCCCTCGTGCACCAGATCGGCAACGTCGCGGTGCTCTACCGGCCGCGCCCGCAGCTGCCGAAGATCCTGATCCCGGACGCCTGAGCCGTCAGCCGAGTCTGACGGCGACGATCTCGTAGGAGCGCGTGCCGCCCGGGGCGGCTACGTCCACCACGTCGCCTTCAATCTTGCCGACCAGCGCGCGCGCGATCGGCGAGGTGATCGAGACGCGCCCGGCGCGGATGTCGGCCTCGTCCTCGCCCACCACCTGGTAGGCGACGCGGCCGCCGCCGTCCTGATCCTCGAGCTCGACCGTGGCGCCGAACACGACCTTGCCGTTCTGCGGCAGCTGCGCCGGATCGATCACCTCGGCGCTGGCGAGCTTCAGCTCGATCTCCTTGATGCGGCCCTCGATGAAGCCCTGCTGCTCGCGCGCGGCGTGGTACTCGGCGTTCTCGGACAGGTCGCCGTGGCCGCGCGCCTCCGCGATCGCCTTGATCACGACCGGCCGCGCTTCGGACTTCAGACGCCTGAGCTCGGCGCGCAGCGCCTCGGCACCGCGCAGCGTCATGGGGGTGCGCTTCATGCCGACAGCGCCTCCTGGTGCAGGTCCTGCAGACGGTTGACCTCGACCTCGTCGACGTGATCGAGCGCCTCGCAGGTCGCGAGCCCCGCGGCGATGGTGGTGTAGTAGGTGACGCGGTGGTGCACCGCCTCGCGGCGGATGGAGTTGGACTCGCGGATGGCCTGCTTGCCCTCGGTGGTGTTCACGATCAGGTCGATCTCGTCGTTCTTGATCATGTCGACGATGTGCGGGCGGCCCTCGCGGACCTTGTTGACGCGCCGGCAGGTGAGGCCGGCCTCGGTCAGTGCGCGCGCCGTGCCGTCGGTCGCGACCAGCTCGAAGCCGCGCTCGATCAGCTTCTTCGCCAGCTGTACGGCCGGCGCCTTGTCGCGGTCGCGCACGCTGACAAAGCATACGCCGTGGCGCGGCAGCGTCACCCCCGAGGCGGCCTGCGCCTTGGCGTAGGCCTCGCCGAAGGTGCGGCCGGTGCCCATGACCTCGCCGGTCGACTTCATCTCGGGACCGAGTATCGGGTCGGCCTCGGGGAACTTGGCGAACGGGAACACCGCCTCCTTCACCGAGTAGTAGGCCGGCACGCGCTCGACCGCGCCGACCAGCTGCTTGAGCTTGCGCCCGGTCATGACGCGCGCGGCGATCTTGGCGAGCGGCTGCCCGGTGGCCTTGGACACGAACGGCACGGTGCGCGAGGCGCGCGGGTTGACCTCGAGCACGTAGATGACGCCGGCCTGGATCGCGAACTGGATGTTCATGAGGCCGACGACGTTGAGCGCGCGCGCGAGCTTGCGGGTCTGCTCGCGCAGCTCCGCCTGCGTATCGCGCGTCAGGCTGTTGGGCGGCAGCGAGCAGCCCGAGTCGCCCGAGTGCACGCCGGCCTGCTCGATGTGCTCCATGATGCCGCCGATCAGCACGTCCTCGCCGTCGCAGACCGCGTCCACGTCCACCTCGGTGGCGACATCGAGGAAGCGATCGAGCAGCACCGGGCTGTCATTGGAGACTTCCACCGCCTGGGTCATGTAGGTGCGCAGGTCGTCCTCGGTGAACACCACCTCCATGGCGCGGCCGCCGAGCACGTACGAGGGGCGCACGATGAGCGGGAAGCCGACCTCGCGCGCCAGCACCACCGCCTGCTCCTCGGTGCGTGCGGTGGCGTTGGCCGGCTGCTTCAGGCCCAGCTTCTTCACCAGCGCCTGGAAGCGCTCGCGGTCCTCGGCGACGTCGATCGAGTCGGGCGAGGTGCCGATGATGGGCGCGCCGGCCGCCTCGAGCGCCCGCGACAGCTTGAGCGGGGTCTGGCCGCCGAACTGCACGATCACCCCCTCGGGCTTCTCGACCGCGAGCACCTCGAGCACGTCCTCGAGCGTCAGCGGCTCGAAGTAGAGCCGGTCGGAGGTGTCATAGTCGGTGGAGACCGTCTCGGGGTTGCAGTTGACCATGATGGTCTCGAAGCCGTCCTCGCGCAGCTGCAGCGCGGCGTGCACGCAGCAGTAGTCGAACTCGATCCCCTGGCCGATGCGGTTGGGGCCGCCGCCGAGGATCATGATCTTGCGCCGGTCGGTCGGCTGCGCCTCGCACTCCTCCTCGTAGGTCGAGTAGAGGTACGCGGTCGAGGTGGCGAACTCCGCCGCGCAGGTATCGACCCGCTTGTAGACCGGTGTCACCTTGAGCTCGTGGCGCTTGTCGCGGATCGCCTTCTCGGGCATGTCGACCAGGCGCGCCAGGCGGCTGTCGGAGAAGCCCTTGCGCTTGAGCAGCCGCAGCCGCTCGGCGGTCAGGGCGCCCAGGCCCTCGCCGCGCACCACGCCCTCCTCGCGCACCAGGTCCTCGATCTGGGCGAGGAACCACGGGTCGATGCGGGTCAGCTCCGCCACGCGCTGCCGCGTCCAGCCGGCGCGGAACGCATCCGCGACGTACAGCAGGCGGTTGGCGCCCGGCGCGCGCAGCTCGTGCGCGAGGCGCACCTGCTCCTCATCGCCCAGGGGCAGCCTCATGAGCGGCGCCAGCCCATCGAGCCCGGTCTCGAGTCCCCGCAGCGCCTTCTGGAGCGACTCCTGGAAGGTGCGGCCGATGGCCATCACCTCGCCGACCGACTTCATCTGCGTGGTGAGCCGGTCGTTGGCGGACGGGAACTTCTCGAACGTGAAGCGCGGGATCTTCACCACCACGTAGTCGATCGAGGGCTCGAAGGCAGCCGGTGTCGCCCCGCCGGTGATGTCGTTCTTGAGCTCATCGAGGGTATAGCCGACGGCGAGCTTGGCGGCGATCTTGGCGATCGGGAAGCCGGTGGCCTTGGAGGCGAGCGCAGAGGAGCGCGACACGCGCGGGTTCATCTCGATGACCAGCAGCCGACCGTCGGTCGGGCTGACCGCGAACTGCACGTTCGAGCCGCCGGTGTCGACGCCGATCTTGCGCAGCACGGCGATCGAGGCATCCCGCATGCGCTGGTATTCCTTGTCGGTGAGGGTGAGCGCCGGCGCAATGGTGATGGAGTCGCCGGTGTGCACCCCCATGGGATCGAGGTTCTCGATCGAGCAGACGATGATGCAGTTGTCCTTGTGGTCGCGCACCACCTCCATCTCGAACTCTTTCCAGCCGATCACCGACTCTTCCAGCAGCACCTCGCCGGTCGGCGAGGCATCGAGGCCGCGCGCCACGATGTCCTCGAGCTCCTCGCGGTTGTAGGCGATGCCGCCGCCGCTGCCGCCGAGGGTGAAGGACGGGCGGATGACCACCGGGTAACCGATCTCGCCGGCAATGGCGAGCGCCTCATCGAGGCTGCGCGCGATCTGCGACTCCGGCGTCTCGAGCCCGATCTCGCGCATCGCGTTGCGGAACAGCTCGCGGTCCTCGGCCATGTCGATGGCTGCGCGGGAGGCGGCGATCATCTCGACGTTGTACTGCTCGAGCACGCCTTCGCGTACCAGATCGAGCGCGGTGTTGAGCGCGGTCTGCCCGCCCATGGTGGGCAGCAGCGCATCCGGGCGCTCCTTCTCGATGATGCGCGCCACGCTCTTGGCGTTGACCGGCTCGATGTAAATGGCGTCGGCCATCTCCGGGTCGGTCATGATGGTGGCGGGGTTGGAGTTCACCAGGATGACCCGGTAGCCCTCCTCGCGCAGCGCCTTGCACGCCTGGGCGCCGGAGTAGTCGAACTCGCACGCCTGGCCGATGACGATCGGGCCGGCGCCGATGATCAGGATGCTGTGGATGTCGGTGCGCTTGGGCATCTAGCGCGCGGTCGCCTGCTGGCGGCGCAGGGTCTCCTCGGCGAGCTTCAGCTGCGCCTGCAGGCGGCGCAGCATCAGGTGGTTGAAGCGCTCGAACAGCGGCTTCAGGTCGTGCGGCCCGGGGCTCGCCTCGGGATGGCCCTGGAAGCCGAACACCGGGCGCTCGGCAAACGCCAGCCCCTGCAGCGAGCCGTCGAACAGCGAGCGGTGCGTGGCCTTGACGCCCGCGGGGAGCGTTGACTCATCGACCGCGAAGCCGTGGTTCTGACTGGTGATGAAGACGCGCCCGGACTCCAGGTCCTGCACCGGGTGGTTGGCGCCGTGGTGGCCGAACTTCATTTTCAGCGTGCGGGCGCCGGCGGCGAGGCCCAGGATCTGGTGGCCCAGGCAGATGCCGAACACCGGCACGTCGGTCTCGAGGAAGGCGCGCGTCGCCTTGATGGCGTACTCGCACGGCTCGGGGTCGCCCGGGCCGTTGGACAGGAATATGCCGTCGGGCTCGCGCGCGAGTACCTCCTCGGCCGGGGTCTGCGCCGGCACCACGGTCATGCGGCAGCCGCCGTCGGCGAGCAGGCGCAGGATGTTGCGCTTGAGGCCGAAGTCGTAGGCCACCACGTGCAGGCGCTGGATGGCGCGGATCGGCGCGCGCCCGGTCTCGGGCCACAGCGTGCCCTCGTTCCACTGGTAGGCTCGCTTGGTGCTCACCACCTTGGCGAGATCCATGCCCTTGAGTCCGGGGAACTTGCGCGCCAGCTTCACCGCCGCGGCCTGATCGGCGTTGTCACCGGTCATGATGCAGCCGGCCTGCGCGCCCTTCTCGCGCAGGATGCGCGTCAGCTTGCGGGTATCGATGCCGGCGATGGCGACCGTGCGGCCGCGCTCGAGAAACTCGGGCAGCGATTCGTTGGCGCGCCAGTTGGAGTAAGCGAACGGCAGGTCGCGGATGATGAGCCCGGCGGGATAGACCTGCGGCGACTCGAGGTCCTCGGGTGTGGTGCCCGTGTTGCCGATGTGCGGGCAGGTGAGCGTGACGAGCTGACGGGCGTAGGACGGATCGGTGAGGATTTCCTGATAACCGGTGAGGGCGGTGTTGAAAACGACTTCGCCGGTGGTGTTGCCTTTGGCTCCGATCGACTGGCCGCGGAAGATCGTTCCATCGGCCAGCGCGAGCACCGCAGGTACACTCACGTGATCACTTCCCCCTGACGCACATACACAAAGCGGGAGGAGTTCTCATCGAACATCCTCCCGCCTTGCATGGACTAACCCGTACACGGATTAGGCAGAAATTTTACGGGCTTTGAGCCTTTTGTGTCCACGCCAATTCCGGCCCGGGACGAGGGGGTCCCGCCCTCAGAACCGCCAGAGCTAAACCCGCTAAGCCCCTGTTTTATAGGCAAGAAAATCCCGCATGGCGTAGCGCCCGGGCGGCCGGGACGCAAGCCAGAGCGCGGCCGTCAGCGCGCCGCGGGCGAAGATGCCCCGGTCGTAGGCCCGGTGCGCGAGTGAGAGCTGCTCGCCGGGGCCACTGAGGAGCACGGTGTGCTCGCCCACGAGGTCCCCGGCACGCACGCTCGCGATGGGGATCTCGGCGTCGCTCCCGCGTCCGCGCCGCAGCGCCTGCGCCAGCGCCAGCGCGGTCCCGGACGGCGCGTCGCGCTTGCTGCGGTGGTGCAGCTCGAGGATGTCGGCGTCGTACTCGCCGAGGGTGCGCGCGGCGCGTTCGGCGAGCTCGGTGAGGAGCGCCACCGCGAGGCTGGTGTTCGGGGCAATCAGCAGCGCGATGTCGCGCGCCGCGGCGTCCAGCTGCGCACCGAGCGCGGCGTCCAGCCCGGTGGTGCCGAGGAGCAGCGGCCGGCGCGCGGCGCGGCAGGCGGCGAGATGGGCGGCGGCCGCGGCGGCGCTGCTGAAGTCGAGCGCCACGTCGGCCTGGGCGAGCGCGGCGGCGAGATCCGCGGTGATCGTGAGGTTGGTGCGGCCGAGCCCGGCGAGCTCACCGGCGTCGCGCCCCAGGGCGAGGCTCGCGGGGGCTGCGATCGCGCCGGTGATCAGGAGTCCGGAGAAGTGCGGCGCGGCGCGCATGAGCGCCTGGCCCATGCGCCCGGTGACGCCGATGAGCACGGCGCGGATCAGCGGCGGCGGGCTCGGCGCGGCGGCCATGAGCTCGCTAGGCCTCGTCCGGCTCGCCGGCGAAGAAGCGCTTCACGCCCTCGAGGAAACCCTTCTCGCGCGGGGCGTGCTTGGCGGCGTGCAGCTGCAGCGACTCGTCCAGGCGCCGCACCAGCTCGCGCTGCTCGGCCGAGAGGTGCACCGGGGTCTCGACCACCACGCGGCAGAACAGATCGCCGCGCGCGCCGCTGCGAACCGGCTTCACGCCCTTGTCGCGCAGCCGGAACACGCGCCCGGACTGCGTCTCGGACGGAATCTTCAGCTGCACGTCCCCCTCGAGGGTCGGCACGGCGACGCTGCCGCCGAGCGCGGCGGTGGCGAAGCTGACCGGTACCTCGCATGAGAGGTGCGGCCCGTCGCGCTCGAAGATGGGGTGCTCGCGCACGTGGATCTCGACGTACAGGTCCCCGGGCGGCCCGCCGTTGCGGCCCGCCTCGCCCTCCCCCGCCAGCCGCACGCGGTCGCCGGAGTCGACGCCGGCCGGCACCTTGACCGAGAGTTTGCGCTGGCGCCGCACGCGGCCCTGGCCTAGGCACTTGTCGCAGGGATTGCGCACGATGCTGCCGGTGCCGCGGCAGCGCGGACAGGTCTGCTGCAGCTGGAAGAAGCCCTGGCTGACCCGCACCTGGCCGGCGCCGCCGCAGGTGTCGCAGGTCGAGGGCGAGCTGCCCTTGGCCGCGCCGCTCCCGTGGCAGGTCTCGCACTCGGCCAGACGCGTGACATCGACTTCGACCTGGTGGCCGAATACCGCCTGCGACAGGTCGAGCTCGAGCTCGTAGCGCAGGTCGGCGCCGCGGAACACCTGGGAGCGGCCGCCGCGGCGCGCGCCGCCGAAGATCTCGCCGAACACGTCACCGAAGATGTCGCTGAAGCTCTCGGCGCCGAAGCCGCCGCGGCCGCCGCGCGAGGCGGCCTCGACGCCGGCGTGCCCGTACTGGTCGTAGGTGGCACGCTTGTGGGCGTCGCTGAGCACCTCGCAGGCCTCCTTGGCCTCCTTGAAGGACTCCTCGGCCTCCCGATCGTTGGGATTACGATCGGGGTGATATTTCATCGCGAGGCGCCGGTAGGCCTTCTTGATCTCGGCCTCAGTCGCTGTTTTGGGTACGTCCAGTACCTTGTAGTAATCGCGCTTCGCCATGGGGCGCGCTTAGGAGGCCTTGCGTCCCTTGTCCTTCACCTCTTCGAATTCCGCATCCACGACGTCCTCGCCGCCGGCCGCGCCGCCTGGCTGGCCGCCGGGCGCCTCGGCCCCCGCGCCCCCGGGGCTGGCAGCTGAGGGACCCGCGCCCGCCCCCGCGTTGTCGCCATAGGCACGCTGCGCGATACCCGCCGAGGCCTGGCCGAGCGCCTCGGCCTTCTTCTCGATGGCGTTGCGGTCATCGCCCTTGAGCGCGGCGCGCAGATCCGACACGGCGCTCTCGACCTTGGCGCGCTCGCCGGCATCGACCTTCTCGCCGAGCGTCTGCAGCGCCTTCTCCACCCCGTGGATCAGCGCGTCGGCCTTGTTGCGCGTCTCGACCAGCTCGCGGAAGCGCTTGTCGTCGGCGGCGTGCGCCTCGGCATCGCGCACCATGCGCTTGATCTCTTCCTCGTTGAGGCCGCTCGAGGCCTTGATGACGATCTTCTGCTCCTTGCCGGTGGCCTTGTCCTTGGCCGACACGTTGAGGATGCCGTTGGCGTCGATGTCGAACGACACCTCCACCTGCGGCGTGCCGCGCGGCGCGGGCGGGATCTCGCTGAGGTCGAACTTGCCGAGCGACTTGTTGTCGGCCGCGCGGTCGCGCTCGCCCTGCAGCACGTGGATGGTCACCGCCGTCTGGTTGTCATCCGCGGTCGAGAACACGTTCGACGCCTTGGTCGGGATGGTGGTGTTCTTCTCGATGAGCTTGGTCATGATGCCGCCGAGCGTCTCGATGCCGAGCGACAGCGGCGTGACATCGAGCAGCAGCACGTCCTTGACCTCGCCCGACAGCACGCCGCCCTGGACGCCCGCGCCCACCGCGACCGCCTCATCCGGGTTCACGTCCTTGCGCGGCTCCTTGCCGAACAGGTCCTTCACGTACTTCTGCACCAGCGGCATGCGGGTCTGGCCGCCGACCAGGATCACCTCGGCGACGTCGCTCAGGCTGACGCCCGCGTCCTTGAGCGCGGTCTTGCACGGCGCGACGGTCTTCTGTACCAGGTCTTCCACCAGCGACTCGAGCTTGGCGCGGGTCAGCTTGATGTTGAGGTGCTTGGGGCCGGCGGCGTCCGCGGTGATGTAGGGCAGATTGATATCGGTCTGCTGGGTCGAGGACAGCTCGATCTTGGCCTTCTCGGCGGCCTCCTTGAGGCGCTGCATGGCGAGCGGGTCCTGGCGCACGTCGACGCCCGACTCCTTCTGGAACTGCTCGGCCAGGAAATTGATGATGCGCAGATCGAAGTCCTCGCCGCCGAGGAAGGTGTCGCCGTTGGTCGAGAGCACCTCGAACTGGCGCTCGCCATCGACCGCGGCGATCTCGATGATGGAAATGTCGAAGGTGCCGCCGCCCAGGTCGTAGACCGCGATCTTGCGGTCAGCGCCCTGCTTGTCGAGCCCGTAGGCGAGCGCGGCCGCGGTCGGCTCGTTGATGATGCGCTTGACCTCGAGGCCGGCGATGCGGCCGGCGTCCTTGGTGGCCTGGCGCTGCGAATCGTTGAAGTAGGCCGGCACGGTGATCACCGCCTCGGTGACCTTCTCGCCGAGGTAGTCCTCGGCGGTCTTCTTCATCTTCATGAGCACGCGCGCCGAGATCTCCGGCGGGGCCATCTTCTTGCCCTGCGCGTCGACCCAGGCATCGCCGTTGTCGGCCCTGACGATCTTGTACGGCACCATCTTGATGTCGCGCTGCACGACCTCGTCGTCGAACTTGCGGCCGATGAGGCGCTTGATGGCGAACAGGGTGTTCTGCGGATTGGTGACCGCCTGGCGCTTGGCCGGCTGGCCGACGAGGACCTCGCCGTCCTTGGTGAAGGCGACGATCGAGGGGGTGGTCCGGTCACCCTCGCTGTTCTCGATCACGCGGGGCTTGCCGCCCTCCATGATGGCCACGCAGGAATTGGTCGTGCCGAGATCGATGCCGATTACCTTAGCCATGGGTCACTCCGCGGGCGTACTCATTCAAAAGGGGGATAGTCCAGGATCACTTCTTAGGGGTCCGGGGCGGGGCTTTCAAGCGGGCCGGGGCCAAAATCGCACGCCTCAGGCCGGAGCCCGGGAGACGATCACCCGGGCCGGGCGCAGCAGGCGCCCGTTCAGCTCGTAGCCGGGCTGGATCACCTGCAGGACCGAGTTCGGCTCGGCGGTAGCCGAGTCCTGCGCCATCATGGCCTCGTGCCGGGCCGGGTCGAAGGGCTCACCCTGGGGGTCCACCACCCTCACCCCGTGCTTCTCGAGCGCCCGGGCGAGCAGCTGGAGCGTCGCCGCCTGGCCCTCGACGAGGGTGCGGACGTCGGCCTTGGAGGCGGACTGCACCGCCTGCTCGAGGCTGTCCCTGACCGGCAGCAGCTCGCTCACCAGGCGCTCGAGGCCGTAGCGGCTGGCCGCCTCGATGTCGCGGGCGGCCCGCTTGCGCACGTTGTCGAGCTCGGCGACCGCGCGCAGGTACTGGTCCCAGTGGTTCTTGGCGCGCTCCTCGGACGCTTCCAGCGCCTGCTGCAGGCGCTCGAGCTCCACCAGCTGTGCGGCCGTCTCCGGCAGCACCGCGGTCGGCTCCGCCGCGCCCGCTTCGGGTGCGTCCGCTCTGGACTCGTTCGGACTCATCTCGACGAACCTCCGCAAATGATCAAGGCCTGCCCGTCCCGGGGCAGGCGGGGCGAACTGCACCCCCGGGTGGGGGTCAGCGCCGCGAATTCAAGGCGGCGCCGAGGAGTTTAGCCGTCATGTCGACGATCGGGATGACCCGCTCGTAGGCCATGCGGGTCGGGCCGATCACCCCGAGCACCCCGACCACCGAGTCGCCGTCGGCATAGGGGGCCGTGACCACGCTGCAGTCGTCCAGGATCTGGTAGCCGGACTCGTGGCCGATGAAGATCTGCACCCCTTCCGCCTTCAGGCTGTGGTCGAGCAGATGCAGGAAGTCGCGCTTCTCGTTGAAGGCCTCGAACAGCCGGCGCAGCTTCTCGACGTTGGTGAGCTCGGCGACCCCCATGAGGTTGGTCTCGCCCTTGATCACGTACTCGAGCTTGCCCTCCTCGCCACCCTCGAACACCTGCTGCGCCACCGAGATGGCATCGAGCATGATCTGGTTCATGTGGGCACGCGCTTCCGACAGCTGGCTCAGGATCTCCTGGCGCACCTCGCGCAGGCTGCGGCCGCGGAACTGCTCGTTGAGGAAATTCGAGGCACGCTTCAGCTCGTCCGGGGAGAAGTGACGCTCGAGCTGGATGATGCGGTTCTGCACCTCGCGGTCGTTGTACACCAGCACCACCAGCACGCGGTTCTCGGACAGCGCGACGAACTCGATCTGCGTCACCGCCGCCTGGCGCGGCCGCGGCACGGTCACGACCCCGGCGAGCCGCGTCGCCGAGGACAGCAGCTGCGAGACGCTCGCGATCAGGTCGGTGGAGGTGTCGCGGCTCGCCTCGACGTGGCGGCGGATCTCGGCGCTCATCGCCTCGTCGAGCGGCCGCAGCTGCAGCAGCGTGTCGACGAAGAAGCGGTAGCCCTTGTCGGTCGGCACGCGCCCGGCGGAGGTGTGGGGCGAGGCGACGAAGCCGAGCTCCTCGAGATCGGCCATGACGTTGCGGATGGTGGCCGAGGACAGCTGCAGCCCCGACTCGCGCGACAGCGCCCGCGAGCCGACCGGCTGGCCGTCGCGGATATAGCTCTCGACCAGAATCCGCAGCAGGTGCTGGGCCCGCTCGCCCAGGGCCTCGTCCCGTGCCTCGTGCGCCATGGCTGCCTTTTGGCACAGCCGCGGCCGGAATACCAGTCTTCCAAGGCCCAAAAGCGTGACCTGCGGCATTGGCCGCCGCCCGCGGGAGCGTGTTACAAAGGCCCGCTCCGCGATGCTGGCGGGGTTAAGTCAAGGCGTGGGACAGATGGCCTTTCCGGTGCGCACCTGCGCGTTAGTGGGCAGATTCGCCGATCCGCGCATCGCGGAGAGCCTCGGCGCGCTCCTGCCGCACCTGCGCCAGCGTGGCGTCACGGTGCTGGTGGCCGAGGACGCCGAGCTCGACCCGGCCATGGACGGGGTGCAGCGCATGCCCGAGACGGAAATCCCCGAGCGCGCCGACCTCGTGATCGCCATCGGCGGTGACGGCACGCTGCTGTACGCCGCGCGCCTGGTGGCCCGCCACGCCGTGCCGCTGCTCGGCGTCAACCGCGGCCGGCTCGGCTTCCTCACCGACGTCATGCCGCAGGACATGCTGCCGGCGGTCGACCTGGCGCTCGAGGGCCGGCTCGAGCGCGACGAGCGGCCGCTGCTGTCGGCGCGCCTGCGCGGGGCGCGCGGGGTAGCCGAGTCCTTCGCTCTCAATGACGTGGTCATGCAGAAGTACGACACCGGCCGCACGCTCGACTTCGAGACGCGCATCAACGGCACCTACGTGAACACCCACGACGGCGACGGCATCATCGTCGCCAGCCCGACCGGCTCCACCGCCTACGCCCTGTCCTGCAACGGCCCGATCCTCGAGCCGGATCTGCCGGCGCTGGTCATCGTGCCGATCTGCGCCCACACCCTGTCCGACCGCCCGATCGTGGTGGCCGGCACCTCGGTGGTGGAGGTGACGCTGCTCGAGCGGCCCGACACGCACGCCCACGTCACCTGCGACGGCGCGGTGCTCGGGGCGATCTACCCGGGCGACCGGCTCGAGGTCACGACCGCGCCCGAGTGCGCCACCCTGCTGCACCTGGCCGGCCACGACCACTACAAGCTGCTGCGCTCCAAGCTCCATTGGGGCCGCGGCAGCTTCGAGCGCTGAAAACGATGCTGACTCATCTGCAGATCCGCGACTTCGCCATCATCGACCAGGTGGAACTGGAGCTGCGACCCGGGCTCACCGTGCTCACCGGCGAGACCGGCGCCGGCAAGTCGATCCTGGTGGACGCGCTGCAGCTGCTGGCCGGCGGCCGCGCCGGCGCGGAGGTGGTGCGCCACGGCGCCGAGCGCGCCGAGATCTCCGCCACCTTCGAGCTCGCCAAGGCGCCGCGCGAGCTGAAGCAGTGGCTGGAGGAGCAGTCGATCAGCTCGGGCACCGGGCTCACCGTGCGGCGCGTCATCGGCAGCGACGGCCGCTCGCGCGCCTACCTCGACAGCCAGTCGGTGCCGGTGCAGCTGCTGCGCGAAGCCGGCAACATCCTCATCGATATCCACGGCCAGCACGAGTTCCAGTCCCTGACCCGCGCCGCCGCGCAGCGCGAGCTGCTCGACGGCTATGGCGGGCTCACCCCGCTCGTCAGCCAGGTGGGCATCGCCCACCGCGTCTGGCTCGAGCTCCTCAACCGCACGCTCGAGCTGGAAACCAAGGCGCGCGACCGGGATGCCAAGCTCGACATGCTGCGCTACCAGCTGCAGGAGCTCGAGGCGCTGAAGCTGCAGCGCGAGGAGCTCACCGCGCTCGCCGAGGAGCAGGCGCGGCTCGCCAACCGCGGGCGCCTGGCCGAAGGCACGCAGCTCGCGCTCGGGGAGCTGTACGAGAACGACAGCGGCAGCGCGCACGCCGCGGTCAGCCGCGCGCTGCAGGCGCTGCGTCCGCTGGTGACCCTCGACGGGCAGCTCGGCCCGGTGCTGCCGATGCTCGAGGAGGCCTCGATCCAGGTGCGCGAGGCGGCGCGCGAGCTGGAGCGCTACCGCGAGACGCTGGACGTGGACGCGGCGCGTCAGGAGCAGGTCGAGCGGCGCCTGGCGGCCATCGAGGAGCTGGCGCGCAAGCACCGCGTCGCCGCGGCGGATCTGCCCGAACGCGGCGGCCAGCTCGGCGCAGAGCTCGGCGCGCTCGAGCGCGCCGAGACCGATCTCGCGCTGCTGCGCAAGGAGCTCGCCACCGCGCTCGATGCCTACCGCGCCCAGGCCCAGGAGCTGTCGGGCAAGCGCAGCGCCGCCGCACGCGCCCTGGCGCGCGACATCTCCACGCGCATGCAGACCCTCGGCATGGCCGGCGGGCGCTTCGAGACGGACGTCTCGCAGCACGGCAACGCGGAGCCGGCGCAGCACGGCATCGACCAGATCGAGTTCCGCGTGAGCGCCAACCCCGGCTCGCCGCCGCGGGCGCTCGCCAAGGTGGCCTCGGGCGGGGAGCTCGCGCGCCTGTCGCTGGCGGTGCAGGTGTCGTGCGCGGCGGAGGAGACCCGCTGCATGGTGTTCGACGAGGTGGATGCCGGCATCGGCGGCGCCATCGCCGAGATCGTGGGCCGCGAGCTGCGTGCGCTCGGCGCGCGCGGTCAGGTGCTGTGCGTCACCCACCTACCCCAGGTGGCCTCGCAGGCGCACCACCACCTGCGCGTGACCAAGCTCACCGACGGGCGCACCACGCGCACCACCCTCACCGAGCTCACCGCCGATGACCGGGTGGAGGAGCTGGCGCGCATGCTGGGCGGGGTGGAAGTGACGGCCAAGGCGCGCGAGCACGCGCGCGACATGCTGGCGGCGGCGAGCGGCGCGCCGAGCGGGGCGGTCGCCACCGGCGAGGACACGGTGCGCCAGCCACGTCCGCCGAGCGCCCGGCGCCGCTAGCCCGCGGCGGCGTGCGCCTCAGCTGCTCTTGCTGCGGCGGTGCGGGCAGTTCTGGCGGCGGCAGTGGCCGTAGAGGATCAGCGAGTGGTCGCGGATGGAGAAGCCGAGCTTGCCGGCCACCGCGGTCTGGCGCTCCTCGATTCCGGCGTCCATGAACTCTTCGACGCGGCCACAGTCCAGACACACGATGTGATCGTGGTGCGTCCCCTGGTTGAGCTCGAACACCGCCATGCCGTCTTCGAAATGGTGCCGCGTCACCAGCCCCGCGGCCTCGAACTGCGTCAGCACGCGGTACACCGTGGCGAGCCCGATGTCCTCGTTCGACTCGAGCAGCGTGCGGTAGATGTCCTCGGCCGACAGGTGCCGCGTGTTGCTGCCCTCGAGGATCTCAAGGATCTTCAGGCGCGGCAGCGTCACCTTCAAACCGGCCTTGCGCAGGTCCTTGCCTTCCACGGGGGCTTCTCCGGCGGGACGCGCAGGCCTTGAGGGACGGCCGGCACTCCGCAATCAGGTATGATTCCGCCAATGATTATCCCCCATCACAGACGGGCGCGCCTCCCCTGGGCGCGCGGCGCTGCACTCGTGCTGCTCGCAGGCCTGCTCGGCGGCTGCGTGTATCGCATGAACATCCAGCAGGGCAACTACCTGGAAGGCAAGTCGGTCGACAAGCTCGAGGTCGGGATGACGCGCACCCAGGTGCGCTACCTGCTCGGCACCCCCATGGTGCCGGCGCCCTTCGACAAGGACCGCTGGGACTATCTGTACTACTTCCAGTCGGGCAAGCGCCTGCGCAAGCCCGACCAGCGCCACCTGGTGGTGTTCTTCAAGGACGACAAGGTGACCAAGTTCGAGCGCGACAACGTGCCCGAGAGCGCGCCGCAGGCCCCCGACCAGGGCGCACCGATCGCCAAGTTCCCGAAGATCTAGCGCCCGCGGCGCTCGCGCGCCACGCGCGCCCGCCGCGCGCTGCGCGGGTCGCGCGTCAGCGGCCGGTACAGCTCGATGCGGTCGCCGTCCGCGCACGTGGCGCTGCGCGCGCACGGCTCACCGAAAATGCCGACCGCGGCTTGCTCCCACGGCACCGCCGCCGCCGCCGCGCCCGCGGCCACCCGCGCGGCCGCCAGCGCATCCGCGACGCTCGCCGCGGCGTCGAGCTCGACCGTCCACAGGTACTGCCGCTCGCGCGTGGCGTAGGCCACCAGGCAGCGCTTGCGCGGCCCGCTCACGGCAGCGCGCGTGCCCGGGCGACGAAGGCATCGACCAGCGAGGCCACGGTCTGCGCGAACAGCGATTCGAACAGTACGCCGGCCAGGCGGTTGGCGAAGGCGAAGCGCATGGTGAGATCGACGCGGCAGCCGTCCGCCACCGGCGTCAGCCGCCATTCCCCGTCCAGGGTGCGGAACGGCCCGCTCACCAGCTGCATGTGCACGCGCGTGTCGGGCTCGAGGTCGTTGCGGGTGGTGAATTCCCCGTGCAGCGCCCCCTGGCGCACGCCGATGCTGGCGAGGATGTGGCCGGGGGTGCGCTCGAGCACGCGCGCGTGCGTGCACCACGGCAGGAATCGCGGGTAGCTCTCGATGTCGTTGATGAGCGCAAACACGTCGGCCGGGGGCCTGTTGACCAGCGCCGAGCGCTTGACCTCTCGCATAGGGCATTGTCCCATTAGCCGCCCGCCATGACCAAAGCCCAGGAAACACCGCGACTGATCGCCGAGAACCGCAAGGCGCGCTTCGACTATTTCATCGAGGAACGCTACGAGGCGGGCCTGGCGCTGCAGGGCTGGGAGGTCAAGGCCATGCGCGCCGGGCGCGCGCAGCTGAAGGAGGCGTACGTCTACCTGCGCGGCGGCGAGGCGTTCCTGATCGGCGCGCACCTGTCGCCGCTGCCGTCCACCTCCACGCACATCAGCGCCGACCCGGTGCGCACCCGCAAGCTGCTGCTGCATCACAGCGAGCTGCAGGGCCTGATCGGGGCGGTCGAGCGGCGCGGCTACACGCTGGTGCCGCTCGAGCTGTACTGGAAGAGCGGTCGCGCCAAACTGCAGGTCGGTCTCGCCAAGGGCAAGAAGCAGCACGACAAGCGCGCGGTGGAGAAGGAGCGCGACTGGGCGCGCGACAAGGCGCGCGTCCTGCGCCGCGGCTGAGTTACTCCGGCGCCAGCTTCGGGTTCTTCATGTCGTAGACGAGGCTGAGCGTGGAGAGCGTGTCGCGCCGCCCCGAGCCGGGCGGCGGGCTCGAGTTGTCGGTCATCTGATAACCGGCGGCGAGCGCCAGGTGATTCGACACCTTCACCTGCAGGGCGAGGCTGGCCGTGGTCAGGGTGTTCTCCTGGCCTGACTCGATCGCGACTGCGGCGAGGAGCTTGGAGTACTGGTTGAAGCTGTGCTCGTACGTGAGCCCGCCGTCGAACACCGCATCGCTCGTCGAGTCGAGCTCGGTGCGGCCGATGACTCCGCCGAGGTCGTCCTTCACCAGGATCTCCGGGCGCAGGCGCCGGTAGCCGGCGCCGGCCTGGATCGTGAGCTTGGTGGCGTCGGTCTCCACGACCTTGTAGCCGATGCCGCTCTTGACCGCCTCCTGGAAGGCGAAGCCGCTGAAGCGGTCGTCGGTATAACTCAGGCCGACGTACCAGAAGAAGCGCGACGAGAAATTGTAGGCGGCCTGGACGTGGGCGTCCCACGCTTGAGCGGTGGTCTCGCCGCGGGTCGAGCCGTACAGGCCCTCGCTGCCGAACAGCAGCTTCCAGTCACCGATGACGTGGGCGACGTGGAACAGGAAATTGCCGGCACTGTTGTCGGTGTTGCCGCCGGTCTTGGTGTAGCCGAGCAGCGCTCGCATCGCCCAGTCGGGGTCGCCCGTATACGGCGGCTCGTCGGCGCGCGCCACGGCGGTAACGGCCACGAATCCGGCACAGGCGGCGGCGATCTTCCATGACATAGGGGTACACCCTCCCTGGTGGACTTAACGTAAGCGCGCAACCTTACCGGAAAGTGCCGACCGCACGGAGCTTGGCAGCGCCAGCCACGCCGTCCGGCTGGCGGCGCCGTCATGGGGTATGCTGGCGGCGCATACCTGATCGGGGGCGACCGGTTTCGACGTGGGTTGCGAACCTTCAGGGGCGTACCGAGGCCGCAGGATCCTCGTAAATACTGCTGCAAATCATAGTTGCCAACGACGACAACTACGCTCTAGCTGCCTAAACGCAGCTGACCTCTGACCAGCTCGTGCCTGTGCGACTGAATCAGGGGACGCGTTCACAGGATCGCGCACCGGCGATGCGAGCAGGCCGGCGCGCTAAGAGTCACTGATCGCTGGCGCAGCGTCTTCCCTGCTCCTCGGGTAGCGCGGCGCGAGAACCAATGAGAGAGCTACGTACGTAGATCCTGCAGTCTAGGACTTACGGACGGGGGTTCGATTCCCCCCGCCTCCACCACTACAGCGGTTCCCGGCCGGTCACGGCGGGAACCGCTGGCGCCGGTAAACCAACATACCGTGTAGGCGTTTGCCGATATGAGCTGCCCTGGGCCGCGACTAGACTCCTCGTACAGCAACACCCATGCGGACAAGAATAACGATCAAGGGCCAGGTGACCCTTCCCAGAAGGGTGCGCGAGGTGCTGCGGCTCGCTCCCGGTGACGGCGTCGAATTCACTTCCAACGAGCGGGGCGAGGTCGTGATCACGCGCCAAATGGGCGTGGCGCCCACCGCCGGCCGGGGGCGCCACCCGCCCGTCGCCGCCCAGGTGCGGCGCCGGGCGGCCGAGCTCGTGGCTCTCCTGCGCGGGCTCGACTGACTTCAGCCGCAGCCGGCGCTGCGGTGGCTCCCGTCCAGCGACACCAGCGCCCCGTACAGGTCCGGGCGGCGGTCGCGGAACACGAACCAGTTGTCGCGCAGCTGGGCCACGGCGTTCAGGTCGAAGGTGTACTTGAGCACCGCATCGCCCTCCTCGGCGGCCTCGGCCACCTTCGCCCCCAGGGGGTCGGCGATGAACGACGAGCCGTAGAAGCGGATGTAGAGCCCCTGTGGGTCCTGAATCGAGCGCTCGAGCCCGTAGCGGTTGGCGGCGATCAGCGGGGTCAGGTTGGCGGCGGCGTGGCCCTGCTGCGTGCGCTGCCAGTGCTCGCGTGAGTTGACCGGCAGCGCCGGCGGCGGCTCGCTGCCGATCGCGGTCGGAAACAGGAACAGCTCCGCCCCCATGAGCGCCATGACGCGCGCGGTCTCGGGAAACCACTGGTCCCAGCAGATGCCGATCCCGAGGCGCGCGAAACGCGTCGCCCAGACGCGGAAGCCGCTGTCGCCGGGCGCGAAGTAGTTCTTCTCCTGGTAGCCGGGGCCGTTGGGGATGTGCGACTTGCGGTACACGCCGAGGTTGGTGCCGTCCGCGTCCAGCACCGCGATGGAGTTGAAGTAGGCGGGACCGGCGCGCTCGAAGAAGCTGATCGGCAGCACCACGCCGAGCTCGCGCGCGACGGCTGCGAAGTGCCGCACCGCCGGGTTCTCGGCCACCGGCCGGGCGAGGGCCAGATGGCGCGCGTCCTGCTCGATGCAGAAGTACGGCGTCTCGAACAGCTCCGGCAGCAGGATCACCTGCGCGCCCTGGCGCGCGGCCTCGCGCACCAGGCGCTCGGCGCGCGCGATGTTGCCGGCGGCGTCCCAGTCGCAAGCCATCTGGATGGCCGCCACCGACACCGGTCGCGGCATGCCGCGGAAATGCTCTGGCTCCTTCGACATCTCGTACCTCGTGCTTCAGTGACCGCGCGTGCGGCGGCGCTCGGCGAGCGCCTCTTCCACCTGCGCCGTGATGCGCATGGCGGTCTCGAGCGCCATCAGTCCGGCCTCACCCGACACCACGGGCGGCCGGCCGTCGCGGATGCAGCCGAGGAACGACTCGATTTCCGCCTTGAGCGCATCACCCTGCTCGAGGCTCTGCTCCTCGATGGTCACCGGAAGCGGCCCCGGGCCGTCGGCGGCGGTGCGCTTGCGGATCAGCGTCATGATCTTCTGCTGCAGATCCAGGGACAGGTAGGCGTCGTCCTCAAAGATGCGCAGCTTGCGCTCGGTCTTCAGGCTCACGCGCGAGGCGGTGGCGTTGGCGATGCAGCCGTTGGCGAAGCGGATGCGGGCGTTGGCGATGTCGATCTCATCGGAGAACACCGGCGTGCCCACCGCGTCGATGCTCGCCACCGGCGCTCCGACGATGGTCTGCACGATGTCGATGTCGTGGATCATGAGGTCGAGCACGACGTTCACGTCGGTGCCACGCTCACGGTACGGCGCCAGGCGGTGGCACTCGATGAAGCGCGTCGACTTGAGATAAGGCTCGGCGGCGAGGATCGCCGCGTTGAAGCGCTCGAGGTGCCCGACCTGCAGGATGCGCTGCACGCGCGCCGCGAGCGCGATCAGCTCGCGCGCTTCGGCCGCGGTTTCGGTGATCGGCTTTTCGACCAGCACGTGGGCGCCGGCCTCGAGGCAGTCGCGGGCGATGGCGAAATGCGCCGGGGTGGGCGTGACGACGCTCACCGCGTCGACCTGGCCGAGCAGCTCGCGGTAATCCGCCAGCGCGCGCGTCTTGAGTTCCTCCGCCACGGCCGCGCGCGCCTCGGCGCGCGGGTCGACCACCGCCACCAGCTCGCAGCCGGCCGCCTGCGCGTACTTCTGCGCGTGGAAACGGCCGAGGTAACCGACGCCGATCACGGCGGCTCTGATTTTGCGCATGGGAACGCTATTATGCCCGCCCGCCAAGTCAGCGCCCGAAGGTTACCGCATGCCCGGACCGCCCCCGACCCCCGGCACGCCGCCCCCGCCGCCCGTGACGCGCCTGCGCGACACGTACGAGGCGCTGCCGCGGGCGCGCCGCGAGCTCGTCGTCTACGGCGCGGCACTGCTGTTCGGCCTGGTCATCATGCCGTTCCTCATCTGGTTCGGCGGCAGCCGGGTGCTCGGCCCCTACACCCACGGCCAGAACCCCCACGCCGGCCCCTTCGCCCTGCTGGCCGATTACTTCGTCGGGCTGGCGCACGGCTCGGTGGTGTTCTGGGCGGTGGCGCTGGGGCCGCTGCTGCTGCTGCTGCTGCTACGGCTGTTCACGCGCCTGTACCGCGCCCTGCCCTGAAGGGCCTGCGGCAGGGTGCGCGCCCGGCACTCACTTCGGCCAGTAGAGCCACACCGCCACGGCAAACATCGCGAGCGTGGCGGCGTGCGCCCCGAGCCGCCAGCGCCGCTCGCGCAGCTCGCCGTAGAAGCTGCCGGCCGTGACCGCGGCAAAGAGCGTGAACACGACGACGGCACGGATCAGGGCCGGCTGCTCCGGGGCGAAGCGCGCCTCGTCGGCGGGCAGCAACAGGATGACGATCCAGGTCATGATCAGCCCCGAGGCCAGGGCGACGGCCGAACCCATAAGAATTGCCAGTAAGGCGGCCAGAGGGCGCATGGATGTGAGGACTGTACTTGCTAAAGTCGAACTGCACGCTCTAGCCTTGGTCCACTAGTCTAGCGAACCTGCGAGCCCGTACATGACCTTACCCCTGCGCCGATCCTCCGGATGGTTAACCGCGGCCCTGCTCGCGATCCTGGCGCTGGCGCTGGCGGGCTCCGTCCAGGCCCCGGCGAGCCCCTCGCTGCTGCCGGCCGGCGCGATCGCCCCGACCGATGCCCAGCGCTACACGGCGCGCAAGGTCGGCCGCATCCTCGAGGAGGCGCACTACAGCCGCGCCTCGATCGACGACAAGATGTCGGACACCGTCTACCAGCGTTACCTCGAGTTCCTCGACGGCCAGCGCAGCTACTTCCTGGCGAGCGACATCAAGGAGTTCGACGCCTACCGCCTGAAGTTCGGCGAGATGATCCGCACCGGCAACATCGACCCGGCCTACCTGATCTTCGCCCGCTTCCAGCAGCGCAACCGCGAGCGCATCCAGCACGCCATCGCGCTGCTGCAGACCGAGCCGGACTGGACGCTCGAGGAGTCCTTCGAGTTCGACCGCAGCAAGGTGTCATGGCCACCCGACCAGGCCACCATGGACGAGCTGTGGAGGAAGCGCGTCAAGAACGACGCCCTGTCGCTGATGCTCACCGGCAAGAGCTGGACGGACTCCGCCGAGGTGCTGCGCAAGCGCTACGAGCGGGTGCTGAAGCGCGTCGACCAGGTGACCTCGGAGGACGTGTTCGAGAACCTGATGAACGCCTACGCGCGCGCCTTCGATCCGCACTCGAGCTACTTCTCGCCGCGCAGCTCTGAGGAGTACCGCATCCAGATGAGCCTCAACTACGACGGCATCGGCGCCTCGCTGCAGCTGGTGGATGACTACGTCACCATCATGAACGTGCTGGAGGGCGGCCCGGCCGCGGTGGCCGGCACGCTCAAGGTCAACGACCGCATCACCAGCGTCGGCCAGGGCCACGAGGGCTCGTTCACCGACGTCATCGGCTGGCGGCTCGATGACGTGGTGCAGCTGATCCGCGGCAAGGCCGGCACCAGCGTGCGCTTGCAGGTGCTGCCGGCGGGCGCCGCCCCCGGCACCGCGGAGAAGGTGCTCGAGTTCACGCGCGGCAAGGTGACGCTGGAGGCGCAGGCGGCGCACAAGGAAGTCAAGACCGTGGCGCGCAACGGCCGCAACCTGAAGATCGGCGTCATCACCGTGCCCGGCTTCTACCAGGACATCGACGCGCAGAACGCCGGCGACGAGAACTACCGCAGCACGACGCGCGACGTGCTGAAGCTGGTGAACGAGCTCAAGTCCGAGAACATCGACGGCCTGGTGCTCGATCTGCGCAACGACGGCGGCGGCTACCTGCCCGAGGCCACCGCGCTCACCGGCCTGTTCATCGACCACGGTCCGGTCGTGCAGCTGCGCGACACCTCCGGCCGGCTCGAGGTGCTCGACGACCCCGAGACCAAGGCCGCCTACGACGGGCCACTCGCGGTGCTGGTCGACCGCCTGAGCGCCTCGGCCTCCGAGATCTTCGCCGGCGCCATCCAGGACTATCACCGCGGTGTGATCCTCGGCCAGACCACCTTTGGCAAGGGCACGGTGCAGAACCTCGTGAAGCTCGACCGCTGGTCGAACGAGCCGATCAACGGCCAGCTGACCGTCACCATCGGCAAGTTCTACCGCGTCACCGGTGAGAGCACCCAGCACCGCGGGGTCGAGCCGGACGTGCCGCTCGTCTCGCTGCTCGACACCAAGGAAATCGGCGAGAGCGCGCTCGAATCGGCGCTGCCCTGGGACCGCATTGCCGGCGTGCCGTTCAAGACCAGCGGCGGCAGCTCCGCCGCGCCGCCGGTCGCCACCCTCGCCACCGAGGAGGATCTGCGCGCCCAGCGCGACCCGGACTACAAGTGGCTGGTGTCGGACATCGCCGCCATCGACCAGGTGCGCGACCAGCACAGCGTGTCGCTGAATCTCAAGGTGCGCCGCGACGAGCGCACGCGGCTGGAGAAGGAGCGCCTCGACCGCGAGAACAGCCGCCGCGCGGCCAAGAGCCTGCCGCCGCTGAAGAGCATCGAGGAGCTGGAGAAGGCCAAGGACAAGGACGACGCCGCCGACGTGGTGCTCGACCAGGCGGCCCAGGTCATGGCGGACATGGTGACGGGCGCGAAGAACCTGCCGCAGCAGAAGACGGCGCGCGCCGGCTGAGGACTCAGCGGAGCAGGACCCGGAACAGGTCCCAGGTGTCCTCGGCGAGCACGTTCGGCAGCTGCCGCGCGGCGGCCGCGCCCGGCGCATCCGTCAGCAGCGCATCGCCCTCGGCGAGCGAGATCGAGTCGGACACCGGGGCGCTGTCGCTCTCGTTGCGGTAGCGCACCACCGCGCGCAGCCGCTCGCCACGCGCCCGCACCTGCTGGGCCAGGCCGTCGCTGTGACTCAGCAGCTTGTGTGCGCGGTTGATCTGCCCCATGAGCAGCACGCACTCGCGCGGCGTGCCGTAGTTCTCGCCCGCCTCGCGCTGCGCGGTCGCCTCGCGCGCCAGCTGCACCAGCGGCGT
>Ga0134126_10001731_pt1 | contig 27802 bp, 20 predicted proteins | sample KB31752_FD_96881 | JGI IMG/M metagenome (GOLD analysis project Ga0134126, IMG submission 96881) | Terrestrial soil microbial communities with excess Nitrogen fertilizer from Kellogg Biological Station, Michigan, USA - KB3-175-2 | ecosystem: Environmental > Terrestrial > Soil > Unclassified ... | reverse complement strand
TGTGAACATTACCAGTGCGAACAACTGGAACCTCTGCAACAAAAGGTCGAAGCCAAAGATCCGCCCAAAACCAGGAAAAAGGTCGCCTGATCCTGCACTAGGGCGTTGAGGAATGCTCGTCTCGTGGATGCGGTCCATGCGGCTCGCTTGCCGGGTCGATACGCACTACTCCATCCAATGTGGTCTCGGTCTTGCTCCAAGATGGTGTGCCGAATGCGGCAGACAACTGAGGTCCGCCAACGAGCAAGAGCCAGCGGCAACGCGAGGTCGCGGCCGATTCAACCGTTGGCAGGGGCAGGAATGTACACGGTAAACGCTGGCCGCCCGTGGGCGTGGCGATTTCCAGAAGGAGTTGGCAGCCCGTGGAATCTGGTTGGTGGAAGCAGTCGGCCACTCGATCGCGGTCGTGTTGCTGGGGAAACAGCCAGTCGAGTACCAATTCGCTGCGGCTGCCTTCCACATCACACGCCGACAGGCCGGTCAACTTTTCCCATTGCGGTCCCCAACCATCGATGCCGCCATTCGTTTCAAGCAACAACGGCAGCCAGTTCGGGAGAGGAGGACACGGCGGCGGCAACTCGCTAGACTTCTCCGCCAGCGCCGTCGATTGCTGTAAGAACGCCATCGTTATGGGCCGTCCGTCCAGTTTCTCGATCGCCGTCTCGACCTGGCACCAGAACAGCGACTGATCGCGGCGACGGAAGGGCAGCGCGCGGGCCGGCACTGCCGACGCCATGCTTATCGCTCGTACCAAGTCGTGTGGACTGACCCAGAAGGGGAACGGCGCCAAGAGGCCCAACAAATCCTCGGCGGCGAAGCCGGTCCAGTTCAGCCAGGTGGTGTTGGCGTAAACCAATCTACCCCTATCATCGAGAAGAAGGATGCCCTCGCTGGCGCGATCGAGAATGCGTCGCCAGGAGACCGGCACGGGGACACCCGAACGCGATCGAGTCGGCGGACGGTTGAGCAGGCGCATCATGTGATGAGCCATGCCCTGAAGCACGGCCGCATCGTGCGAGTTGAAGCCATGAGGTTTGTTGGCCAGCGTGACGTGGCCCACGATCGCGTTGCCGTGGCGGAGTGGGCAACAAAGCAAATTGTGCAGAGGAGGCTCGCCCAACGGCGCCCACGGTCGTAAATCATTAAGAAGAGTCGGCCTCTCGCAAACGGCGAAGCCCCAGACGCTGGCCGGCGATTGCTGCAAGGACAGCCAACTCTCCGGGAAATCGCCGCGACGAACGGGGAACGTCAGTCCGCCGTTGGTGTCCCGCCAACCAATTGACCCGGCGGTAGCCCCAATAAAATCCATTAGGCTCGCCAGCGCCTCACCCAGGCTCAGGAGAGTTTCATCCATTTCACGGGCCGAACCCGTTTCGGGAACAAGAAGCGTCATGCGTGCGTCTGAATCAAGAGTCCGCTTGTGCGAGGATGGCCCCGTTGCGCATCCTCTTCCATGAACCCCACCCGACTGGGCGTCGGAGTGTGCCAAGCAACCTCTGCCGGCTCCATGCCCACCGGCAGCTCAGTCACGATGTTCACGGATCATCCCTATGTCGTCGCTCATTCCTTTCACTCTCGTTCCTCCTTGTGGGACAATCCTTCTCTGGGCTGGCTCGCACCTCGTGGAACGCCAAACGGAACGGGCGAGTTTAAGTGGGTGGATTAGTGCAAGATTTGTGCCAAGCGATGCATGCGCCGTCCCTCGCCCCTTTGCCGTACCGCGCCAACGGAGGGGCGTCCGCTTCTTGACAAGGGAAGCAATTAAGCCAATGCTAACTCAGGCGTATTTTCCGCAGCATCGTCCGTCTCCCGCTGGAAACAGCCTGATTCGTTCCGATTGATGAGGCGTTTTCAGGCGAGGGGGAGGAATACCCATGCAGGCATGGTTACTACAGGGCGTGCAAGAGAACGATAAGGACGAGTTGGGTGGTGTGTTGCGACAATGGTCGAGCCGGCCGGAGAACCGCGAATGGACTGTGGATTATCTACGTCTGACAACGGGTATTGCTGTCACCGTGCAGACCCGGCGGCCCGACGTACTGGTGCTGGCCGAACCATCCTGTCCAGCTGGATCGTGGGTGGCCGAGGTGATGGCTCAAGGTGTCGGCCTGGTAGTGGCGACTTCACTGGAACGTGCCGAGCCGTATCGGAGTTTCGCGGAGTTGCATGCGATCCAGTTGATACCGTTGCCTGCCAGCGTCGAGGGTATTGGGCTGGCTATCCTGAATGTGTTGTCCCATTTGCGCCGCCAACAGACCGGGCAGACACGCATCGATCAGCTGCAACAACGTCTGAACGATCGCATTGTCATCGAACGCGCCAAGGGGATTCTCGTGGATCGATTGGGTATTTCGGAGAAGGAAGCCTACCAACGATTGCGTGTGCTGTCGCGCCAGCAACGCCGCCAGATCCGCGACATCGCCCAGTTCGTACTCGCCGCCAAGTCGTTGTTTGTGCCGGAAACGAACGGCTCCTCCAACACACCACACCGCGAGGAACCTCCCGCCCTGGATCGTCCTGGCCCGACTTTATGAGATGTCGCGATCCGCACGAGTGGCGCGGACGGCTGAGGAGCCAAATTTCCCGCAATTATCGCAATTTTGCATTGAAGTTTTGCTTGACAGGGCCAAAGATGTTGCCTAAAGTTAATGTTCACTTAATGACGGTCAGCCCCGTTTTGCTGACCTTGGGGGTCGTGAAGGAAGCACACCAGAAACTCGGGATGTCTCACGGAATGGACATCCCCAGCGCGAAGCCTCGTCTGTCTTCGCTGTTTACCTCCCGATTAACGGTTCGGACGCTGTGCGAGGATCGCAGTTCCCCGAACAGAGATGAAGCGACGCCTCCCCTGGCGACGTGCAGCGTGGCCGTTCGCCCCGCTCTCCCCGCGCCAGAAGCCATCAAGGCGTTCCGCGACGCACTTGGTGGAAGAACGGGCACCCCTGCCGCGACCCCATTGTCCGCAAGGGCGTGTATCCCCCGCAAATACAGGTTGTTTGGCATTTTCCCGCAGTCACGGACTCGACCGTAATTGCGGGGTCTGGTACAGGGTTCGGATGCGATGCACCCTGCGACCGGCCGACGCTGTCCGGCACGTTGCCGCGTGCGCACCCACGGCGTAACCGGGCCGCGGGTTTCACCACAAAACACCCGCGCCCTGGCCGGGGTAGAGATGGGACCATCCCTCTTCTACACCGGTCAAGCATGCGGTAGGGAGACAAGTGATGAGCAGCAGTCGTGTTGCGTTGGTCAGCGACGATCAATCTCTTACCAGCAGTATTCAAACCCACCTGAAAAAAACCTTCGGGCAGAATGTTTTTCAATGCACCTTTGAATCGATTCGCACCCACATCGGCCAAGAGACCGATGGCCTCTTGCTGCTGGCCACCGCTTCCGCCGCCCAATCCGAACAGGTGTTGCGACTGGTCCGGGAAATCTACATCCGTAAGTTGCCGCCCATTATCATGATCGTCGCCAGCGGCACGACCGAGGTCCGAGACGTCGAACAGTACGTGGCCCAGTCCGTGCGTTGGCCCTCGGATGCTCCTCGTTTAACTCAGCTGATTCGCGAGCGCGTCGGTCGGGTCCATGATTTCCTGGCCACTGGCGCGGCCGAAACGGTCGAGGAAGTCATCAGCCGTCGTCTGCTCACCCAAACGCCGTCGCTGATGCCCCTGGTCGAACGTATCGCGCTGACGGCCACCCATGACGTGACGGTCCTGCTTACCGGCGAGACGGGCACCGGCAAAACGCACCTGGCTCGCTTGATGCACGATTGCTCGCCGCGCTGCGAGGAACCCTTCATCACCGTGCCGTGCGGCGCCCAACCCGCCAATCTCGTCGAGAGCGCCTTCTTCGGCCACGACAAGGGAGCCTTCACCGGGGCCGATCGCGCCAAGATCGGCAAGTTCGAGGCGGCGGGCGGCGGCACCATCTTGCTCGATGAGATCGACACGCTGGGACTGGAACAGCAGGCGGGTCTGCTGCGCGTCATCGAAACCGGCGAGTTTGAGCCGGTCGGCAGCAATGAAACGCGCTGCTGCTCAGCCCGCATCATCGTTGCCAGCAATTGGGACTTGGAAGAAGCCGTCTCCGCCAACAAGTTCCGTCAAGATCTGTTCTATCGTCTCAACGTCATGTCTTTCCATCTGCCGCCGCTGCGCGAGCGTGTGCAGGACATCTCTCCTCTGGCCCGCGCCTTGGTGGCACGCTTCAACACGAAGTTTCATAAGGAATTGTTCGACATCAGCCCGCAAGCGATGGACGCGATTGAATCGTTCCCGTGGCCGGGCAACATTCGGCAAATGGAAAACTTCATCCAACAAGCGGTACTGGTCAGCAGCGGCCCGGAACTGCTGTTCGATCACCTCCCGCAGCAGGTGCGTAGTTATCGGCCGGTCGCCCTCGCGGTCGCCAGCCGCAGTCAGACCGATTCGCTGTCGCACAACCGCGAGCAGGTGGAGCGCAACATCATTCAACGCACTCTGGTCAACAATGGTTACAGCCGCGTCCACACCGCCACCGCGCTCGGCATCAGCCGCGTTACCCTGTACAAGAAGATGAAAAAGTACGGTCTCATGCCCGCGGCAAATAGCGCGGGGAATTCCTGATTTTTTTCTTTCCCGACGGAAAGGGATGTCGAAAAGGTTAAGTTTGTTTAGCGTAATGTTAACGAAGTCGTAAACGAATGTTAACGATCCGCTGAGCCGTCTCCGTTAACTTTGTTCCTCCGCAGCCGCGCCGCGGAGAGCCGTCCACTGCTCCGGCGTGTACAGTACTTCACGGGCGTTGCTGCCGTTATAACTCCCCACAATGCCATCCTCGGCCATGAAATCGATCAGCCGCGCCGCCCGACCGTAGCCAATCCCCAGCGCTCGCTGCAACAGCGACACGCTGCCGCGCCCCTCACGCAGAATGATTTCGATGGCTGGCTCATACAACTCATCGCGTTCGCGCAAGCGCTCCGCCAGATCGCCGGGACCTTGCCGGTCGCCCACTTGCAGTTGAATCAATTCCGGCGCGTAGCACGGCTCGCATTCCAGGACGGCGACGACTTGCTGGATTTCGTTGTCGCTGGCGTAGGTGCCCTGCGCGCGAACTAGCTCGCTGGTGCCCGGCGGCAGAAACAGCATGTCGCCTTTGCCCAGCAGTTTGTCGGCACCCATCGCATCGAGTACGACGCGGCTATCCGATTTGTTCGTCACCTTGAAACAAATGCGCGACGGCAGGTTCGATTTAATAAGGCCGGTGATGACATCTACCGTCGGTTTCTGCGTGGCCACGACGAGATGAATGCCCGCCGCCCGCGACTTCTGCGCCAGACGGATAATGTGCCCCTCGACCTCCTTTTTCATCTGCAACATAAGATCCGACATTTCATCAATAACGATCATAATGTACGGCATATGCTGCGGAATGCGCTTGCGCTCCTCCTCGTCTTCGGGATTGACGCGGCGCAAAATCTCATCGGGTTTCAGTTCGTTGTAGCCGGCGATGTTGCGGACGCGGGCGCGGCGCAGCAGATCGTAGCGTTCCTCCATCTTGTCCACCGCCCAGGCCAGGATCGCCTCGGATTTTTTCATATCGGTGACGATAGGGTGCATCAGGTGCGGAATCTTGCTGTATACCTCCATCTCAACACCGCCCTTGGGATCGAGCATAATCATCTTGATCTCGTCGGGCCGGCGCGTCATGAGGATGCTAAGGATGATCGTGTTCAGACACACCGACTTGCCGGTGCCGGTGGTGCCAGCGATGAGCAAGTGCGGCATGTCGGCCAAATCATGCACGAGCGGCCGGCCTTCGCTGTCCTTACCGAGAAACAGCGGTATCTTGAACTTGGCGATCTTTTTGGCCGACGTCAGCAGGACTTCCTTCAAGCGCACGTCGGCCCGTAGCTCGTTGGGGACTTCGATGCCGACCGTATTCTTGCCGGGGATCGGCGCGACGATGCGCACGCTCGGCACGCGGAGATTCAAGGCGATGTCGTCACCCAGGCGCGTGACCTTGTTGACGCGCAACCCCGTCTCCAGGGCGATCTCGAACTGCGTGATGACTGGACCGGTGTTGATGCCGACGACGCGGACGTTGAGACCAAAATCGGTGAAGGTCTTCTCCAGAAGCCCCGCCCGATCGCGCAGCTGATGATCGTGTTCGCTGTAATCGAACGGTTGAGCGTCTTCCAGGAGCGTCAATGTCGGCAATTCGTAGGCGGCGAAGCGTTCTTGATCGGACACGGCGTTCGTCGCCGGTTTGGGACGCGATGGAGCGAACAGATGCGGCCCTTGATGGTCGCGGCCGACGACTTGGTTGTGATGGTGAATCGGGATTACGTGCGCGCCGGCCGGTTGAGGGGCTTTCGTCTCGGTCGCGATGGGAGCGGGTTCTTCGACCTCCTGCGTTTCTTCCGGTTCCGTGAGCGGCACGGATCGCACGATGGGCGGCGACACGCCGGCTCGACCGGCGGGCCGTTTCTCGGCCGTGGAAGTCGTGCCGATGTTGGCGCGGAGACACCACCAAAGGAGACGCAGGAGGCGCAGCAGGAGAAAATCCATGCTCAGAACAAGGCCCAGTACCAGGCAGCACGTCAGGAGCAGATATTGTCCGATCGGCTGGAACGAGGTATCGAGCCAGCCATTTAGCCACGCTCCGAGACTACCACCCGGACCGAGCGGAGGCGTGGCCAACGGTGCCAGCGCGGGCCAGCGCTCGGCGACGACCGTTGCGGACGGCACCAGCACCATCCAGCCGAGAGCGCGCAGCGACCAACTCAGCCAACTTCGCCGCAGTACAAGGCGGACAACAACGGCGAACCAACCGGCGAGGAAGACATACACGGCCGCGCCTAGCGTTTGCCGTAGTTCGTGGGCGATGCCGGCCCCCAGAGGGCCAAGACGATTGTGCGGCGTCGCGCGGCCAGGATAGATTGCGCCGGCCGTATCGCCCGGATGGTAATCGAGGACGCTAACCGTCAGGAATAGACCGCCGACCAGCAGAACGCACACGGCGAGATACAGACGCCAGTAGCGGCGATCCGGCATGAGGAAGCCTCCCAGGGTGCTATGTGGAGCACTCGCGGAGCGAGTGCGAACCGACTCGCGGAGCGAGTCGGCCACTCAAGCGGACGCCGCACATCAACCTTTATGTCGGCAAGCGATGATATGTTCTTGAGAGCCTCTGACAAAATGGATAAGGAAAGCAGGAAAAACAGGGCGGAATAGGGTAAGGATTTTTCCCCGTCACGCTCTCGATGTGTCGGTCGTTGCCCGCGTCGCGTTGGCTCGGCTGTTCGTGGGTTCGCACCCACGTTGCAACCACCACTGCCCAACCATTCCCGCGATCAGTCCCAAGCTCACCCACTGATAGAACGTCAGTCCGCCCATCGAAACAGGCTCCGGCCGAATGTACTCGGTCAGAAAGCGATAAATTCCATAAGCGATCAGATAGAGCTGAAAATGGTGGCCGCGTAAACATCCTTCGCGGAGCAACAGCCACAACACGAAAGCCATACCCAGATGAAACAGCGACTCATAAGCCTGCGTTGGATGGCGAATCGAGCCGTCGCCGAAATCGCGGCCCCAGGGCAACGCGGTGGGCGTGCCGTAACAGCAGCCGTTACAAAAGCATCCCCAACGGCCCACGACCAGCGCGCAGGCCAGCGGTAGGGCAAACGTGTCGCCGGTCTTGACGTGAATTCCCATCAACCACTTGCCCAATTCGACCAGGAGGTAGGCGCCTACGAGGCCAGTGGTGATCGTCTTGCCGTCGGACATCCAGGCCAGCGGCGTGAACGGCCCCGCGCTGGCGCCGAGAGCGAACGGTAGCTTCGCTCCCAGCGTCCCGCCGATGAAGGCACACAAGGTGAGAGCGAGACGATTCTGCCAAGGTAGCCGGCGCAATTCCTCGGGCTTGGGCACGAAGCGGCGAACGACCACAAACACCACGAGTGCCAGCAGCATGAACAGGCCGTAGGAAAAGCGAGGCGGCATCAGTTCACCACTTGCAAGGCGTGCCGGGTAGGTTGATCCGCGATGCTATCGATCAAAGGCGGCAGGGCGACGTGGCCGTCGCGATAGAGCGTGTTATAGGCGCAGAACGGAACGATATGACCGCTCGGCAGTAGGTGCGCCAGGCAACATTTCATCACCCTTCGCGTGTCGAAATTGTGGACGTCGAGAAAGGCGGTCAAGGTGACGCGGAAGACATCGGCACCACCGAGTTTTTCGGCAAGGGCGCGGACCACGAATTCATTCAGGGGCGGCTCGGATCGTGAAGGCAGCGATCCGCAGCCATTGGGACCGCAGCCGCAGCCGGCCGCTTCGAGATACCGCGCCGCCAGCTGGCGCGCGCGGGCAGGCGTCCACACCACGCTGTTGGCGATGAGATCCATGTGTTGGGACACGTCGATAAAGCGATTGATGGGAACCGGAACCGGACCTCCGCGGTAGAGATATGCCAGCAAATGGCAGTTGGGATGGGCGCACGGCAACGGGTAGAAATCGCTCTCGGCGAGCAGGCCGCCGCTGTCGGCGACGAGGGCGCGAACGACGTCGGGCATGGTGGCGCGCTTCTCCAGGTCGATCGGATCGACGTGCCGGCCGCAGTAGCTGGCGAGCTGGAAACTCACTCCCCGGACCCACGGACGTTCCAAACCGAAGCGAACGACCGCGCCGACCTGGTCTAGGTTGGTATTGTGATCGACGGTGCAGACGAGGGTACAGCGAATGTCGTGTCGGCGTAGGGCTTCCAGTGCTTCCAACTTGATTTCCAGCAGATCCTCCCCACGCAGGCGGCGATTGACCCGGTCGTCCAGCCCATCGAATTGGAGATAAACCTCGAAGCGATCGCGCATGGTCGCCAGAAATTCGACCAGTGCCCGATCGCGCGCCAGGCGGATGCCGTTGGTGTTAATCATGACCACCTGAATCGGCGACTCGTAAGCGTAGCGGATCATGCGGTTGAGATCGGGATGGAGCGTCGGCTCGCCGCCGGAGAGTTGCAGCACATCGGGAATGCCTTCCAGACGAACGTAGCGATCCACCATGCGCGTGTAGGTGGCGAAGTCCAGGTAAGTCCCGCCCGGCCCTGATTCCGCGAAGCACATGGGGCAGCGGAGATTGCAGCCCGATGTGACCTCGATCAACCCGATACAAGTGTGCTGTTCGTGTTCGGGGCACAGCCCGCAGTCATAGGGACAGCCGCGCTCGGCCTGCGTGCCGTAAGCGCGCGGAAGTCGAGCCGGCTGGCTGTACTCGTGCCGATCGTAGTAAGCGACGTCGGAGCAGACGAAGTCTTCGATGAGGCCGTGTTCGGGACAGCGTTTGCGGAAATAAACGCGCCGATCGCGGACGACGATCTTGGCATCGACCAGCCGGCGGCAGCGCGGACAGAGGCTGCGCGTCGTGCCGAGATAGGTGTAATCGCGAAGTTGCATGGTAAGGTTGTTTCTCGATCTTCAAAGGTTACTATGTTTGGCGAGGAAGAAGCAGGTGAAGAAGAAAAAAATGACGACTGCCACGATCGTGCCCAGCGAGAGGAGTATGATACCAGACACTCTCCCGACGGACGGTGTTCGGATGCCGGCGATGCCCCAGCGGACTAGCCCGCGAATGATTGCGATGCTGACAGTAACGTCTAGTACAGCGAACAAAAGAGCCACTGAAACGAAGATTTGTATTCCACTCTCATGCGATTCGCTGCTGCGGACAGCGAAGAGCGCCATTGCGATGCCGAGAACACAGAGTCCAGTGAGTACAAAGAGTACGATGCTGCCCGCGCTCAAATCGCGTTTCACATCGGTGTTGATGTTGGGAGCCTGAATTTGGGCTCCCGGCTGGGCATTGTCCATATCCGCGAGACAGTGCGGACAAATCAAGGTCTTGTCGGTGATCTGTTCGGATACACTGAGGCGCGTGGAGCAGTGAGGACAAGTGGTGACACGGCTCATGCGGACACCTTCTCTTCCACCGCCACGGGCGATCCGTACACGAGCCGCCGGCACTGGCGGACAAACTGACCTGCGAGCAAACCGGCTGCGCCTAACGTCAGGAGAAACACCACCTGCTGAGGACGAGAAAGCCTCTGTTCGATCGGCAGTTCCATTCGCCAGCGAACGTAGCCCAGAAAGAAGGCATATCCAGCCATCGCGCCGAGGGTCGCGATCCAGACCAAGAGTAAGGAAAGACGGAGGGGGGCGGCAACGATAACGAGGAAATAAAGCACGGCCAGCATCGATCGGCCATCGCCGCCGATCATCAGCAGCGTCGTGATCAAGAGGATATCCCAGCCCGTAACGACGTACTTCAGGGACGGAGGAACCCAACGGCGTATCAGACAGTAATGGATGACGAGAACGGCCAGTGCCCACGCCAGGACGAGAGACGTGACCGCGACATGGTAGTCGCCCTTGAGAGATGGGTTGTCGCCGATTAAGAATACGTTTATGAGATGATGGCCATAAAAGGCCACGAGAGCGACGAGGCGAATGAGGTTGACGCGAACCTCACCGGCCAATCCTTCCAGGTGCTGGGCGGCTCTCCACGCCGGCTCGGTGGTCATGAGTGGGCGTCCTATTCGATTGAATCCGATCGTTTCCCAATAAGATTCCTTCGGAGTCCCGACTACGAGGTCAAGAGCGGAGACTAGCACTCCAAAGATTCGATTGCAAGGATTGTTCCCAAAGAAGTGCTGCTTTGTTTGATCGAGAGACCATGTTTCACATTGCCTTGCTGGAACCGGAAATCCCACCAAACACCGGCAACATTATCCGTTTGTGCGTGGCGACGGGAGCGTTCTTGCACGTCATTGGACGGGCCGGCTTTCCACTCGGCGAACGCACGGTGCGCCGTGCCGCCGTCGATTATTGGGACGAGGTGACGTTGGGCCGTCATGCCACACTCGAAGAGTTCGAGACCAACCAAACGCATGGCCGCATCTTCTGTCTCAGCGCGCATGCGGCCATCCCGTACACGCGGGTTGCGTATCAACCAGGCGATACTCTGCTGTTCGGCTGTGAATCGAAAGGGCTACCCGCTTCGGTCGTCGAGGGTTACGGCGACCGCGCGTTGTGCATTCCCATGCCGGGCGGCAAAGTCCGCAGTTTGAACCTCGCCAACGCGGTGAGCATTGTGCTGTATGAGGCACTGCGACAGGTTCAAGCGTGGTGAGCAAACTTCTTCCCCCCTCTCCCCTGTACTCGGGGGAGAGGGGTTGGGGGTGAGGGGGGAAGACTCTCCCCCTCACCCCCAACTCCTCTCCCCCGAGTACAGGGGAGAGGGGAGTAACACGGGTTCGCTGCATCCGAAGGACGATTGAGCCGATAATAAATCGGCGAACGCGGGAACGCTGCCTCGTCTCATCCCGCGCCAGTCTCGGAGGCCGTGAATCTCGTATGAACACCGTTGTTTGTCTGCCCACCCTGGATATGCTGCGCGAGCATGTCCGTAACACCCTGTGCGCGCACGATCAACTCGATCCCAGCCAGACACCGATGCATCAAGGCGTAATTACACGTTCGGGACGCCCCTGCGGCCTCTTTTTCCAGGTGCAGGGGCCGCGCATGGTTAAGACGTATGCCGTGTGGGCCGGCGATGAGGATCGCATTCTCTTTTATGATTCGAACGGTCAACGCTTCGCCGAGGTTCGTCTCAGCGAGGCACCCGATCCGCGAAAATTGGCGGCGTGAACGTGGCGATTGCTCCGATTCTCTCGTGAGGGCCGAAATTTCCATCGCGGGAGCTAATGCGGTCTTTTCTCATTCCTCCGCATGCTTCCGCCGGAGTAATTTGCCGCTCTTGTCGCGTCCTCCTGCCCCGTCATCCACTTCGCATGCTAATCTTGCTCAACTTGCCGAGAATTGGCTGCGAAGGGATAAATCATGAAGTTGCGCAGCGTCATCCTTCCGCTGGCGGGCCTGGGATGCGTACCCGTGCTGTCGTTGGCCTTTTTCTTCGATGGGGCCACGGTTGCCGCCTTTGCGCTCCAGGCGACGTTGTCGGTCGCGCTGGCCTGGTTGCTTTCCCAGCGCAACCACCAACGCGAGCAATTGCGGGAACGCATGGGCGAACTAGAGGCGATGCTGGCCTTGCAAGAACAGCGCGTCGAGCATTTGACGCTGTTTGCCGAGCAGATGCAGGAGAGCGAGGCCGGCACGCGAGCCATCATCGACAACGCGCTCGATGGTGTCATCACGATCGATCACACCGGCCGCGTCATCGGTTTCAATCCCGCAGCCGAGAAAATCTTCGGTTTCCAACGCGAGCAACTTCTGGGTCAACCGCTGGAGGAATGGATTGTGCCGCACTCGCTGCGGGAGCAGCATCGCCGCGGTATGGCTCAGTTCCTGGCCACCGGACAAGGCGCGCTGCTCGGTCAGCGGGTCGAGACCATTGGCCTGCACGCGGACGGCCGGGAGTTTCCTCTTGAGTTGTCTATCTCGGTGCTGCATGCGCAGCGTCCGCCCATGCTGACGGCCTACGTGCGCGACCTCAGCCAACTCAAGCAAACGGCCGAGATGCTGGCGCAGAGCAACGCCCGTTTGCAGGCGACGCTCGACGCCGCCACGCAGGCGGCCATCATCGCCACCGATTCCGCAGGCACGATCACGCTGTTTAACCGCGGAGCCGAGCGCATGCTCGGCTACGAGGCGAACGAGGTAATCGGCGAACATACTCCGGAGTTAATCCATTCGGCGGAGGAGGTGGCCGCACATGGCCGGCACTTGACCGCGGAGTTTGGCGTCCCCATTGAAGGCTTCGCGGCCTTGAGCGAACGGGCGCGGCGCGGCGATCATGAGGAGCGCGAATGGACCTATCTCCGCAAGGACGGCAGTTCTCTCACGGTCAATCTCGCCTTCACCGCCATCCGCGACGACAACGACGGCATCCGTGGTTACCTCGGCGTTGCCACGGATGTGACGGGCCGGCGGCGGGCGGCGCTGACGCTGGAGCGGGCCAAGCAAGCGGCGGAGGCAGCCAACCAGGCCAAGAGCGATTTCCTGGCCAACATGAGCCATGAGATTCGCACGCCCATGAACGGCATTCTCGGCATGACGCAGCTGGCTCTCGACACCGATCTCACCGGCGACCAGCGCGAGTATTTGCGAATGGTCAAGACCTCGGCGGACGGCCTCTTGACCGTCATCAACGACATTCTCGATTTCTCGAAAATCGAGGCCGGCAAGCTCGAACTGGATCCGCTCGCTTTTGAACTGCGCGATACGCTGGCGGATTCGCTACGCAGCCTGAGTCTGCGCGCCAATGCCAAGAATATCGAACTGGCTTGCCATGTTCCGGCGGAGGTGCCCGATTTTCTGGTGGGCGATCCCGGCCGACTGCGGCAGGTGCTGCTCAATCTGGTCGGCAACGCCATCAAGTTCACCGAACGGGGCGAAGTGGTGGTGCGTGTGCAGCTGGTTTCGGAAGACGGACAAAACGCGGAGGATACCAATCCACCTTCCACGCTGCTTCAGCCGGGCGGCGACATCACGCTTCATTTCGCCGTGTCCGACACCGGCATCGGCATCGCGGCCGACAAGCTGCCGTATATCTTTGACCCGTTCGTCCAGGCCGACAGCTCCACAACACGCAAATATGGCGGCACGGGGCTGGGCCTGACGATCACGGGGCGGCTGGTCGAGATGATGGGCGGGCGTCTGTGGGCCGAGAGCGTGCCGGAGCAGGGCAGCACGTTTCATTTCACGATCCGAATCAAGTTGCAGGATCGTTCGCCGTCGCGTCTTCTGCCGCGCCGGCCGCACGATCTGGCGGGCTTGTCGGTGCTGGTGGTCGATGACAACGCCACCAATTGCCGCATCTTGGCGGATTTGCTGGGCAGTTGGTTGATGAAACCGACGACGGTGGACGGCGTGCAATTGGCCCTGGTCGAATTGGAAGCGGCTGCTGGCGCAAGCCAGCCATTTCCGCTGGTGTTGCTGGATGCACATATGCCGGGTGAGGATGGCTTCGCGCTGGCCGCCGAGATTCGCGCGCGCCCGCACCTGGGAGAACCGGGTCTGCTGATGCTGTCGTCGGCCGACCGGGGCGGCGATGGCGAGAAGTGTCGGGCGCTGAAAATCGGCCAGCGTCTAACCAAGCCCATCAAACCATCGGATTTGCTCGTTGCCATCCTGCGTTTGCTTGATCTGGAAGCGAACACGTCACATCCAATCTCCGCGCCGCTCGTCGCCCAGACACCGAGCGCGGGAACTCTCGTTGAGGTAGGAAACGAGATGGTTGCCACGACGCGCAGCCTGCGGGTGTTGCTGGCGGAAGACAATTTCGTTAATCAGCGACTTGTGCTGGCGGTGCTGGAAAAGCAGGGGCATCGCGTGGTCGCGGTGCCCAATGGAGCGGCCGCACTCCGGGCCGTGCAACAGGAGTCGTTCGATGTGGTACTCATGGATGTACAGATGCCGGAGATGAACGGATTGGAGGCCACCCGCGCCATCCGAATCTGGGAGCAGCAGGGCGGAGGCCATGTGCCGATCGTCGCCATGACCGCGCATGCGATGAAGGGTGCGCGAGAGGACTGCTTGCAAGCGGGGATGGACGAGTATCTGTCCAAACCAATTCAGGTGCCGGCGCTGGCCCGCGTCATGGAGGAACTGACACGCGGGCGGCAGGAGCGATCGGTGGCGCGGCCGGTCGTGTTCGATCCGCGCCCTTTGTTGCAGCGCATAAGCGAGGATCGCGAATTATTCCATGAATTAATCGACATGTTCCAGGCAGATTGTCCGCGTTTATTACGGCAGGTGCGTGAGGCGATCGAGGCGAGCGATGCCGCGGCCTTGGAGCGGGCGTCCCATCTGCTGAAAGGATCGGCGAGTAACTTCGCCGCGACGGAGGTGATGCGGATTACGCAACGCCTGGAGAGTCTCGGACGCGACGGCGACCTCCGCGAAGCGGGAGACATTTATCGCTCTTTGGAAGAAGCGCTGTCCCATTTCCGCGCGGCGGTCGAGGAATGGTTGGCGGTTCATTCTGTCCAAGAATCGGTTGCGAAAGCCGCAAGCGGCTTTCACAATAAACTTTGCTAGAATGTTATCGTCTCCGACGGAATGCAGTAGGTCCCGCTTGCCGAGCGGGACCTTGCCCCAACAGGTCCCACCCGGCAGGTGGGACCTACCTCATGGCGTTCGGGCTTCTTATAGGAGGTATCGAGAACATGTGTCCGCTGCGCCGCGTCGAGGACCATCAAGCGGGACCATCCGCCCTGGGGATTCTGGTGCCGCCGGGCCGGCGCACGTTCTTGATTCTTCGACCGCGTTCACTGTCCTGGGATCTGTTGCTGCTGCGACCGGACGCGGTCAGCGCGTTCCGCGAACTGCATCGCGATGAAGCGAACACGCTCGCTCAGGAACTGTCTCAAGCCCTGACGAGCGAGAGCGAGACCAGCCGCGTTGAGGAAGTGGCCGGCCCCGACGGGCGAGGCATATGGCTGCGTATCCGCGTTGGGGTATTTGCCCTGCTGGTTTGCGGACGACAGCCGGGGCAACCGTATCAACCCCTGGTTTTCGCGGATGCTGAAACGGCGTGGGCAGCGGCCGGGCAATTGCGCGACATCCTGTGCCCTTCGGGGGATATTGTGCAGGAAGTGTATCTGAATACGCACCATTTCACGCGCTAGCGGCGGATTGTCCGCATGCCTTATACTCCCATTCTCGCCACGTTGGGTTACATCCTCTCGCCGGACGGCCGGCGCGTGCTGCTGATTCACCGTAATCGCCGCCGCGATGATCCGCATTTCGGCAAGTACAACGGGCTGGGCGGCAAGGTCGAGCCAGGCGAGGATGTGGTTGCATGTCTTCGTCGCGAGGTCCGCGAGGAGAGCGGGCTGGAGTGCGAGGCGCTGGTGCTGCGCGGGACCATCAGCTGGCCCGGTTTCGGCAAACACGGCGAGGATTGGTTCGGCTTCCTTTTCCGCATCGATCACTTCCAGGGCGAACCCTATGCCGGCAACGCCGAGGGCGACCTCGTATGGGTCGAGGTGGAGCGCGTGCTGGAGTTGCCGTTGTGGGAAGGCGATCGTCATTTCCTGCCTTTGATCTTCGAGCGCGCGGAACGACAATTCCACGGTGTCATGCCGTATCGAGACGGACGCCCCGTGAGTTGGAGTTATAGTTTGGTGTGATCCGCTTGCGGTTTCGCGCGAAACCGCAAGCGGGTCACGGCCGCTTGCGCAAATCCCGGTCGGCGCGCTCCGCTTCCCTGACATCGATCAAGCCATCGCCGTCCGCGTCGAGGCGTCGAAACTGCTCGCGGTTGCCGAGAAACTCGGCTGGAGACACGTCGCCATCGCCATTGCGATCCATCTTGCGGAACCACAGCGGGCCGCGCGAGCGATCGCGGAAGAGCGGCAGATTGCCATGTCCGCCTTCCAGCGCTGGTCCGTAAGCACGCGGCTGACCGTGACTGACGATCAACTGAAATTGTCGCGGTAATCGTTGCCGTGCGATACGGCCGGCGCCTTCACGATCCCACGGTGCCAGTCGCGTCCACGCCGAACGCTGCTCGCGCGGACTGAGCCGGCCATCGTGATCCGTGTCGAGCATCTCGAACAGCGATTGCCCGCGATCGACCACGGTCAGGTAGGTGGTACGGAAGAACGATTTCTCCTGCACGTCCAAAAAATCGGCGATTTCCTGACGTGACAACTGATTGTCAGCGTTTCGGTCGGCCAGGCGCAACAGAGCCACGAAGGTGAAGGGCGGCCGATAGACCGTCTTTTCACCGAGGACACCGTTCTTGCCGGCCAGGGCATCGAACTGCTTCAGCAATTCTTGCCGAAGGGTGGTAATGGTATTGCGGCGCACCAATTCGAGTTGTTTCTCATCGACAGGAACGCGCAGCGCGCCATCGCCGGGCGGCGTCCGCGTTGCCAGCGGATGCGGCTTGCCATCGGCGGACGGCATGACGAGAATGTCACGCCGCGAGTTTTTGCCCAGCGGCACGATCAACTCCAGTTCCGGCGGCAGCTTCCGCCAGCCGGCCAATTCCGCCGCATCGAGTTGGCCGTCGGCGTTGCGGTCGAGGCGGGCGAACGCGGCCTTTTCCAGCGGCAATTCCGTCCGGCTCAACGTGCCGTCCTTGTCGCGGTCGTAGCGGGTCAGCAGTTGGCCGGTCAGCACCTTGGCGGTTGTATCCGGTCGCAGGATCACGAACGGAAACGTCTTCGGGACGGGTTGCTCATTGGTCGTGGAGCGAAACGTGAAAACGGGATAGGCACCATTAGGGGCCAGTTCAACCGCTCGGATAATCTCATCGCCATCCAGGTCAAGCGCATGCAGCACATCCTGAGTCGCCGATAGTTCCTCGTGCGATAGAACGCCGTCCTTGTTCTTGTCGAGGTTCCGGAACAAGGCATCCGTCAGAAGATCCTGCGCCGGCGGACGCCAGCCCCATTCGACCTGGAGCGCGCCAGCGCCGGAGTTTTGGTAATAGCGGACGAAATGCGCGCGTGTCACTTTTGTTTCGTTGGGACCGCCGGCCAGGGCCGCGAAGTCGGGAGCGGCATCCGGTTCGACGGTGGTGCCGGTCATCAGCTGCACCCATTGCGTGTTGCTGGGGGCCAACGTCGCTTCCTTCTTGCTGAGTGTGCCGTCGCCGTCCACGTCGAGATAATGGAACAGATGACCGACGGTGTTCTCCCAACTGGTTTGGAAAGACCGTCCTTCAACCTGCAAGTGCAGACGGATCAGGTAGGGGCGTTTATCCAGAAACAGCAGTAAATCCTGGACATCACCGGGCACGGCGGCCGGCTTCTCCGCCGAGACAACCGGACCCACGACAGACACGACCATGACGAAGGCAATGAAGCTGGCGCGCATACGAGAATCTCCGTGGCCGCTTGCGGCTTAGCGCTAAGCCGCAAGCGGCTGGTCCTGTGTCCTCAAAAATCGCTTCCCAGAGGGTTGCCGTCGTTGCGTGTGATCGCGTTACGCAGCGTTTTCTCCGTAATCGCCTTGCTGATGAAATGCACGGAGCCATCGCAGAGTGAAGCTAGGAACCCCGCCGCCCCAGGCCGACAAAGCTCCGGCAACGGCTTGGAGGCATCATAGACAATGTCTTCCGGCTTGGTCCACGGCACCGCCTTCGATGCCTCGACAATCATGAGTGTGTTGGAGGTGCCGTCGGGAAATTCCTGCGGAAAGCGGAGGCCTTGCTTGCCTTCAAAGAAAGCGCCCTTGCCGACGAACCCCTGGTAATACGTCGTGTGATCCTTGAGCGTCTTTTCGTCGGAAGGCGAGGCGTAGAGCTTGGGCATTTTGGCCAGCAATTTCTTGTTGTGTTCGCTGTCCCACGGCTCATCGAGGTGAAACTGTTTGTACAAATCTTGCTGCTCGATGTAGGGCAGGATCATGACGCGCCAACTCAGCAACGGTTTGCCGTTTTTGTCGTAGGTGGCGTGTGCCGGCAGACGGCCAATCGAATCGTTGTAGCCGTGCATGGCGATAGCGATCTGCTTGAGGTTGTTCGAGGACTGCGCTCGCGAGGCTGCCGCGCGTGTTTTCTGCACAGCTTCCAGCAGCGCGACGCCTACGGTGGCGACATCGATCTTGAGGTTGGCACTGGCTTGTAGTGTCTTGCCTTCCTGTTCGATCTTGCTCGCTTTCAAGGCGGCCCGCACCTGCTTGACCAAGTCAACGATTTTGGCCGACTCTTTCTGTTTCGCCAGTTCGCTCATGCTTCGGTCGATAGCGCCGACCACCAGATCCTGTCCGCTCTTGAGCGGCTTGATGCCGGCCTTGGCGTCCTTGTCAGTCAGGAAATTCAGTTTCAATACGGCGCGGGACTGCTCGGCGAGATCCACGCTGAGCGTACCCGAAGTAGCTTGCAGCAACGGCTTGAATGGCTCCAACGGCGGCAATTTGTCGCCAACCGCGTCGTTGAATGCCTTGATGTTCACCCCATAGACCATCGAATGCTTGCCCGTCGCCAGACGGAGAGCGCCGGCCAAGTTGCCTGCGGTTTTCGGCATCGGATAGTCGATCAAAGCGCGGATGGCCTGAGTTCCCTTACTGTATACCATCGATCGGTCGTCGATTGGACAGAAGGACCAGTCATTGTCCACATCGTAGAAAGTTTGGCCCTTATACTTCTGCTCTTTGGCCTTCTTGCCGCCATCGGCCTGCTTCAGCACCTTGTCCGGGCTGTGCGGCTTGGTAGTGCGCACAACAAATAGCGGCTCCGAGGGAGAGGTCGGAGGATCGACGATAACGATCGTTAGGCGTTCGACATGTTCCAGCGGTAAGCCGAACCGTTTTTCAAATTCACGGCCGCCCTCCTTGAGATCCTTGGCCAGTTTCTGGTGGACGGGTTTGGCCAATTCGCTGTCCCACAAGTCGGCGATACGCACCGAGAGCAGGAAGAAACCATCACTCGGCACCTTGGCCAAATCCGAGGGTAAGGCCGCCGGCTTCGCCTCCTCGCGGGCCGGCAACTCGTTCTCGGTCGTGAACAAGACCAGAAGAAACGTACTAATTAGGACGGTCGCCACACCGCCGGCGCGCCAGCGCTTCAACCATTGCATCACCATGATCGACCTTCTCCTTGTAGGATATTGTTTAGAGACAATCTACATCTCATGTTTTCTGTCGAAGTGTAACACTGTAACAGTACACAAGTGATATGCGCTCGTCAAGCAAAAACTGGGCAACTTTTCTAGCGGGGCTTCGTGCCTCTTGGCAATTATTTCTTGCCGACGCAGTACAGTCGCTCGGTGGTCTTGAGGAAGATTCGTCCGCCGGACACCGCCGGGGATGGCCCATTATCTCCGCTATCCTTGATGTCGTTGGTCGCCAGTACCTTCGGTTCGGGACCGGCCTGGATGACGTAGGTACGGCGAGGGCTGGCGATGTAAATACGCCCGTCCGGTGTCGCAATCGGACTGGATAGGAACGAGATGTTCTCCAACCGCTTGTCGTAAACCAAATCGCCGCTGGACAGCTTCCAGCACTTGAGTATGCCGGGCTTATGCACACGGTAGAGATAATCGCCGACGATGATCGGACAACCGAGTCCTTCGGGCACCTTGGGATGCTGCCATTTCACATGGCTCTCTTTGATGTCACCCGTGCCGCTCGGATCGACGGCTAGGCCGCGCCCGCTGCCGCTATCAGCGTAGACGAGACCCGAACCGTAGGTCAGAGAAGTCCAGTAACCGCCATCCTTGGCGCACCACCACAACACGTCGCCGGTAGCGGGGTCCAGCCCTTGCAGCGCCTTGGAGGCGGCAACCATGATCTGCGGCTTGCCCTTGACCGGCATGAGGATCGGGCTGCTGTTGGTGCTGCCGCTCACCTTGGGCCGCTTCTTCTCCCACTTCACTTCGCCGCTCTTTTTGTCCAGGGCCAAAAGGAAAGAGTCCTTGCCCTGATCGCAGAGGATGACGACGGTGTCCTTGTACAGCAGCGGACTGCTGCTGATGCCGGGGTAGACATGATACGGTCCGGGCTGCTCGCGCCGCCAGACGATCTTGCCCTCGAAATCGAGCGCGGCCATCACACCGGAGCCGAACCAGGCGTAGACTCGTTCTCCGTCCGTGACCGGCGTGGGGATGGTGTAATAGCCATCGGCGAACTTGCCGGGCGGAACCGTGGTCCGCCAGCGCTCCTTGCCGTCGGCGGCTCCGTAACAAATGACCCAGTGTTCGGGGACGATTTTATCCTTGACGTCCTTATCCGATTGTCGAGGGGCATTGGTGATAAAGACGCGGTCGCCCCAGACGATCGGGCTGGAAAAGCTCTTGCCCTTCAGGTCCACTTTCCAGAGGACGTTTTCATCCTTCTTGCCGCCCCAGGTGAGCGGCAAATCGTTCTCATCACTGTAGCCGGCGCCGGTCGGCCCGCGCCAGCCGGGCCAGTTACCCGCATGGCTTTCGCGCGCGGCAAGAACGAAAAGGGCGAAGACAAGAAGATACGAGGCGTTGCGAGTGTGGGAGCGCGACATGCTCATGGACGGACCTCCGGGGGTGGGTGGTTGTGCGATCAACCAAGTGTGTGTTGTCCGAGACAGATGTCGTAGCAGGCAGGTTGGTGGGTCAAGGTTGGCGAGTCTGCTGTCAGGATAAACAAGACGTTCCGAGAAGGAAACAGAAATCTGCCGCGCCGCGGATTGCGCGATTGCGGGAACGAGACGCTATCGCGACTTCCGTCCGCGAGGTATCATCCGAAGAAGAGTTGAGCCATCGTCACGCGATTGCGAGGAGAGATAGGTCATGGGCCGATTCGTGAGGTGTCTTGCATGTGGTCTGATTTTGGCGGGGAGTGTCTCCGTGACCGCCGCGCCGCCGCGGAGCTATCGGTTGCCCGCCGTGGATCTCAAGCAGCGGGTGATCTGGGGCGCAACCTGCGCCAGTCCCGATGGCCTGGAACTAAGCTTTGGCGGTCAGGACCAGAATGCCGATGATGGCCGGCCGCATACACGCCTCAAAGTGGACGGTCAATGGAAAGCTATCCATCAGGAGCTTCGTGCCCGCAACCCGCTCCAGAAGTTTTACGAGGATTGCTGGGCGCTGCGGAAGTTGCAGAGAGAGACGGCGGCTCATTCTCGGTTGTTCTACTTCAAGGGGCTGCCCAAGACTGACGAGATAAAACAGATCGATAATATCGTTTCTTCGCAAAAACGGATGAATCAGGAGAACGCTCGCCTCATTGCGAGGCTGAAGGATATGGGCGAAAACCTCAAAGGCGATGAAGCGGAACAGGCGCGGTATGCTCTGGCGCACTTGCAGTCTGCCCGAAAGCGAGCCGAGGATTTCACCGCGTCCTTGCCGCAAGGTCTGACCGTCGCCGCGATCAAGGGCATGACCGAGGTGCAGATCGACGTGGAGAAAGCGGCCGAGAGCCTCGACGCCGAGCCGCCGCCGCGCGCACTCAGCCCGCTTGTCTACGATTCGCGGAGCAAGCGCTTCGTCCTGTTCGGCGGCGATCATCTGGATTATCTGAGCAATGATACCTGGATATTCGATCCCGCTAAGAGGAAATGGCAGCAACGCCATCCGACCAGCGCGCCGCCGCCGCGCGCCAATCACACGCTCAAGACCGACGATGGTAAAGTGTTGCTTTCCGGCGGCTACACGTACACCTCCAACACCGATTACATGGGTGGGCAGTACCGCGACCTCGCGGACGGTGACTGGACGTATGATGTGGCCACGAACACCTGGACCGGACAGGGTAAAGGGGTGCCGGCCGATACGCGCGTTTATCGCACGGGACCATTCCATCCTGACTTTTATCTGCGCGGCCCGCGACCGGATGCGGCCGACTTCACGCACTGGCTGGCAACCGTACCGGCGAATACCTGGAAGACCACGAAACCGCTGCATCTACCGCACCTCAACCGCGATTGGGGAACCGCCGTCCTCGATCTCGACCACGATCTGATCCTGCGCTGGAGCGGCGGTCACTGCGCCCACGGCGGGACTGATGTGCTGCACTACCATCTCAATACCAATCGCTGGGAACTATCCAATCCCGTGGAGTTTCCGCTGGGTCAACTCTACTCGAACACCTCGTATCCTGACGGTTTCAACTTCAATCTGCGCCCGTGGATCACCGGGCACACCTACCAAAACTATGGCTACGATCCCCTCGCCGCGCGGATGATTTTCACGGGTCGGCCGCGAAACTTCTACCTCTATGATCCCGTGGTCGGCGAGTGGACGGGCCGCGCCGCCAAGCCGCGCGGGATGAGCTACAATAGCTGCTTTTATACGCTCACGGTCTGCCCGACGCCGCGCGGACTCGTGGCCTGGACCCAGGAAGGTCGGGTCTTTCGCTTCGATGCCGCGCGGAAAGACTGGATCGAATTAGAACAAAAGAGAGGTAAATTGCCCGGATCCGCCGTAGATAACTCCACGGTTGTCTATGACTCGAAGCGTAATCGGCTCGTGTTCGCCCGCAAGGGATACGGGGACAAAGCGAAGTACGATGGTGAACTGCACACGCTCGATCTGACCACCGGCATCGTAGGCAAGCTCACGCCCCAGGGAGCGAACGCGGCCTCTGCCATCTCGTACCTCTGTCAGATTCGCTACGATCCCGAACACGACTTGATGCTGGTCGGAGCCACGCTGCCGCCGGTGGACGGCTTCCGCCGCACTCCCGCGTATGATTGCGCCGGCAATCGCTGGGTATCCTTGAAGATCATCGGTGACGATCCCAGCGGCAAGACGGGCCGCAACGTCTCGCTCGGTCTGATGTACGATGTCAAGCGCAAGCTATTCTGGGCGGTGGACACCAACAGCAACGTCTACGTCCTGCGTCTGGATGTCAAAACCGCCGATGTGAAAGCGCTGGAGTGAACACCGCTTGATTATCCGCTTGTTATCATCGTGACCTGAGAAAAAACGTTTTCCTGAAACGCCCGCGCGCCGCCAGCGAATCACTTAATGAAGAGCATCATCACCCGGAGGGCAATACTTTGACACCCTTTTGCATCAACACCTATAATTACAAGGCAGACTCGGGCTCTCATCCTCATCTCCGCACGGATGGCTTTCCTGGCTCTGCGAACGTATTGCCGTGAACGGAAACTCAGCGGTGAGGTGCCGATATGACCGCCACAACAGCAATGCAGAATGCAAAAGGCAGAAGGCAGAATGAAAACAGCTGTCTTTCATGCTGCATGCTGCATGCTGCATGCTGCATTGCCATTGCTCTCCTCACGCCAGGCTCTCTGCCGGCCGAGGAGCGTCGCAACGCCGGTCTCGTCGCGCCCATCCCTTCGACCATCACCACTGAGGCGACCAGCCGGCTGCGCAGCGCCCTGTACGGCCCTCTGCGCCGCTACGAGGACGAACGCAACCGCAATCCCAAGGGCGTCGGCGATTTTTACCTCGTCTGCGACTTCAACCCGGACAACCACGACAACGCCAGTGACGACTTCGGCGCCTGCCTGACGTTGGCCGACTATCTACACGATCTGCGCAACAAGCAAGGCATTCAGGTGATCGCCTACGTCCACGGCAAGGTGACACGCCACGCCGTGCTGCCGGTACTCGCCTGCTCGGAACTCATCCTGTCCAACAATCCGCCGGCGCATCTGGGCAAGGTCGCCGAAGCTGATCGCCCCCTGAAAGATTGGCAGCGCGATCCCTATATCAAACTGTCCAACACGCGCTATCCGCCCGTCCTCATTCGCAAGATGTTCGATTCAAAGGTCGAGGTCATCAAGTCGCGTCAGGGTGCCTACCGCGACGGCAACGATAAGCCACGCCCCAAAGGGGCGACGGTCGCCGGCCTCGGAGCCGGCGAGACGGCTCTGTATTCCTTCGCGCAGGCACGCGATCTTGGGTTGTGCCAGCCGATCGCTCGCAACAGTCTCGACGAAGTACGCCAGCGCTATCAGCTGCCGTCCAGCAGCCTGTATCCGCCGCTCGATCACCTCGTCGCCTGGCGCATCGTCGTTTCCGGTCCGCTCGATGTTCCCTTGAAAGACAAAGTGAAACGCCGCATCGCGGACGCCCTGGGGCGGAAGGCCAACTTGCTCATCCTGGAATTGGCCTGTGGCGACGGTGAAAGTCAAGCTGCTCATGAACTCGGTGTGTTCCTGACCAAATTGAACGACAACCGCCGCGAGCCGGTCGAGACGATCGCCTACGTCACCAACCGCGCCCGCAACACGGCCGCCTTCCTGGCGTTCGCCTGCAACAAAATCATCATGCAGCGCGAGATCAAGCAGGATGGCCAACTCGTCCAGGAAGGCGCGCGGCTGGGTGACTTCGAGCGCTACATCCAGGAGCATCCGACGCTGGAAACGACCCTGCGCGACAATCTCGCCGACATCGCCAAGGAGAAGCACTATCCGGCCCTCCTTGCTCGCGGCATGCTCGACCGTGATCTTCGCATCGTCGCCGTCGAGAGTACCCGCGAGGAAAGCACGCGGAAGTTTCTCAGCGAGGCCGATCTGAAGGCCGATCAGCAGGGCGAGCAGCGCTGGCGCAGCGTCGGCGTCGTCAAGCCAGCCAACCCGAAAGAAGAGGGCAAATATCTCACCTTGACAGCGGCACAGGCCCGCGAACTGGGAGTGGCCCACGAGATTGTCGGCAGCTTCGACGAGGTGTGCGAACTGGAGGGCGTCAAGCCATCCGAGGTACACACGGCCGACTCCGACTGGTTGGATGGATTGGTCGATTTCCTCAAAGATCCGTGGACGAGCGTCATCCTCGTCATGCTCGGCATCACCTGCTTGATTCTGGAATTGAAAATGCCGGGCGTTACGCTGCCCGGCATCATCTCGGCCATCTGTTTTCTGCTGTTCTTCTGGTCGCACTCGCAGATCAGCGGGCAAATTATCTGGCTGGCTTTCCTGCTGTTTCTGCTAGGTCTGCTGCTGATCGGACTGGAAATTTTCGTGATACCCGGCTTCGGCGTCACGGGCATCAGCGGCATCGTCCTGGTGGTCGGTAGTATCGGCCTGGTCGCTTATGGCCACTGGCCGCGCAGCAATGAGGAGTGGATCGACTACGGTCACGCACTGGGGCCGTTCACCATTAGCCTGTTGGGAGCGATGGCGTCGGCGTTCATTCTGGCTCGCTATCTGCCGCACATTCCCTACATCAATCGTCTGATGCTCCGGCCGCAAGAGGAAAGCGAATTCAGCGAGTCGCTGAGCGATTCGATCCGCCCGGAAATGGCGGCCTTGCTGGGCGCGATCGGTGTCGCGGCCACGCCGCTGCGGCCGGCTGGCAAGGTGCAGTTCGGCGACGACTATGTCGATGTCCTCGCCGAAGGCAGTTACGTTCTACCCGGCACGCGCGTCCAGGTCGTGGAGATTGAGGGCAACCGCATCGTGGTCAAGGAAGTTTGAACAGTTTTCAGTGTTCAGTTTTCAGTGTTCAGCCAAAGTCAAAAGCTGAAAGCTGAACACTGAAAACTGAAAACTAAACACTGAAAACTGAAATGGATTTGAGCACGCTGATATTGGGCTTTCTACTCATCGGAGTGGGTTTTCTGCTCCTGATCGCCGACTTGTTTTTCATGAGCGGAATCTTGGCGCTTCTCTCGGTGGTCGCCCTGGTCGGCGGTGTGATTCTGACGTTTCTCGGCGGTGGCGTCACGGTCGGCGTCTGCACGGCGATTGTCGTCTTTCTTGCTCTACCGATCCTGGTGCGTGTGCTATTGTATTGCTGGCCGCGAACGTCGATGGGACGGCAATTTTTCTTGACGGAGCAGCCGGAGGATGCGACAGTCGCAGCCTTGCCGGTCAATCAGGAGTTGGAACATCTGAAAGGCCGCATCGGGCGCGCCCTGTCGGCGCTGCGGCCGGCCGGCATGGTCGATTTCGATGGCCGGCGCATCGACACCATCACTGAGGGAATGATGGTCGATCCCGGCCAAATGGTTCGCTGTATCGATGTGCGGGCCGGCAAAGTCGTGGTACGGCCCATCGAGAAACCCGATCTCGGCGATCTGGAAACAGCGATTTTTAATTGATGGAATTTTTGCCAGCCCGTAGCGCCAGCAAGGGAATGAGTTACCCCTGCTGGCGCTACGGGCTGGCAAAATCAACGGAGATACCTATGGGAGCTATCCTGCTTGCCGATGTCCAACAAAACCAGGGCGCGCTGCCCACGCAATCGTGGCTGTGGATCGTTCTCATCATCGCGGCCATCGCGGGACTTGCCATCCTGTTTGTCTTTTTCAGTTTCTTGCAGCTGTGGATTCAGTGTTTTCTGACGGGGGCGCGGATCGGCATCATGGACATGATCCGCATGAAACTGTGCAAGGTGGATTACAGTATGATTGTTCGCCAGAAGATCGCCTTGGTGCAGGCGGGCGTCAAGGTGTCCACGCAAGAGATGGAGGCTCACTACCTATCGCGCGGCAACGTGCAGCGTGTCGCCGCCGCCGTCATCGCCGCGCACAAGGCCGCCATGGATCTGCCCTGGCGCGTCGCTGCCGCCATCGATCTCGCCGGCCGCGACATTTACGAAGCCGTCAAGCGCAGCGTCGATCCGAAGGTGATCGACTGCCCCGATCCGACCAAGGGCCGGGCCACGCTCGATGGCGTATGCAAGAACGGCATTCAGCTGCGGACCCGCGCTCGTGTGACGGTGCGTACCAAGCTCGACCGTCTCGTCGGCGGAGCCACCGAGGAGACGATTATCGCCCGTGTCGGCGAGGGTATCGTCAAGGCCATCGGCAGCGCTGAGCATCATACCGACGTGTTGGCCAACCCGAACATGATTTCGCAAGCCGTGCTGCGCAACTCGCTCGATTCGCAGACGGCGTTTGAGATTGTGTCCATCGACGTGGCCGAGATTGACGTGGGAGCAAACATCGGCGCCAACCTGCAAGCGGATCAGGCGGCGGCCGACCTGCGTGTCGCCCAGGCCAACGCCGAGAAACGCCGTGCCCTGGCCGTGGCGCTGGAGCAGGAGATGCGTGCCAAGGTCGAGGAGAACCGAGCGCAAGTCGTGTTGGCCGAGGCCGAGGTGCCGCGCGCGCTCTCGCAGGCGTTCCTCGACGGGCATCTGGGCGTCATGGATTATTACAATTTGAAGAACCTGCAAGCGGATACACAGATGCGCAGCGCCATCAGCGGCGGCGGCAACAACGATCGTGGGGATCGCAACATCACCTGAGCGGGAGCAGTGTATGCAGTGGGAGTTGTTGATTATTCCGCTCATCGCCGTGGGCGTGTGGATTTTGGGCACGCTTTTCAAGACCGGCGAGGAGGCCTCCACCCCGAAGGGTGCCCGCCGGCCTGGGAATGCCTCCAGTCGAACGCCGCGCCGGCCGGTGACGGACCTGGAGCGCTTGTTGGAGGATGCTCGCCGTCGCCGTGAGATGGAAGAG